>Ga0209624_10003201_pt1 | contig 11697 bp, 11 predicted proteins | sample JacPinW_OM2H0_O1_FD_188565 | JGI IMG/M metagenome (GOLD analysis project Ga0209624, IMG submission 188565) | Forest soil microbial communities from Algoma, Ontario, Canada - Jack Pine, Ontario site 1_JW_OM2H0_O1 (SPAdes) (version 2) | ecosystem: Environmental > Terrestrial > Soil > Boreal... | reverse complement strand
TCGGCAGACTTGAAGATCTCGCGGCCCAGATTGTGTCAATCCGTGAAGAGGCATTTGCGGAGCCGATGCGAAAGGCAGTCTACGTCTTTGCCGCGGACCATGGAGTTACTGCTGAAGGGGTCAGCGCCTATCCGAGCGAGGTGACGCGGCAAATGGTGCTCAACTTTCTTGCTCACGGCGCCGCAATCAACGTGCTCGCAAAGGTCCATCAAGTCGAGATGAACGTTGTAGATGTTGGTGTCGATGCCGACTTCGGTCGCAGCGACGGACTGCTGCACTGCAAAGTGCGTAGAGGAACGCGCAATATGATGCGGGAACCGGCGATGAGTGAGGACGAACTAAACAAAGCGCTCGACGTGGGACTTAAACTTGCAGATGATGCAAAGAGGAAGGGCTGCAATCTGGTTGCTGTTGGCGAGATGGGTATCGGCAATACTACGGCAGCCAGTGCAATTACCTCTGCACTTACGCGCGAACTGGTTAGTCGCATCACTGGTAAAGGAACTGGTTTGAACCCCGAGGCACTCACGCATAAGTGTCTGATCATTGAAGCTGTTCTAGCCAAACATTTTGATAGCCTGTTTCCTAACCCACTCGACGTGCTGCGCTGTGTTGGCGGACTGGAGATTGCTGCGATGACCGGTTTCATTCTGGGCGCGGCAAGACATCGGATCGCTGTGGTCGTAGATGGCTTCATCTCGACTGCAGCCGGTGCAATCGCATTTGCGATTGCACCGCAGGTAAGCGGCTATCTCTTTGCAGGGCATCAATCGGAAGAGCCGGGCCACCGAGTGCTGCTTGAATACATTGGATTGAAACCTATTCTTGCTCTAAACATGCGGCTCGGCGAAGGAACGGGCGCTGTTCTGGCGATGCCGATCCTCGAATCGGCACTATGCCTCTACAACCAGATGGCGACGTTCGAATCGGCCGGCGTCAGCGAGGCGAAGGATTGAGTGCAACGCGGCAGATTCGCAACTTTGGCTCGGAGTTGGCGGCCGCCTTCCAATTTCTTACACGAATCCCCATGCCCTCGACAACATTCGAAGAGAACTCGCTCTCTCGATCAGTCAAATTTTTCCCATTGGTTGGCTTAGTCGTAGGTTCTGGAGCCGCGCTGCTTCAAAGAATCCTGACCGTTCATCTGGCTCGTCCACTTACTGCGTTCGTCGTGTTGACCTATCTGGTGTTAATCACCGGTTGCCTGCACGAAGACGGGCTCGCAGACACAGCAGATGGATTTGGCGGTGGCTGGACTAAGGACCGAATATTAGCCATCCTGAGAGACAGCAGGATTGGAAGCTACGGTGCGATTGCCCTTATCTTGTCCCTGCTGGCACGCTATATGCTTCTCGCGTCACTGCCAATGGAACGCTTTACCGCTTACATCATCTCTGCCCACGTATTGTCCCGTTGGAGTTCGTTGCCTTTAAGCTACTTTCTCGCTCCAGCGCGTGAACAGGAGGGGCAGGGCGCGCGCATCGCCAGGCTGATCTCCTTCCCTTCGCTTCTGTTCGGCTCGCTGGTGAGCATCGCGATCGTTTTCTTCGCGCTGCGGAGATCTTCTGTGGCGCCTCTTCTCGCTGCTCCACTTCTTGTTGTACTGAGTGGGTGGTTCTACCAGAGAAAGATTGGCGGTATAACTGGCGACTGCTTCGGCGCCACCAATCAGCTTACTGAAATCGCGGTCTATTTCTGTGGGGTGTGGATCGCATGAGCACCATTCTCTTCATTCGCCACGCGGAGACAGATATGGCCGGAAGATTTTGCGGCCATTCCGACCCAGATCTGAATGCACGCGGTCACGAACAAACGGCAGAGTTGATCGATAGACTTCGCTTAGAGAATATCGATACCGTCTACACAAGCGACCTGCGGCGGGCGAAAACGACAGCAGAATCTATCGCCCGCGCATTCGGAATCGGATGCAAAGCGCGTCGAGCTCTTCGCGAGATCAGCTTCGGAGAATGGGAGGGTCTCACCTGGAAAGAGATCGACCTGCGCGACGAAGCCTGTGCACGCCGATGGATGGATGAGTATCCTTTGCTGCCGACGCCCGGAGGTGAACCGTTTCGCGATTTTGAACAGCGCGTCCTCGAGGAAGTCGCGTTCTTATCTACAAAAGCCGCAGAGCGAGATATCGCGGTTGTGACCCACGCGGGAGTACTGCGTACGGTGCTCTGCTCACTCCAACGATGCAGCGAAGAAGATGCATGGAGCCTGACAAAGCCTTACTGCGTCATCATTCGACACGCAGTTACAGCTTCACCTCAAATGCAGTTCATGGAGGCGCGCTCATGACCGTCTCGAAAGTCAATGTGCGCGAACTGATCGGATGGGATTTGGACGACTACCCGTACCGCGATGCAGCCGCCGGTGTCGACTTAGGTAAGTTAGGCGCAAAAGCGAAACGAGCACGCGTCACACTCGCCGAACGAGATCAATACTCGGAGACCACCGCACTGCTCGAACGAGAGACAAAGGACGTCCAGGATCTGCTCAAAGTCGAAGCGCAACGCGAGGATCTGCGAGCTGAGTATGAAAATCTTGACTGGACCTTAGCCGTGATCGACATGCGCCGCTTGCTTGCCTTTCAGCGCAGACTGGTATTCGGTTGCGCCTCGCAAGTCCCGATCTTGCCAGAGCGGCACGATTGGCCCCAATTGATTTCGTTGGCAATTGGCTCCCAACGAAGCACCGAGCATGTCGTGATTCATGACCGGAGCGAAGAAGATCAATTGGATATTCGTCTGCATTCGAGCAATCCGGACTTGCGGTTACGGCTCCATTCGAAGGCCAGGGAGGGTGAGCTTCTACCGCTTTCGCTCTATGGTGGCAGTCCCTTCTTCGAGGTCGCGGAGTTTCGTGGACGATGGTTTTTGCGTGACGGTTACCATCGCGCCTACCATCTACTAAAGGCGGGCGTGGATCGCATGCCTGTCGTCGTGATCTATGCGCGGAGCATTGAGGAACTGGGAGCAACTGCCCCATGGTTCTTCAATGAAGAGCAGTTGTTTTCGGCTCGCCCTCCACAGGTCACGGATTTTCTCGATGACAATATGATCCTGTGCTACGAGAGGACAGCTCTTCGTAAGGTCATTCGAATTCATATCGAAGAATCGCTGGAACCATTTGACGCTACCGAAGGAAGATAGGAGAAAGACCATGAGCATCGCAACAAAACGTGGAGATGGAGGACAGACCGGATTAGCTGGCGGAATTCGCATCTCGAAAGCGGATCTGCGAGTCGAGGCTTACGGCACGGTTGATGAGTTGAACTCGACTCTGGGATTTGCCCGAAGCATCTGCACGAACAAAGAGATCTCCGACTGGACCGAAACGATTCAACGCACACTGTTTCGAGTGGGATCGGCACTGGCTACTCCTCCGGAGAGCAAGAAATCTCCGCCGTCTGTTTTGCCTGAAGATGTTGAAGCACTAACACAGCTGGTGCATCAGATCGAAGCGACTGAAGGTATCCTCGCTGATTGGTCGTTACCTGGGGCACACACGGAATCGGCTGCGTACGAGATGGCTCGCACCGTCTGCCGCAGAGCAGAACGCAATGCGGTGCGGCTCGCAAACAGTGGAGTAGAACTCAAGCCTGAGATACTCGCATACCTCAATCGGTTGTCCGACGTGATCTGGCTCTTCGGCAGGCTCATTGAGGTCAAGGCCGGTGTGGATGCGCGCTTGCGCAGTGGCGATACTGCAGGGCCGAAGTGGTCAAGAGCATGGAAATGACCAGAGCTGAGGGCTTCGATGAGAATGAGCGGAGGGCGGTCTATCGAGCCATCCGCGAGCGGAGAGACGTACGCCGCGGCTTTCTGCCGGAGCCCCTTCCAGACGAGCTCTTGCATCGACTGTTGGAGGCCGCGCACAACGCACCTTCCGTTGGCCTAATGCAGCCGTGGCGATTTATTGTTGTGCGTGATCTCGCTGTGCGACGAAAGGTACATGAGATTTTTCTCAGAGCTAATGAGCAAGCACTGGCGAGTTACGATGGGGAGCAACACCAGAACTACGCCGGCATGAAACTCGAAGGGATTCTCGAAGCTCCACAAAATCTTTGCATTGTTTGCGATTCGCAGAGTAGTCAAGGACATCAACTGGGGCGACGTACGATGCCTGAGACTGCGATCTACTCTGCCGTATGCGCGGTGCAGAATCTGTGGCTCGCCGCAAGAGCTGAGGGAATTGGCGTCGGCTGGGTGAGCATACTGGAGCCAGGATTATTACGCAGCACTCTGAGGATTCCGGATCAAATTACACCGGTGGCCTATCTATGCCTCGGTTACGTGAATGCGTTTTCAAAAGAACCGGATTTGGAGCGCGCGGGCTGGGAAAAGAGAACGCCGTTGAAGAGTGTGCTCTCCCTCGACCAGTACGACAGCGACTGGGGTGAAGGAGGACTGGCTTGACGAGAGCGCGAGCGATCATGGTTCTGGGCACCGGCTCGCATGTCGGCAAGTCGTTGCTGACCGCAGCTCTGTGCCGCATCTTCGCACAGCATGGCTATAGCGTCGCGCCATTCAAATCGCAGAACATGTCGTTGAACTCTGCGGCCACGTTTGAAGGGCTCGAGATTGGCCGCGCACAGGCGCTGCAGGCGGAGGCTGCTGGAGTTGCAGCATCGGTACATATGAACCCTATTCTCATCAAGCCGTCCGGTGATCAATCCTCGCAGGTGATCGTGCGCGGAAAGATCTGGGGGCGCGTAACTGCGGCGGACTATCATCGACGACGCATAGAGGAATTACTGCCGGTCGTGCGCGAGAGCTATGAGTCTCTCGCCTCCCGATTCGATGTCATCATTCTGGAAGGTGCCGGTTCGCCCGCAGAGATCAATTTGAAGCAGCATGATATTGCGAACATGCGAATGGCCGAGATGGCCGACGCCAGCTGCCTGCTGGTCGGAGACATCGATCGTGGAGGAGTCTTCGCCTCGCTGCTTGGCACGCTCGAACTGCTGGAACCTGAGGAGCGGGAGCGCGTTCGAGGATTCGCGATTAATAAATTCCGCGGCGATGCAGCCTTGCTGGAACCAGGCATACAAATGATGGAAGAACGAGTGAAGAAGCCGTGCATGGGAGTCATTCCTTATCTGCCTTCGTTGATGCTCGAAGAAGAAGACAGCCTGGGGCTGCCGGTTACAACTAAAACTAATTGGACGGCAGCGGACGCTTTAGACAGTTCGGCTCACCGTGCGTTACGGATAGCCGTGATTGCGCTGCCATCGTTTTCGAACTTTACTGACTTTGATTCCTTGCGTGTAGAACCGTCAGTGTCTCTGCTGTTCTGCCGAACTGCTGAAGCATTCGCCCAGGCCGATGTACTTATTCTGCCGGGCAGCAAGCAGACCGTGGATGATCTACTTTGGATGAAAACCTGCGGTTTGGATATTGCGTTGCAGCAATATGCCCATACAGGTCTTATTGTAGGTGTCTGCGGAGGCATGCAAATGCTCGGCAACGCGATTAGCGACCCGTCCGGAATGGAGCATAGTGGATCGGTTGCCGGACTTGGCTTATTGCCGATTCGCACCGTTATGCAGACGGAGAAGATAACTCGAAATGCGCAAGGAGAGATGGCAGCCGAAATTTTATTCGGACAAAAAATTGGACAGACGCGCGTTGCAGGGTATGAGATTCACGTCGGACACACCAACTATGAAGTGGGAGCAAAGCACTTCTCGAGTCTTGCATGCAGAGACGAACCGTCCAACATAAGCAGAGACGGATGCATAAGTTCCAACACGCGCTTCTTCGGTACCTACCTTCATGGAATCTTCGAGGAAGACAGTTTCCGCCATCAGTTTCTTAATGCCGCTCGCGGGTTTCACAGACTCTCGCCACCTCGAAACGTTAATCCATGGAAGCAGCTTCGAGAAGACTCACTAAATCGACTCGCTCACGCGGTCGAGAGCGCGCTCGACATGCGGACAATCTTCGCATGGGCTGGTCTCAGTTATGATCCCCATATCTCGGAAGATATGTCTGCACGGTTCCAAAGTGCAGGTGGGGCGAGATGAGCAGTCGAAGGGTTCTTGCTGCGGCATATTTGTTCGACTGGATAGCCGGAGATCCTGAATGGCTCCCGCATCCCGTGCGGGCGATCGGTAGAGGGATCGAGGAGGGAGAGCGAATTTTACGACGGCCTGGGCAAACTCCCGCAGCCGAGCTTGCAGCGGGCGGGGTGCTGACCTTGGGCATGGTTGTAGTGGCTTATCTGAGTACCGCGAAGACCATCGCATGGATGAAGGAACGAGACAGGCGGTTGGGGTTCGTCGCAGAGACGCTTTTGGCTTGGACATGCCTCGCATCGCGCAGTCTGCACGATGAGGCCTGTGCTGTAGTAAACGCTCTTGAAAAACACGAGATCGTTTTAGCGCGACAACGTCTCGCAAGAATCGTGGGTCGCGATACTCAGACGCTGAACGAACAGGAGATTAGCCGCGCGGTGATCGAAACCGTCGCAGAAAGTTGCTCGGATGGTGTCATCGCTCCTCTCTTTTATATGGCGATCGGAGGGGTTCCGCTCGCCATGTCCTACAAGGCGATCAACACGATCGACTCTATGATCGGTCATGCAGACGATAGATACTTTTACTTTGGCAAAATAGCTGCGCGACTGGATGACGTTGTCAATTTTGTTCCCTCTCGACTGACGGCCCTGGGTATTACCGCCGCCGCTCTTATCGAAGATGCGAGTCCCGCAGCTGCGCTTGAAACATGGCGTCGCGACGGCGCCAAACACAAGAGTCCGAATGCCGGACAGCCGGAGAGCGCTATTGCCGGCGCACTTCAGGTTCGTTTGGGCGGGGAGAGTCATTACGCGGGCGAGCCTTTGGCTTCGCCTTTCATTGGAGAGGAATTTGCACGACCAACGGTACAGAAGGCAAAACAGTCAATTCGAATGGTCGCAGTTGTCTCGGTAGTCGGAGCGCTTGCTGTGTTGTTGCTGCACCGAGGACGACGATGACGCCACCCACGCAGATTTTCTTACCAACGCATGGCGGTCAGCTTCGTCAGATCGCTGCTCGGTATGGGTTCGAGCCGGAGCAGCTCATTGATTTCAGTGCCAACATCAATCCGGCTGGCGCTCCTGCGTCGGTGCTCATCGCACTTCAGCAGGCCCTCGCGAATCCTGCCGTTCTAGTTGCCTATCCCGATCTTGAATTGACAGAACTCAAGAAAGCTTTGGCAGAAGCCTCGGAAACCCTCCCCGAAAATATCGCAGTCGCCAACGGTTTTGTGCCGCTCCTCGAAGCCGCTCTGCGTTCACTCAAGATTGCACGTTGCCTTCTGCCTGTCCCCTCATTCAGTGAGTATAGGCAAACGCTCACGAACGCTGGTGTCGAGGTCGCTCATTATTATCTGGCCCAGGACGAGGGATTTTCCTGCCAGCCCGAAACGCTCCTACGAGCTGCGTTGAAAGGTGATTGCGACGCACTTCTGTTGGCCAATCCGCAGAACCCTTCTGGCGCACTTTGTGGAGCCGGCAGTATGCGAGACCTAATCGAAATGGCAGCGAAGCACAGAATCAAGGTGCTGCTCGATGAAGCTTTTATAGACTATGTTCCGACCCAATCCTTAACTCGATCCGCAATCGAGTTGGAAAATCTAATCGTGTTTCGTTCGGTAACGAAATTTTTTGCGATTCCCGGGCTGCGCGTGGCCTACGCGGTCGGTCGGGCTTCGTCTATTCAGAACCTGAACAACAGGCTTGCTCCATGGCCGGTCTCCACTTTGGCTTCAAGGGCGGTCTCCGCCGCTCTCCAAGACAACGCCTATACAGAAGAGAGCCGTCGAGAGAATCATCTGCGACGAACCTGGCTGGAGCGAAAGCTAGCTCGCTTGAAGATCTTTTCCTATCCTTCGAGCACAAATTTTTTGTTGCTTCGATTCGCTGCACATGTGGACGTGCATCTGCTCTGGGAAAAGATGATCGCGGAGGAGCATATAGTGCTTCGTTCCTGCGTTAACTTCGAAGGACTCGCACCGGGGCACCTACGGACCGCAGTTCGGTCGGAAGCAGAAAATGAGAGATTAGTTCGCGGCCTCGAGCGAGTGCTGGTCCGAATGAAGAGATGAGTCGCTAGAATTGAGGCTGTTTTGCCAATCTCCATGACCACATCAGAAATGACGTGGAGGTAAGGTCGATAGCGGGCTCCGTAGTGCTATAAGACTGCACATTGTCCTGGAAGACCGCAAGCTGGGATCGGTTATACGTCCCACTATTCCCATTGAATTTCTTGAAAGTGTCGGCTCCGTTGGCAGGGCAGAGAATCATGTCTCCCACGACGCCGCTGGTCGCGGAGCTGGCTGGGCCCTCGGTTGCCGCACCCCACAGAATCGGAGTTCCTCCGGACGTCCCATTCAGTGCTCCCACCAGGTTGGCAACCTGGTGCTGAATGCAGTTCGGGAATGTGCTGCCGTCACCGACAATGAAAGAGGATCCCCACGAGTTAGCGCCCATGATATTGGCCAGCCAACGCTGTGAATACAAGTTGTAGCGGGGAGAGTTCGTAAGCAGGTATGCCTCGCTTGCCATCACCGACAGGCCGGCACCATGCGAGGTCGTGTCACCTGCGCTCCATTGGTCGCCAAAGCCCCACGGATCAGAGTCGGCCTGAGCGATGGCGTCGTCCACTTGGCGGAGTAGTTGGCTGCGAATAGCGGACTTCGAAATCGCCAGGCCACCGGGGTCACCAGCCAGCTCCAGAGCTCGGTAAAGTTCAAAGTGGGCAAGACCACTGACATCGTAGAGGTTAAGCGTATCGGTGAAACCAGGTTTGTAGATGTTGACGACATAGTTTTTCGCAAACTGCGCTGCTTGTCTCAGGTAGAAGGCTGCATCGACCTGCGGCAATCCTGAGGGAACATCTTGCTCCTCTGTCGCGGAACGTAGCGCGAAGTACAGTTCCGTAGCGCCCAGTTCCATGTCATCTTCCCAGACACTCTCCGGGTAGCCGTCAAAGGGCGCGATGGTCAGCAGGCAAGTCGGACAAGAGCCGCCCCCTCCAGAAGGCGCGGGGTCGGGATAAGTAGTATCCGCACGCGCATAAACATCTTCGGCATTTTTGAGGCATCGATGGGCGAGCGCCGGATCTTGCTTGCGGTTGAGTTGGTAGCACAGGCTGAAGTCCGCTGCGAGGCGTCCAGCGAGGTTCGGACTGATTTTGGAAGCCGACGGAGGGCCAACAAATACTGGTCGGTTGCAGATATAGAAAGTGGTGAGCGGATCGCATGGCTGCGGGTCACCAACCTGTTGGAAGTTGTCGGCGGCCTGGGGAAGTGTCCAGATGTCATACTCCGTGATCAGGCAGTAGGGAGTGTTGTAGGTCCCTCCACAATTGCCGCTCGCTGACGAAGGAGTACCTTCTCCGTAGTAGTTCCAATCCTGCGAGTTGTCGACCTGGTAAGCGAGTCTTCCCGTCGAATCATCCCACATCTTTAAGAGCCAATCGACGCCGAACTTTGCCTCGGAGCTGAAGTCTGAGGAGACCGGGCCACCGTGGCTTTTCCCCGCATAAGAAACTGAATTCGGAGGGGCCGACGGATAGAGCGGGGCAGTCCTTCCCATTTGATCAGGGAAGTCGCGGACACCGATCTGCATGAGCGCCGCAGTGTAGCTGACGGTTTGCACATATTTTTCGTAATCGCCAGCGTCCCACCAGCCACCCGCGGCATCAATCTTCGATGGGCTGGCCGGGCTCAAGGGCGGCGCCGGAGGCACATTGCTGATGAAATCATTGTCATCCAGCGGAGGAGTCAGATAAGTCTGGGCACTCTTGTCCTTCAGGTGCCCAGGGGCGGTACGCAGTTCATTGCGGATAAAGTCTGGCCCATCGCGCTGCGTTTCATAGAAAAAAAGCGAGTTCACCAGCAGCCCGGGATAAAGGATCTCCGGACGGTCGACCGCAAAACGGGGCGAGCTCGCCGGTACCGGTCCTGAGACATTGATGGAATAGCTGTGTCCGGATGGGACGTTGAAATCGAGCGAGTAGACCTGATAAGTGAGCTTCTTGCTATTCGACCAAGTGCCCGAAAGAGCTCCCACCTTGCCGAGATACGCGACGTTGCCCGCGTCATCGACCACTTGGAACAGGGCCCCAGCCTCCGACGCGGTCGACATTAAATACGCACGAGCAGGAAGAACCCCAGCTTCGTAGCCGACCTGATTCACGCGTACATACGCCGACTCGGCACTCGCAACGCAAGCACATAGCGAAAGCGCCAACCCAAAGAGACCGGTCTTTACCCCTTGGAGACAAACGGATGAATGGTGATTAAGCAGCGGCATTTGCGAACCTCCTCGCGCCGGCAATCGAACTATTAAATCGTTTGAAATGGGAGAGTAACCAATGATCTTGGCAAATGTCAACTCATGATCAGTACGACATCAAGATCCAGGAACGGCAGCTCAGACCTTTGCGCCCGTCAGATTGACGCGCAGATATGACCCCAGATGGCCGGCATCCTACCGACGAAACAGTTCCCTGTGCCTAGGTTGCTCGGCACCAACTTCCAAGGTTCGAACGTCGCTTCCTTGACACTTGGTCATTTCACAGCTTGTTCGTCATTGGATAGTTTCTGTGCCGAGTCTCTGGTTTACCAGGGCTTCCAAAAAAGCATCGAGGTTCTTGCTCGAAGCCTCTACCGTACCCTGAACCTGGTTGCCGTCGACCCTAATCGTCTTCAAATAAGGTTGCAAAGACACTCCGGTACCTGCACGAATGAACTGTGGTATGTCCAGAACGTTGCGGACCGCAAGTGCATCTTCCACAGAGAGTGTATTGAGAATGAAATCGATCTAACCCGGCTTCCAAAACGCGCGCCAATGCTCAACATGTTCGAATGATCGAGAATTCCTGCGAGCGATTCGCTCACTCCTTGTGGAGCAAGGTACGTTGTCAGTCCTGGGACTGGCATGGTTACCACCGCCCAGAGTTATCGTTCGGACTCAATTGTGTCAGTCTTCGCAGCAGGTTCGCATCGACTTGAGTATGTGCTGAGTAACGATTCAACGCCTGCTGGACAAGTGTTGGGGTCCCGAAGACCACCGTCGTGCCGTCGAGCGCTGCCATCCACCTAACATCCGTCATCTGTTTGGATTCGCGTGGCAATGGCCATACGATCATGATTGTGACGCCTTTGTAGTCGCGTCCCGTGGCTCCATACGTCAGGGCGGACTGAAAGATGCGGGACTGGTCAAACTGGCCCGAAGCCAGTAGCAGATGCTCGCGCAGTGGCCCGGCATTGGAAGATGTTGCCACCTGCACAACTTCAGTGATGCCATTCATCGCGTTGCCCCCTACAGGCACGCCAATATCCGCAAAATCCAACAAGCTGTCGTGGCTATTCACGAAGGATTCTGCCCCGCGCGCTTCGATTTCCTGGGTCTTCGATTCCTGCCACTACTTCACAACCGGCTGGAACGAGACGGAGGAGCGTGTTGTATTATGGCGACGCGAGAATGTTGCCGACAGCAAGCTAAATTGTCGCGAGTATGAGGATAGAGCGAAGTATTCGTGATCCGAACATCGTTGTTTACCTCCAGCCCTGGATCGCAAGCGCAGGACGTCTATGGGCACGTGAACGGGCCCGGATTGACTATGCCGCCGTGCCCGGCGAAGTCGCCGGACCTCGAGCGCCGAAGACATGGATCGGTAGTGTGGTCGGTATAGTGGCGGCC
>Ga0209624_10003199_pt1 | contig 11699 bp, 10 predicted proteins | sample JacPinW_OM2H0_O1_FD_188565 | JGI IMG/M metagenome (GOLD analysis project Ga0209624, IMG submission 188565) | Forest soil microbial communities from Algoma, Ontario, Canada - Jack Pine, Ontario site 1_JW_OM2H0_O1 (SPAdes) (version 2) | ecosystem: Environmental > Terrestrial > Soil > Boreal... | reverse complement strand
TAACGATCTGGTTGTGTTTGCGGGGGCGGCGGTGCTGTTGGTGTTGGTGGGACTCGCGGCAAGTTGGATTCCGGCTCGTCGTGCGGCTGCGGGAGAACCAATGCAGGCTCTTCGACAGGAATGAGCGATCCGATCGGGAAGTTGCCAATGAAGATGGTGATGATTGCGGCAACATTGCGGGCACTCTTTCCATTCCCAGCGGACTCGTATCACTGTTGGTAGCAACGGTCAATTTCGAAGAGCTTTGGGGGCGGCCTGTTTTCGTTCACAACTGTTCAGAAATCCCTGTCCCGATTTTTGGAATGGTAATTACCGATGTGCAGGTTTATTTCTGCGATCCGCAAAGCCCTTGGCAACGCGGCACGAACGAAAATACCAATCTGCTGTTACGGCAATACTTCCCTCGACGCACCGATCTGTCTGGCTGCTCTTGAATCAACGACCGAGAAAAACATTAGGATTCCAAAAGTCCTTTCGTGCTGTCTCACTATCGGTTGATTCGTTCTGAGCTGTTTATTTGTCGCAGGTGATCGCGGCTGGGCAGCACGAGGAAACCGATCCCGCTCCATTTTCAATGAATTTGGACCGTCGGGGATCGGTGGAATACGCGTCTAGAACGACGCTAGGTGCCAATAGGGCGGTGCAGGAGCCACTGCTAGTTGGGGTATGAGGGTAGGGATGGGTGAGGGATTTTGCGCTTCCTATTTTCCCTCATTTCTATTGAGTGTGTATTTGTATCACTGAAGTTGAGCCTTACTGCCGATGATTGCACCTCGGTGCTGGAAGGTTGATCGGCTCGGACACTGAGCCGTGTCGAACTGTAGTACTGAAAGGTGCTAGGCTACGAGTGTATTACGTCACATCGCAGGTTCGAGGCTCGAATTTCATAGAGTCTTGTCGATATACCGAATCTCTGCTCTGGCGTCCGACGTGCAAGTCAGCTTTTCATGGGCAATACTCCGAAGAGCGTTTCTTGCGTACTTCCATTCAGTGAGGCGATGTGTCAAGCGCGTAGTTGGCAGGCGAATGTTGCCAAGGACCAGCTGACTCTCTTGTCGGGGCCATCCGCCCAGGGTCGAGTCGTAACGACCCCGCCTCTCGGAGAGAACGTGGGAATTCTGTTGAAGCTGCGGATACTCGACGAGGACTGGTGCAAGGTCCGTGTGCTCGCCACTCTTTCTGTCGTCTACGTACGGTGTGACGCCTTAAATCTGGAAAAAGTGTCAGTTCGAATAAACTCGTTCCCGAGCAGGCAAGTCCGATTGTCGCTTCTACTTTGCCTGCGCCTGTGGCGCCTTCGCCAAGTTCGACTTCTCGCCCTGCGCGTCTAGCGATCGATCAGAACGCCTCGCTGACGAATAAGGATGTGCTTGAGCTGAACAGGGTCGGGCTCTCAGCCGATGCTCTCGTACTGAAAATCAACTCGAGCAACTGCAGCTTCGACACATCCCCTGCTGCTTGCCCGGCGATTTTCGTCGACCTCGGCTCATAGCCGAATGGCCGGAAACGACTGGATTGGTCACAACTGATTGTTCGCGATTTCAGCTTCGTGGGTTAGGACGATTACGGGGCCTTTCGTCGCTTCCGACTCGCTCTCGGAACCCTTCTTCGTTTCTGCGGATCCTGGTAGTGCGTCGGGCATGAAGCGGTCGATCAGCGCCATGAGTTCGGCGGTTGCGCCGGGCGCGCAGCCCTGCACAACCGCGCCAATTTTGGCAGTGATGCCCAGGTGAATCTCCGCATCTGCGTGTACGCATGCATCCAAAATCTTCCGGGCTGCACTACGTGCCGAAATCGACGCGACCGGCAGAGAGTCGCTGATTGCAAACCACGCGTATTCTTTTTCAGCTTGCCCGGTGAAAAGGGCATTCCGTGGGCTGCCTGTCCGCATCAGTCCCGGGCACACTGTAGTTACAAATATACTGTACTTCGTAAGTTCTCCTCGAAGACCCTCGCTGTAGCCGACCAGCGCGAACTTGCTCGTGGAGTAAGGCAGCAGATGCGGGAAAGCGATCTTTCCGCCGACTGAAGCGATGTTGACGATTCGCCCAAACTTTTTTGCCTTCATCGCTCCGACGACTGCGTTCGTGGCGTAGTAGGGGCCCCAGAAGTGAGTTTGCATCGCATCTTCGAAAGATTCCGGTCCTTGATTTTCGGCAGGCCCGACCAAAATTGTTCCCGCGTTGTTGACGAGAATCTCGACGTCGCCGAACTGTTCAGCAACTTTCTCGATCGCGCCCTCGATCTCGGCGCGTACTCCTACATCACACGCGATAGCTACTAGAGGCCAACCACTGTCGGCAAACTCGGTGCGCACGCGGTCTAGATCCCGCTCATTTCTCGCGCATATTGCAACCTTCGCCCCAGCCTGGGCGAACTCGCGCGCGAGAACCAGCCCGAGGCCTCGCGATCCGCCAGTAATGAGCACGACCCGGCCACGCAGCCTGATACGCCGCGCAGACCGCAAATACGCCTTGGTTGCGACGCCGGCGGCGGCAACGCCCCCGATGATGGATGCGATCAGCTTCCAGTCTCTTGCCATCACTGTCCCCTTCATCGAATATCGATGGAACTGTTCACTGGAGTCGAGTCCGAATGAGCGAAGGCATTGCGCGCGGCAGCAAGACGAAATCTTTCCACTGCTTGCTCTTGGTCCTCAGCGCGTTTCAGGAGCTTCGCAAAATCGATTCGCGCAAGTTCATCGTGCTGCTCTCTTATTTCCGAGAGTGCGCGCCATAGTGCTGCTTTTCCGTGGATTCCCAGCTTCAGAAACTCCAGCGCCTCGAACAATCCCATTCCCGTCGGATCGTTGTGTGCGAGCTTGAATCGACTCACCTTTTCGGTTAGCCACGCGACGCTATCTTTGAGAATGTCCGAGCTTGGTGCTAACCTGCTTGCCACCGAGTGCAGCACTTCTTTGTCCGCAGCAATCTCGGCGAACAACATCGCCGCGAACTCACCCAGCTCCTGGCCCCGAAAGTTATCTCGTACACTTCCGACGAGGTCGAGGGCGTAGGCAGCTCCCGCCAGATGATCGTGCAGATAAATCGCCAAGGATCGCTTTGACGAAGACATCTCAGGCGAGCCAAGGATCGATCACAATCTTAGTCACACGTTCTTTCTTGTCGCGCCAAACCTTGTACATGTCGGGTGCCTGGTCGAGTCCGATCCGGTGCGAAATGATGTAGCTCGGATCGATTTGCCGTTTTTCAATTCGCTCCAGCAGGGGTTTCATGTAGTTGTGCATATTCGTCTGCCCCATCTTCATCGTGATGCCTTTGCCGAACGCTGCGCCGAATGGCACCTTGTCGAGCAATCCGCCGTACACACCGGGGATCGAAACTGTCCCGCCTTTGCGCACCGCTTGGATAGCCTGCCGCAAGACGCTTGGGCGATCCTGCTCCAGCATCAACGCGGTTTTCACTACATCGTAGATGCCTTGCAGTTCGTTTGAGTGCGCTTCGAGGCCGACAGCATCAATGCAAGAATCCGGCCCGATTCCGCCGGTCAAGTCTTTCAACGCCGTCAGCACGTTCACATCGTCTTCCGAATAATCGACCGTAATCGCCCCGATCGAGCGAGCCATCTCCAACCGCTCCGGCAATCGATCGATCGCAATGACACGCGCCGCTCTCAGCATGAATGCACTCGCAATTGCGAATTGCCCGACCGGGCCGCAACCCCACACCGCGACAATATCGTTCTCCTGAATCTGCGCGTTCTCAGCAGCCATGTACCCGGTCGGAAAAATATCTGAGAGAAACAGCACCTTCTCGTCGGGAAGATCGCTTTCGATCTTCAACGGGCCAACATTCGCAAACGGCACGCGCACATACTGCGACTGTCCTCCTGCATAGCCGCCCATCATGTGTGAGTAACCAAAGAGCCCCGAGCCCGAATATCCGTAAGCGGTTTCCATCAAGTGGGCGTTTGGATTCGTGTTGTCGCATGCCGACCACAGCTTTTTCTTGCAGAATTCACAGTTGCCGCACGCAATTGTGAACGGCACAACAACGCGATCGCCCTTTCGAAGGTTCGTTACTTCTTTCCCCACGTCTTCGACGATGCCCATGAATTCGTGGCCCAGGATGTCGCCTTGTTCCATCGTCGGAATGAATCCGTCGAAGAGGTGTAAATCCGAGCCGCAGATTGCAGTTCGCGTAACGCGGATCACGGCGTCGTGCGCATTCAAAATCTGCGGATCTGGCACAGTGTGAACTTCAACTTTGCCTTTGCCCATCCAGCATAGTGCTTTCATGATTTGCCACTCCCCGTCTGCGCCGCCCGGCTCTGGCCCGGCGGAGTTGGAATTCTTTCGCCGTACATCGCCTCCTTGGCGCCGGCAACAATCCCGCGAGGTCCATGCGGTTGTCCCTGCACTCGCGGAATCTCACCCGTTTCCGCCAGCGCTTTGAAATGGCGAAGATTCTCAGTCACACCCTGCTTCGGATTGCGATTTCCGATCGTCGCCGTCGCACTCTTCCATTTCCCGATTTCAAATTCCTGCAGCAAGGTCACCAGCGTCCCGCGATTCCCGGGTGCCGGTTCGAACACTACTTCACCGGCCTGTTGCAAATCGCCATCGATCGTTTTCCACGCAATTCGTCGGCCCGGCTCCGCCGCCAGGATTTCAGAGTTCCACTTGAACGTCTTGTCGCCCGCTTGCATCGTCCATCGCGAGGTGCGATCGCCGGTGCGTTCTACCTTCACGATCTGCTCCTGCCATTGCGGCACATTCTCCAGATCGCTCCATAGCTGATAGAGGGTCTGCGGATCGGCCTGAACGTGCGCCGTGGTCCTGACCCAGCTTCTTCCCTCTCTGTCTTCCGGTGGAGGAATGTACCTTCCTTCCACGACAACTCCGGCGCTGGTCGCACGTGGCAACGGTTCGGCGTTCGGCTTTTCCTTAAGTGCATCTGTCATGATTTCACCCCAAAATATGAGATAGTTTCTTTTCACGCACAGTGAAGTCTTATGAGCCAGCAGTCTTCGGCTCGCCATCTTTTCGTGCCTCGTGCCCTCACGCTTCCCGGCACGATATTCGACAACATCCATTCGACCAGACGCCTGCTCCAGCCTTCACAACGGTAGGAAAGGAGTACGCATCTGCAAATACTTCCGCGAAGGTATTGGTAAGGGTGGTTGCCTGTAGTGACCCGTAGTTAAATCGCGCCGCCAAGGAATCAGATGTGCCGAATCTCAGCTAATTCTGGATCCGCGTCGAACGTTATCAACCCAACCGAGGAGCTTGTCCTTTGGCATAAAGTTTAGGATCGATTCGGGCTTGATGCCGGCGTTCAGAGCCGCTGCCGCCGAAAATTCCATAAAGCGGAGCTGCGACGGGCCGTGTGCATCGGTTCCAAAGGAAATTTTGCATCCGACCTTTTTCGCAATTCGAAGGAGTCCCACATTTAGGTCTTGCCGATCGGGATAGCCGTCGATCTCGACGGCCTTGTCGAGTTCCGCGGCGACGCCGAACACTTTTTCCCACCTGGCGCTCAGTCCCGGACGAAAGTTGTAAATTCGTCCGCGCGGGTGCCCGAGAATTTGGATATCCGGATTTCTCAAGGCAGCGACGTAGCGCTCGGTCTGGTCGTCCGTTTTGCGGAGCGATGAGTGGAAGCACCCCAGGACCAAATCCAGCTTTCGCAGGCAGCCCGGATCCATATCGCCCTTCCCCTGAGGGTTGAGATTCATTTCCACAGATCGCAAGACCGCGATCCGACCTTCTTCATTGACTGCAGCGATTTCCCTTCCTTGTTGTTCTACCTGCTCTTCGTTGATGCCACCGGCGATTTTCAGCCCTTTTGTATGGTCTGTGATCGCGATGTACTCGTAGTTTCTTTCGACTCCGGCGGCAGACATCTGCTCGATCGTTCCTTCGCCATCGCTCCAGTTGGTATGCATCTGGAGATCGCCTTTCACGCTTTTGAGCCACGACGGCTCCTTCGCCAAAAGCCGTCGAGCTTGGCATAAGGTCAGGAAACCCGCGCGCAAGGGAACGGGGCGAATTTTTGAAGGCGGGGTGTCGAGCCAATGGCGGATCAGTTTTTCGATATAAGGTCCGACGCCACTTAGTTCTGTCAACGAGTTGCCCGTTCGGGCTACCTCGGCGACTTCGACCTGCCAAAGAAATGCGCGCCGGGCAGCCCTGCGAAGTGCCCGTTGGGCTGGAGGTGGCGTATCTTCAGCCTTGCGCGCCAGCAACTCGCCGATGGCCTGATTCTCTAAAGTCAGCACGACCTTTGGATTGATTCCGCAGCGCTGCGGATTGCAGCCCGAATCACTCAAGTACTTTGCTCGACTGCAGAGTTGTCGGCCACAGATCGCACCTACATGCATGTATTCTTCATCCTCAGGCATTCGCTCTATGTCTATGCCGTCGCCAGGGCCACACGATATTGCCCGTGTCTACGATGCAGATGAGAGAGTGCGCTGAATGTCAGAGACAGCGGCAGATATTCTCATCGACCGTCTCACCGCTTGGAACGTAACGGTCGTTTTCGGGCTGCCCGGACACGGAATCGACGGACTCATGGAAGCGCTCAGAAAACGCCAGCGTGATATCCGGTTCATTCACGCGGTCCACGAGATGGCGAGGACCATTTTGCTGCAATTATCGGTTTGCCGTGCGCCGCTGCGCGGTCGGTCTTTCTCGTATTGTTGCTGAGAACTATCTAGAAAGTGCTTGGTCTCGAGTTTAAAGGGTGCAGCCGGGCCTATTATGTAGGTTTTACGCTTTCTGGCCTTCACGTTAGCAATGCCAAGTTGTGGCCACTCGGATACGCCGCTCGAGCCTCCTCGTGTGAGTTAGTGACTTTCCCGCGCACTACCTTATTAAGATTAAGCAAAGTTAAGGAATTCTCAGGAATCTATCGTATTGCGGGCGGTTTCATCATCCGTATCCTAGCTCTGCTCTGTAGTACTCCTGAACGCTAACCCTCACCGAAGGAGAGTTGGATACCCCTGAGCAAACCCGCTCTCCTTCTTCTCGCAAGTATGAATTTGGGCGCGGATAGTTCTGCGGGGCTCCGGGAAGGAGGTTTTCGCTCACCTCCTCTCGCCATTTATATTTCGGTGTCGCGGATTGAAGGATTTCGGGGAAAAGCGACGCTTCTCGACTCGGCATCGCTGGCCCGCATCTTTTGAAACCACAAAACTCCTACCCGGTACTAAGGTTCGAATCAATAAACCACCAAATAGCATCCACGTTCGCGACTGCTATGTTTTCGCTGTATCCCCAAGGAATGCGAAATGGGTTTTGAGCTGTAAGCATTGCCGCGCGGAATGCATCTTATAGGCCGCGACGATTGAGCCAACGCCAAACATCGACAGAGCAGAGGCTAAGCGTCTTCGATGACGGGTTGCGAGGTCGCGCCGGTACGACGCTTCGGCTTGCGCTTATGCTCTGCGGAGTAGCCACACGATCAGACAGATAACCAATAAGGTTCCGAGAATTCCGTATCCAAACATGGTGCCTCCTATGTCAACGAGATACCAATATCGTAGGTAGAGCGAACCATCGGAGGAATACACAGATATTGGCATCGGTTGGCCAAGGATTGCCGTAGGGATTACGACCAAAAAATCTTGAAAGGTTTCGGCGGTCGACCCCTTATCCGGTGCTCGTTCAGCAACAATCAAATAGGACAAACATCTCAGGTTTTTCTCACGATTGAGTACAACTTTCACTCGATTGTCGGGCGCTTTACAGGGACGGTTCAATCTGTCGTCCCTTGCAGTGTGCGGTCATGGACAGGAAATCGCACCTGAAAGACAAGTATTCCGATATTCCGCCGATCCCTTTCGCGGCATTGGACTATGTACTGTGCGCGGTCGCATTTTTGCTCGTCGGAATCGCGTCCAATGCGCTGATCGCCAATCTCCTCGTCTCCATTTACAGATCGTCCCGGTAACCGCCGCTACCGGAGTTCAAGTTTCCGATTACGCAATCAAAAACGGTCAACCGATCCTCACTTCTTGCGCCTGCCCTCTGACATGCTTCGCCTGAGTACCTTCAGTGACTTTTCGGCTTCCTCCAGTCGCGATTCGTTTATTGTCTTCGATATAGTGATTCTGCGGGTCTCAATTGAGGACAGTTAGCTCACAGCTTTCTTCGCCTGCTTCTTCACCTTCGCCCACCGCTTCTTCGCTGCCTTCGAGATCGCCGCTCTTCCTGCCGCTGATAACATGCGTTTCTTAGCGCCTTTCACTTCTACGGCGGCAGTGTGACCCAGAGCCTTTGCGGCTGACCTAACACCATCTAGTTGGTGCTGCACCTTCTTTAATTGTTTTTCGAGTTTCTTCTCTTCGCGCTTGATAGCGGCCAGAATGTTCATGAATCCTCCGCAGCGAATCTATCTCAAACCGAACCATTACAACCAGATGTACTCGCTAAGATAAGTGACTCGGAGGCAGAGTCACATTAACCGTGCACGTCCAAAATTCATCTAAAACGAAATGAATACCACTTTCCTAGACCGATTGGCTCGACAGCTTCGAATCGACAAGACTCCATCTTGTCGCCGCGCCATCAATCGAATTCTTGAGGAGATAAAAAATGCTGTGAGGATGGAAGATACAGTACCCCCTTGGCGGCGGAATCGGACTTCAGAGAACTGGTGGAGAATGAACAAGTCTGCCGAGCTAGGTCTGGGTAAGCTGACCACGAGACCCGAAGAGTGTTCGCTAGAGAGAATTGATACTATTGTGCTCTTGTGGATTCGCTGAACAGGAATCTGATTGCTTCAGGCATCCGGCGGCAATCAAGCCGAGTTCCCGTTTCGCATGCTTGATCGCGGCCCATCCTACACCTGTGCTCCAGCCCGTATTTGCTGCCGCGTGCCGAATGTTAACTACGGTGACCGGGCCTCGCGCGAGCAAATCACGCAAAAACTCCTTCGCATATTTGAGCCGGTGCGCAGAATCAAACGCCGTAGCCATATTCTCTACTAACGATAATATTGCGCGGCCTTTCAAGACTCGAAAGGCGGAAAGGTAACTTTTCATTGCCGATCCGTGCGAGATGGGTTTCCGAACAGCCACGGCCTGAGCCTGAAACAATCGGAAGGGCTATCATAGCGTCGTGGTGGCCGATGACGTATTACTGGCTCTCAACGATTCGATTGGATGCTGACAGTCCAACTCTCCGACTTGCGGAATCAATTCGACTGAACCAGCGCTACGAGGATGTCCAGCTTCCGACCGAGATGTACGTAACCAACGTCTATCGCTGTACCCGTATTGGCAATATCTGCGGCAATCCTCTTTACGAGCGCCAGTATGAGAACTTGGTGGAGGCGCAACAAGGTCATCGCGAAACTCTAGAAGCACTGGCCGCTGGCCGACTAAAATTCTAGCGACGCGAACTCTTCGACCGATTCAAACGGCCACGCTGACACGCTCAGGTGCATCAGATTTTGTTGCGTCGGATCGTCGTTCCGCCTGCCTACGTTCCGCTTGACGCCGGTCCACACGGCGGCGTTTGTGCGGCGCATGGGTGGGACGCGTCAATTTCTGCATCCATTCACAGACTACTGGCCAGTTGAAGATGAGAAGGCAGCCCAGGTTGTAACAGGGCATCGGGTTCAGTGAACCACGGCGGAACTTCTCACGCACCCAACCGATGCCTTTTACGCTGAGTGTCGCTTATGACTGTTCCCGATCCGGCAAGTTTAAGGGGTCAAAACGATGAAGAATTGTGCCGCGTACGGCGACGAAATCGGGCTGCGGACTCAGCTGACACATTCGAACTCATTGGTGCGGCAAAAGTTGCCACGAACAAGGGCCGCAACCAGCTTCCTTAATCGAGCCTCTGATCCGGTACTATTTTTTGTCTTTCTTAGGCGGAACAACGGCAGTCTCTGCCGGAATAAACCTTTCGATGAATCCCGCACCATTGATAACACCAAGGCCCGTACATGCATCCCACCCTGCGCCGGACCTAAATCCTGGAGAGGTAGCAATGGAAACGGGGAAGGTTGCTAGGTCCAGGTAAAGAACTGCATTTGACCTCCCATCGTCAATATCTCGAAAGACATTCGGGAACAACTTGGCTTGGTAAAGACTCGGATTCAAGTATCCTAGATTAAAGCCTAACCTTGCATTGAGCGTAGCGATAAACCCCGCATATAGCGGAGCCACGGCACTGGTGCCACCAATTTGGGCAGCTTGGCCGAAGACAAAGATTTTATACCCGCTATACGGGCTGCCATTTCCTGCGATGTCTGGCACACCCCGGCGCCGCGGAAAGCGAATCATTGACTTTGGATGTTGTTGCCACTTTGGTTTATTGAAAATTCTACTAAAACCCCCACCAGTCGCTCCGCCAATAAATCCATAGACCGGGTCTAGTACTTTGTCGTTCCATGTGTTTTCGTCGAAATGTAATCCATCTACGTTAGTTATGATCGTGCCGCCGCACCCCGTAACCCAGGGATCGGACGCTGGGTACAGTACATGGGCAGCCCCGTCGCTCATCTCGCAGTTTGCGCCATCGTCTCCTGATGAGGCTAGAATCGAGATGCCCATCGAGGCGGCCTCGGCAAAGATTTCACTCATGGCATCAAGACTAGATTGGTTCCAATTGGGGCTACTTTCAGAAGGAGAAAACTCACTACCACCCCAGCTCATTGTTATTACTGAAGGTTGATTGACAGCGTCGTGTACTGCGGTAGAGAAGGCATCAATTGTCCCTTGGACGGAGTTCGGCGCGAAGTACACAGCGAGATGGGCCTCCGGAGCAATCGAACCTGCTACATCGATATCCAAAAGAACCTCACCGCTCGGGTTATAGGGATCTAATGGATTACCTGGGTCGTTGAATACGCCGTCGACAGGGACGGGCGTGATTTTCGGCACCGCCAACCCTACACTCTGGAAAAAGGCGTCGACGTCGGGTGTAATGGTCATCTTAAAAATTCCACCGATCACACGGACGACATAGCCACCGCCAAATTCAAGGATCCCGATAGTTTGGCCAGCGCCCCTTCCAGCCTTAAAGTTATAGAGTTGGCCCACCTGTGGAGGGGTAAGCGCAACTGCTCCGGCCGGTGTATCTTGGCTAGTGACCGTATGTCGTCTCACTGCTTGGCGGTTATCGAGACCCCAAACTCCGACCACGATATGAGCGATCGAACTCGGTACATAGATTCGACCCTCGCGACCTCTGTACGCCCCGCCAGGAAATGCGTAAATTCCAAGGTCAACGCGAAAAATTCGATTCATTTGCTTGACTGACCCGGAAACTACGATGGTTCTTCGCGCAAGGCTAGACGCGATGACGCGTAGCTTGTTCGCTTTAGCGAAATTTAGAAGAACGCCGAGATCTTTGGAGTCCGCTCCATATTGGTCAGCAAACTCGTCTCTCGACAAAAAGGTGCGCTTCCCGGGCGGCGTCTTACTCCAATAGAGCTGATCCGGTAAAGTCGGATGGCCCCGCTTTCGCCGCAATTTTATTGAAACATTCAGTCTCTCATCGGGATCAGCATCGGCGATCCGTCTTGCATCGTGCCGCCTTCGGCGTTCGGTTCCTTTCAGCAATCGATGAGAAAGAGTTCGACCTCTCCCCCGACTTCCGGTTCTCATCTATGTAACTCCTTTCATACTTCACCCCGAGAGTATCATCGTCCGTGCGGAAGCAGTAAGAATTATGAGAAATGTCACGGAAGGAACAGATAGATTTATCGCGGAACTCAATC
>Ga0209624_10003197_pt1 | contig 11705 bp, 11 predicted proteins | sample JacPinW_OM2H0_O1_FD_188565 | JGI IMG/M metagenome (GOLD analysis project Ga0209624, IMG submission 188565) | Forest soil microbial communities from Algoma, Ontario, Canada - Jack Pine, Ontario site 1_JW_OM2H0_O1 (SPAdes) (version 2) | ecosystem: Environmental > Terrestrial > Soil > Boreal... | reverse complement strand
GCGGGCGTCAGCGAAATAACTTTGATCGGACAGGACACGACTAGCTACGGCGAAGATTTGAATTTGCGCGATGGGCTCGCGGTGCTGCTATCGCGACTGGCGCAAATCTCAGAACTTGCGTGGGTGCGATTTCTTTACGCGTATCCGAATCGCGTGACGCAGGGATTGCTTGACGCGCTGGCGGCGCATCCGCGTCTGGTGAAATATTTGGACATGCCCTTGCAGCACGCTTCGCGAAATGTGCTGGCGAGCATGAAACGCGGATCGAATGGCGATGCGTTTTTGAAATTGCTGGAGCGCGTGCGCAAAACAATTCCCGGAGTTTCACTGCGCACTTCTTTCATTGTGGGATTTCCCGGCGAAACTGCGGCAGATTTTCGCGAGCTGCGCGATTTCGTCCGAGCCGCAGAATTTGATTGGATGGGCGTGTTCACCTATTCGGATGTGGATACCGCGGGAAGTTTCGCGCTTAGCAAAAAGGTGGACGAAGAATCAAAAGTTGAGCGGCGCGACGAATTGATGGCGTTGCAAAAGAAAATTTCCGCGCGGAAATTAAAAATGCGCGTGGGGCGAAGTGAGATCGCAATACTGGAAGGCGTGGCCGCGGAAAGCGAAATGCTATGGCAGGCGCGGCTAGAAGGCATGGCACCGGACATCGACGGAAAGGTTTTTGTGAACGATATTTTTGCGGCGAACGGCGGAGTTTTCCGCGAAGACGATTTGCCGAAGCCAGGCGATCTAGTGCGTCTGGAAATTTCGGAAGCGCATGACTACGATCTGGTCGGACGAGTGACTGAAATTGTTCGCCGCGCGCAAGCGCCGACTGTTTCTACGGACGCAGCGGCGATGCCGCCTTCCATCGCCGTGCAGCGAATTTCGACCGGCGCGGCGCTGCGAATTTTGCAGTAGAAATTTCAACGCGGAGAAAGCGCGATGAAACACAACTGCCCTATCTGCAAAACAGCAGTGGATTCCGAAGTGAACAAGGAATTTCCTTTCTGTAGCGAGCGTTGCAAGGATATTGATCTGGGGAATTGGGCCACGGAGCGTTACGTGATTTCCGAGCCGTCGTTTGACGAAGAAGCTCTGGAAAAATTAATGTTGCTGGAACCCGAAGAAGAAAACGAAAACACGCCTTCTGATTCAAACGATTCCGATAGCAGAAAATGAGCGAGACTTCCGAACCAGTTTCCACTTTGCGCAATCCCCGTATTTCATATTTTTTCGCGACGGCGTGTGGACTGGGATATTTGAAACCGGGGCCGGGGACGTGGGGATCGCTTGCGGGAGTCGCGATTTCGATTCTTGTGGCGTATCGAAGTTTTTTATTGGCTCCTCCGGAACTTGGCTGGCAACTTCACTTCTGGCAAACGCAGTGGCGGCCTTACTATCTGGATTACGTCGCAGTCGTTGTCATCGCGGCGGCTGGAGTTTATGTCTCCAGCAAAGTGGAGCGCCACTACGGAAAATCCGATCCGCAATTCGTGGTCATCGACGAAGTTTCCGGCCAGTTAATCGCTCTCTCTTTTCCGTTGACGCTGCTCAACTGGAAAAGTTGGCTGCTCGGCTTTATACTTTTTAGAGTGTTCGACATCTGGAAGCCGTTCCCCGCGCGGCAAGCCGAATCGCTCCACGGAGGCTGGGGCATTATGGCCGACGATTGGGTCGCAGGAATTTACGCAGGCCTCGTGTTGTGGGGCGTGCAGGCAACAGGCATACTAAAATAATCACGAATCATATTGCACGCGACGCGAATCATAATTAGGAAATCGGGAATTATTTTGCAAACCACTCTAGTACATAACGGAGTCCCAAGAATTGAACGCATTACTCCTGCGGCCGCAATTCCCGGCGGCGAAATTGTGATTCACGGCACGGGATTTGCCGCGGGAAGTTTTGCGCGTCCGCAAGTTCGGTTTGGCGAAACCGAAGGGCGGCTGCTTTTTCACACGGCGAAGTATGCGGTCGCGCAAGTTCCTGAAGGCGCCGCCGGAGGAATCGTTAGCGTTTCCACGGGCGCTTCGGAAAGCCAGCCATTTCCCGTCGCGCTGGGAATTCAAATTGCGGATAATCTGCATCCGGTTGCGAGTCCCGCTGTGGACGCCGAGGGGAATATTTATGTGACGTTCAGCGGCCAGCGCACCGTGCGCGTTCCGGTGCCGCTTTACAAAATCACCGCGAATTACACGGTGAAGCCTTTTGTAACGCAGCTTACAAATCCTAGTGGCCTGGCGCTCGATCGCAATGGAATGCTTTACGTTTCGTGCCGGCACGACGGAACAATTTATCGCGTGTCTCCTGATGGCCGCGCCGATCTGTGGGCCGAAGGAATGGGAATTGCCTGCGGAATTGCATTCGATCATAACGGCGATTTGTACGTGGGAGACCGTAGCGGAACAATTTTTAGAATCACGCCAAAAAAAGAAATTTATGTTTTCGCCACGCTTGAACCGTCGTTCGCGTTTTATCATCTCGCGTTCAGTCCGGCTGGCGAACTTTACGTGACTGGCCCGACTACTTCGAGTTTCGAGCGGATTTATCGCATCACGCAAGGCGGCGAAGTGAAATGTTTTTATCGCGGACTTGGCCGGCCGCAGGGACTTGCGTTCGATCGCGCGGGAAATCTTTATGTTGCGGCGTCATTTGGCGGACGACGCGGAATTGTTCGCGTGACTCCGGACGCGAAAGCGGAACTTGTGCTGGGCGGAAGCGGAATTGTTGGAATGGCGTTGCTGCCGACGCGGCGCGCTTACATCGCCACAACCGGCGCACTATTTAGTTTGGATTGGGACGTGGAAGGCCTGCCGCTTCCAGTTTGACGCGCAATTCGTGTAATAATCCTTCAGATGAAAGCCGAGATTATCGCGGTTGGCTCGGAACTCCTTACGCCTGACCGGCTGGACACCAATTCCCTTTTTCTTACCGCCGAATTAAATAAACTTGGCATCGAAGTCACGCGCAAATGTGTGGTTGGAGATAAACGCGAAGACGTCCGCGAAGCGTTTGCGCATGGACTTTCGCGTTCGGACGTAACTATTTCGACGGGCGGACTTGGGCCGACGGAAGACGATCTGACGCGCGAAGTTGTTGCGGACCTTCTGGGACGAAAACTCGAATCGAATCTTGCGGTGCTGCACGGCATCGAGCAACGCTTCCAGAAAATCGGCCGGAAAATGGTGGACATAAACGCGCGCCAGGCGATGGTGCCCGAAGGCGCGACGGTGCTGGAAAATTCGCGCGGCACTGCACCGGGATTGTGGATGGAATCGGAAGGGCGCGTCGTGATTCTTCTGCCCGGGCCTCCCATTGAAATGCAAACGATGTTCGCGCGGCAAGTTGCTGAGCGGCTGGTGAAGCGCGCCGGAGATGTGCGACAAATTACGCGCGAGTTACGCGTTGCGGGCATGCCGGAATCGGACGTGGATCAACGGATTGCGCCGATCTATACAAAATATGATGGCGTGAACACGACGATTCTTGCGGCGCCCGGCGAGATTCAAATTCATTTGCGTGCGTGGTCGGCAGACCGGGCTGCCACGGATAAAATTCTCGACGAGATGGTCGAGCGGATTACTTTGGCTCTTGGTGAAAATATTTTCACGCATCAGGCGCAGACTCTTGAATTTGTTGTGGCTGATGCACTCACACTGAATCGAGCGACGATTTCTACTGCGGAAAGTTGCACCGGAGGACTTCTGGCGGAGCGGCTGACGCGCGTTCCGGGTAGCTCAAATTATTTTCTGGGCGGAGTGGTGAGCTACAGCAACACGCTGAAATCCGCGTGGGTCGACGTGCCCGCGGCGATGATCGAATCGCACGGCGCGGTGAGCGCGGAAGTTGCGCAGGCGCTTGCCGATGGAATTCGGCGCCGCACCGGAAGCACGCTGGGAATTGGCATCACAGGCGTGGCGGGGCCCGGCGGGGGCACGCCTGAGAAACCAGTTGGACTTGTGCACATTGCGCTGGCGGGCGGAAAAGCTCCGATCGAACGAGGAATGAATTTTCCGGGCGATCGTGATCGTGTTCGCTGGCAGGCCACGCAAACCGCGCTGGATATGTTGCGGCGATATTTTATTTATGCCGGCGGAAAACATTCCGGCGCGAAGAGCTAGCGGGTGCGATTATTCGTCGCGCTGGATTTGAGTGACGCGGTGCGCGCCAAGATTGCAAAGTTTTGCGAAATGCTGCGCGCCGAATTTCCTTCGGTGCGATGGACGCGAATCGAAGGAATTCACGTGACGCTGAAATTTATTGGCGAGGTTCCGGAGGAGAGCGTCGCGCGAATTGAAGATGCGCTGAGCGCGGTGCGGTCCGATGCGCCTGTCGAGATGAACTTTCGAGGCGCGGGATTTTTTCCAGACGAGCGCCGGCCCCGCGTCTTCTGGATCAGGATTGACGCCACGCCGAATCTGGCGGAGATCGGGGCGCAAATTGAAACACGGCTCGAGCCTTTAGGTGTCGTTCGCGAGATGCGCGAATTCAAGCCGCACCTGACGCTGGCGCGCATTTCGGAATCGCGGGGAATTGAAAAGTTGCGCGCGGCTCTGCGCCGCAACGGCCCGGCTGATTTCGGCGCGGTACGAACAAATGAAATGTATTTGTATCGAAGCGAACTGGGCCGAGGCGGAGCAAAATACACGAAGCTCAAGACTTTTATATTTGCAAAGATGCCGTAGGAAATCTTCGTAGAGGCGCAAAATAAGCGAGTGACTCCCGAAGCGCTGAACATGTACTGGTGGATTCCGCTGGCGGCATATGTCGTCGGCTCAATTCCCTTCGGCTATTTGATCATTCGCCAAACCGGACAGGGTGATATTCGCAGCGTGGGCAGTGGCAATGTAGGCGCAACAAATGTCGCGCGCGCCGCCGGCACCGGCGCGGGCGCGCTAACATTTCTGCTCGACGCGGCAAAAGGCGCGCTGGCAGTTTGGATCGCCGCGGAAATTACTGGAGGTTCTGCCGCCTGGATGATGGCTGCCGCGCTGGGCGCAATGCTCGGCCACATTTATCCAATTTGGCTTTCCGGCCGCGGTGGGCGCGGCGTTTCGACGGGCGTCGGCGCGTTTATCATGATTTGCTGGCCGACCGTTGCAGCGGCGATCTTAATTTGGCTGATGGTGATGAGCGTCTCGCGCTACGTTTCGCTCGCGTCAATTATGGCAGCCGCATCGCTTCCTCTGCTGATGTATTTTCTTTATGCGCCGGGCCACGCGCCCTCATACGTCGTTTCTGGAGGCACCACGCTGGCATCACTCTTAATTATTTTGAAGCATCGGCCAAATATCGCGCGGCTGATGAACGGTACAGAAAATCGTTTCAACTTTCACCGGTCTCCGAGAGGCCTGCAAAATTAGTTTATGAAAAAAATCGCCATTATTGGCGGGGGAAGTTGGGGAACGGCGCTGGCAATCGTGCTGAGCCGAAGCCGCCGGCCACACGCGCTATCGCTTTGGGTGCATGACGCCAAACTGGGCGCGGCGCTGCACGACACGCGCGAAAACAATATTTATCTTCCAGAATTTAAAGTTCCGTCCGAAGTTCAAATCACTTCGGATATTTCTGCTGCGCTTGCAAACGCCGAAATTGTTCTTGGCGTGGTTCCCGCGCCGCATGCGCGAATCGTTTACACCGCGATGCGTGAGCATCTGATGCCCGGCGCGGTTATCGTCAGCGCGTCAAAAGGTATCGAACTCGATAGCCATTTCAGAATGTCGGAAGTAATCGCGGAAGTTTGCGCTCGACATTCCGGCAAAGGAATCGCGGTGCTGTCCGGCCCGTCATTCGCGCGAGAAGTTGCGCGGGGAGATCCGACGGCGGTGGTGATCGCAGCGCACGACTCAGCGCTCGCGTCGGAACTTCAAGAAGAATTTGCGGCGGCGACATTCCGCCTCTACACAAATGACGACGTAATTGGCGCAGAAATCGGCGGCGCCGTGAAAAATGTGATCGCCATAGCGGCCGGAGTTTGCGCCGGACTTGACTTAGGCGCCAACACCACCGCCGCGCTGCTAACACGCGGACTCGCGGAGATGACGCGCCTCGCCGTCGCGCTCGGCGGCCGACGCGACACGCTCGCCGGACTCGCGGGCATGGGCGATCTTGTGCTCACGTCAACGGGCGCGCTGAGTCGCAATCGCACGGTCGGTGTGGAACTTGGCAAGGGGCGTGCGCTTCAGGATATTCTTTCCACAACGCGAATGGTTGCTGAAGGAGTGGGCACCACCGCCGCGACGCGCGAGCTCGCGCGACGCACGAATATTGAAATGCCCATCACCGAACAAATGTACGCAACGCTTTACGAAGGTCGAGCACCGCGCGAAGCCATCCGCGAATTGATGGAACGGCGGCAGAAAAGCGAATAGCGAATTTTCGCGCCGCAAACGCCATTTGACCGTATCAAATCGGCCACGCCTGTACCTTAGGACAGTCCGCGAACAGCCGGAGCTTCGTACAATAGACTAGGGACAAATGCGACCGTTCGATCTCAACTCGCTGCTACCAAAGCGTCTCCGAATTTTGTGGATGGTGCTGGGCGCTATGCTTCTCGTCAGCTTGCTTCCCATCTGGCTTTATCACCAGCAAGTTTTGAAACTCAGCCAGCAAAAACTGGAAGACACCGAACAAGTTCAGCAAACTGAGCTGACGCATTCTGTCGCCGATCAAATTTTACTTTTCAAATCCACGATTCAGCAGCAGCTCATCAGCGAACGTCAAATTCTCGCGCTTACGGGACTCATCGATGACGTGAACGCGCCCGTGAACGCGCCGAAGGTAACGCATTTACTTGAGAATTTCGCTTCCGGAAATCCAAACATACTTTACGTTACGGCGGTCGGAACAGACTTGAAAGGCACCGGAGCCGGCGATTTTCGTGCGGATCAAGATCCATTTGTAGGCAACGCACTGAAAAGCGCGTTCATGACCACTGAGCAACTTTCGGAATATCACAGCGATCCTCTGGCGCTCGACCCGGGCAATCGGCCGGCGTTTGTGATTGCCGTTCCGCTTGAAGTGGATGGGCATTTCACCGGAATGCTCGCGGCAGTCGTGTCGCTCGACCGGATTTTGCAGCGCCTGAAAGAAGCCAGCGCGCATGACCGCGTCGTGTTCGTAGTGGATCTCGCGGGACACATCGTCGCGTATCCCGACACAAAAGCTTTTTTCCCAGGCACGGACTTGAGCAAAGAGTCTCCGGTCGTCGCGCAGATCCGCACGTTACCGCGTGATTTTTCCTACACGGAGACCATGCGCTTTACGGTTAAACAAAACGGCCACGACGTTCCCATGATGGGCGCGTATACGACGATGGCCGAATTAAATTGGGCGGTAATTTCTCAGCGTAGTTTGGAAAAAGCGCGCGAAGACGCGGGCGTGAACGTATTGAATCGGCAGGCGCTGATTTTCGTTCTCGTCGTCGGATTCTTCGCGCTGATTCTGGGATACTTATTTGCGGTCGCCATCAGCGCGCCGATTCGCGGACTTGCGCAATCTACACGCGCCATTAGCCGCGGAGAATTCCATGAACGCACACCCGTTCGCGGCGCCGCGGAAATCAGCGAATTGGCCGGAACATTCAACAAAATGGCCGACGATATCGAACAATACATTGAGCGCTTGAAGCAGGCCGCGCAGGAAAATCGCGATTTGTTTCTTGGCTCCATCCGCATGCTGGCCGCCGCCATCGACGAAAAAGATCCCTACACGCGTGGTCATTCCGATCGCGTCGCGAAATATTCACTGATTATTGGCCGCGAAATGGGACTCGGCGAAGACGAGCTCGACAAGCTTCGCATTTCCGCGTTGCTGCACGACGTAGGAAAAATTGGCGTGGACGATCGCGTCCTGAAGAAGCCCGGCGCGCTGACTCCCGAAGAATTTGATTTGATGAAGCAGCATCCGTCGAAGGGCGCGAACATCATGCGTCCCGTTGCGCAGCTTGCCGATATGTTGCCGGGCATCGAACTGCATCACGAACATGTGGACGGCCGCGGATATCCATACGGTTTGAGCGGCGATAAAATTCCCATGATGGCGCGCATCATTGCCGCCGCTGATACGCTGGATGCGATGACGACGAATCGTCCGTATCAATCCGGCAAGGATTTGGAATTCTCGATGTCCCTGATTCGGAAACTTGCTGGAACAAAGTTCGATCCCGCCGTCGTGGACGCGCTCGAAGCGGCGGTCGAACACGGGCAAATCCGTTTGGCTCCGGTTGAAGTTGCCCTCGAAGTTCCCGCTCTGTAGCTCAGATCTTCCGCAGTCCTGAACTTCTGAATTCCATGCAAAATAACGTGTTCTGCTACAATTGACTCTCAGTTCAAACAGGTAATCAATCGAATGTTCTCAATTTTCGGAAAAAAGAAATTTGGCGACAGTGAAAAACCGTCCGCTTCGCTGCTTGACCGGCTGAAAGAGTCCGTCAGCAAAACACGATCGCAGATCGCGGCGAAAGTAGAGGGCCTTTTTCTAGGCGGAAAAAAGATCGATCCGGCTGTACTGAAGCAACTTGAAAAGGCGCTGCTCGCCGCAGATATTGGCGTTCGCACGACGCGAGAAGTTCTTGAAGCTGTCCGCGAAAAAGTAGATCGTCACACGCTTTCCGATTCCGGCGAATTGAAAGCCGAATTGAAGCGCCAGCTTCTCGCAAGAATGGCATTCGCTCCGGCACCTTCAAATGGCGTGGCCACCGCAGAAGTCGCTGCAGTTGCTGTCGAGCCGCAAATTGATCCGCGGCCGCGCGTGATTTTCATGGTCGGCGTAAATGGCGTTGGCAAAACCACGACGATGGGCAAACTTGCGAACCGCCTGCGTCAGGAGGGGCACACCGTTCTGCTTTGCGCTGCGGACACTTTCCGCGCCGCGGCGATCGAGCAGCTTGAGGTTTGGGCGAAGCGCGCGAACGTCGAAATCGTCAAACAAAAATCTGGATCGGATCCCGCAGCGGTCGTTTATGACGCGGTTTCCGCCGCGGCCACGCGAGGAATTGACGCTGTAATTGTGGATACAGCGGGCCGTCTGCACACAAAATCAAATTTGATGGCTGAACTGGAAAAGATGAAACGCACCGCCGCAAAAGTTGTCCCCGGCGCGCCGCATGAAATTCTTTTGGTGATGGATGCGACGACCGGCCAAAACGGGTTAGTCCAGGCGCGCGAGTTTACTTCAGCCGTCGGCGTCACAGGAATTGTGCTGACAAAACTTGACGGCACGGCGAAGGGCGGTATCGTGGTCGCAATCACGCGCGAATTAAATTTGCCGGTGCGATTCGTCGGCGTCGGCGAACAGATGGAGGATCTTGTGCCGTTCGACGCCGAGGCGTTCGTCAATTCCCTTTTCGACTGAGTCCGCGTGCGCTCCTCCACAAATACGAAACAAGCGGCAAGCGATGCGAAGTGGATGGATCGAGCACTAGAGCTTGCCCACCGAGGCGAAGCGCTGGCCGCACCGAATCCGATGGTCGGCGCGGTGCTTGTGAAAGATGGCCGATTGGTTGGCGAAGGCTTTCACACTTATCAGAAAATAAAACACGCGGAAATAATCGCACTTGAATCCGCCGGGCGTAAAGCGCGCGGCGCGACTCTGTACATTAATCTTGAACCGTGTTCACATCACGGACGAACGCCGCCGTGCGCGAAAGCTTTGATTGACGCTGGAGTTCGACGGGTTGTCGCAGCGATGCGTGATCCGAATCCGAAAGTTGCGGGCCGCGGATTTAAACTATTGCACGCGGCGGGAGCGAAAGTAGAAGTAGGGTTGCGTCAGCGGGAGGCTCAGGAATTAAATGAGGGATTTACGCGATGGATTACTTCGCGTCTTCCGCTGGTTACTTTGAAATCCGCGGTTACGCTAGATGGCGCGATCGCGTGGCCGCCGCGCGCGCGGAAGAAATCGCCGCGCTGGATCACATCCGCTGAATCACGAAATGAAGTTCAGAAAATGCGTCACGCGTCGGATGCAATTCTCACCGGAATTGGCACGGTACTTGCGGATGATGCTTTGCTTACGGATCGCACGAAGCTTCCGCGCCGGCGTCCGCTGCTGCGTGTTGTTCTGGATTCGCGGCTGCGATTGCCTGAGCGGTCAAAAATAATTCGATCGGCGAAGAATGATGTGCTCGTTTTTACTGCCGCAAAATTAGATTCGCCTAAAGCGATTGCGCTTCAAAAAGCCGGCGTCGAATTGATGAGAGTGAAGCGCGCGCACAGCGGGCTGGATATTCGCACAATTCTCGGCGAACTAGGACGTCGCCAAATTCAGAATGTAATGATCGAAGCAGGGAGCAAAGTAAATTCGGCGGCGCTTCTGGCGCGCGTCGTGGACAAGCTGGTAATCTTCGGCACGGATAAAACTGCCGGAGCTGGCGGAAAACCGTGGGCGGAAAAACGCCTCGCGGACAAAGTTAAAAAACTTTCCGCGCTGCGCATTCAGCATATCGGACCGGATTATTGTTACACGGGGTACCTGCGCGATGTTTACAGGAATCATTGAGCATCAGGGCGTAATTGAATCGCTTGAGCGCACCGGAGCGAGTGGACGCATCCGCGTGCGTGTGCCGGAACTCGCGCCGACGCTTGAAATTTCAACCAGCATCGCTGTGAATGGATGTTGCCTTACTGTGGTACAACGCGATGCGGAAACTTTTAGCGCTGATCTTTCGCCGGAAACTCTTCGCCGGACTACGTTTGCGGAAGTAAAATCCGGCACGCATGTGAATTTGGAAAAGCCCCTTACAGCTGGACAAGAACTCGGTGGACATATCGTGCAGGGACACGTTGACGCGATCGGTCGTATTACAAAGTGGGTGTCCGAAAACGCGGCTGCAAATTCAACGCGCGAAGAAAACAATTGGTGGCTCGCGGTGAGCGTGCCCGCGGAAATTGCGGCGTATGTGACGGAAAAAGGTTCGCTCACTGTGGACGGCATTAGCCTTACGGTGGCGTCATTGAGTGGCGGGATCGCAGGTTTCGCGATTATTCCCTACACATATGCGCATACAAATCTACGAAATGCGAAAATCGGAGGCGCCGTAAACTTGGAAGCGGACATTTTTGCGAAATATGTTGAACGAGTTCTGGATGCACGCCTGACGCCCGGCTCGCCGCGGCCGTCTTTCGCGGAGTTGCTTAAAGAAGGATTGTAGATTACGAACGAATTCCTTCGCGCGCTTTCGATCGCACTCCGCGAAAATAAAGCGCAAGCCCAAAGCCGATGCTTAGCGCCGTGCAAGCGATCAATTTCAATTCAAAAGAAAATTTACTTGTGCTGTCGCCCGGCGGAATAAATGACAGCACAATACCTGCCGCAACTACCAGCAATCCCAGTCCAGCCGCCATCCAGACGCCAAAAACTTCGCCGGGAATCAACGCGGCCGATTTATTTTCTTTGCGGTCCGCGCGATATGCCAGTTTGATCGCAGACGCATACATATAAACGAACGGAATAAAATAAAGAATGATCGCGGCGTCCACCAGAATTTGATACGCGCTGTTCGCCGACTCATTCACCTGAATCAGCAGCAAAACAATTGCGGAAATAATTGCCTGCACAAGAATGGAAATGTAAGGCGTTTTCCATCGCGGATGAATTTTTCCAAACGCCGCCGGCAAATACCGGTCAATCCCCACGATGAACGGAATTCGTGCAACGCCCGCGACCGTCGAGCCCACGCCCCCCGCGTTTCCCACCGTCACGAGCAGCGCCGC
>Ga0209624_10003196_pt1 | contig 11706 bp, 11 predicted proteins | sample JacPinW_OM2H0_O1_FD_188565 | JGI IMG/M metagenome (GOLD analysis project Ga0209624, IMG submission 188565) | Forest soil microbial communities from Algoma, Ontario, Canada - Jack Pine, Ontario site 1_JW_OM2H0_O1 (SPAdes) (version 2) | ecosystem: Environmental > Terrestrial > Soil > Boreal... | reverse complement strand
CAGGCGGCCGATATTGCGAAGCCGACGCGTGTTCCGGCTAACTCTGCGGGGGTGCCACAATCCGATTCCACCGCGCAGGGAAAAGAATTGACTGCGGCTCCGGCTGGGGCGACGCTGGCAGAGCAACCGGACCCGAACCTGGCGGTGATTCCGGCGGGGACGAAGATTCCATTGTCTCTGGCGCAGGCGATCTCGACCAAGAATGCGCGCGAGGGCGATCCCGTGTATGCCTCAACGGCGTTTCCCTTTGTGGTGAATGATCGCATTCTGGTTCCGGCGGGAACCTATATTCAGGGAAAAATTTCCCGCGTACAGCATGCCGGGCGGTCGAAGACGCGGGCGGAGCTTCTGCTGCACTTTACCTCGATGATTTATCCCAGCGGCTATACCGTCATGCTACCGGCGTCGGTGGAGAACACTCCAGGGGCAGACGACAACAGTGTGAAGGATAAAGAAGGGACGATTCAGGCTGACAAGGACACCGGCAAGCGAGTTGAGGATGCGGCGAAGGGTGCAGCCGTTGGGGGCACAGTGGGCGGCATTGGCGGGCTGGCGGCAGGCGGCGTGAATGGCGCGCGTTATGGTGGCCTTGCCGGAATCGCGGGCGGAGTGGCTTGGGCGCTGCTGAAGCATGGTCCGGATGTGAAGCTGGCGGTGGGAACTTCGATTGAGATGGAGATTCAGCGGCCGATTTCGGTGGATGCGAGCCGGATTCAGGTGGCGCGGGCCGCGCGCTAGGGTTGGCGGCAAGATTGGCCCGGTAGCGGGGGCTATCCCAATAAAAAAGCGGCTAGCGTCGCAGCAAGGAAAGAATCTCGGTCGCAGCGTCCCGCTGCATCCCTCAGATCTCAACGCTCCTCATTGGAGCGGCGCTTGCCTGCTAGACTTCGTCCATGCAGCGAGCTGACGTGTCTGCGATGCGGGGAATTCTGAGCCAGCTTTGTCCCCGATGCCGCGCTGGGAAAATCTTTCGCAAATCGGTGTGGTTGTTTCCGGGAATGTATGAGCGATGCCCGGTGTGCGGTTTGAAGTTCGAACGCGAAGACGGATACTTCCTGGGTGCGATGTACATCAGCTATGTCCTGGGAATAGGCACCATTGCAGCGCTCGCGGCGCTGGTGTGGGCCGCGTGGAAGTGGCCTTTGACCAAGAGTGTCGTCGCGGGAATCGTATTATTTCTGCCTTTGGCCCCGGTGCTGACGTGGATGGCGCGAGTGCTCTGGATATATATGGATCAGGGGATTGATCCCGACCTCAGTTGAAATTCGTTGCGAGGCTCTGAGCTGGCGCATCAAGGCAGGTAACTTTCGTACTCGTGATTTGCGCTCCGGCTGGTTCTAGGTGCGATACAATCCGCGTTAGGAGTGTTCTTCGCAGTCCCAGGGTGGAGGCGTCCAGTGGAAGTCATAGGTGGATTCGGCACGGTTGTCGTCATAATCATCATCATTTACATTCTCAGCTCCATTAAGATCTTAGCCGAGTACGAACGGGGCGTGATCTTTCGCCTGGGCCACTTGCTGCCGAACGCCAAGGGTCCCGGAGTAGCCTTCGTGTTCGCTCCCATTGACCGCATCGTGCGAGTATCGCTGCGCCAGGAGGCGTTGGAGGTCCCGCCGCAGGACATTATTACGCGCGACAACGTTACCCTGAAGGTGAACGCCGTTATCTTTCTGCGTGTGATTGATCCGAACAAGGCGGTGGTCCAGGTTTCCAATTACGTGTATCAGACTTCGCAGTTTGCGCAGACTACGCTGCGGTCAGTGCTGGGTGAACAGGAACTCGACGAACTGCTTTCGCACCGGGAAAAAATTAATCTGCGGTTGCAGAGCATTCTCGATCAGCACACTTCGCCTTGGGGCGTGAAAGTCACGAACGTCGAGGTCAAACAGGTGGACATGCCGGAGTCGATGCTGCGCGCCATGGCCAAGCAGGCCGAGGCGGAGCGCGAAAAGCGGTCGAAGATTATTCACGCCGAGGGCGAGTTCTCGGCGGCGCAGAGACTGGTGGATGCGGCGCATCTGCTGGCAACCGAGCCGGTCAGCGTGCAGCTACGCTATTTGCAGACTCTGACCGAGATCGGCGTGGAGAAGAATACGACTGTGATTTTCCCGGTGCCGGTGGACTTTTTCTCGGGGCTGCAGAAGTTGTTGGGAAGCGGGAACGGGGCGGCGCCGGCGAAGACTGCGTAGAAAGATCGAGCGCGCTTCGCTCTGCAAAAATTTCTGGAGTTGGACACTGGAGTTTGGATAATGGCTTCTTCACAAGACACGGAAATTACACTGGGAACGGGTAAACTGCTGGCCCTGTTCTTCGGGCTGGTTGGGATTTGCGCGATGTTTTTCGGGCTGGGGTATTCGCTGGGACGGAAATCGGAGCCAGCGATCACCACCGCCAGTGCGGCCGCTTCCCCGCAGATTGTTCCAGGTACAACGAAGGCGAGCAGCGGTTCGCCGGCCGCTCCCATGACGTTCTATAAGGCGGTGGAACAGAAAGATGCTAATCCGGAATTGACGCCGGCGGTCGACGGCAAAACGGAACCGGCGGCCGATGCGGCCGCAGCTCCGAAGCAAGCGGCTGCTACCGGCACCGCGGACCCGACGACAACGCTGCCCGCCGCGGGATATTTCGTGCAGGTGGCCGCCGTCAGCAAACAGGAAGATGGGAATGCGTTGGTGGACGCGCTCAAGAACAAAGACTATCCGGCTTTTGTCGCGACGCCGGTTCCAGCCGACAAACTATTTCACGTGCAAGTTGGGCCCTTCTCCGACATTAAAGACGCCGAGGCGATGCGGGCGCGGTTAATCGCGGATGGATACAGCCCGATTCTGAAGAAGTAGTCCTAAGATTCGATTGCGCAGTTCCCGCGCACAGGCCGAGAAGCCCTCCTGAACCGCTGACGATCAATCCAGTCACAGACCTCGAGGAACGAGCACCAGGTGGTCGATTGCGATCTTAGGGCCGGTGTCTGCGCGGGCGGGGTCGATTCGAAACACGATGCTCAGTTCGTCGAAACGGCGGAGTGAGGATTTCGCTGGTAACACGAAGTCCAGCGTCTCGCTGGCGGCCGGCGCAGGTTCGTCATAGAGTTTCCAGGGGCGCGTCGACTTGACCATCACTTTCCCGAGAGACTGCGCCGGCTTTCCTGGTGCACGGGTGTTGATCAGGACGAGTTCCAGGGAGACCGTTTCTGGGTAGTGGTCGGCGTTTCGAATTGCCACCTGGATTCTGCTGCAACAACCAAGCTCGATCATGTTGCCGAGATCCTCGTGCGCTTCCATGGACAACGGACGCCGGTCGGTGGAGCGGATGTTGAGCATCTCGGGGCTACCGTGCGCCTGGCGGGAAGTGCGCGGCGGATGCTGGTCCGGCGCTTTGAAAAACCAATAAACGCCGTCGAATGGAATTACCAAGGGGTTCGCACTGCGGTGGTCCCTCAGCAGACCGTTTTCCACGGTGGGAACCGGGGCTAGCAGCTTTATGTGGGTCAGTTTCTCGGGAACCAGAATGATCCCGGGATCACCTTGGGTCTCAGGAAGAAGCGAACCTTCGGACTTCTTCTCGGGATCTGGCTGCCCACGCCGTTCGCCTTGGGGGTATCGCTGGTGCGCGTGGTATCGGGAGGGAGCGCCCAAGCCACGAATTCCGTACGAGTGTTGCAGATAGGGGATCAGCCCGGCTGCGGTGAAAAGGATTGCCAGCGCGAGGATTAACAGAGGGCGCGACGAGGAATGCGAAGGCCAGCGATATTGTCCGGCGTCCGGTGGCGCGTCTCCCGCGAAAGACCATGTCCAGAAGGCGGTAGTGATGCCCATCAGTACCGTGGCCCTGGACGGATATCCGGCGAAGGCCGCTAGTGCACCGGTTTGGGCGCAGAAAGCTGCGCCGACTCCAAGGATCTGTCGCCGCAAGCCGGGGGATGATTGTGGCCCGCTGAGTGGATCGCGGTTCCCGGCGAGAAGCGGAGACTCCTCAATGGCATGCGCGCCCTCGTACGGATTCGCTCGATACAGCCAATGAAATGATTGCACGACGCTGGCCACCAGCGCGACGGCTGCGGCCATGGCCCATGGAGAATTCTCGCGAATGAAAAGCGCCAGAGGAGCTAACCAGAGTGCAGCCAGCGAGGTGCGTAGGATGAGAGGGCGAACGTTGAGGCGAACATCGAGGCAAACATTGATGCCTCTCGCGCGCGGCACGATTGCGTAAAGGGCCCAAACGGTTACCACATTTGCGAAAAAGACCTCCAGGACGTTTCCTAGAGCTACGCCAATCAAGTCACGCGGCGAAAGCGAATGTACTGCCGGCCAGCGGCACGCAAAACAGGCGACAAGCGTTGCGGCAAGCAGCCCGCCAATTGGGGGCAGCCATTGCGGGACTGGTCTTGGCGCCGAAGTTCCAACCAAATCAAACGTGCTCACATATCCTCATTCCGGCGAAAAGACCCAGGAACTGTTGGACCCCAGGGCGATGACGAACCGAGCCGACAACTTACCGTCATCCGCATTTCAGGTATGTGAGAATTGGACACCAAAACGCGGAGCATGGTTCCCGCTTGGCAAACAGAGCAGACGATCAACGATCTCTTATCAACGATTATCAACGATCTCTTAATATTGACACTCATCGATTTCCGCGCTATTTCTAGTCAATGCCGATGTTCTTGAGCGAAGCCGCTCTCGATCGTGCGTTGCGTGCCATTGCCGACCCGTCCCGGCGTCGAATTCTTCAAGCTCTTAAGGAGGGCGAAGCGGAGGCCAAAGCGTCGGCGCCGAGAAGAACCGAGGGAGTGAGCCTGTGTGCGGGTGACATTGAGGAACGCGTACCGCTCTCGCAGCCGACGATTTCGCATCACATGGCGATACTGACGAAGGCCGGGCTGGTCGAGGCGACCAGGAAAGGGCAATGGCGCTGGTACCGGCGGAATGAGAAGGCGATTCGCGGAATGGTGAAGACGCTGCGAGGGGAGTTGTAGGGATCGCGCGTTTCGGTTGTTCTTTCCGCGACGCGCTGAGTGCTTGCGGCGAATCCAGCGCTGGAGCGCTGGGCTATCTTTGGAAGCGCCTCCGGCGCCAGTTTCGCGGCCTTGGGCGCTATTTTCTTGGAGCCGCCACGGTACTGGTTTCCTGGAGCTCCGCCTTCCAGTCTGCGTAGGTCCCAGCTCCGCGGGCTACGGCGTCTCTAGAGCCCATTTTTCCAAATCTCCGGTGGAGCGCAGGACGCCGAGTTCGTTGCGCTCGAGTTCGAAGCTGACGTCCTGGAGAATGATGAATCGTTCGCTGGCTTGCGAACTGGCGTCGTCGAGATCGTGGAGCGTGGCGGTGCCGGCATCAATGCGGGTCTGGACGGCGGTCAAATTCTTCTGAGCGATTTCGTATTCCAGTTGGGCAACCTCGCGCGCGGCTTGCATCTGAGCGACCGACCGTTGCAGACGCAAGGTTTCTTCCGACACCTGATTGCGAGCGGCATCGGCTTGTTTGGTCGCTTTCACGGCGTCGGCGTCGGCGGCCCGGGCGCGGGCGCGCTGCGATAAGTTGAGCAGCGGAAATCGGATACTGACGCCTACGGTTGCGTTGTTCTGCTGGAAGCTGCTGGTGACGCACAGGAATTCGCCGAGGGAAGTGGTGCAGGGCCGGGAAGGGATGTAGTAGTTCTGAAAGTTGTTGAATCTTGAGAGCAGAGCGTATTGCGCGGCGAAATCGATGCTGGGCCAAAGAGATCTGTGTTCTCCCTGAGCTCGCAAGTATTGGGCGCGGGCGTGTTCGACGGCGGCTTCCACCGAGAGACTGGAGGTGGCCGCTTCGTTCGCGGTCTTGTTGGGTCCAGCTGGGTTCCCTGCGGCGGCGGGCGGAGCGGGGATCGATTCGGGGTCGGTCTGAATATTCGCGGCGGGAAGTCCCGTGAGTTTGGCAAGGTGTTCGCGGAGCACGTCGGCTCCGCCTTGCGCCTCGGCGATGCGCTGGCGGATGCGCGCAACCGAGAGCCGAGCGCGGATGCCGTCGAGTTCGCTGTCGATGCCTTCTTTCACGCGCTCTGTGACTGAGGTTTGCATTTTGTCGGCGGCATCCTCAGTTTCCTGGAGCCGGGCCAGGCGCAGTTCCCATTTGCTGAGTTCGGCATAGCTCAGGGCGGCATCCTGGATGATCTGGTTGCGCTGATCTTTAATCTTCAACGCAGCGACGGCGGAGTCGGCTTTGGCGGCACGCACGAAATCGCGCAACGCCGGGTTGAGCAGCGCGGATTGTGCCGTGAGGTTGAAGAGAGAGGGCGCAGATCCCTCAAGGGCGAGGGGAAAGCCATAGGAATAGCCGAGACCCGCTCCGGTTGCGAGCTGAGGGATGTAATTGTTGCGCAGTTCTTCATAGTTGGCCGAGGCCTGCTGCTCGTCGGCAGCCGCGATGGCGGCACCGGTGGCGTGAGTCAGAGCTAGCTCGACCACGCGCTTGAGAGAGACGGATTGGGCAAGCAGGGAAGCGGGGATTAAAAAAAATGCCAGAGTCCATTTTGCGGTGAGGGTACCGCGGCACAAGATTTTCATTGCGACCCTTTCGGAACGAGCTTTTCCGGGCGATGTGGAAATGATTTCACGAACAAGTCATGCCAGCGAGATTTTAAATGTCAGCGGAAGCACCACGAAGACGAAAATCCTCATCGAAGCCCTCTCAGAATGAACTGAAAGGGTAGACTGTGAGTTCCTCAGGTGGTGCAAAGCCCCGCCTCATGGCGTCTCCGAGCGGAACCTCTGCAGCCGTGCCTTCCCCAAACCATGTATGAGATAGCTTCAAGACCTGGGAGTGCAATCCAAGTTGCTTCAACCTTCGACCCGCTTCAAGTTTTCCTGAGCCCGAGCGTAGCCGTGAAAGAGGGCGAGAGCCGCGCGAAATTGTTCGGCGGCGGCCTGGCGGTCTCCCCGTTGTTCCAGCAACTGACCCAGCAGATCGTGTGCTTTGAAGGCCGGCCCTTCCTCGACCGGAGACGCAAGATAACGACGAAGCAGACGAATGGCCAGAGGCAAGTCGCGGTGGGTATGCCACAAAAGGCTGGCGCCGTCCATGAGCGATTCCGGTCGGTCGAGGGGGCGGGACTCCATCGTGCGCAAGGCCTGTTCCATTTCGTCGAGACGATTGGCGTGAGCCAGGAATTGGGCCAAGTGCAGCCAGGCTTGCGCTGCTCCGCGACTGGTTTCAATCGCCGCCCGGTACTCGCGTTCGGCGCCGGTAGCGTCTTTGCTCCTCTCCGCAATTCGGCCCGCGATCGCGTGTGCCACCGCGGGATTAAGCGCCAAGGTCGCGTCGGCTTGGGCGCGGGCCTTGTCTTTGCCGCCGCCCACAATGGACGGAGCTTCGAAATAAAACTCAGCCAGATCGGTGCGGGCTTCCCAATTCCTCGGATCGAGTGCGACGGCGCGTTCGAACTCGATGCGGACTTTCTTGGCCAGTCCTGCGGCGGAGAGGAATCCGGCGCGGTCGGCCTTCTCCCCGTAGATGCGACCCAGCCAGAGATGATAAAGACTTTTCGCAGGGTCGAGTTGGGTGGCGTGTTCGCAGGCGATGATGCCGCGGTCCCATTGGTCCATCATGAAATAAGCGCGGCAGAGCAAGTTGTAGGCTTCGGCGTCGGTGGCAGACTGGCTGGTCTGCTGTTCGAGAATCTGAATGGCTTCGTCCACTTTGCCGGCTGCGAGCAGATCCCGGGGAGAAGTGTCCGCCCGCGCGAGTTGCAGCAAGAAGGCGGCGAGCAAGCCGGAAAGGAATAGTCGCGCGAATCGAGAATGACGATCGAACTGAGTTGTCCCCCTCATTCTCCTAGGGAACCACCTTGACGGCAGCGCCATTGAAGAGGGGTTTGGATTCCTCGGCAGGCAAAGCTACGATGTCGCCGGCGGAGAGGCCGGAAGTGATTTCGACGCGAGTCAGATTCTGCAAGGAAAACTCAATCGGCTGGCGCATCACGTGGTGATCGACGATTTTATAAACGTAGGGCGTGCTCTCGTCGATGCGCAGAGCGTCGCGCTGCAAGGTCAGGACATTGCTGTGCTCGGCGACCACGATGGTGACGCCGACGTTGAAGTTGGGCAGCAGGCGCAGATCGTGATTGTCGACCACACAGGTGGTCTCGCCCACATTTCTGGAGCCTAGCAACCTCACGGTCGAAGGCACACTGTTGACGGTACCCGTCCAGGTGCGGCCGGGGAGCGCGTCCCAAATGATTTCAACTTTTTCTCCGACGTGCAGGCGGCCCACGTCAGGTTCGTCGACAAATGCGCGAACCAGTACGCGGGAAAGATCAGCCTCCTGCAGTAGCAACCCGCCGTTCTGGACGAAGGCTCCTTGCTTGACGGGAAGGGAATAGACCATGCCCTCGAAAGGGGCGCGTACGCTGGATTGGCGGAGAGCATCTTCCGCGGCATCGTACGCGGCCTGCGCTTCGGCCGCTTGTGCCTGAATGCGCGCGGTTTCTGGTTCGGAGTAGCGGTCTTTCTGTTTTTGCTCGGCCAGGGTGACGTCGGCCTGAGCGCGTTGCAGAGTGTCCTCTGCCACGCGAACTTCGCCCGGGGACGCTGCCCCTTCCTGCTGCAGCCGGTGGAATGCGTCGAGATTGCGCTGGGCCGCATCCCGCGCACTTCGAGCCTTGATCAGTTGTGAATTCAACGTCAGTACTTCTTCGTGAGTGCCTCCGGTGGTGAGAGCGGATTGATCGGCTTGGGCCGTTTTGACCTGCGCCTGGGCGCGGGCAGCCTGGGAGCGGATGTCGGCGTCGTCGAGTTGCAGCAGAAGTTGGCCCTTGCGCACATGGTCGCCCTCCTTCACCAGCAGGCGCTTTACCGTGGTTGAGATGGGAGCGTGCGCTTCGAAGTTTTGCAGGGGCTCAATCTTGCCGTTGGTGGAGACCAGGCTGCGAATCGGACCGCGCTCGACGGTGGCGGCACGTACTTTGAGAGGAGTCTGGTGAAGATAGGAATATAGCAGCGCCAGGATCGCCAGCAGTGCGAAGGCGGGCCAAATCCACCGCCGGCTGGACGGCGTTTTCGAATTGTTCGTCAATGCCAACCGGTAGTCGTCTTTCAGGCTGCGGCAGGAATAACCGTAAGTAGTAATCTACCATTCCGGAGGCTGGGGCTGTACCGGAGACGCTCTGACATGGTATCTGATTGGATGCGGGCAGCATGGCATCGGGTGCAGCCTTGATTTGATCCAACACGCCAATCCCAAACGCTACAATAGCGGAATGCGTAAATCGCCGCGTTATACGCCTGAGCACGCCGCTGCTGGCCTGGACACGAAGTTTCCCGAGATTGAGACTTGGCCAAACCAATTTCCTGGATACCAGATTGTGGTGGACGATCCGGAGTTCACTTCGGTGTGTCCCAAGACCGGGCTGCCCGATTTTGGAGTGTTGGCGATTCGATATATGCCGGATAAACACTGCCTGGAGTTGAAGTCGCTGAAGCAGTATCTGCAGTGCTACCGCAATCTGGGGATTTTTCAGGAAAATGTCGTCAACCAGGTGATGGAGGATGTGGTGAAGTGGGCGAAGCCGGTGTGGGCGGAAGTGAGAGGGGAATTTCGTCCGCGGGGCGGGATTGCGACGACGATTGTGGCGAAGTGGCCGAGACCGAAGGGGCGAAAGCGTTCTGAATGACCCACTAGCGAGACGCGGACGCCGCTCGGGGCTGGATGCGCTCTATCTCAGCGGCTTGTTCCGCCATTACCCGGCTCACTTCGTAGGCACTTTGAAGATTCAGCCAAAATTGCTCGGTCGTTCCGAAAAAGTGGAACAGGCGTAGGGCCGTATCCGCGCTAATGCCACGGCGCTCAAGTACGATGTCGTTGACGCGGGGTGAGGGAACGTGAAGGCGCTTCGCCAACTCGTAGCTAGACATTCCGAGGGGCTTGAGAAACTCCTCCCGCAGAATTTCTCCAGGGTGAACCCTCCAGTGCGGCGCGCCTTTTCGTTGATTATCTTCGTGTCCCATAAGGGTCACCTCGCGTGGATTTATGACTCTGTTTCCAGATCCTTCTGTTTCCAGATCCTAATGATGGTCAGTGATTTCGACCTCGAACGCATCGTGACCGCGCCAGACCAAACAAATTCGATACTGGTCGTTGATGCGAATACTATGTTGCCCTTGCCGGTTTCCCCTCAGCTTTCTAGTTTGTTTCCCGGGGAATTTTCAAATCGTCCAAGACGGCGCCAGCATCGACCATAACCAGTTTTCGCTTGGTGACGCCGGCAGGAGGCGATCCGCGGGTTTTACCGGTTCTCCAGACCTCCGCCGTCAACTTGTCGGCGAACGTCTTAATCACTTCGTGAGATAACGGGATGCGATAATAATGTCAACCGTTATCACCCATTGAACCCATTGCGGCATCGCTCCTGCTAGGCGTGCTATATTCGCTCGATCTGTGTCCCAGACGAAGCTCTATCCCAAGACCGCATTGGCACTGCTGACAGCGCTGAACTTGTTTAACTACATCGACCGTTCCGTGCTGTTTGCGGTGCAAGATCTGATCAAGGCAGAATTCCATCGCAGCGACGCTGCGTTTGGAATGCTGACCAGTGTATTTTTTCTCTGCTACATGTTTGCGGCACCGTTCATGGGACCGTTGGCGGAACGCTTCTCGCGAAAATCGGTGATCATTGCGGGCGCGCTTGTTTGGAGCGGTGCTACGTTGCTTACCGCCGTCACGCATGATTTTAACGGCCTCCTTATTCGCCACACGCTGGTGGGAATCGGCGAAGCCAGTTTTGTCATTCTCTCGCCGGTTTTTGTGGCGGATATGTTTCCGGAAAATCAGCGTGGGAGGGTGATGGGCGTTTTTTATCTGGCAATTCCTGTTGGAACGGCTCTCGGATATGTTCTGGGTGGATTGATGGGCCCGGCGTTCGGATGGCGAACGCCATTCTATGTAGGTGCCGCTCCTGGGGCTGTGCTTGCGCTCTTGCTGCTTTTTATTCCCGAACCTCCGATTGGCCAATTTGATCCCCAGAAGCAAACGCCGGATCGGGAAACACTGAAAGGGCTGGCAAAGAATCCCGCGTTTCTGACGGCCACATTCGGTATGGCGATGATGACCTTTGCTCTGGGCGGACTGCAGGTTTGGATGCCGACTTTTCTGCATCGTGCCCGCGGGTATACCTTGGGACAGGCAAATATTCTTTTTGGGGTCAGCATTGCGATAAACGGCTTAGTGGCGTCGCTGGCTGGCGGGTGGCTTTCGGATTACTTACTACGGCGCACGCCCGCCGCCCACTATCTGGTCTCGGCGGTTAGCCTCGGTCTGGGGATTCCAGCGATGTGGGTGGCGCTTTATACCCAGGGAAATGTGATGGTAGCGGGAATCTTCGCGGCAGAATTCTTGCTGTTGCTGAACACTGGTCCACTGAATGCGGCCATCATCAATTCGGTCGGCGCACATATTCGACCGATGGCGCTCGCAGTGAATATTTTCATTTTTCATTTGTTGGGCGATGTTCCTTCGGCATCGATGATTGGCTACCTGTCCGATCGATATTCGCTGCAGCTCGCGTTTCTGGGACCGGTTGTGGCCATCGCTCTTTCCTCAGCCATACTGTTTTATGGCATGAGGTTTGCGCCGCCGGTTCGCTTTGACGGTGCGTCCGCCGCAGTAGGGAAGACGTAAGCAGGATGGTTTATTTTTATTGGATTGCGGGAACGATTCTGGCGTTGGCATGGTTTTCCCGCAT
>Ga0209624_10003195_pt1 | contig 11707 bp, 5 predicted proteins | sample JacPinW_OM2H0_O1_FD_188565 | JGI IMG/M metagenome (GOLD analysis project Ga0209624, IMG submission 188565) | Forest soil microbial communities from Algoma, Ontario, Canada - Jack Pine, Ontario site 1_JW_OM2H0_O1 (SPAdes) (version 2) | ecosystem: Environmental > Terrestrial > Soil > Boreal... | reverse complement strand
TCCCCAAAACGGCGCCTGCGCAAATGGCACGTACATCATCGCCCCGGGCTCTTGGTGCAGCGCGACATCCCGAACGTCCCCGACAACTCCCACTATCTCTCGCGGGATGCCTTCGTGCGGGGGAAATGCGAAGACAAGCCGTCGCCCGATCGGGTCTTCGTTTGGGAAATAGTGATGCGCGAAGGCTTCACTGATCAGTGTCACGGGCGCCGCTGACATCGAATCTTCCAGGGTGAAATTGCGTCCTCGCAATAGTGCAATTCCCATGACGTGAAAATAGCTGGGGCTCACTGCAACATAATCCGCACTGCGGTCCACGCCCTTCGTGACCGGAGGAATCCCCTCGATCTCGAAGCCCAGATTCACAAAATCATCCGCAAGCGGAAGAGGTGCGGCCAAGGCAGAATCTTGAAGGCCGGGCTCGGCTTGAATGCGCGTAAGCAACTGGTCGGAGAAGGCCGTCCATTGTTGCGGCGTGGAATATTCGAATTGAGGCAGTGAAACGTCGGTCTTCAAAACGTGCAAAATGTCGAAACCCGGACTCACCCCGGTAAGCGTCAGGAAGCTGCGGACAAGCAATCCAGCCGCGACGAGCAGGATCATCGCCAGCGCGATCTCCGTTACCGCCAGGAAATTGCGTGCGCGTTGGCGGCCCCGGCTCTGATTCGAGCGTCCGCTACCCTCTCTAAGTGTCATCTGCAAATCAGAATCCGCGGCGAAAAGTGCGGGCGCCAGTCCAAAAATAAAACTCGCAGCCACCGACAGCAGCAGCGCAAAGCCCATCACCCAGGCGTCAACGCGAATCTCCTGCGCACGAGGCAATCCCGGCGGAATCATGGCAGTCAGCCCCCGCACGCCCCAATAGGCAAGACATATGCCCAAGGCGCAACCCAGTATTCCGAGGACGGCGCTCTCCGTAAGCAATTGACGGACGATGCGCGCGCGCCCGGCCCCGAGCGCAATTCTCACCGCCATCTCTTTTGCGCGCGAAGTTGCGCGCGTCAAAAGCAGATTCGCGATGTTGGCGCATGCGATTAATAGAACCAACCCGACGCAACCCAACAACACCAGCAGCGCGGTCTTCACGTCTCCCACGGATTCCTGCAGCAGCGGAACGATGCGCACTGTCCAGCCGGCGTTCTCGGCGGGAAATTCCTTGCCGAGCCTCGCGCAGATCGCATCCATCTCCGCCTGGGCCTGCGCCACCGTTACGCCGGGTTTCAGCCGCCCCATGACGGGAAGAAAATGTCCAGTGCGCCGCGCCAAGAAGGTACCGAACAGTGGATCTTGGACGAGTGGTATCCAGACATCTTTGCGCTCGTCGAAAAATGGGGTCCGAAAATCCGAAGGCATGATGCCAATCACTGTGAATGGGCGCTTATCGAGCGTAATGGATTGTCCGATGATTTTCGGGTTCTCTTCGAAGCGCTCGCGCCAAAAATTTTCGTTCAGTATCACTACCGGCGGAGCGCCTTGCCTGCCATCCTCGGGGAAAAATGTGCGCCCCAAGAGAGGCCTGGCCTCCAGTAGAGTGAAGAATTCTGGCGTGGCCGCGACGATCTTCACAGTGGAAGGCTCACCGCGCCCGGTAAGAGTCAATTCGTGAAAGGTAGTTCCTGCAAGCTCGCTGAAGACGTGGTTTTGCGCGCGCCACTCTTCGTAATTGGGGTACGAGACGCCGGTCTCCTTGATGTCTAGCTGCGGATTCGTCTCGAACACCGTGACCAATTGCTTGGGGTGCCCGTAAGGAAGCGGCTTCAATAGCACTGCGTAAACGACGCTGAAGATTGCCGTATTAACTCCGATGGCCAGCGCCAGCGTGCCAACCGCGATCGCCGTGAATCCGGGTGATTTCCCGAGCGTCCGAAGTCCATAGCGAACGTCATGGACGAACGCGTCGATGAAACTCATGCCGCGCGCTTCGCGGCATTCCTCTTTAGTTCGATCAACACCGCCAAACTCGAGCCGCGCACGACGCATTGCTTCTTCTCGCGGAACGCCCTCACGGATCAAATCTTCCGCGTATGATTCGATATGGAAGCGCAGCTCCGCGTCCAGCTCATCGTTCATACGCGACCGGCGCAAAATCGCGCGAGTCCAGGACCGAACACGCGCCCGCAAGCTCACACTGCCTCGATTGGTGTCAGCCTAACACCGGCGATATCGCTGAACACTGTGACAGCCGCGTCTCTCCTAGAAAGACTAGGAGTATGATAGCTCCAGCGATTCGGATTTGCAACCGAGGCGGGTGCCAGTAGGGCTGGCCGGCAGGCCGGCCTTTTCCCCATTTGACCTTTCAAATCTCAAATTTCCAATTTCTTGCATGTTGGGCGCACTTTTTGCCTCCTCTCGAAAGAGGACGAGCACCACACGCGCGGTCGTCCTCGGCCCCGCCACACAAATCAGAAACGTCACGCTCCACGATATTCTGTAGCATAATGCGCGCTCCAGACGGAGAACTGCCGATGAATATGCTATTCGTATTTCTGATTGGAGTGCTCACGGGGCTGCGCTCGCTGACACCGACGGCGGCCACGTCATGGGCCGCGCGCTCAGGCTGGCTGAAACTCCGAAGTCCACTTCTATGGATCGGTACGACACCCGCCGCCATCGTTCTCACCCTTCTCGCGCTCGCCGAACTTGTCGCGGATAAGTTGCCGTCAACTCCCAGCCGCACTTCGCCCCCGGGCTTGATCGCACGCGTTGTGCTGGGCGGACTGTCAGGCGCATGCATAGCCATGGGCGGCGAAATGGGAATTCTCGTGGGCGCTCTGATTGGAATCGTCGGCGCGCTCGTAGGTACGTTCGCGGGATATCAGTTCCGGACGCGACTGGTGAAGGCGCTGCATACTCCAGATTTCGTTGTTGCGATTATGGAAGATCTGATCTGCATCGGCGGTTCGCTCTGGGTCGTCTCGCGATTCTAGCCGCTGATCGAAGTGAAGAGGCGGACGTCGGGAACGACTCCGAGCGCCCAAACTCGCCGCATTTGCAGCCGCGCCAACCATGAAGTAAACTTCCCAGCTTGCGTCGGAGGAAGCGATGAGCGATGTGATACCGCTTCCCTGCAGCTCGCGTCCACGACGGATACAGTCGGAAGGCGCAAGGTTTCCGCTCCCAATCTCGCGAATCGAGGATCTAACAGCCAATGCTCGTCGTGATGCAGGCCCATGCCACAGATGAGCAGGTCCGCGCAGTCTGCCAGCGTATTGAAGAACTCGGCTACAAGGCGCATCCCATTCCCGGTTCCGTGCGGAGTGCGATTGGGATCACCGGCAATACGGGTGTCGTAGACCTCGGCACGCTCGAAAGCATGGCCGGCGTCGCCGAGTGTATTCCCGTCAGCAAACCCTATAAGCTTGTCAGTCGCGAAATTAAGGCGGAGAACTCCGTCGTTCGCGTGCCGACGCCGCTCGGGGATGTGACGTTTGGCGGTCCTGCCGTGGCAATTGTCGCTGGTCCGTGCGCGATCGAAACAGAAAGGCAGGCATTCGCCATAGCCGAAGCTGTGAAAAACGCCGGCGCGCGCCTGTTCCGCGGCGGCGCCTATAAACCGCGTACATCGCCCTACAGCTTTCAAGGCCTCGGCGAACCCGCCTTAAAAATTCTTGCGGCCGTACGCGATCGCTTCGGCCTCGGCATCGTCACCGAAGCGATTGACAACGAGAGCCTCGATCTCGTCGAGCACTATGCTGACGTGATTCAAATCGGCGCTCGCAATATGCAGAATTTCTCGCTTTTGAAGCGCGCGGGACGAGCCAAAAAGCCAGTACTGCTGAAACGGGGAATGTCCGCGACGCTCGATGAATTTCTGATGGCCGCCGAATACATCATAGCCGAAGGAAATTACGACGTGATTCTCTGCGAGCGCGGCGTGCGAACTTTCTCCGATCACACGCGCAACACCCTCGATCTCAGTATGATTCCTGCTGTGCAGCGCCGCAGCCATTTGCCCATCGTCGTTGATCCGAGCCACGGCACCGGGCGCCGAAACAAAGTTTTGCCGCTATCGCGCGCGGCCGTCGCCGTCGGCGCAGACGGAATTCTCGTCGAAGTCCACAACGACCCCGAGCGCGCACTTTCCGACGGCATGCAATCGATCGTGCCCGAAGAATTCGCGCAGCTTATGGTTGAAGTCCGGCAAATCGCGGGCGTGCTCAATCGTTCGCTCAACTGAACCGGCCTTGAAACAGCTGCGCCTTAATTATCGCGTCGTTATTCCTCTCGGAATCCTTGCGCTCGCTGGTATGCGCCTGCTGTTACTCGAGCGGCTTCCCGCGTATTTGCGGCCTGGCCTGCGCCTTGATGCCTACGTCGCAAACACCGCCGATGGAACCGTGACTGCCATAGATCTCGTGAAGCTCGCACCTATCGCAACGATTCAAGTAGGCTCCGACCCGAGCGGCGTGCGCGCGCACCCGACGCGAGATGAAATTTGGGGTGTCAGTTCCGAAGCGGGCGTGGTGTGGATAATCGATGCCCGCTCAAACGCCGTGGTCGCGCGCATTCCCGTCGGCGGTGCACCCTTTGCTCTCGATTTCTCCCCCGACGGCCGCCGCGCCTACGTTGCTGCGTCTGCCTCCAACTCGATCGTGGCGATCGATTGCACCAGCCGCAATATCGTGGCGCGCGGCCGCGCAGGACGCATGCCATGGATCGCGCGGCTCACACCCGATGGAAAAACGGTCGTCGTCTCGAATCGCGATGACGCCACAGTGTCGCTACTCGATGCGAACACTCTGGTGTCGCTAGCCGTCATTCCCGTAGCTCCGCGGCCCGAGCAGATCGCAATCCTCCCCGACAGTTCCAAGGCGTTCATCACTTCAGGCGGCTCAAGCCAGGTGGCTGTCGTGGATCTTCAGCGCCGGGTTCTGCTCGCCAATCTCGATATCGGAGGCATCCCAGACGATCTCGACCTCAAAAGCGACGGGGGCGAGCTTTACATCACCATGGCGGAAGCGCATGGGCTCGTCATCGTAAATACGCAGACGAACGACGTCGCAGAGTTCCTGCTTCTCGGCATGGCGCCGACGGCCGGAGCCTTATCGTCAGACGATTCCGTTTTCTATGTTTCAGACTCTATGGCAGGGCATGTGGTTCCTATCGCGATCGATCAAAGACGCGTGGCCCGCCCAATCCAAGTCGGACAGCGGCCCGGACAATTGGCGCTCACCCCAGGGAATGACATGCTGCTCGTCGTGGACACGCAATCGAACGATCTCGCCGTAGTGCGAACGGCAACTAGTGGACTCATCACGCTCATCCCCGTAGGCCAGCGCCCGCGCGATATCGCCATAAAGATGTTCTAAGGCTCTTTCGCATCTCGCCCGACCGCCCCGACCGCACGCTACAAACCTGGGATCAAACTCTTCGAATTATTGCACGTCAAGCGTAAGCGGTACCGTACGCGTGACGCCCTGAACCCCACCTGTCACACTCAGCGTATAGATGCCGGCGGGAGTGCCCGCCGTCGAAGTTGTTTGCGGCCCAGCACCACCTCCTCCTCCCCCGCAGCCAGCCAAAATGCATAGCGTCGCGAGGCACAGAGCGGCAATGGTCATCAGCGCATGAATTCGCGGGACTCTTCTCGCCCCTAACGCTACCGCTATCATTAAAAGCAGAATCGCCGAGAAGCCGAGCGCGAACTGAGGAGAGGCGCGGATCCCGCGCCTGAAGTCTCGCAAACTCCGTCCCGGCGTGACTCGAAAGATCGCGCTAGGCGAGCTCGCGCTCGCAGCAGTCGTAACCACACTCACGCTGAATCCAACCGCAGAAGCGCCAGTAATATTGACAGCCGGTGGTGAAATCGAGCAAGTCGCCAACGCAGGCGTTCCGGAACACGTTAAATTCACCGTGCCCGTAAATCCGCCAAGAGGCGACACCTGCAAATTATAGTTCGGCGTTTGTCCTGCAGTTACCACGACAGACTGAGGCGAGCCCGGCGCGACTTCGACCGAGTAATCCACCGCCGCGCCACTCAACGGGATCGTCTGAGGCGAATTCAGCGCATTGTCGGCGATATTCAGCGCCGCCGCGCGTGCCCCAGCAGCCTGTGGCAGAAATGTCACGTTCACGGCGCACGTCGCGCCAGCAGGAATCATATTCGTGTGCTGCGCGTTGTCTACGCACGTGCTTGTCTGCTGAAAATCCCCGACATTCGTGCCCGACAACGTCAAGCTCGAGATGGACAAAGCCCCGTTCCCCGTGTTCGTGATCGCAATCGGCGACGCGACGCTAGTCGTTCCAACAAGCTGAGTGTTGAACGATGGACTGGTCCCCGGCAACGCGACTGTCGGCACAAGTCCCATCCCCGCCAGTGTGACAACCTGCGGGCTGCCAGCCGCGTCGTCGACAATCGAAAGGTTCGCCGAACGCGGTCCGCCAGCAGTTGGGTGAAACTGGACGCTTACTTGGCAACTGGAGTTTTTGGATTCGCTCGGCGGATTTAGCGTTCCAGGACAATTGGGCGTGGCGGTAAAATCCGCAGTATCGGCCCCGCCCACCGCGACACTTGAGATCTGTACAGGGACGGTACCGTTGTTCGAAATTATCACTGATTGGTTCGCGGCAAGTATTTGTAAAGTTTGCGGCGAAAATCCGATCCCCACCGGCAAGATGGAAAGAGATGCGCTAACGCCCGTGCCCGACAATGAAACAATTTGCGGCGACCCGGACACATTATCCGAAAACGAAATCGAGGCAGTTTGCGGCCCCGAGGAGGTCGGCGTAAACGTTTCATTCAGCGTGCACTGTGCATTTGGGGCAAGCGTACCTGGGCAATTTGATGCGACTGCAAATGCCGTCGCGTTCATTCCTGTCAACGAAATCGAGCTGATTTGTAGTGGGAGGCTGCCCGTATTTGTCATCGTCAGGGTTTGCGGATCGCTCGTCGTGCCAACGATCTGCGATGTAAATATGAGCGAGGCCGGCGCGAGATTCACCGCCGGGGAGGGCGGCACACCGATCCCGGAAAGTGGAACGACTTGGGTTGTGCTCGCGACATTCCCTGCATTGTCCGTTATTTGAAGCGATGCATTGAAGTTACCTGTCGTCTGCGGTTCGAATACAATTCCAATCGAACAACTCGCACCCGGCTGAACAATAGGCACACCGGCGCACGAGTAATTCCCCATTATATTAAATTGAGTGTTGTCCGGTCCGCTGAGAGATATGTTTGAAATGTCCAACGCTAGATTACCCGTATTGCTTAAAGTGACGACCTGCTGGGCGCTTGCTTTTCCTTCCGGCTGATTGCCGAACGAAACCAGCTGCGGAGAAGCCGACACCACCGGCTCTTGTCCAATGCCTACAAGATCGACGCCCTGCGGACTGTTCGCGGCATTGTCGGTAAAGCTGAGCGCGGCGGACTCGGCGCCCGCCGTCGATGGCGAAAACGTCACCGTGATCGAGCAGGTCGTTCCAGCGGCGAGCATCTGGGGCGATATCGGGCAATTATTCGATTGCGAAAAATCGCTGGCGTTCGTGCCAAAGATGCCCAGACTGCTAATTTCTAGCGGTACCGTCCCGGCGTTGGTCAGGATGCTGAGTTCCGGTGGATTCGGGCTGCCATCCAACTGGTTGCCAAAATTGAGTTCCGGCGCATTGAACGACACAATCGGCCCGGTAGTTGAGTTTTCCTGCAACGCGACGAGAAAAGCATCGGACAACGGTGGCGATTCCTGGCAGCTCACGCAAGTTGGCTGAAATCCCGTTTGCGGATTCCCGGCGCGCGGGAAATCAAGTGATGTAGTGTTCCCACTTACGAAAACGCCCCCATTGGCTGTAGCGGCAATGCCGTTTCCCTGCGCGTCAGCGCCGCCTCCGAGAAGCGTTGAATAAAGAAGCGACGCAACGCCCGATTGAGTGGTATCAAACTTCGCGACGAACGCATCGCTTGTGCCGCTGAATGCTTGCAAACTTTGATACGTCGGAAAATTCGGTGATGTAGTGTGGCCCGCGAGGTACACAGCATTTTCACCGACGGCATACACGCTAAGCGCCGAATCACTTCCGCTCCCGCCGAAATACGTTGCGTAGTTGAGTGAAGTCACTCCGGCAACAGACTGGCTAACAACAGCTAGAAACCCGTTCGCAGTTCCGCCCAGAGCCGTTTGATAACCCGATGTCGTCGGCGAATTGACGATGTTGGTCGATTGCGTAGTTCCGGCGACATACGCGTTCGCAGGAATCGCGCCATCCACGGCCACGCTGAACGCCTGATCTGAACCGCTGCCCCCAAGAAACGTTGAATAGATAAGGTCGGCCGTCCCGAGTCCTTTGGGACTGACGCACATCAGAAATCCGTCAAACGCGCCTCCGCCGTACGCCGCCTGGAGCCCATTCGTGATCGGGAATCCTGCGCCAGGCTGAGACGTGAATCCGGAAAGATAAACTTGCCCAACGAGATCAACCGAGACCCCCGTCACGCCAACTTGTACCGGCTGGAAGTTCTGATCGCCACCTGTATCCGTATACGGATATCCGTCAATCCCAAGATAGGTGAGATACGTCAGTGTGCCCGACGAACTGTAAACGGCGAGGAATCCATCATTGCTGCCCGGAACAGCGTTCCCGTTGAGCACATTCCCGCCGCTACCAAAGGTTCCCTGGTAGGCGCCTGTCGTAACCGGCAGATTCGTCGAAGTCGTGTCGCTCGCAACAATCACATTTCCATTCGGGGCAAAAGCGACACCGACGTCGGTAGGCGTTTGAGTCGCTTCGGAGCCATTACCGGCAAGCAGCGTCGAGACCAAAAGCGTGTTCCCTCCCGTGCTAAGCTCGGACAGAGCAAGTGCATTCGCCGCAGTGCCGACAGTGGACTTGTCAGTGACCGGATAGTCGGTTGAGGTTGTAGCTCCGGTAAGAGCTACGTCGCCGCCCGCGTCCACCGCCAGCTCTCCACCAAATTCCGTACCGTTTCCGCCAATAAAAGTGAGATAGACAAGCGAAGCCGCACCCGTCAGCGTCGGATCAATTTTCGCAACGAAGAAATCTGGCCCCGCTCCTGCTCCGAGTGAAGTGCTCCCGGCCTCAGAAAATCCAGCAGGCGCAGCCGTGCCCGCGAGATAAACTTTGCCGGTCGAATCAACCCCAACACCACTTGCGGAATCCGCGCCCGAGCCGCCCAAAAACGTCGTGTAAGTAAGCGAAACAGACGGATCGATGATCAGCGCATGAGAATGATCGTATCGCGGCACTCGAAATGAAATAATTCCACGACGTCCGATCGCATACCCGCCGGCGATGCCGACCTTATTCCCAGCAATCTCCTGGTAGATCGAAGGCTTACGCAAACGAAGGGTCGTAACACCTCTCCGCGCAACAATGTCGCCGTCCGGACTTAGCTCCAGCTTGACCCGTCCTCGCAGCTGCAGTTGCAACCGCCTCAAATCAGCGTGAGGCGCCGCGTCGAAGTCGAGCTCAATTCCTTCTGCACCACCTCGAGCGATGCAATCAATTCCCAGCGCTATCTCACGCGCGCGCACCGATTCAAATATCGAGACGTCCGTGCGCCAGCGCATCGGATCGCGTCCGATGAAATAGCTTGCACGCGCCGCAAGCAGGCCCGCGCCAAACCAATGCGTGTTTGCCGACTTACTCGGAAATTCAATCTCCAGCGGCCGCGTCCGTCCCGATCGATCAGCCACCGAGGATTCAGCCGCGTTCGGCGTCATCGCATTCGGCATCATGACGATGCTTCCGCGTTCGAACGCTAGCGAATATTCTTGGCCTCTCGCCAAAAACTGAGTGCGCTGGCGAAATTGCCCCTGATTACGTTCGAAAACGAGCGGAACAACGGGCTTTTGCGCCTGTACGCGCGGGCTGATCGCTGGCGCCGGCGAGCCGCGCGCCACGCTCGCCGCGTCACGAGAATCCGAAATCGCGAATAGAGCCAGAACCAGTGAGGAGAAGCATCCAACCGCGAACCACTGTCTTCGTTTCATTAGGCCCTCGACCTGGCAAGAAACGCCTTCGGAGCGGGCGGGCTCGAGCTAATTTGAGCCGAATTTCGTTTTGATGACAGACAACGCCTGAGAAGGAACGCGAGGAATTTGCAGCCACCGCGGAACAAAGTCAACGCAATGACCGATGAATGATTACTTACGTGAAGTTACGGAGAACTTCAACGAGGATGGGTAAAACAACTTCGTCCGCGCTATTCGATGGGCCATGCATACGCCGGGTCGCCAAGAGGAATGTCAAGGTAGCCTTCTCCGGGCAAAACATCCACCGGCAATCCACCCTCCCAAATCGCGACACCCAGGAGCAACGAACGGCGGTTCTGGATGTCGAAAAGCTTCTTATCGAAAGACGCTTCAACGATCTTGCCGAACGCCGCCTTCACAAATTCGGCGGGATTCAAGAAGCACATTCCACCTTGCTCGAGCCTTACCGATTCAAGTTTGTTTTCGCGCACAGTCAGCGTCAATCGCATTTCACGTGCGTCCCAAATCGTAATGCGAATCTCGAATTCTTGAAACTTGGAAAGCATTTCCGGGATCAGGTCGAGCCGCAGATACAAATGCTCTCCGTCAAAGCCGAAAAGCAAATCGTCAATGACGAACATCCTTCCGTGCATCGCGGTCGAACGGCGCTCTGCAGCGTAATATCCCGCCCCCAGCCATTCGAAGTACGTGGATTCTCGGCCGTCCACAATCACTCGCAGATAATCCGCCGGGCTCTCGCGCTTCACCTCTGTCGGCAAATGCTTGATGGGCTGAGAGAGAGAGTCCGGCGCCTCTTCGCCAAGCGCGGCGTAAATCGCCGTCAGATGTTTCCGGAATAGCGCATCGAATTCCGCGTCATTCGCCGTGCTGTGTTCGGGGCCGAACCACCAGAACCAGTCGCTGCCTTCCGCCGCCAAAATTGATTCAAACGCGCGGTTGAGAGCCTGCGCTTCGGGCACATAGCGATCGTCGCCTTCCGCGTCCGCCACGGCTCGCGCGTACACCTCGCGCGCCTCCGCCAGCATTTCCCACGCCCGTACGTCTTCCGCATCGCCGATCCATACGTCGAAGTTTGCATTGATCCACGACGCGGGGAAAATCGATTCGATAGTTGGAATCTCGCCCGCCGCGGCAATCGCTTCGGTCGCCGTAAGCGGATGAATGTCCGGATCATCCTCCATCTTTTTGTAGAACTGCCGGAGGAAATCGCGTCCGTTGCCGGCGTAGTACTCCCAGGCGTTCTCGCCGTCAAGGATCAGGCTCAGCGTCGGCGTCCGCGACGCCGTCCATCGCTCGCCGATAAGCCCTATGCGACGGTGCAGGTCCTCTGCCGCCGCCTGCGCGCTCATGCGGCTGTAAACAAAGCCGAGCAAATCGGAAACATAATGATCGCGGAAAAATCCCACAATCTCGCGATTGCCCCGCTTCAATCGCCACGGCGAATAAAGCTGCTCGGCATTTTCCGGAAATCCCGCGGCGTCGCGCCAAAATCCTATGTTTCGCGTTCGGCCGAGCACGCCTTCGTCCGAGGCGAACCATCGAAAACCAAGCTCGGCCGCAATTTCCAACGCCTGATCGGATACAGATCCCTCCGAAGGCCATAATCCCGCGGGCAATGCGCCAAATCGCTCCACATGATATCGCCGCGCTCGAACAAGATGTTCGCGGGCATCTTCGGGATAACGGAAAGGTGGCCGCGGAACCGGCGAGTTCGGATTTGACCTTAGCGCGATTTCCGTGTCGCAAACCAGCGGAAGAAC
>Ga0209624_10003194_pt1 | contig 11711 bp, 12 predicted proteins | sample JacPinW_OM2H0_O1_FD_188565 | JGI IMG/M metagenome (GOLD analysis project Ga0209624, IMG submission 188565) | Forest soil microbial communities from Algoma, Ontario, Canada - Jack Pine, Ontario site 1_JW_OM2H0_O1 (SPAdes) (version 2) | ecosystem: Environmental > Terrestrial > Soil > Boreal... | reverse complement strand
GCTGGGTCCTGGTGCGCATGCGCGGCGACAAGTACGGCGGCAAGCGGACCAATTGGCTGCTGATCAAACACCGCGACGAATACGCCCGTCCGGGTGATCAGGACGCGCTGCTCGCGGATGACCGCTCGGTCGCTTCGGGTCGCGCGCTGGCGGCGATTGGGGCGGGCAAGGGCCGCGCGCCCAAGCCATTCATGCTGGCGAAAAAGACCCCGGCATCGCCGGCTGCCGTATGGCACTCCAAGCCACGCGGCGCCAGCACCGGGAGCTCCGCAGTACCGCCGCGTTTCATCGCACCGCAGCTCTGCCGCCTCGTCGACGGTGCGCCCGAGGGTGACGGCTGGATACATGAAATCAAGTTCGATGGCTACCGCATGCAGCTGCGCATCGCCGATCACCGGGCGACTCTGCTGACGCGCAAGGGGCTCGACTGGAGCGCGAAGTTCCCCGCGCTGATTGCGCACGGCGCGGAATTGCCGGACTGTGTGATCGATGGCGAGGTCGTGGCGCCGGGCACCGACGGCACCATGAGTTTTGGCGCGTTACAGAATGCTCTATCCGAGGGCGATACGAGCCAAACCGTCTACAACGCATTTGACCTTCTGTTCGCGCAAGGCGCGGATCTGCGCGAAGAGTCCCTGCGCGAGCGCAAGGAGCAGCTGCGGGCGCTTCTCAAGCGCGGCGGCGCTAAAGGCGCAATTCAATACGTGGACCATCTTCAAGGTCATGGTGCATCGGTACTCAAGTCGGCCTGCAAGATGGGGCTCGAAGGCATTGTGTCCAAGCGCTACGACGCGCCCTATGTATCCGGACGCGCCGATACGTGGACCAAGGCCAAATGCCGTGCGGGACAGGAGGTCGTGATTGGCGGCTGGGTTCAGGAGAACGGCCAGCTGCGATCGCTGCTTGCCGGAGTGCGCCGCGAGGGAGAATTGCGCTACGTGGGCCGCATCGGCACCGGCTTCGGTCGCGCGACGCTGAAGCAGGTTATGCCGCGACTGCGGGCCGTCGAAAGCAAGCGCAGCCCCTTCGAGGGCGAAGGCGCTCCTCCAGGAAAAGGTAACGTCCACTGGACGCGGCCGCAGCTAGTGGCGGAGATCGAGTTCGCCGGCTGGACCGACGCCGGCAACGTTCGCCAAGCCGCGTTCAAGGGATTACGTGAGGACAAACCGGCCGCTGAAATCCACACCGAGAAGCCAATGCCAGCGAAGATCGTTGAAAAGCGCACGCGAAATTCAAGGACGACTCCTACCGCCACAGCGGTCCTGGGGGTCACCATCTCGCATCCGGACAAGGAGCTGTGGCCCAAGGCAGCAAAGCACCCCGCGATTACCAAGCTCAACTTCGCGCAGTACTTGGAAGCGGTGGGCCCCTGGATGATTACCCACCTCAAGGGCCGGCCGTGCTCCTTTGTGCGCGCACCCGATGGCATCGAGGGTGAAAAGTTCTTTCAGCGACATGCGATGCGCGGGACTTCCGATCTGGTAAAGCTCGTCAAGGTCTCCGGCGACCGCGAGCCGTACCTGCAGATCGATGAGCCGCGCGCACTCATTGCGGCGGCACAGATAGCGGCGCTTGAGCTGCACCCATGGAATTGCCGGCCCAACCAGCCCGAGGTGCCCGGGCGACTGGTGTTCGATCTCGACCCCGCCCCCGATGTTGGGTTTGACCGCGTCATCGGCGCGGCGCTCGAGTTGCGCGAGCGCCTGCAGAGCTTGGGACTGATGGCCTTCTGCAAGACTACGGGCGGCAAGGGCCTGCATGTAGTGACGCCGCTGGCAAAGCCCGGGCGCGCCGCGCTCGGCTGGACCGAAGCGAAGACGTTCTCGCAAGCGGTATGCGCGCAGATGGACGCGGATTCCCCAACCCGCTACATCGTCAAAATGACTAAGAGCGCGCGCACCGGGCGCATCTTTCTTGATTACCTGCGAAACGATCGCACCGCCACCGCGGTCGCACCGTTGTCAGCACGTGCGCGCAGCGGTGCGCCAGTGTCCATGCCGGTGCCTTGGTCGCAGGTACGCTCCGGACTCGATCCAATGAGTTTTACCGTTTCGACCGCAGCGGCACTCCTGAAGCGCAAGACCGGATGGGAAGACTACGACGCATCCGAGCGCTCCCTGGAAGCCGCCATCAGGAAGCTGACCGCGAAAACGTGACGCTCGAACGCGAGCCCTCCACCCGGGCACGGCGCGTGCTACGATTTGACGTATGCCGCGCGCGATTTGGAAAGGCGCTGTCTCTTTCGGTCTCGTCTACATTCCGGTGGAACTGTATTCGGCCGCACGCAGCAGCACGCTTGATTTGTCTCTGCTCGACAGTCGCGATTTTGCGCCGATCGGCTACCAGCGCATCAACAAAAAAACAGGCAAGGTGGTCGACTGGGGCGATATCGTCAAAGGTTATGAGTACAAGAAAGGCGAATACGTCGCGCTGTCGGAAGAGGATTTTCGCCAGGCCAACGTGCAGGCCTCGCAAACCATCGAGATCACGAGCTTTGCGAAGAGCACGGATATTGCACCGGCCTACTATGAGAACCCCTACTACCTTGTGCCTACCAAGGGCGGCGAGAAAGGCTACGCACTGCTGCGCGAGGCGCTGCAGCGCGCGGACAAGGTCGCCGTCGGAAGTATTGTCATGCGCGGCAGACAGCACTTCGGCGTAATTGGCGCCGACAAGCGCGTTTTGCTCTTCAACACGCTGCGCTTCCCGGCGGAGCTGCGCTCGCCGGACGAGCTCGCCGTGAGCGCACCAAGCGTGAAGGCAGCCAACGTCTCACCCAAGGAGGTGGAGCTCGCGGAAAAGCTTCTCGAGGAGATGAGTGCGCCCTTCAAGCCCGAGGAATATCACGACTCCTACCGCGAGGATCTGATGCACCGCATTGAAGAGAAGGTACGTCGGCACGAGACACACGTTCTTACCCCGCCGCAAAAGACTCCCCGCGAAGGTAAGAAGAGCGCGCAGGTAATCGATCTGATGGCGGTGCTGAAGAAGAGCCTTGAATCACGCGCAGCTGCCCCGAAACGCGCAACCGCAGCAAACTCGGGCAACAGCCGCCGACGTCGCCGCTCCTAGGCGCGAAATCAGGTGCGCCGCCCGCGCGGCGCGTCAATCGCCCGCGTTCGCGCCTCCTCGAGGATCCTCCGCGCATCGGAGCGCGCTTTACGATCGTCGCTGTGCACCGAGATCAGAATCTTGCCCGCTCTGCCCAAGCGGGACCTGCGCGCATGGCGTTTCGAGCGAGACTCGGGATGCCCGAGCCCTAGCAGCCCACCAACAAGTCCGCCCGTCGCGCCGCCAACCGCGGCGCCGCTGAGCGCCGCCAAGAGCGGTCCCGCCGCAACCAGCGGACCCGCTCCTGGGATGGCGAGTGCGCCGAAACCGGCGAGAAACCCAAAAGCACCGCCAACGCCCAGGCCTGCCATGCCACCGCGGCGGCCGCCGGTGCCCTAATGAGCTTTACAGCAGCTGACGCTTCCGGATCCTCACGATCCGGAAACAGCACCGATATCTCAGAGTCGAGAAAGCTACGGGCCTGCAGCTATTCGATGATCGCGTTCGCCCGGGGCGCCGTCCTGACGATGCCATGCACGGGGGGTTTGATGGCCTCACTGTGCGCCCGGGCCGCTCGCCCGGGCCATTCCCGCAGCACCGGAAAGCGAGTCGGACAGGTCCTACTATTTTCGCCCAAGTATCAGAAAAATCTGGCAATTCCCCGCGCGGATCCTGCCCCGACTCAGGCCGCGCCGAGGCATAAACCTTGCTGCTCTTGAGGCTCTCAGCAAACGGGAGCGAGCGATGAAAAAGGACCAACAAGCCGACGAGAAGATGCAAAAGCTTGCCGACCTCATCGACGCATCTCCGATGGCAATGCTGACCACCGCGGAGACAGACGGCTCATTGCGCAGCCGCCCGCTTGCCACGCTGCAAATGGACTCCGAAGGCCGGCTGTGGTTCTTCACTGCCATGTCATCGGGCAAAGTGGGCGAAATCGACCAACATCGCAAAGTGAATTTGAGTTACGCGAATCCCGACAAACACAGCTACGTTTCTGTTTGCGGCAGCGCACGGCTTTTTCGCGATCGCGACAAGATGCGCGAATTATGGACGCCCTGGATTGAGCCGTGGTTCCCCGACGGGCTCTCCGATCCCGATCTTGCGCTGCTGGAGATCACCGTGCACGAAGCAGAGTACTGGGATGCTCCATCGAGTGCCGCCGGGCGTCTGCTCAGACTTGCCAAAGCGCTGGGCGGCGACACGGACTCCGTCGGTGAACACGGCAAAGTGCGTCCGCTCGACGACACCCGTGACATCAAATCGAGTGTGTCTCGCAATACCGCCTAGCGCGGCGCAGGTCGGAGACGAACGCCCGGTACTCGCGCTCCTTGTCGGCGTCCTCCAGTAATCGCAACAGGAATGACGGGTGAATGGTCACAAAAGCCACCCTCCCCTGCGTTAATTGATGCGTCTCGGTCCGCGCCCTTGAGATCGTCACGGTGCGCCCGAGGATGCTGCGCGCAGCGGTAGCGCCTAGTGCGACGACGACCTGCGGTCCGATAATCTGAAGTTCAGTGTCGAGCCAGACCTTGCACTCGAGCAGCTCCGCAGCATTGGGGCGCTTGTGCAGGCGTCGCTTGCCGCGCATCTCATGTTTGAAGTGTTTGACCGCATTGGTAATGTAAACGTCGCGCCGTGCAATCTGCGCATCCTCCAGCGCTCGGTCAAGAATCTTGCCTGCCGGCCCGACGAACGGCTTGCCTCGCAAATCCTCGCTGTCGCCCGGCTGCTCTCCCACGAGCATCAGGCTCGCCGTCTCGGGCCCCTCTCCCGCCACGGCTTGGGTCGCGTGGCGATACAGCGGACAGCGTGTGCAATGCGCTTCTGCGGTTTTTAGCTCAGCGAGCGTCCGGATCATCGCGGCAGACCCCTCGGTACTTCGCCGCGCAAAATGCCCTCATAAACCTGCATTGCTGTATCTTATGCGATTCTTGATGAGACCCGCCGCGCGTGGAAAAGCAACCTCAACTGCTCGTGCATGATGTGCGTGATAACGTCGGTGTCGTGGTTGTCGAGGATCTCGCCGCCGGTGTGGAGATGTTGTGCGTCGTAACCCAGGACAACAGCGAATTTCGCTGCACGCTCAACCAGAACGTTCCAATCGGCCACAAGGTTGCATTGAAGGATCTCAATGTTGGCGACACCGTGGTCAAGTATGGCCAAGATATTGGTCGCGTCACGCTCGCCGTGCGTAAAGGCGAACACGTGCACATCCACAACCTGAAGACCAAGCGCTGGTAGCCATGAGCAGCTCGTCGCGGACTGTGTGGGCATATCGGCGCGAGAACGGCCGTGTTGGTGTACGCAATCACGTCGTTGTGCTGCCACTTGACGACATCTCCAACGCTGCCTGCGAGGCGGTTGCGGCCCATATCCGGGGAACGATGGCTTTGCCGCATGCCTACGGGCGATTGCAATTCGGGCCCGACCTCGAGCTGCATTTTCGGACCATGATTGGTACCGGCGCCAATCCCAATGTCGCCGCGTGCATCGTCATCGGCATCGAGCCGATGTGGACGCAGCGCGTCGTCGATTGAATCGCCGCTACCGGCAAGCCCGTTGCGGGCTTCGCTATCGAGGGCAACGGCGACATTGCGACCGTCGCGACGGCATCGCGCCAGGCCAAGCAGTTCGTGCACTGGGCCTCGGAACGGATGCGCGAGGAATGTCCGCTTACGGATCTGTGGGTGGCTGCGAAGTGCGGTGAGAGCGACACGACAACGCGCCTCGCATCGTGCCCTACCGTTGGCAATATGTATGACAAGCTCATCCCGAGTGGCCTGTACGGCTGTTTCGGCGAAACGTCCGAGTTGACGGGCGCGGAGCATCTTGCCGCCGCGCGCGCGGCCTCTCCGGAAATCGGCCGAAAGTTTCTGGACACCTGGTCTGCTTATCAAAACGAGGTCATCGAGGCACACAAGACCTCCGACCTCTCTGACAGCCAGCCAACCAAGGGCAACATCGCGGGCGGCCTGACGACAATCGAGGAGAAGGCCCTGGGCAATCTGGAGAAGATTGGCAAGAAAGTACGCTTCATCGACGTCCTGGGGCCGGCCGAGGCGCCGGCGCGCGGCGCCGGCCTTTACTTCATGGATACCTCATCCGCGGCGGCGGAGTGCTGCACGTTGCAGGCCGCTGCGGGATATGTCCTGCATGTCTTCCCGACAGGGCAAGGCAATGTCATTGGCAACCCCATCATGCCGGTCATCAAGATTACCGGCAATCCGCGCACGGTGCGGCTGATGAGCGAGCATATCGACGTTGACGTCTCGGGAATCATTCGGCGCGAGATGACGCTGGATCGCGCCGGCGACGTCTTGATCGACGCTATCGTGCGCACGGCGAACGGTAGGTTTACGGCAGCAGAGGTGTTGGGCCACCGCGAATTTGTGATGACCAAACTCTATCGCAGCGCCTAGCGGCCACCAGGCTCAATTAGAAGTCGAGACAGGCGATTTCTCCGGCGCTAAGCTATTACCTTCCCAGCGCGCTACCACCACTGCGGCGACCGAATTACCGATGACATTGGTCGCGCTGCGCCCCATATCAAGCAGGTGATCCACCGCCAGCACCAGCAGCAGCCCTGCTTCAGGCAGCTTGAAGTACGTCAGGGTTGAAGCAATCACCACGAAAGCCGCGCGCGGCACACCGGCGAGTCCCTTGGACGTCACGAGCAAAATCAAGAACATCGTCGCCTGCTGTGCGATCGACAGCTGGATATCGTAGGCCTGAGCGATAAAGAGCACGGCGAATGTGCAATACATCATCGAGCCATCAAGATTGAAGGAATAGCCCAGGGGCAGGACGAACGACACGATCCGCAATGGCACTCCAAATGCGCTCAGGCGCTCGAGAACGAGCGGATAGGCTGCCGCTGAGCTCGAAGTCGACAAGGCGAGAAGTGCGGGCTCTCTGATGGTGCGCATGAGCTCGATCGACCGGCGGCCAATCGCCAGCGCAACCGCGCCGATCAATATCGCCCAAAGAACCACGAGCCCTACGTAAAAGTCGCCGATGAACTTGGCGTACACCAAAAGCACGCGCGAGCCTTGGGTTGCCACGGTCGCAGCAATAGCGGCGAACACGGCAAACGGCGCGCAGGCGATCACGTAGCCGGTGATCTTCAGCATGATGGCCGCAATCTGTTCGATGAGCTGCAGCAACACCGCTACTCGCTTCCCCAGGGCAACCATAGCGGTACCGGTGAGTACCGAAAACACAACGATCTGCAATATCTCGTTCTGCGCCATGGCGTCGAAGATCGACGTCGGCACGAGATGCGTCACGAAATCCTGCAGCGACAGAGTTGTGGTGTCACCGGCTCTCGCCGCCTGGTCCGCAACATGCAGCTCAAGCCCTACGCCGGGCTTTAGTAGCTGAACTAGCACCAGTCCGACGCCCAGGGAAACCACGGAGGCACCGAGAAACCAAATCAGGGTCTTCGCTCCAATGCGCCCGATCGCGCTCGCGTCGCTCATGTGAGCGATCCCGGCGACGAGGGTCGTGAAGATGAGTGGTGCAATGATCATCTTGATGAGACGCAGAAAGATCTCGGTCACGATCGAGAGGTAGCCGGCGACCCTAGTCTGCGTAGCAGGATCAGGCACGAGCTCATGAAGGGCGAATCCCGTCAGCACACCAAGAGCAAGCGCTCCGAACACGAAGTATGCAAAACGACGGTTCACCCGATCACCCGGCGCGCGCAGATGATGAAGGCCGGCCGCCTTGCGGCAGCGCCTAAGATCAGTTTCGGAAAATTGCCCCTCCGGGATGTGCGGCGGGCGCAGATTCGAGGACCCCCCAAATAGGCGAGGCCGCGCGCGGCGGCCTCGGGGGAGCTATAGATGCGAACGGCCAACACATGATTGGATCCGGATCTACGGTGTAAAGCATGCACGTGCGCGAGCGGCGCGCCAATTCCTGCAAGACGGATCATGCGGTCAGACATTTCCTACGTGCGAAGCAATATCCCAGGTCCCGGCCGGGTCTTTGGATTACAGCTCAAGAAAGGACTGCTCGTTATGGCTGCGTGGCTGTTCAAGAACTTACGCTTGCCCGAACTGCTCCTTGGAATAATCGCGGTCCTCGCGCTCGAGACCGCACGAGGATCTTCACCGGCGACACTACCGCAGTTCACGCACCCTGGGCAGGCAGACTGGATCAACTCGATGCCGCTGAGCACCGCGGGACTGCGCGGCAAGGTGGTCTTGGTCGAATTTTGGGCCTTTGACTGCATCAACTGTCTGCATTCGGCGGCGTTCGTCGAATCGATGGCCGATAAACACTCAGCGGCGGGACTTGTCGTCATCGGAGTTCATACGCCGGAGTTGCCGGAGGAGAAAGCGCCAGCCAACGTCCGTGACGCCGTGAAAAGGCTTGCCATCAAGTATCCCGTCATGATCGATGGCGATTATTCGTTCTGGAAAGCCATGAACAACCGTTATTGGCCGGCATTCTATGTCATCGGCAGCGACGGCCGGATCCGTGCACAGGAAATCGGCGAGATGCACATCGGCGATGCTGCCGCATTGCGCCTCGAGTCAACGATCACCGAGCTTCTGGCCGCCCGAAACCAGGCGCACTAGCCGGCCGCAGCGGCGTTGCCCATCGGGCGAACCGCGATCTGCATCCGTGCGGCGAGATCATCGAGCTGCGCCCCGTCTGCAGCCAGAACTGCGATGCTGCCATGGGCGCTCGGCACGAGAACTCCGAACAATCCGTCTTCGTGAAAAGTCTCGCGCGTGCCGATGTTCTCGTCGCGCAGGATCAGAACCGTCGCGAGCCCGTGCGCGGTGCGCACCACCAGGTGCGGAACGAAATGTCCACGAAACCAGCAGCTGCGCGCATACATGACCTCGTACGGTGCCGCCTCCAGAAGCAGACCGCTCTTGCGCAAGACCTCTGCGACTTCCGCCTGAGAGGCCGGATCCGTCGGCGTCCAGCTCTGCGGCTCTTCGATCACATGGGCGACAACCTCATGCGCCAGGCTGTTTTCGACGCGCAGTGCCCAGACCACGAGGACTCCTAGTATGCCCACGAGGACGCTTGCAGCAAGCGCCCACCGGGGCCGGGAAGTCACGCGCCGGCGGAAGCGCGTGCCGACCGGTGGCTCCTCTAGCGCGCGGCGGATATTCGCATCGAGCGCCAGCATTTCCAGCTGAAACTCGGCGCACGCCGCGCATCCTTGCACATGCTCGGCAAGCTCGCGGGAGCTGGTGTTCGGCTCGGCTCCAATAACGCGGCGCGCCTCCTCGCATGTCATGGCGGCACCTCGCCGCACAGTCCGTCGGCAACAGCGCTCAGGCCATAAAGTGTGCGTAGCTTATTGCGCGCGCGAAACAATCGCGTGAGCACCGCGGAAGCGCTTAAGTTCAACTCGCCCGCGATCTCATCGACCGAGAACCCACCCAGCACCTGCATCGTGAGCGGCTCACGATACTCGATCGGCAGCTGGAAAATGGCGCTGCGAAGGGCGTTTATGTCGCTGTCATCCCGACTCACGAATGCACCGGCTTCCTTCTCAAGTGCCTCATTCAAGCTCACAATCTCCAAGCGTTTACGCTCATAGAGTCGCGCATGCTCGCGCCTTACGATCGTCAACAACCAGGCGCGTGCACAGGCCGGGTCCTTTAATGCGTCGCGCGAGCGCCAGGCACGCAAGAGCGCTTCCTGTACGACGTCCTCTGCGAGCGCCCGATCACGCGTAAGCCACATGGCAAAACGCAGCAGGTCGGCCCGCATTGCCTCGAAGAGGCTCGAGACCCGCAGGTCCGCGCCGGCAGCAGCCTTCGAGGCACCTGCAGAGGAGACCGGCACTTCGGATGGGTAATTGCGCATCGCGCTCAGGAACCTTAAGCCGCAGTCACAGTAACGACCCCGTGGACCGCACCACCCGGTGCATTAGACACAAATCTTCGCAAGCTGTTCAGGCCGGCCGGAGCCAATTGTACGCACCGCCGTACAGACCCGCATGAGCAATAAACCCCCTATACTGCCGGTCTAACCCAGCAAGCTGAGGCCCGCGGCGCCTTGCAGGCGCAACTGATCCGGGTGCTCAGCGAGTCTTCGGTGAGGGAGTCCGCATGCAATCCATCGTTCGAGCGCTGATTGACTGGCCGCAAGGCGTTGCACGCCACCTGGCCTGGCTTGCCCCGCTATTCGCGCGCATCACGGTCGGCTGGGTTTTTCTGTGGAGTGGCTGGGGAAAGCTAAACAACCTCCCGCAGATCATTGAAAACTTCGTGGGATGGGGCATACCGCACGCCAACCTGCTTGCGCCGTTCGTTTCCGGCGTGGAGTTCTTCGGCGGAATTTTCCTGTTGATTGGGCTATTCACCCGCATCTCAGCAGGTGCCCTTGGAATCACGATGCTCGTCGCCATCCGCTCCGCGAAGTGGGCGGACGTGGACTCCTTGGAAACCCTGCTCGGCTTTGACGAGTTCGAATATCTGGCGCTTTTCCTATGGCTCGCGATTGCCGGCGCTGGCGTTGTCTCCATCGATCACCTGCTGCAGCGAATCTACCCTCGTTCCGAGGCGCAGCCGCACTGAGCGGGCGTTGGGAAAGGACCTCGAAGCGATCCAGGATTCTTGCGCTCGGTCCCATTCCTAGACCCTCTGCCCGCCCCCCCCAATGCAATTGGGCTAGCCCATGATCGCTTTCAGGCGCTGGGTTCTGGACTTATCGGTGATCTCTGCCACGCGGCGCAGCAGCGCATGAGCCTCGCCGACCGGCAATGCCTTGCTCAAAAGGTATCCCTGGGCATCGTGACAATCGTGCTCCTGCAGGAACATCAGCTGCGGGAAGTTCTCGACACCTTCGGCCGTAACGTTGACACGCAAGGAGCGCGACATCGCAATGATCGCGGCTGCAATCGCACGATCGTCGCTGCAATTGTTGATGCTCGTGACGAAGGAGCGATCGATCTTAAGGCGGTCGACCGCAAAATTGCGCAAGCGCCCGAAGCTCGAGTAGCCGGTGCCAAAATCGTCGATGGCGAGTGATACACCGAGCTCTTTCAGCTGATTGATGGCTTTTTCCGCCCAGCCCTCATCGGCCATAACCACCGATTCGGTAATTTCCAGTTCGAGGTTGGCTGGCGGCAGGCCGGCCTCACGCAAGATTGTGCCGACCAGCGCGGGAAACGCGGCGAGCGCGAATTGGCGGCCGGAGACGTTAATTGCCATCCTGCCGATTGGCAGCCCTTCATCGAGCCACTGCTTGCCCTGAAGACAAGCGGTGCGTAAGACCCACTCGCCGATCGAGAGGATGAGACCGGTTTCCTCCGCAATCGGAATGAATTCCGAGGGGGGCACGGAGCCAAGCTCGTCGCTGCTCCAGCGCAGCAGCGCTTCCATACCCGAAATGGTGCCCGTGCGCACGTCAAACTGCGGCTGGTAATCCAAAGTGAACTCATTTCGCTCAAGGGCGCCGCGCAGACGGCTCTCTATCGTGAAGCGATGCAACGCCACCGCATTCATGGCGACGTCGTAAAAGGCGAACGTGCCGGGGTTCTTGCGCTTTGCAAAATACATCGCGAGATCGGCATTGCGCAGCAGAGTATCCGCATCAGTGCCATCCTGCGGAAACACGGCAATTCCAATGCTCGGAGTGACAACAAGAGAGTTGAGCGCAAGCTGCATCGGCTCGCGCAGCCC
>Ga0209624_10003193_pt1 | contig 11714 bp, 10 predicted proteins | sample JacPinW_OM2H0_O1_FD_188565 | JGI IMG/M metagenome (GOLD analysis project Ga0209624, IMG submission 188565) | Forest soil microbial communities from Algoma, Ontario, Canada - Jack Pine, Ontario site 1_JW_OM2H0_O1 (SPAdes) (version 2) | ecosystem: Environmental > Terrestrial > Soil > Boreal... | reverse complement strand
GGTGGCGCTGATGGCCAACGACCCGACCGTGAAGGCGGGCTCGTGGGGGCCGAAGACGGTGGAGAAGATCCTGCGCATCCAGGAACGTGCTTTGGAGCTGGAGATCCCGATGGTGTATCTAGTGGACTCCGCCGGCGCGCGCATCACCGAGCAGGTGCAGATGTTTCCCGGCAGGCGCGGTGCGGGGCGGATCTTCCACAACCAGGTGAAGCTGTCAGGGCTGGTGCCGCAGGTGTGTGTGCTGTTCGGCCCGTCAGCCGCGGGCGGCGCGTACATCCCGGCGTTCTGCGACATCGTGATCATGCGCGAGGGCAACGCGTCGATGTATCTCGGCTCGCCCCGCATGGCGGAGATGGTGATTGGCGAGAGGGTGTCGCTCGAGGAGATGGGTGGCGCGCGCATGCACACGGGCGTATCCGGGTGCGCGCACCAGCTCGTCAAGAGCGACGCCGACGGGATCGAGTTCGCACGCAGCTACCTCTCCTATCTGCCGACCAGTTGGAAATCGCAGCCGCCCGTCCTGCACCCGCCGGCGCCCGCAGCGTTGGCACCCGCCGCGGGTGGGCCCGGCGCGGACGCCGACAGGGCGGGCATCGCCGAGCTGATCCCAGTGGATGAGAACAAGCCGTTCGACATCAAGCTGCTGATCGAGCGACTGGTGGATGAGGACTCGCTACTGGAGATCCAGCCCCGCTGGGCAAAGGAGCTGGTGGTGGGCTTCGCCCGCCTGGATGGCCGCGCGATTGGGATCGTGGCCAACCAGCCCAAGCACAAGGGCGGCGTGCTGTTCACCGACTCGGCGGACAAGGCGGCGCGCTTCATCTGGACGTGCAACGCGTTCAACGTGCCTTTGCTGTTCCTGGCGGACGTGCCTGGCTTCATGATCGGCACGCAGGTGGAGCGCGAGGGCATCATCCGCCACGGCGCAAAGATGATCAGCGCGGTCAGCGAAGCGACGGTGCCGAAGATCTCGGTGGTCGTGCGCAAGGCCTACGGCGCGGGGCTGTATGCGATGGCGGGGCCTGCGTTTGACCCGGACTGCTGCATCGCGCTACCGAGTGCGTCGATCGCGGTAATGGGCCCGCAGGCGGCGATCAACGCGGTGTACTTCAACCAGCTACAGGCGATCGATGACGAGGCCGAGCGCGCGGCTAAGACGGAGGAGCTGCGCAGCGAGTACGCCGAGGACATCGACATCCTGCACCTGGCATCGGAAATGGTGATTGACGCTGTGATCGAGCCGGATGAGCTGCGCTCAGAGCTCGTGCGCCGCTTTGCGCACGCGGCGTCAAAGCGGCGCGACTGGCCGGCCAAGCGCAACGCTGTGACGCCCGTCTAGAGCTCGCCCGGCCCGATCGGGCCCGATCGTCCCGTGTGGCTCGATCAGCCGGTCGCCAGGTCCCCCGCGCCCGTTCCCGCAGCACGCGTCGTCTCGTCCTGGAACGGCGGATAGGTCTCGGTGAGCAGGAACAGGTAGGCGTCCGAGCGCGCCATGTAGGAGTTGGCGAGCACCATCACGTCGAATAGGCCACGGGGAAGCTTGCCGGTGATCACGATCACCACCCACGCGGCGAACGCGCCGATCTCGAGCAGGATGTTCATCACATAGCGCAGGATCGCGATCGGGATCGCGAGCAGGATGCGAAAGAAGGTCTTCAGGCGGCTGTAGTGATCGAGCGGGCCGGCGAACTCCATGCGCACCGGGTAGGCGCTGTCCGCACTGCCGCTGAAACGCGGATAAGGATCGGTGAGCAGTGCCGCGTAGGCGGTCACGCGGGCGAGCATGCGCGTGAAATTAGCGACGAAGTCATACAGGGCTTTTGGATAGTGGCCGGTGATCACGATCGCGAACCACGCGATCACGATGACGATGTAGGCGAGGATCGCGAACACGTACAGCACGATCGCCAGCGGGATCACAAGGATCAAACGGAAGAACGCTGTCAGGCGACTGCGTCGCTCCACGTAGTCGACCTCGAAGCTCACCGGGTACGACATCAGATGCTCCCCCTTTGCTTGCGCAGCATTGCCCTCTCCTGGCGGTAGCGTAGATGGCAGGGCGGCGGCGTGGCAATCCTTTGCACTAGATTGCCTGGCTATGGACGCCGTCGATCTCGCCTACGCAGGAATTGCCCGCCAGGCTGAGCTGGTTGCCGCCGGGGAGGTCTCATCACGCGAGCTGGTTGATGTTTATTTGAATCGGATATCGCGGCTCGACCCACGGCTGAACGCTTTTCGCGTGGTATTTGATGAACGCGTGCGCCTGGAGGCCGATCAGGCCGATGCCCGTCGCGGCGCGGGCGGCGACGCGGGCAGGCGGCCGCTATTGGGTGTGCCGATTGCGGTCAAGGACGACATCGACGTGGCGGGCGAGGTAACGACGTATGGCACGAACGCGTACGGTCCGCCGGCGAGCGCGGATGCGGAGGTGGTTCGTCGCCTGCGTGAGGCGGGTGCGGTGATCATCGGCAAGACGAATGTGCCGGAGTTGACGATGTTTCCCTTCACGGAGACCGCCACGTTCGGCGTGACGCGCAACCCGTGGGACCTGCAGCACGCGCCGGGGGGCTCGAGCGGCGGCAGCGCGGCGGCGGTGGCGGCGGGCCTGGTGGGCGCGGCGCTGGGCTCCGATGGTGCTGGCTCGATCCGCATCCCCGCCGCTTGGTGCGGTCTCTTCGGCTTGAAGCCGCAGCGGGGACGCGTGTCGATGGCGCCTCGTAAACGTGGGTGGCACGGGTTGTCGGTGAAGGGTCTGTTGGCGCGGACGGTGGCGGACACGGCGCTGTTCCACGACGTCGCCTCGGGGGCGATCGACATCGACGCCGACCGGGTGCCAGCTCCGGATGTGCCGTTTGCGACATCCGCGGCCACGCCGCCGGGGTCTCTGCGGATCGCGTACTCGACGAGCGTTCCGGTGGGCGTTATCGCAAAGCTGGACACCGACCAGCGCAAGGCATTCGAGGAGACGGTCGAGCTGCTGCGTTCGCTGGGACACCAGCTGAGCGAGCAGGACCCCGATTATGGCCTGGGCGCGATCCCGGCGGTGCTAGTGCGCTACTTGCGTGGTATCCACGACAACGCCGTGGCGATGCCCCACCCAGAGCGCCTGGAACGGCGCACACAGGCGATGTCCCGCCTTGGGGGTCTGATCCCGCAGTCGTTGCTGGAGCGGGCGCTGGCGAGCGAGCCCGAGTTCACGCGCAGGCTGAACCGCGTGTTTGATAATCACGATGTGCTGTTGACCCCCGCGACGGCCGCACCGCCGCCGCGCATCGGCCGTCTGCAGGGCCGGGGCGCCCTGTGGACGCTGAACACGGTGGGCGGTTGGGTCCCGTACAACGGCGTGTGGAATGTGACCGGCCAGCCGGCTGCTGCCGTGCCTGCGGGCTTTGGCGCGGATGGGCTGCCGCGTTCGGTGCAGCTGGTGGGACGGCCGGGCGATGAGGCGACGCTTTTGTCGCTTGCCGGCCAGCTCGAGTCTGAGCGCCCGTGGGCTGGGCGGCGCCCGCCCGAGTTCTCCGTGAGCGAGCGCACGCGAGCGAAGCCACGTGAGTGACGCCCCGCGGAGTGATCCCCACCCACCGGAGCTTGGGAGGAGTGAAGCGGACGAGTTGCTGGAGCTGGCGGTGCAAGCGGCCACGATGGCTGGGGCGCTCTTGCTCGAGCGGGTGCGCCGCGGTGCAGAGCGGCAGGTGAGCGCCAAGAGCACGCCCACGGATCTGGTCAGCGAGGCCGATCTGGCCTCTGAGCGGGCGATTCGCGAGCTGCTCTCGAGGCGCCGGCCGGAGGACGGTTTCATTGGGGAGGAGGGCGATCACGCCGAGGGCACGAGCGGCTTGCAGTGGGTGGTGGACCCGCTCGACGGCACGGTCAACTTCCTGTTTGGGATCCCTCAGTGGTGTGTGAGCGTGGCGGTGAGGGACAGCGCTGGCACGATCGCGGGTGCGGTGTATGACCCGAACCGCGACGAGCTGTTCACCGCCACCAGGAATGCGTCCCCGCGGCTGGTGAGCTCGCGGGGGACGGCCGAGCTGGACGCTGGCGCGATTGCTCACTCACGCGGCGGCGATCTGGCTACGTCGCTGATTGCGACCGGGCTGGCGTATGACGCGGAGGTGCGTGCCGCGCAGGCACGCGTGCTCGCGCGGCTGGCGCCGCGGGTGCGAGACATCCGCCGCTTTGGCAGCGCCGCGCTGGATCTGTGCTGGACCGCCGCTGGGCGCTACGACGGGTACTTCGAGCGGACAGTCAAGGAGTGGGACATAGCCGCAGGTGCGCTCATCTGCGAACGAGCGGGCTTGCGGGTGCTGGAGCTGCCTGTCCACGAGCAGTTGCCGTGGGGAATCCTCGCGGCGCCGCCGGAGCTGGCGGAGCCGCTGATGGAGCTGGTGGGAGGGGCGTAACAGTTCTCGCTTGCGCTGCTGCCGCGCCGGCGAGGTCAGAGCGTGGCTTGGCTTGGTTGCCCAGCCGGGGCTCTGCGTGCGATGAACGGTCCCTGCCCGCCTTGCACGCCGTCGGCGGAGATGTCGAAGTCGCTGAGCAGCGCAAACAGCTGCTCGGCGCTGGCGTTGGGGATGGCATGAACCTCGCCGATGATGCAGCGCACGCGCTGGAGTTGTTGGCAGGCTTCGAGCACTTCGTACTCGGCGCCCTCGATGTCGATCTTCAGCAGATCGATATCGCCGAGCTCGTCGATGATCGAGTCGAGCGTGACGGCCTCTGCGGTGAACGTCTCGGCTACCTCCTGAATGGTCACGAATGAGGACGTTCCCCAGCTTCCCCCGGGGAAACGGTGGAGCGCGAGGTGCCCCGGTATGCCTGCGACGCCGAGGTTGCGCAGCGATACCTGTGGGTGGGCGCGCACGTTGCGCTGAGCGAGGGCGAAGATCTCCGGGTCGGGCTCGAACGCGAGGAGCCTCGCGTCGGGATAGCGTTCGCTGAGGAACCGCGCCGACAGGCCAATGTTGGCGCCGAGGTCGACGATCGTGTGGGCCGTGCCGGGTAGGCCGGGAAAATCGTACTCGCGCGGGTTGCCATAGATCTCGCCGAGGACGAGCAGATCGCACCAGTGGCTTACGAACACACGCCCGGTGTCGTGTATCCAGACGGGCAGTGGTGCGCGTCGTAGCGAGCGCAGCGGCAGCGCGACCTTGAAGCACACGACCACCCTGATCAGCGCCAGCCACAGTCTTTGCGGTCCGGGACTTGCGAGCGCGGTCAGGCCAGCGCTTTCACGCCAGAAGAAACGCACCAGGTACAGCCAGTGGCGTGCACGGCCGGGGACCAGCCGGCGGTAGAGAGCCTGGCCGGCGCCACCCATCGGCGCAGCCTAACACCCGATCGATGCGGCGGGTGGGAGTCGAACCCACACGCCCTTGCGGACAGAGGCTTTTGAGGCCTCCGCGTCTACCGTTCCGCCACCGCCGCCAGATTCGGGCGAAGCGAGCATAGCTCGGCTTCGCCGGTGTGGGGCTCGATCCCGATGTCTGGGCTGGGGACGATCCTCAGCTCAAGCTGGGCGAGGCGGTGCGTCGCGATATACGTCGACCTCTGCATTGGGGTCGCGTCGCTCGAGCTCGACGTTCCAGCCCTGCGAGAAGCCGCGCATGGCGAATGCCACGAGCAGCATCTGAACGGGGATCACCAGCAGCGTGAGCACTCCCAAAAGGCCCGAGTTGATATGGGGCTGCGCAAACCCGGATTTGTCGCGTTCGAACCAGCCGGGGCCGGCTACGAGCGCGAAGATCGCCAGCAGCACGCCGAGGGCGGCTGAGATCGGCAGCACGCCGCGATTCCAGCGGGCGGCAAAGAACGCGAAGGTCAGATACACGACGATGTATCCGATCTGCAGTGGGATCGCGCCCTCGAGCAGGTTCCAGCCGCCGACGGTGATGATCAGCACGAGCGCGGCGCTCGCGAGCAGCAGCACGACCACGGTTGCACGGGTCGCCTGCACAACCGGCTTGTCGCGGTTGGGGTGCGTGATGATCACACGCGGCTCCCCTTGCTGGTGTGCCACTGAGGACATGACGGACATGACGATACAAGCTCGCGCGGCCGAGGTAGGCTCTGGCGAGCCGCGCGGGCGTGGTGGAATTGGTAGACACGCTGGCCTTAGGAGCCAGTGGGCGTAAGCCCTTGGAGGTTCGAGTCCTCTCGCCCGCATTGGTAGTACCGAGAGGCATCCACTCGTACGCCTGCTGCAGTGAGACGGCGCTGATCGCGGACTATGCCGCGAGGGCCTTCTGTAGGGCGCTCGCAGCCAGATGAGCCGGCGGCCAGGTGAGCTGGAGCTCTCCATCACGCTCCAGCGCGCCCCGCACGCCCATTAGCTCCAATCCGATGATCGCCCCATGCTCGTTGTATTCGACCGTGTGCCCCTCCGGGGTCTCCAGCGCCTTGGCAGGCGGTGCTTCTGGAGGGCCAACGTGCAGGTAGAGCACATCTCCCCGCTCGTCGTAATCGTGGTATTCGAAGTCTATGCCGGCAATCGTGATCGTCATGTCGCTATCCACGGGGATCGTTGTCCTGCACCACGGCCGTCACGACCCAGGCAGGATCTTCGCTGAAGTCTACGATGACCCGCAGCCAGCGGTCGGGCTCGATGTGCTGGCGATAGAAGCGCTCCCGATCTGCGATCGGGTCCAGCGCACGATGATCTGGTCGCGCAACCGTCCCAAGGATCGTCTCGACGTGATCAAGCAGCCACGGACGCCGACGCGCCAAATGCAGGCGTGAACCCGCGTCAAAGACCACAAGCCGGCCGTCCGGATCGGTCGCATGGGGATGCTCGGCAGCCACGACTAAGACCGTACGCACGGCTCCGGATGCCACTGAGTGGAATGGTCGCGGTTCGACGGATACTCCACGATGATCGCTTCGGCGTTTTGGCGTCGCTGCCTACGAATAGACTCGATACTGCCTTTGGGACGATCGCGCAAGCTTCACGCAGGGCCACGCCGGGGCGGAGCTGAGCGACCTGACGAGACATCGTTGGGAAGCGCTTCTGCTAACGAATCCAGCGAACCACCTGGCACGAACCCGAGTACCGTCGCCAGGGGCGGCGCGGGGTTCGAGAGCTGTCCTACCAAGTGCATCCCCGCGCGCACCGGGCTCTAGCCCGGTGCGGTGGCTGTCTCGCGAATGATTTTCCAGCCGGCCTTCAATGGCGCGAGGAAGTACGGAGGCTCGTCTGTGGCCAGACGCTCGTCGTAGTTGTAGTTCTTGGTGTAGCCGTGTTCCACCGTCGTCCCGTTGCCGACGGCGACGATGCCGCGGAACTTCTGGGCGATCGCACCGTAGATGTCCAGTTTGCCGGTTTCGCTGGTGCTGCCGCAGTTGTCATTGTCGACCAGGAACGAGTGAGCGGTGGATAGGATCGCGGCATAAACCCACGGGTTGTCCATCGTGCCGGTGGCGTTGGGGGCGTCGCACGAGTTGGCGTTGTTGGTGTATTCGCACAGCCCGGTGGTTCTGTTTTCCGGATCGCCACCGCAGCTGCCGCGGACCTTGGCGTGGGTTTCGGCCACCGGATGGTAGATCCGCACGAAGTGGGTGGCGATCAGACCCAGCGTCTGCGTGCCGGCGGGCGCTTCCGGAGGTGTCACGCCGGTGGGCACCAGATTGCCGTTGACGACCACGTCGCGTTCGGCGGCGATCGTCAGCGATTTGCTGTAGGTGCCGCTCACGTACACGGTCCCGCAACCCACCTCTTCCGTGGCCTCGTTGGCGAGGTCGGCTTTGACCTGTTTGTATTGGTACGGACAGGCCCCGGCTTTTTCGTTGGCGATGTAGAGCAGCCCGTTTTCAGGCCAGGACAGCGGTTTGGTGACGCCTTTGTTGGTGAGTTCGATCGTGTTCGTCGAGCCGTTCAGCACGAGGTGCGTGACACCTTCGAACCTGTTCGCTTTTTCGACGTAGAGCGCGAGGCTGCCGTCGGTCGGCGGCGGTTCCAGCTGTTTCGCCGGCGTGGTCAGTTTGCCGTTGTAGGTGTTGATGACCGGAGCGGTGCGGCACAGCTGGGTGACCCCGCCTTTGATTTCGACAAGGTCCGGTTCGGCGCCGTTGCGTTCTTTCGCGTTGCGCCCGAATTCGATCGTCCCGCAGCCGACGTTCGCCGCATCGTCAGTATGCATCGGACCGTGCACGCTGTCTTCTTCGGCGAACTCGATTTCCACACAGTTGCTCGGGCGGGACCCATAGTAGTTTGCGCATGCCGACGAGCCCCCCGGTTCAGACGGTTCGAGGAGGCTGTAGTCCTCGTCCTCGTATTGCGTGAAGTATGCGAAGTCGAGAAAGCCCGTCACCTGGAAGGTGGCCACCGTCGAGCGCTTCTCCACTCCTGAGCGCAGCGTGCCCTGGCAGGTGGTGAGGGCTGCCGGTCCCGCGCAGCCGGTGGCTTCGATGCGGAAGGTGTTGGCGAGCGCACCTTTCGATTGAATCGCCGTCGCGAACGGGCTCGCCGATTTGCATTCCGAGGTGCCGTTGGCGGGCAGCACCTTGACTTCGTAGTGGGCGCCTTCGAGTTCCCCGGACGGCCCTTCGCAGCTCTCCCAGTAGTCGGGGTTGTTCTGCAGCTTGTAGTCGTACTCCTGCACGCCAGCCTGGGCAGCGTAGTAGGCCTGGCTGTGATGGGTGCTCTCCTGCGTGAGCGGCAGATCGCCGCGGGTGGCGGTGAACGCCGCGGCGACGAGCAGGCTCGTGACGAGCATCACGCTGAGCACGACGATCAGCGAGAAGCCGTCCTGGTTGTGCGCTCGGGCACGAGTGCGTGAGATGAGGGTCATTGACATGGTTGGTCCGTGATCGTTGGTTCGGCGATGGGGGCGCTGAAGGCGAACGTCACCTGGTTGCGCAGGTCGAGGCTCCTGCCGGCGCCTATCTTGCCGTTCGTTGGCAGGGCACGGAAGGAGATCTGCACCGAAGCCACTTCTTCCGCCTGGGTGGTCGAGAGCCCTGCTTTAGCCGCAAGTGCTATTTCCGTGAACGGGGCGACACCGGTTTCAGTGGAGCTCGTGGCGGCGGTGTTGTACTTGTAGTAGCGGAAGATCGGTTCGGGTTCATTTTTGGCGATATGCGTACCGATTTTCGTTTCGGTGGCCGTTGAGTACAGATATTCCATACCGCTTTTGCTCGTGACGATGTACTTCTTGTCGGTGAGCGTGCCGCTAGCAGAGTTCCAGATAATTTCGTGCTTTTGGATCTGGCTGTTGGGAATTTCGGCTTCCTTGCTAAAGGCGTCGTTGAAGATCAGCGTTTCGGGGGTACTGGAGGCAAGCACGGGTGTGTACCCAGCTTCCAGGCAGGCCGAGTTGAGCTCATCCACGATTCGCGTCAAGGCGGTCCGGCCGAGCTGGCTGGCCTGGACGTAGTCGCTCGCGCGTTCGGTCTGTTCGAGGGATACGCGCAGAAGCATGGTCGCCGCAAACGCCACGAGTATGCCCGCGACCATGGCCACCAAGGTTTCCATCAGGGTGAAGCCGTGCTCGCTACGAAGGCGGGGCTGGAGTGTGGAGGTCGAAGCTAGCATGAGCCCGATTCAACGGCGGCGGCCGTGCCTTTGGCGATGCGTTCGGCCTTTTCGGTGGCTTCTTTTTCTTCTTCTTTGATCCGGGCTGTCTGTTTTTCGGATTCTTTGGTCTTGGTTTCTTTGGTTTTGGCTTCTTCGCTGACGCGCGCGGCTTTCGCGGCTTCTTCGCTTGTTTTCTGTTCTTTGTCTTCTTTTTCTTCTCTTTCGCGGTTTTCTTTCGTGGCTTTCTGGGTAGCTTCGTTTTTGAGTTTTAGTTCTTTTTCTTTTGTTTCGCGCTGGCTTTTGCTGATTTTTCTGGCTTCTTCTTCTCGTTTCCAGGCTTCTTTAGACGTTTTTTCTTCGGCTTCAAATTTGGTTTTGATCCCAGGTTCTTCTTCTTTGAGCTTTTTCTCGGCGGCTTCTTCTTTTTCGCGTTCAGAGTTGGTCACGATTTCCGCTTCGCGGCTTTTTTTCTGGGCCGCTTCTTCTTTTTCTCGTTTTTCCCTGGCCGGCGCTTCTTCTTTTTCGCGGGCCGCTTTGGTTTCTGCGGCTGTGGGTTCTTCGGGGTAGATCTTGAACGACGACCCGGCGACGGTGCTGTTGAGGTAGGAGATCTTGTCCCTGCGGGTCGAGGGCGTGGAGGCCGCCTGCAGGCAGAGTTCGAATTTGCCAAACGGCTGGAAGGGGCCTTCGAGGACGCCGCCGGCGGTTGTGGACTGCATGTGCACGTAGCTGACCGCCGCGGCATTGTCGGGGAGGGCGGGCGCTGGGGAGGCGGCGCTGCAGGAGAGGTTGGTGATCTTGATCGGGTAGACGGCGCTCGCCAATGCGGAGGGGTTCTTTTCGGTGCCCTTATAGACTTCGAGGTTGACGTAGCTCATCGGCACTTCGATCGTGGTGGTGGCGCCGGGCCGGACTTCCCCTTCGTTGGGGGTGACGGCTTTGCTGGTGACCGTGAGGGGGTTGTTGGCGGCGCAGTCGCCCGCATAAGCCGACCATGAGGCCGACGGGAACGGGAAGAGATCGCCGGCGCTGTATTTGGCGCCTTTTGGCGTGCCGGCCGTGGACCGGTACGTACTCGTCTTGGGCGTGTATTTTTCTTCGCCGTCGGTCCCGTATGGTTCGGCGAATACGGTGGAGCCGACCTCGAGTTCCGGTGCGAGGGCCATTTCGTTGTTGGCCATCACGAAGGTGTCGCTGGTGACGGGCTTGCCGTTGTATTCGGTTTTGCCTTTGTAGGTGAACTTGGCGGTGATCGCGCCACCTTCGTTGTAGGTCACGGCGTAGTGCGTCGTGACGTTCGGGGCGATGCTCACTTCGGTGGGTTCGAGTTTGAGCGCGCCGCTGGGCGTGACGAACTTGGCGGTCTCGGGGATTTCCACTTCGGCGGAGGTGGAGCGGATGCCGGTGAAGAGAACGCAGCCGGCGTTGCTTGTCGTCCCTTCGAGTTTCACGGTGCTGGCGGATTCCAGCGCCGTGTACGTGACGTAGACGGTGACGCCCGCGACACCGGCGGTGGGCGTGGGTGCGTTCTGTACGTCGACCTCGAGGGACGAGCCGGTCGGCGGCGTGACGATGCTCGAGCTGGTTACGGGATGCCCCCCCTGCACGCTGTTCCATATGACCGAGGTGGTGATGCGGAAGTTGGGGGCAGCGGTGGTGCTCTGTTCCGTGGCCGCGCAGGTGGTGTTGAGGCCGGAGCCGTTTATCTGGTGGGCGGACTGGGTAATCGAGTAGGTGGTCCCGTCGACCTTGGTGGTGTAGACATGCGATTCGATCACGAGCTTTTCGAGGGAGCCGATGGGGTCGGTGCGCAGTGCCTCCTGGGATTGGGCGGCGAGTTGCGCGGCCTCGTTGTGGTAGCGCTGGTTGGCGTCGCTGGCGGAGACGGCCTGCAAGCCGGTGAACGTGGCGATGGAGATCAGGCCGAGGAGCAGCGCGCTCACCATCACTTCGATGAGCTGGAAACCATCCTGAGAGCTGATCGAGGGGCGCCTCGATGACGACGGCCGGTCGTCGACGGGGGAGTTGGAGGCGAGTTGATGATGCTGAGACCCTCCGGTCGCAGATCGGCCACGGCGCCAGGATTTGGGGCTGAAAGTGAGCATTGATACAAGGTGCGGCGGGACTGCTACTCGTGCTTCGGCATTCCGTGGAAGCTGCTTGAGTAGGCGAGGGTCCCGGTAAACGCCTCGATAAATCACTG
>Ga0209624_10003189_pt1 | contig 11727 bp, 12 predicted proteins | sample JacPinW_OM2H0_O1_FD_188565 | JGI IMG/M metagenome (GOLD analysis project Ga0209624, IMG submission 188565) | Forest soil microbial communities from Algoma, Ontario, Canada - Jack Pine, Ontario site 1_JW_OM2H0_O1 (SPAdes) (version 2) | ecosystem: Environmental > Terrestrial > Soil > Boreal... | reverse complement strand
GATGCCGCGGATCGTGTTGACGACCAACGTGGCGAGCGCTTCGCCTTCCACGTCTTCCGCAACGATCAGCAGCTGCCGGCCACCCTTCGCAATGGCTTCCAGCAGGGGCAGCAATTCGCGGATGTTGGAGATCTTCTTGTCGACCAACAGCACCAGCGGCTTGTCGAGCTCGGCGCTCTGGCTCTGCTGGTTGTTGATGAAGTACGGCGAGAGGTAGCCGCGGTCGAACTGCATGCCTTCGACCACTTCGAGCTCGTTCTCGAGGCCCGAGCCTTCTTCAACCGTGATCACGCCCTCTTTGCCGACCTTTGCCATCGCATCGGCAATCGTCTTGCCAATGCTCTCGTCGGAGTTCGCAGAGATCGTGCCGACTTGCGCAATCGCTTTCGCATCCTTGCAGGGCTTGGAGAGCTTCTTGAGCTCTTCCGTGGCCGCAATGACCGCGGTGTCGATGCCGCGCTTCAAGTCCATCGGATTTGCACCTGCGGCAACCGACTTCAAGCCCTCGCGAATGATGGCTTGCGCCAATACGGTCGCGGTGGTGGTGCCGTCGCCGGCTTCGTCAGACGTGTTGGAAGCGACTTCCTTCACCATCTGCGCGCCCATGTTTTCGAACTTATCTTTGAGTTCGATTTCCTTCGCGACTGAGACTCCGTCCTTGGTGACGGTGGGAGCGCCGAAGCTCTTGTCGAGCACCGCGTTACGGCCTTTGGGGCCCAGTGTGACTTTGACGGCATTCGCCAAAATATTCACACCCTTGAACATGCGTGCCCGAGCGTCGTCGCTGAAGCGTACGTCTTTAGCTGCCATTTGCTGATACCTCTAATTAATTTTGATTTGCGGGACTACGAAGTGCGGATTGGATCGCGGCTTACTTGCCTTCCACGATGGCCATGATGTCTTCTTCACGCATGACGACCAGCTCATCTCCATCCATCTTTACTTCGGTACCGCTGTACTTACCGAAAAGAATCTTGTCGCCGACTTTGACGTCCAGCGGGCGAATTTCGCCGTTCTCCAATATCTTGCCCTTACCCACGGCAATCACTTTCCCGAAGATCGGCTTTTCAGTCGCGGTATCCGGGATCACGATGCCACCTGGAGACTTACGCTCCTCTTCTTCTCTTTTCACGATCACGCGGTCATGAAGGGGACGAATCTTCATAAGACAAGACTCCTAATGCTTGAGTTTGAGTTAACAAAGGATAGGTGTTGTTAGCACTCTCCCATCGAGGCTGCTAATCATAGCGGCGAAATAATACGATTCAAGGGCTAGGCACCTTATTTTTTGCTGTATCGCAGCAATAAACGGTGCTGGCGCGCTTGGGGCCCGGCTACTAAAGTGCGCTCATGCAGCGCACCCAAGCCACCATCCTCGTCTCGCTCCTGTTGCTCGGCGCGGCCGGCAGTGTCCAGGCCAAGCCCTGGTGGATGCGGGGCATTGAATCCAACGAAACTGACTTCCTGCCGCCCGATGTCGCATTCCGGGTTGCGGCGCGCATCGACGGCAATGTGCTGAAGGTGCGCTGGGTCATTGCCGATGGCTACTATCTCTACAAGCAAAAGATCGAAGTCAAAGCGGAAAGTCCGGACCTGGTGGTCTCAGCCCCGCAACTGCCTCTCGGGGTGGTAAAAACCGACCCATATCTCGGTACCCAAGAAATCTATACCCAGCAGATTGAAGCCACGGTTCCCTATACCCGGATTGATGCGGGCGCCCACCCGATCCAGATCAAAGTGACCTACCAGGGCTGCGCGGAAGCGGGCTTGTGTTATCCGCCCATCACCAAGGTGGTTTTCCCGAACGCCGGCCACGCAACGGCCGCGGCCAACGTTCCGCCCTATCCGTGGGAGAGCATCGCGATCATTGCGGGTGCATTCGCATTTCTGCTCGCAGGGCTTGTGCTGCGCAAGGGACGCAAGCTCGACGTTCCTGCATGAAGACGCCGGGACTGCGCCTCTTGGGCGCCGCGTTAATCGTGCTGCTGGGGATTTGGGCGGGATTGAAGACTCACTTAGTGCGCGGCGCTCATGGGGTCCAGAGCGTTGCGGTGCCTGCCGGCATGGCCAGCGCGCCGAGCCCGTCGGACAGTTCGGCAGCCGAGTCTGCCAAGCCGCGTCCCGTCGTTCCGGCCCGCCTGCCTGATTTTTCGCTAAAGGATCTAACAGGCAAGTCCATCCAGATCTCGGCATGGAGCGGCAAATCGCTGGTGATCAACTTTTGGGCCACCTGGTGTGCGCCCTGCCGGCGGGAAATACCGCTGCTCAAGACCATCGCGGCCGAATGGGCAGGCCGGGATCTTAAGGTGCTCGGCATTGCCGTGGACTATCCCGACAAGGTTCGGGATTTCGCCGGCCAGTTCAAAATTGACTACCCGGTGCTCGTCGGCGATCAAGATGCCCTGGACATTGCGGCAAAGTTCGGCATGGCTTCGCCGGCCTTCCCCTTCACCGTCTTTACCGATCGGCGCGGAGAGGTCGTGGCCCTGTTCGTCGGCGAACTGCACCGGCCACAGGTCGATTTCATCCTCTCCGAGCTCCAAGATCTCAACCAGGACCGCGTCCGGCTACCCGAAGCCCGGCGCGCCATTGCCGAGGGCCTGCAGGCGCTGGCTGAGAAACAAGCCGGATAAGCGCTTTGCGGGACGTTCGCCGCCGAAGCTTGCCTTTTCACTTCAAATTCTGGTTATTATCGCGGACCTTTGTAACGCGACTGCGCGGTAACGGATGCCGAGATGGCGCGGATTCTATTGCTCAATGGCCCGAATTTGAATCTGCTCGGCACTCGCGAGCCGGCAATCTATGGCACGGCCACTCTGCAAGACATTGAGGCGAAGCTCAAGGGGCAGTGTGTTGCCCAGGGCCATGAACTGATTGCCTGGCAGAGCAATGCCGAGCACGAGTTGATCGGCAAAATACAGGCAACGAAACGCGAGGCGATCGGTTTCGTGATCATCAATCCAGGTGCCTTCACCCACACCAGCATCGCGCTGCGCGACGCCTTCCTGTCGGTGGGCGTGCCGTTCATCGAAATTCACCTGAGCAATGTATTCGCGCGCGAGGCGTTCCGGCATCACTCATATTTGTCCGACATCGCGGTCGGCTGCATTTACGGATTGGGCCCGATCGGCTACGAGCTCGCGCTCCAAGCCGCCATCGCGCGCATAACCGAAAGACCTAAAACGATCGATTCTTAAGGGGTTCGCGGATGGATATTCGCAAGGTAAAGAAGTTGATCGAGTTGCTCGAGGAGTCGGGCATCTCGGAACTCGAGATATCGGAGGGCGAGGAATCGGTGCGCATCAGCCGTCACCCGAGGATGGGCATGCAGGTTGCTGCCACCCATTCCGTCCCCCTCACGCAGGCGGCGCCGGCCGTAGCACCGATGCCGGCCACATCAGCCGGCGAGCACGCGCCCCGCAACGACGAGCACACGGTCACCTCGCCCATGGTCGGAACCTATTACGCGTCCGCTTCCCCGGGCGCGAAGCCCTTCGTCGAAATCGGCAGCGAAGTCACAGTCGGTCAGATACTTTGCATCATCGAGGCGATGAAGATGATGAACCAAATTGAATCCGACAAGGAAGGCCGGGTTACGGCGATGCTTGCGAAGAACGGTGAGCCCGTCGAATTCGGTCAACCGCTGTTTATCATCGAATAGCGCAAGATGATCGAAAAAGTCGTCATCGCGAACCGCGGCGAGATCGCTCTTCGCATATTGCGTGCCTGCCGTGAACTCGGGATCAAAACCGTGGCCGTGCACTCCACCGCCGATTTCAACACCAAACACGTGCTGCTGGCGGACGAGACGGTATGCATCGGACCTCCGCAATCCGCTCTGTCCTATCTGAATATGCCGGCGATCATCAGCGCGGCGGAGGTTACCGACGCGGTTGCGATTCATCCCGGGTACGGATTTTTATCGGAGAATGCCGATTTCGCGGAGCGCGTCGAGAAAAGCGGATTCATTTTCGTTGGACCTAGGGCGGAAACCATCCGCCTCATGGGCGACAAGGTGTCCGCCATCAAGACCATGAAGGCGGCGGGCGTCCCCTGTGTGCCCGGCTCGGACGGACCATTGGGCAAAGATGGGGATGAGAATTTCCGCATCGCCAAGGACATTGGCTACCCCGTGATCATCAAGGCCTCAGGCGGCGGCGGCGGCCGCGGCATGCGCGTGGTGCATTCCGATGCCTCGCTATTGAATGCGATCGGTGTAACGCAGGCCGAGGCGCTCGCCGCTTTCAGCAACGATCAGGTTTACATGGAAAAATTTCTCGAAAAGCCGCGGCACATCGAGTTTCAGATTCTGGCCGACAACTACGGCAATGTAGTGCACCTGGGCGAGCGCGACTGCTCCATGCAGCGGCGCCACCAAAAAGTCATCGAGGAAGCGCCGGCGCCCGGGCTCACGGCAAAACAACGTAAAACCATGGGCGACCGCTGCGCCAGGGCCTGCCGCGAAGTCGGCTACCGGAACGCCGGCACGCTCGAGTTTTTGTATCAGGACAACGAATTTTACTTCATCGAGATGAACACGCGCGTTCAGGTCGAGCACCCCGTGACCGAGCTGGTCACCGGGATCGATATCGTCAAAGCACAGTTGCTGATTGCCGCCGGTGAACCGCTGCCTTACGGCCAGAATGACATCCAGATCCGCGGCCACGCCGTAGAATGCCGCATCAATGCGGAAGATCCAAAAACCTTCACCCCATCACCCGGCCCGATCCGGCTGTGGCACTCGCCCGGCGGCCCGGGAATCCGAGTCGACAGCCACGTCTACACCGGCTACAACGTACCGCCATTTTACGACTCCATGATCGGCAAGGTCATTGCCTACGGCGATACGCGCGACACGGCAATCGCGCGCATGCGCAACGCTTTGGCGGAGATGGTGGTCGAAGGCATCAAGACCAACATCCCCCTGCATCAAGAGATATTCAATCATTCCGCGTTCAAGCAGGGCGGCACCGACATCCACTATCTGGAGCGGCGATTGGGACTCAAGTAACATCTTGCCTAGGTGTTGCATCGATGACTTTTTATGAAATCGAATTTCCGCTCGCGACCTTAAGCGTAGGCACGGTCGAAGCGGCCCTGCTCGAAGTCGGCGCAAGTTCCATCACCTTCGTCGATGGCGGCGACGAGCCGGTGCTCGAGCCCAAGCCCGGGGAAGTGAAATTGTGGAGCGACACACGGGTGCGCGCCTTGTTTCAAGAATCGAGCGACGCGGCGTTGAATCTCGATCGCCTTGCGACCTCTTTGGGGCCCCATGTCACCAAGACCGCTCGCGTGCGCGCGGTGGAGGATCAGGTTTGGGAGCGCGCCTGGCTCTTGGGGTGGAAACCGATGCGCTTCGGACGCCGCCTTTGGGTCTGCGCGCGCGAAGATCAAGCACCCGAGGACACTCAAGCAGTCGTCGTTCGCCTGGACCCGGGACTGGCGTTCGGCACCGGCACTCATCCCACCACGGCGCTGTGCCTGCAGATTTTGGAATCACTGCCCGTGGCGGGCGAAAACGTCATCGATTATGGCTGCGGCTCAGGCATCTTAGGGATTGCCGCTCTGAAACTGGGCGCCGCTCGCGTGACCGCGGTCGATTTGGATCATCAAGCTCTTCTGGCAACGCGCGACAATGCCATGCGCAACGGCGTCTCGCCGCAGATGACGGTGCAGGGCATCGAAGACGATCTGCAATCCGCCTACTGTGTGATGGCCAACATTCTTGCCGGACCCTTGATCGAATTGGCGCCGAAGTTGACCGCGGCCTGCGAGCCTGACGGCCACCTGCTTCTGTCAGGCCTCTTAAAAACGCAGGCCTACGCGGTAAAAGCGGCATACGCCACTGGTTTTGATATGGTGCAGGTCGTTGAGCGCGACGAGTGGTGCTGCATCTACGCGCGGAGAGTGACCTAGCTTGTTTACGCAATGTTCGAAATGCGAGACCGTTTTTAGGCTATCCGCCGAAGTGCTGCGGGCGGCGGGCGGTCAGGTGCGTTGCGGGAAATGTGGCGAGGTCTTCAACGCGTTGGCACACCTTGCCGAGGATCCCAGTGCCTTTCACGTGGCCGAGACCGAAATTGATTTGGAATTTCGCGCCGACAGCATTCTGGAATCCCCGGCACCGATGACACCGCAGCGCGAGGCGCAGACAAGTACCGAAGACTTCGCGCCGCCGGGAGTGGAGATAGCTCGACTCCAAATTCTGGACTGGAATGAAAACGCATCACCCGATGTCCCGGCCGAGATCGACGATGCGCCTGCCGAAGACGTGGGCGAAACGTCGCTGGAATTCACCCTGCCGCCGGGAGAATTGGACCGGATTTTCGTCGAAACCAAGAAGCGCGTGCCCAAGGTCTCACGACCCGTGGCCGAACCGATCGCGGAAGTGGCGCCCCTGCCGCCGCACCCGGAGGATATCGAGGTTTTCAGCGCGGCGGCGCCTGAGCGGATTCCCGCGGCCGCACCCAGCGGTTTTGAAGTTCCCGAGGACGTTCGAGACGAGATGCTGTCCGGCCTTGAAGTATCGGCCGGCGTCGAGGCGCCAAGACGACGACGCGCATCGCCATTTGCGCTCACGCCCCAGGAAACTGCGCGATCGTTCATCCCGTGGCTGATCGCGGCGATCGCGTCGGCCCTGCTGTTGATGATCCAGCTCGTTCACCACAATCGCGAGTGGCTTGCTGCGCACACTCCTTTGGGCGGGACGCTGCGCGCTCTGTACTCAACGATGGGCGCACCGGTATCAGCGCCGGCGAACCTGACCGCTTACCAGCTCAGGCAGTGGGGAGTGACCGGCGATCCCGCCGGCGAGGGCACATTGCGCGTGCGCGCCAGTATCTTGAACATCGCCGCACAACTCGAGCCGTACCCATTGTTGCGCGTCACACTCGCCAATCGCTTTGGCGGCAGCATCGGCACGCGCGATTTTGAACCTTTCGAATATTTGGGCAAGCCCATCGCCAAGCTTCTCGCACCCGGCGAGCGGGTGGACGCAACGATGGATATCTTGGATCCGGGCAAGAACGCGGAGGGATTTGAAATCGATGTGTGCCTGCGCGGCGGAGATAAAAAAATTTCGTGTGCCAACGATGCGGCGCCGGCGCAAGCTAAGCGATGACCGTCAAGATAGGCCCCTACACCTTGCCCTCCAATGTCTTGCTCGCGCCGATGGCCGGCGTGACGGACCGGCCCTTTCGCATTCTATGCCGCCGTTTTGGCGCAGGCTTGGCCGCCTCGGAAATGCTCAGTGCAGACGTGCGGTTGTGGGATACGCCGAAATCGCGACGCCGCATGGACCATTCGGGCGAACCCAGCCCCCGGGTGGTGCAGATCGCAGGCTTTGATCCTGACATGATGGCCGATGCTGCGCGGCGCAACGTTGATGCGGGCGCGGAAATCATCGACATCAACATGGGCTGTCCCGCAAAGAAAGTGTGCAACCGATTGGCGGGCTCCGCACTTCTTCAGGACGAAGACCTCGTTGCGCGGATTTTGCGCAGGGTGGTGCGGGCAGTGACGGCACCGGTGACGTTGAAAACGCGCACCGGATGGGACCTTGAGCACAAGAACGGCTTGACGATAGCAAAGATCGCCGAAGACAGCGGCATTGCCGCGCTGGCCATTCACGGACGCACGCGCACCGACATGTATCAGGGCGATGCTGAACACGAAACCGTGGCTGCCATCAAGGCCAATGTAAAGATTCCCGTATTTGCAAACGGAGATATCGCTTCCCCGCAGCACGCGCGAAGAATTCTTCAGCAGACCGGGTGCGACGGCATCCTGATCGGCAGAGCGGCGCAGGGCAGGCCATGGATCTTCGACGAAGTCAATTTTTTTCTCTCGACGGGAGAAATTCGCGCAGTGCTAGCGCTGGAAAAAGTCCGTGATATTATGCGCGCCCACCTCGAAGACCTGTATGCTTTTTATGGCGATCAAACCGGTGTTCGGGTGGCACGTAAACACTTGAGTTGGTATTTCCGGCAGCACCCCGGACAAGAGGATTTGCGGAATCGACTCGTTCAAATCGAGACGCCCGCGGAACAACTGTCTACACTGCTGCAGCATTACGATACGAGTGTAGATCGCGCTGCGTAGGCGCATTTGGAAAACAAAGAAAGATCAACGGGGATTGAACCTAAGGCCATGGTCGCTAAAAAGAAATCGAAATCACGACGAGAGATCGCGCCTGCATTCAACGGGCGCGATTTGAAGGTCAATGGCAAGGGAGTGCCGTTGCGTTCGCAGGCCGAAGAGGCCCTGCAGTGCTACTTTGAAACACTGAACGGCCACAAGCCCGCTCATTTGTACGACCTCGTGATGCGCGAAGTCGAGGAGCCTCTGTTCAAAGTGGTGATGGGCCATGTGCAGGGCAACCAGAGCCGGGCAGCCACGATTCTCGGCATCAATCGCGGCACATTGCGCAAGAAACTCAAAGAGTTCGGTATCAACGAGTAACGCTTAGTGCTCACGCCCGTACGTCGCGCGCTACTCAGTGTCTCCGATAAGACCGGCATCGTTGAATTCGCACGCGAACTGAAAGAACGCGGCATCGAGCTCTTGTCGACCGGCGGCACCGCCAAACTGTTGACGAGCCACGGCATCCCGGTCAAAGAAGTCGCCGAGCACACGGGCTTCCCGGAAATCATGGGCGGCCGCGTCAAGACCCTTCACCCGAAGATTCACGGCGGACTGCTGGGCAGGCGCGGGATCGACGAAGCGGTGATGCGAGAGCACAACATCGAACCCATCGACTTGTTGGCTGTGAATCTGTATCCCTTCGCCGCGACCGTCAGCCGGCCCGACTGCACCTACGAGGAAGCGGTCGACAATATCGATATCGGCGGTCCCGCGATGGTGCGTGCCGCGGCTAAGAATCACGCCTCCGTCACGGTCGTAGTGGATCCCAACGACTATCGCGAGCTGCTGGATGAACTGGCCGCCAATCAGGGCAGCATCAACTTGAACATGCGCCGCAAATTGAGTGCAAAAGCTTTCGCACACACCGCGCAGTACGACGCGATGGTATCCGCATACTTCACGGGTGCCATCGGAGGCAGTGCTGCGCCCACATTCCCCGAAGACTTGAATCTCTCATTTCGCAGGCACCTCGACTTGCGGTACGGCGAAAATCCGCACCAGCAAGCAGCGTTCTACACGGACCCGCGCGCCATCGGCGCATCCGTGACGCAGGCCAAGCAAATTCAGGGTAGAGAGCTGTCGTTCAACAACATCGCCGACGCCGACACGGCGCTCGAATGTGTACGCCAATTCGACACGCCAGGATGCGTCATCGTAAAACACGCCAATCCCTGCGGCGCCGCGAGATGCAGTAGCGTCGGGGAGGCCTATGCCAAAGCCTATCGTACGGACCCGACCTCGGCGTACGGCGGCATCATAGCCTTCAATCGCGAATTGGATGCGGCCACGGCGCGCGCCATCGTCGAGCAGCAATTTGTGGAAGTCATTTTGGCGCCCAGCATCACCGATGCGGCCAAGGCAGTGCTCGCGGCCAGGGACAGTGTGCGCGTGCTGACAACGGGCGATCTGCACCTGCCTGTGACGCAATTGCTCGAGTACAAAAGCGTATCGGGCGGTCTTCTGGTGCAGACGCGCGATACCGGGGCCGTTCGAGCTTCGGAACTGCGCACGGTGACCAAGCGCCCTCCCACCCTGGCGGAGCTCGATGATTTAATTTTCGCCTGGCGAGTCGCGAAATATGTCAAATCAAATGCCGTCGTTGCGGTCAAGGACAGAGCCACCGTTGGGATTGGCGCCGGCCAAATGAGCCGGGTAATCAGCAGCAAGATCGCAGCCATGAAGGCTACGGATGTTGGGCTTAGCTTGGAATCGGCATCAGTCGCCTCCGATGCATTTTTCCCGTTTCGCGACGGGCTGGACGTGTTGGCTGAATTCGGCATCAAGGCGATCATTCAGCCCGGCGGCTCACGCCGCGACGCCGAAGTGATCGCGGCAGCCGACGAACACGGCATCGCTATGGTGTTCACCGGGATGCGCCATTTCCGCCACTAGAGATTCGTCCATGAAAATTCTGATTGTCGGCGGCGGCGGTCGCGAGCATGCGCTGGCGTGGAAGTGCGCCCAGTCGCCGCGCTCGCAGCATGTCTTCGTTGCACCCGGCAACGCCGGCACGGCGCTGGAATCAAAAGTGAGCAACATCGATATCGCCGCGGACGACATCGACGCGCTGCTTCGATTTGCGATCGACGAGGATGTCGACCTCACCATCATCGGTCCCGAGGGCCCCTTGGTCGCCGGCATCGTCGATCGCTTCGCCGCCGCCGATCGCCGCTGTTTCGGTCCCTCGCGCAACGCCGCGCGCCTCGAAGGATCGAAAGCCTTCACCAAGGAATTCCTGCAACGGCATCTGATACCGACCGCAAGCTTCGCCACCTTCGGGGCGGCAGATTTTGACGAGGCCTATGTCATGGCGCAGCGCTTGCCGCTGGTCGTCAAGGCGGATGGATTGGCGGCCGGCAAAGGCGTCGTGATTTGCGAGACGCACGAATCGGCCATCGCGACCTGCCGGGAGATGCTTGGTGGAAGTTTCGGCGCCGCCGGCAACACCGTCGTGATCGAAGAATTTCTGCAGGGCGAGGAAGTGAGCTTCATTGTTGTGGCTAATGACCAACAGGTCATCGCGCTGGCAACATCGCAAGATCACAAGCGTCGCGACGACGGTGATCGAGGTCCGAACACCGGCGGCATGGGCGCGTACTCGCCGGCTCCCATCGTTACGGCGCAACTGCATCAGCGCATCATGCGCGAGGTGATTGAGCCGACCTTAAAGGGCCTCGCCGGCGACGGCAATCCTTATGTTGGTTTCCTTTATGCCGGGTTGATGATCGCCGCGGACGGCACGCCCAAGGTATTGGAGTTCAATTGCCGACTCGGCGACCCGGAAACGCAGCCGATCTTGATGCGTTTGCAAAGCGATCTCATCGATTTGTGCGAGGCTGCACTCGACGGTGCCTTGCAGCGACTCGAGGTTCGATGGGATTCGCGCGCCGCGCTCGGTGTGGTCATGGCCGCAGGCGGCTATCCCGATGCCTACCGTAAAGGCGACCCGATCAGCGGACTCGATGCCGCCGCACTCCTGCCTGGAAAGGTGTTTCATGCGGGCACGCGCGCCGAGGGCACGCAAATCGTGACCGCCGGCGGACGCGTGCTGTGCGCGGCGGGATTGGGAGACAGCGTCGGCGCCGCGCAGCATCAGGCATACAATCTCGTGCATGCCATTCACTGGAATCTAGTTCAATACCGGCTGGATATCGGCTACCGCGCGATGATGCGCGAGTGATGCGGTATTAATCACAGCCAGGAGCTTCCGATGCCGCACACTCGTCCCAGCATTGCCGACAAACGGCGCGCATTCCTTCGACTTCACCAGCACGGTTGCTTCGTGATTCCCAACCCCTGGGACGTGGGCAGCGCGCGCTACCTGCAGAGTTTGGGATTCAAGGCATTGGCCACCACCAGCTCCGGCTTCGCCTGGTCGCATGGCCACCGTGATGGCGGCATGTCCCGGGATCGCGTGCTGGATCATCTGACAGAAATGGTCGAGGCCACCGACCTGCCGATCAATGCCGACTTCGAGCATGGGTTTGCACCCGATGCGGCGGGAGTCGCCGAAAGCGTGCGCCTTGCGGTGGAAACCGGCGTCGCGGGACTGTCCATTGAGGATTCAACCGGCCAAGCCGTAAA
>Ga0209624_10003188_pt1 | contig 11729 bp, 10 predicted proteins | sample JacPinW_OM2H0_O1_FD_188565 | JGI IMG/M metagenome (GOLD analysis project Ga0209624, IMG submission 188565) | Forest soil microbial communities from Algoma, Ontario, Canada - Jack Pine, Ontario site 1_JW_OM2H0_O1 (SPAdes) (version 2) | ecosystem: Environmental > Terrestrial > Soil > Boreal... | reverse complement strand
GGTGAAATTTATTCTGTACACGATGTTCGGCTCCATCCTGATGCTGGTGGCGATTCTGTGGCTCTACAATCTGGTTGGCACGTTTGATCTGCCGGATATTCAGGCGAAACTTCAAGCTGGAATGGTCTTGCTGCCGGCGCGAACCGAGCTATTGCTTTTCGGCGCTTTCTTTCTGGCGTTTGCGATCAAGGTGCCGCTGTTCCCGCTGCACACATGGCTGCCGGACGCGCATACCGAGGCTCCCACCGCAGGTTCCGTGATTCTGGCGGGAGTGATGTTGAAACTCGGAACCTACGGCATGTTGCGGTTTTGCTTGCCGCTATTTCCGGATGCGGCGCACCGCATGGCGCCGTTCATCGGCATACTTGCGATTATTGGAATTGTGTATGGCGCGATGGTGGCCACGGTGCAGACCGACTTGAAACGGCTGGTGGCGTACACGTCGGTGAGCCATCTTGGATTTGTGGTGCTGGGAATTTTTGCATTCAGCACGATTTCGGTTCAGGGCGCGATTTTTCAGATGTTGAGCCACGGGATTTCGACCGGCGCGCTGTTTTTGGGCGTAGGAATGCTGTACGACCGGCGGCACACGTTTGAAATTAAGGAATACGGCGGGTTGATCAATCCCATGCCGGTGTTGATGTCATTTTTTCTTTTCATCGCGCTGTCGTCGCTGGCGTTGCCGCCGCTGAACGGATTTATCGGCGAATTTCTGATTCTGATTGGCACGTTTCAAAACCATCATGCCTGGGCCGCTTGGGCTGCGAGCGGCGCGGTGCTTTCGGCGATCTACTTATTGTGGGCCTATCAGCGCGTGGGATTCGGAGAAGTAACCGTCGAGAAAAATCGCACGTTGCCTGACGCATCCGGCCGGGAACGGCTGATTCTTGCCACGATGGCCGTGGCCATTATTTTCATGGGCGTGGCTTCGCCGCTCTTTACGCGGCGCATGCAAAGTTCCACGGATAGTTTGCTGCAGCAGATGGACCGCGTTCACAACGTGTCCCGACCGGCTATGCCTGACCCGGCAGCAGCACAAACCGCCGTCGCTGCTCGACGGCCGGAAAATGCATCCGCGAAGGCAATTTCGCTGAGGCGCGTCCAGCCGTGATTCCCTTCCCGCTCGAACAGATCGCTAACTTCCATCGGCTGGCGCCGGAAATAATTCTTTGTGTGTTCGGCATCGTGATTATGGTGGCGGACCCGTTTGTTCAGGCTGCGCACAAGCGCGCGCTAGGCTGGCTGGCTTTCATCGGGACGCTCGGCGGGCTGGCTGGGGTGCTCTTAATGTCGCGCGATCCCGGCAATGCTTACAGCGACTTGATTCGCGCGGACGCGTTCAGCATTTTTGTTCACGTGATTGTGATCGGCGCTGCGGCGCTGGCGATACTGGGCTCGTTCAATTATTTGGACGACGAGAACATACAGCGCGGGGAATATTACGCGCTGGTATTGTTTGCGACTGCTGGGATGGGAATTCTTGCTGGCGCGAACGAACTGGTGACTGCATTTATCGGGCTGGAGATGAGCTCGATTTCCACTTATGTGCTGGCCGGATTCCGACGGCGCGCTATCAAGTCGAACGAAGCGTCGTTGAAATATTTCGTGCTGGGATCGTTCGCTACTGCATTTTTTCTTTACGGCATTGCGATGGTGTATGGCGCGACGGGGACTACACGGATCGATTTAATTTCGGCGGCGCTGCAGAAAATGATTGCGGAACACGGGCAGATTGCGGCGCTGGCGATTCTTGGGCTCGCGCTGATGTTTGTCGGGCTGGGCTTCAAGGTTGTGGTGGCTCCGTTCCAGGTTTACGCGCCGGATGTGTACGAGGGCGCGCCGACTCCGGTGACGGCTTTGCTCGCGTCCGGACCAAAGGCTGCGACTTTCGCGGTGATGCTGCGGATTTTTTATGTGTCATTCGGATCGGCGGGAAATTTCTGGTTCTGGGCGGTTTGGGGCTCCGCGATACTTACCATGATCGTGGGGAATTTCGCGGCGCTGGTGCAGACGAACGTGAAGCGCATGCTGGCGTATTCGTCGATCGCGCACGCGGGATATATTTTGGTGGCGTTCGCAGCGGGGACGGATATCGGAATCGCGGCGGTTCTTTTTTATCTGGCTGCGTATGCACTGATGAAGATTGGCGCCTTCCTGGTGATCGCGCATCTGGGGCAGCAGGGCGAAAAGCGTCTGGAAATCACGGACTATGCGGGACTGGGAAGCAGGCAGCCGGTGCTGGCGGTTTGTTTTTCCCTATTTCTGCTTTCGCTGCTGGGATTACCGGCAACCGGCGGATTCCTGGGCAAACTTTTTGCGTTCCAAGCCGCGCTGGATTCGAAGATTGTCTGGCTGGTGGTCATCGCAGCCATCAACAGCGTGATTGGCGCTTACTATTATCTGCGCGTGATTGTGGCGATGTATTTCTGGGAGCCGTCGAAGGAATACGCGCCATCGAAAGTTGCGCCTACGCTCGCATTTGCGCTCGCGATTGCGGCAGTTGGCACGCTGTACCTAGGCATACTTCCGGCGCGTGTTCTGGATTTGGCCAAAGTGGCTGCTGATTCGATTTATCTCCGCTAATTCACTCCTTCGATTCATTTCGTCGCGCTGGCAGCCGTGTCGGCCAAATTTCATGATCTGGAAACGACGCGCAGAGCGCCGGCAGGATGCCGGCGGTACAAAAACAAAAAGCCCGGAAGCTCGCTTGGCGGCGAACCTCCGGGCTTTTCAAAACTTGCGGCTTAGTAACCGACTTTCGCGAAAACGATAGCGAGGGTGAACAGCGCGAGAGTCTCGATGAAAACCAATCCGAGGATCATGGCTGTTCGAATTGCGCCAGCGGCAGAGGGATTGCGGGCCATTCCTTCGCAAGCGGCGGCTGCGACACGCGACTGCGCGATGCCGCAAAACGAAGCTGCGATAGCCATGGAGCCGCCGGCGGCCAGCACGATCCAGCGAGCGACGTGCTCCGGCGGTTTGCCGGCGTCAGCCTGAGCAAAGGCCGGCAATGCCATACTGGCGGAAACGAACAACATGAACATCAACGCGGTTACTTTTTTCACTTGTTTCTCCTTTTTTATAAAAAGCTTCCAGGAGGTGGCTCCCGACATCCTCAAGCAGCCGGGATCACACTGGGCAGCGATAATGCCTGATTATTAATGCTCCTCAGAAGTTGCCATTCCGATATAAAGAGCGGGAAGAATGGTGAACACAAACGCCTGCACAATCGCGACAAAAAGATGAAGCGCCATGAAGGCCACGGGAAATATTGCTGGAAAAACTCCGAGAACTAAACCCAAAACCGGATGAGTTCGACCGATAATTAAAGCAGGAGTCATGAAAAGGCCGAGAAAGATTATGTAGATCAGCTCACTGGCGAAAATATTGGCCCACAAGCGGACGGTCAAGGAGAGCAACCGAGCTGTGTGGCTGATAATCTCGACCGGAAAAATAAGCCAGGAGAGCCACCAAACCGGGCCGGCAAAATGCTTGGCATAGCCGAGGGGGCCATGGTGCCTTAACCCGAGCCAGTTGTAATAAGCAAAAGTAAGAATGGCGCAGGCGAGCGGGACGCTGGGATGCCCGGTCGGCGAAAGGAAAATAGGAACCAGGCTGATCGCGTTCGCGAACAAGATAAAAATCGAAATCGCGCCAACCAGGGGAAGATACTCGCGGCCTTCATGGCCGACGTTTTCATCGAGCAGGTCGCGGATTCCCACGCCCATGGAGTTGGTAAGAAGGAGCTCCATAACCTGCTGGGTGCCTCCCGGGCGATCAGCCGAAATTCGCGGACGAAGCCACAGGAAAAAAACTACAGCCAATAGGCAAACCAGCACGGAAGCGGCGACAAAATTCGGGATTGGATTTGCGGGATCCCGGGGAGCAATTTTCAGGGCGGCCATTACCGCAAGCACAGCGTGGCCAAGAAGCTTGTTCAGCAGAAGCGTAAACCAGTTCAAGTGTTCGTGTTCGTTCATTCGTTATTCAGGCCCCGAAAGACTTCGTAAAGACTGCCTACAATTGCACCCGCTCCGAGCGAAAGAAGGCCCACCAGCTCCGACAAGAGGGGTACTGCAAAGTAGTGAACAGTAACATAGATAACGGCTGCTATCAATACGTAGCGGCCTCCGATCTTCCAGTAAAAACTGGCCGGCGTGCGGGCTTGGGAGGTTCCCGCTTTCGCGGTTGTGACCGTCGCGACTACGCCGAGGGACTGATCTAACCAGCGAAAATTCAGCCACGAAAGTACAGTTCCGATGGCGATTCCAACACCGAAGTGGCTGGCTTTAGCGACGAATACAAAAATGGCTGCGGCGAAGCCCAGGACTAGTATCAGCCAGGCGATTCGACGGGAGATTCGGGCGTGGGCGGCATCATCCGGATTTTCCGGCGTCGTTGCTGTCACTTTTATCCAACCTCTTGAGCATATCGCGCAAGCCCACTGCGAAGCCGACGGCGCCGATCAGAATCATCAGCCATGGTTTTGTGTGCAGCCAGCGATCCAAAAGATAACCAAAGAGGCCGCCGACGAGAGCTCCTCCGGCCAAGAGGAACGGAAGCTCCATAGCCAGGGCCATTTGGGTAGCTCCGCCCGGCCGTTTGGGCGGAGAGGGATCTTGGGAAGCCATGGCGATTCGCGCTCAGCGTCCGAACGGGATGACTATTGAGTACGTCGCGAGGCGCAGGAACTGCTCGGGGAAAATTCCAGCGGCCAGCGTGACCAGCACCATTGCGGCGAGAGCAAATTTCTGGGCTAGCGAGATTACCGGCAACACCGGATCGGTGGATTCTTTTACCCACATCGCCGCAACCAAGCGGAAGTAATAGTAAACCGCGGGCAAAATGTACAAAACCGACAAAACAGCCAGATAGGTATGGCCTGTCTCGATGAGCGCCCAAAATACCAGCAGCTTGGCGAAGAATCCGGCGGTGGGCGGAATTCCTGCGAGCGAGAGCAGGAAAATCAGCATGACGACGGCGGCGCCGGGGTTGCGCTGGATCAGGCCGTTCAGATCGTCGATGTCGTCGCCGATCACGCCTCTGTGACGCAACAAAATGATGACGGCGAAAGCGCCGGTATTGAAAAACGCGTACACGAAAAGGTAGAAGGCCATGGCTTGCAGGCCGCGCGCGTGGAGCGTGCCGTCCGGATTTACGGCAGCGACCAGACCGAGCAAAATGTAGCCGACCTGCGTGATGGAAGAGTAAGCGAGCAGGCGTTTTATGTTAGATTGCGTGATCGCGGCCAAGGTGCCGACGGTGAGCGAAAGAACCGCGACCGCTTCCATTACTACGACCCAGTCCAAATTTACCGGCCAGAAGACGGTGAGGAACAGGCGCAAGAGCAAGGCGAAGCTGGCGGCTTTGGAAGCGACGCTGACGTAAGCGCTGATGGGAGTGGGAGCGCCTTCGTAAACGTCCGGGGCCCACTGGTGAAACGGAACTGCCGCGATTTTGAAGAATACTCCGGCGGCTACGGTACCGAGGGCCAGAATTGTGAGGACGTCACCATGGCCGTAACGCATGCTGCGTTCGGCGACGGCATTCCCGATGGTTATCAGGTTGGTCGATCCGGAGATTCCGTAGAGTATGGAAAAACCGTAGGCCAGGATGCCGGAGCTGAAGGCACCCATCAGGACGTACTTCATGGCGGCTTCGTTGGACTTTCGGTCGCGACGCAAAAATCCGGTGAGGACGTAAAAACTCAGCGCCATGGTTTCCAGCGCTACGAACAGAACGATCAGGTCGTTGCCACAGGCTAGAAACATCATGCCGACGGTGGCGAAGATCATCAGGGCGTAATACTCACCATGCTGCTCTTTCTCAATTTCCATGTACTTCACGGAAATCAAAATTGTGAGCGCGGTTGAAGCCAAGAAAATGAATCCGAAGAAGATGAAAAATGGATCGATGACGATCGAGTTTCCAAAGGCGTAGGCTTGGCCGCCCTGCATCCCTTTGTACATCACTAGCAGCGCGCCGCCGCTAAACGCTACGCCCAGCATGGCTGGGAGGGAGTTCCAGGATTTCTCTTTTTTGGTCAGGAAAAAATCGAGAATCAAAATGGCGAGACCGAAGAATGCGAGCATCGCCTCTGGCAAGATGAAGAAGAAATCCCGGCGCGTTTGGTCGTAAACATCCTGCCAAGGGACTTGCATCGCCTATCTAACCTCGACGCGCGAAGAAGTTGGAGGAGGCAGCACCGCGACCTGTGTTAGAGGCGCGTTTGCGGGTATAGCCATCGATGTCGGCGGCTCAGCTGCCGGCTCTACGGGAGGCGGAGTCAATTCCGGCGCTGAATAGTAGCCCGGATGCACGCGCTCGACTAAATCGTGAACGGGCTTGTCGAGGATGTCGAATAACGGTTTGGGATAAATTCCGATCCAGAATGCCAGAACTACGAGCGGAAGCAGAGTGGCGTACTCGCGGGGGTTCAGGTCGGGCAAATTTTCATTTGCAGGATTTGTGATGTTGCCGAACATCACGCGCTGATACAACCAGAGGAGATAGGCTGCGCCGAGAATCACGCCGAGCACGCCCCAGGCTGCCCATTTCCAACTGACTTCGAACACTCCGCGCAGGATGGTGAATTCACCGATGAAACCGTTCAACAGGGGCATGCCCAAGGAGCTTAGCGTAACAATTAAATATACGGCGGCAAAATTCGGCATGGGCGTGGAGAGGCCGCCAAATTCAGAGATTAAGCGCGTGTGCCTGCGCTCGTAAAGAACGCCGACGATCAGGAAGAGCGCGCCGGTGGAGATTCCGTGGTTGAGCTGTTGGATGATGCTGCCGGAAAGTCCGAGCGGCGTGAGCGCGAAAATGCCCAGTGTGCAAAAGCCCATGTGGCTCACCGAGGAATAGGCGATGAGCTTCTTCATGTCCTTCTGCATCATGCAAACTAAAGCGCCGTAAACGATGCCGATCAGCGACAGCACGATGATGATCCAGCGGTATTTCACTGTGGCGTCGGGGAACATCGGTACGGAGAATCGCAAAAATCCGTAGGTGCCCATTTTCAGCAGGACGCCGGCGAGGATGACCGAACCAGCAGTGGGAGCTTCGGTGTGCGCGTCGGGAAGCCAGGTGTGGAACGGGAACATGGGGACTTTGATCGCGAAAGCGAAAAAGAATCCCCAGAACAGCCATTTCTGCAGCCAGCCGTACTGCGCAGTGAACGGATGAATCAGGATTTCCCGGATGTCGAAAGTGCCGCGATAGTAGTAAATCGCAAGAATCGCTAGCAGCATCAGCACCGAGCCGGCCAAGGTGTAGAGAAAAAACTTGATCGCGGCGTAGAGGCGGCGCTCGCTGCCCCACACTCCGATCAGGAAATACATCGGAACGAGCATCACTTCCCAGAAAACGTAAAAGAGGACGAAGTCGAGGGACATGAAAACGCCGAGCATGCCGGTCTGGAGCAGAAGAAGCAGGATGTAATATTCTTTTTCGCGTTTTTTGATGGCCGACCAGGACGAGAGAATCGCGAGCGGGCCGAGCACGGTGGTTAGCATTACGAGGAGGTAGCTTAGACCGTCGATGCCTAGAGTGAAGTGCGCGCCGACCGACGGAATCCACGAGCTATCGGTGACGAATTGGAAGCGCGGCGCGTTCATAGCGGAATTGAAGCGCCAGATGAGCGGCAGCGACACCGCCAGTCCGAGAAATCCGAAAAGGTTCCCCATCCAGCGATGCAGGTCGGGACGATTGCTGGGGATGAAGAGCATCAGAATCGCGCCTACCAGCGGCGTGAATAAGATCGTGCTTAAAATGTGGCTATCGGAGAAAAGCATCCATTCCCTCGCCTTTTATCTAATGTATGGCGTGACGCGCCATATAAAAGTAGTAACCGAAAAAACCAATCAGGCCGATTACGATTAGCAGCATGTAGCTCTGGACCAATCCATCCTGAATCAAGCGGATCGGATAACTGAAAATCCAAACGATGCGCGCGCCGAGGCGGACGGAGCCATCGACGATCCAGGTGTCCCACCACATCGAAACTTTCGAGATGGAGCGCGTTAGCCAGCCGGCGCCATTCACGCCGAGGCCATCGATTACGTTTCTGTCGAACGCACCCAGCGCGAGGCCTAAATCTTTTGCGCGATTTACAAAAAGGGCGTCGTAGAGTTGGTCCACGTAATATTTGTTGTAAACGAGCTTGTAGAAGCCGCCGAAAGAATTGGCGATTTTCTGGGGCAGATCGGTGCGCTTCACGTACAAAAACCAAGCAAACAAGATTCCCAGAATCACCAGGCCTTCGGACAGAATCATCAGGAAAATCTCGCCATGTTCCGAGCCCGGACCTTTCACCGGCTCGATACGGGCTTCGTGTGGCACGGCAACTACAGAAGAAAGGAAATGGATGAAGTGGCTGTTGCCGCCGAAGATTTCGGGCCAGCTGATCCATCCACCGACGAACGAGAGTGCCGCCAAAATCACCAGCGGGACCAGCATCGATTTCGGAGATTCGTGAATGTGATGCTCGACTTCGTGATCCACGCGCGAGGTGCCGTGGAAGGTCATGAAGATCAGGCGGAACATATAAAAGGCGGTCATGCCGGCGGTGAAATATCCGATGGCCCAGAGCAAAGCGTCTTTTTCGTAAGCTTTGCCGAGGATTAAATCTTTGCTGATAAATCCGGCGAAGGGGAAAATACCGGCAATGGCGAGCGCGGCGATGAGCATGGTCCAATACGTGACGGGAATTTTTTTCGAGAGCGCGCCCATTTTGCGCATGTCTTGCTCGCCCGAAACGGCGTGAATTACGCTGCCGGCTGCGAGGAAGAGGAGGCCTTTGAAGAATGCGTGCGTCATCAAGTGGAAAATTCCGGCGGTGAATGCGCCTACTCCGCAGGCCAGGAACATGTAGCCGAGTTGCGAAACGGTGGAGTAAGCCAAGACTTTCTTGATGTCGTTCTGCACCACGCCCATAGAAGCGGCGAAGAGCGCGGTGATTGCGCCGACTAGCGCGACCACTCCCATAGCCTTTGGCGAAAGCTGATAAATTGCGTTGGTGCGCGTGACCATGTAAACGCCTGCGGTCACCATGGTCGCGGCGTGGATCAGCGCGCTAACCGGCGTGGGGCCTTCCATCGCGTCAGGTAGCCAAACGTAAAGAGGAATCTGCGCAGATTTGCCTGTGGCGCCTACGAAAAACAGCAGCGCAATCGCGGTGATTCGGGGATCTCCGATGGCGAAGCCGCCCGCTGTGAGAGCTGGGCCGATCTCAACGAACCGGATCGTTCCAAGGAGGGCGGAGGTGAGAAAAATTCCCAGGAGAAAGCCTGCGTCACCAATACGGTTGACGATGAAAGCTTTCTTTCCCGCATCCGAAGCGGATTTTTTGTGGAAATAGAATCCGATCAACAGGTAGCTGCAGGTGCCGACGCCTTCCCAGCCGACGAAGAGCAGCAAAAGATTGTTGGCCAGTACCAACATCAGCATGGAAAACATGAAGAGATTCAGATAACCGAAGAAGCGGTAATAGCCGCCTTCGTGTGCCATGTAGCCGGTGGAATAAACGTGAATCAAGAATCCCACGCCGGTGACGACCAGGACCATCACGCATGAAAGCGGATCGATCTGAAATCCCCAGTCGGCGACAAATTTTGCGATTCTGCCGTCGAGCAGGTGGTACGTGCCGGCGGGTATCCACTCAAACAAAATTTTGGTGAAGATACGCTCACCGGAGGGCCTCGCGACAATTTGGAAGAAAGCGCCAACGGAATAAATGAAGGAAATGAAAACGCTGCCGGAGCAGAGCCAGCTCACGATTTGATTGCTGAGCCGCCGGCCGTAGAAAAGCATAACCGCCGCGGTGACCAGCGGGAACATCGGGATCAGCCAAATGTGATCGAGAAAATATGGCTGCGGGCTCATGCTCGGTTTTTCACCATTTCAACATGTCCATTTCGTCGGCGAGCAACGTTTCGCGATTGCGGAAAAACGCCAGGATGATTCCAAGGCCGACGGCGGCTTCAGCGGCGGCGTCCGTGATAATGAAAATTGCGAAGACCTGGCCGTCCACGTTGCCAAACATGTGGGAGAACGCGACCAGGTTGATGTTCACTGCGTTCAAAATCAATTCGATGGACATCAGAATGATGATGACGTTGCGGCGCGTGAGCACGCCGATCACGCCGATGGTGAACAGCGCGAGACTGAGCCAAAGATAATGATCTACGGGAACCATTACACCCTCCGCTTCGCCATCACTACGGCACCGATCATGGCGACGAGAAGTAAAATTGATGCAATTTCAAAAGGCAGCATGAAGCGGCCGAAAAGCGCGTCGGCAACTGCTTCGGTGTTTTTCGGCAAAACTTCCGGAATTCGCGCCTGGGGAAAGAGCGACGTTTTCCCCATTTTTATGACGATGAATAATTGCGCAGCGAGTGCCAGAGCAAGCGCGCCCGCCACGAAACGCTGGCGGTTGAATTGATACTGGAGCAGCGAGACGTCCAGATTTACGAGCATGATCACGAATACGAAGAGAACCATGATGCCGCCGACATAGAGGATCACTTGCGTGATGAAAAGAAATTCGGCTTGCAATAGAAGGAAGACACCGGCTGTGGCGAGCAGCGTGGTAATCAAATAAACGGCGCCATGCACTATATTTCGGCGCGTGACCATCAAGATCGCCGAAACGACCGCTAGCGCGGCGAAAAAATAAAAGAGAATTGAGTTCAAGCCCATTTATTCACCGTCCGCCACGGGGACCGCGCTATCCACTTCGTCATTTTTCGCCAGGAACATGGCCACCGCGAGAGTGGTTGCATCCGCCAGAAGCGTATAGACGAATAAACTGCCGCCCCATTCGCGAGTGGCCAGCAGCGCTGTTGCGGTAGCAATCAAATTGACTAGCGCGAGTGGAATCAGAAATCTCCAGCCGAGCCGCATCAATTGATCGAAACGATAACGCGGGAAAGTAAACCGGAACCACAAAAAGAAATAAATGTAGGCGAAAACTTTGGCCAGGAACCAGAACGCGCCGTGAATACCCTGTAAGACTGGAGGAGACGCAAAAAGTGCGCCGGCCAACGCTCCGGCTATTATCAGACAGAGACCACCAGCCATCGCCATTACGAGCTTTTGGATTTTCACCGGTTGCTTCGGCGCCAGATAGAAACAGTACAACGCAACACCCAACACCAAGAGTGAGGGCAAGGCATCCAGCAATTCGACGGAAGTCCCGGGCAGAGCGGTGTGGGAACTCGCAAAGGGCCGCAGCCATCCGCCCAGAAAGAGCGTGGTGGCGATTCCGGCGACGATGATCATGTTCGCGTATTCGGCCAGGAAATAAAGCGACCAGCGAAAGCCGCTATATTCCGTCATGTAACCGGCGACCAATTCCGATTCAGCTTCGGGCAAATCGAAGGGCGCGCGATTCGTTTCCGCGATCGAGCCGACCATATAAATAAAAAATCCGATGGGGACGTAAAAAATGAACCAGATACCCTGGTCGTATTGAGCCATTACGATGTCTTTCATCGAAAGCGAGCCAGCCAGCAGCAAAGCCGAAATTAATCCGAGGCCTGCAGCTGTTTCGTAACTGACAAGCTGCGCGGCGCTGCGCAGCGCTCCGAGCAGCGAGTAATGGCTATTGGAAGCCCATCCTCCAAGAACGATGCCGTAGATTCCCAGCGAGCTGACCGCAAGTATGAAAAGCAAACCGATGTTTAAATCAGCGATCACGAATGCAGGGCCGATGGGAAGCGCGG
>Ga0209624_10003187_pt1 | contig 11730 bp, 7 predicted proteins | sample JacPinW_OM2H0_O1_FD_188565 | JGI IMG/M metagenome (GOLD analysis project Ga0209624, IMG submission 188565) | Forest soil microbial communities from Algoma, Ontario, Canada - Jack Pine, Ontario site 1_JW_OM2H0_O1 (SPAdes) (version 2) | ecosystem: Environmental > Terrestrial > Soil > Boreal... | reverse complement strand
ACTTGCCCGCATCGGATCGCGGGTGGAAATTTGGCTCGAAGCGCTTCAAACCTCGGCTTCACGGCGCTGTTAGAGTTTAAGCGCACGCAATCGGAGGGCATTCGCGATCACGGAAACAGAGCTGAGCGCCATTGCGAGCGCGCCGATGATCGGATGCCGAGGTTGGGTAGAGAACGCCGGCGGCGATCGGGATGCCGATCGCGTTTGGTTCTGCACGGGAGGCTCGGATACTACTCACGGATCGTCACCGCCGCTGTCGTAAGCTCCATTCTGTAAAATCGCCCCGTCGCGCCGTCTTTCAAAACTTGCGGTTTTGAAAGCTTTTTCGCGTGTTCCAAAGGTCTTGACCTTTGCAGGCGGGTGACGCGTCTCGGTACGAGCGACCGCGCGTTCATTGCGGCGCGGCCCATCGCCAGTTCCGGATCTCCGGCAAATCCTCGCCATGCTCGTCGATGTAATGCTTGTGCTCGATGAGTTTGTCGCGCATCGCCTGTTTCAAATAGGCGCCCTTGCTGCCAAGGCGCGGTAGTTTGTCGACCACATCCTGCACCAGGTGAAATCGATCGATGTCGTTTTGTACGCGCATGTCAAACGCGGTCGTGATCGTGCCCTCTTCTTTGTAGCCTCGGACATGGAGGTTCCGGTTGGTTCGGCGATAGGTCAGCCCATGGACGAGCGACGGATAGCCGTGAAAATTGAATATGATCGGCCGATCCCTGGTGAAGAGCGAGTCGTAGTCCGTCTCACTCAGTCCATGCGGGTGCTCTGCGCATGGCTGCAGTCGCATCAGATCGACGACATTGATGACCCGAATCTTCAAATCAGCCAGGTGTTCGCGCAAGATCGATACAGCGGCCAGAACCTCAAGCGTCGGCGTGTCGCCACAGCAAGCCATCACGACATCCGGTTCCGCGTCCTGGTCGTTGCTCGCCCATTGCCAGATGCCGATGCCCTCGGTGCAATGGACGACGGCCTGCTCCATCGTCAGCCATTGCGGCAGCGCATGCTTGCCGGCAACGACAACATTCACGTAGTGCCGACTGCGCAGGCAATGATCGAACACCGACAAGAGGCAATTGGCGTCCGGCGGCAGATAGACCCGAACGATGTCCGCCTTCTTGTTGATGACGTGATCTAGGAAGCCGGGGTCTTGATGGGTGAAGCCATTGTGGTCTTGCTGCCAGACGTGAGAGGCGAGCAAGTAGTTCAGTGATGCGATCTTGCGGCGCCACGGCAGTTCGAGCGTGACTTTCAACCATTTTGCGTGCTGGCTGAACATTGAATCAACGATGCGAATAAAAGCTTCGTAACTGTTGAACAGGCCGTGTCGCCCCGTCAAAAGATAACCCTCGAGCCACCCTTCGCATTGATGTTCACTGAGCATGGAGTCCAGGACTCGGCCCTGAGGCGCGAGAAATTCATCGTCGTCCACTTCGCGGGCGTCCCATTGACGATTGGTGACTTCGAAGACATCGCCAAGGAGGTTAGAAAGCGTCTCGTCAGGACCGAAGATGCGGAAGTTGCGCTTGTCCTCGTTGAGGCGGGTTACGTCGCGCAGGAATTTTCCGAGTACCATGGTGTCTTCCGCCTTCACGGCGCCTGGCGCAGGGACGGAGACCGCATGGTCACGAAAGTCCGGCATTTGCAAATCGCGCAGAAGACTCCCACCGTTAGCGTGCGGGTTTGCGCCCATGCGACGGGCGCCTTTAGGTGCGAGTTCGGCGAGTTCGGCTTTCAGCGTTCCGTTCGCATCGAAGAGTTCTTCCGCCCTGTAGCTCTTCATCCAGCTCTCTAACAGGCTGACATGGTCAGGATGCGCGGCGTCGACGAGCAGGGGAACCTGATGCGCCCGAAACGTGCCTTCGATCTTCAAGCCGTCGACGACCTTCGGCCCGGTCCAGCCTTTGGGCGATCTGAGAACGATCATGGGCCAACGCGGCCGCGCAGGATCTTTGTTTTCTCGCGCCCTCTTCTGGATCGCATGGATCTGGCTGACGGCTTCTTCGACCGCCGCCGCCATCTGCCGGTGCATCTCTTCCGGCTCTTCGCCCTCGACAAACAACGGCGTCCAGCCACACCCACTGAAGAACTGATCCAATTCCTCGTGCTCGACGCGGGCGAGGACTGTCGGGTTGCTGATCTTGAAGCCGTTGAGGTGCAAGATTGGCAGAACCGCTCCGTCCGTCATCGGGTTGAGGAATTTGTTGGATTGCCAGGCAGTGGCCAAGGGGCCGGTTTCGGCTTCGCCATCGCCGACGATGCAGGCGACAATGAGCCCCGGGTTGTCGAATGCGGCGCCAAACGCGTGGCTCAGCGAATATCCGAGTTCGCCGCCCTCGTGGATGGACCCGGGAGTCGTTGGCGCGACATGGCTCGAGATGCCGCCAGGAAAAGAGAACTGTTTGAAAAGCCGTTTCATTCCGGCTTCGTCCTGGCTGATGTCGGGATAGATCTCGCTGCAGCTCCCCTCGAGGTAGGTGTTAGCGACCAGGGCCGGGCCGCCGTGGCCGGGACCGGCGATGTAGATCATGTCGAGATCATTCCGTCGGATCGTCCGGTTCAGATGGACGTAGATGAAATTCTGCCCCGGAGTCGTTCCCCAATGCCCGACAACCAGCGGTTTGACGTGCGCCAGCGTCAGAGGCTCGCGCAGCAGCGGATTCGCGTAGAGATAGATCTGACCAACCGAGAGGTAGTTCGCGGCACGCCAGTAAGCGTCGAGCTGCCGCCATTCGTGTGAGCCCAAAGCCTCCTCGTGCCCCTTTGCGGGGGAGTCCTCAGGGATGGGCAGGTCTCGCAGTGAAACGGGAACGTTCATTGTCCTTATGCCTCTTGCTATGCCACGGAAATGGCTTTCAATGTTCCAGGGGGCTTTCCAACGTGGGGGCGGCTTTGTCCGACCCATTGGGCCGCGTCATCGATCGATCCGTCTTTTCGATGATCTCGAGAAAGGGCTTCATGATGTCGATCGGCATGGGGAAGACTACCGTCGAATTCTGTTCGGCTCCGATTTCGGTCAACGTTTGGAGGTAACGTAGCTGCATGGCCGCGGGAATGCTGCCGAGTATCTTGGCGGCATTGACGAGGGTCTGCGAGGCTTGGAATTCCGCTTCGGCGTGGATCACTTTGGCGCGGCGATCCCGTTCGGCCTCCGCCTGCTTGGCGATCGCCCTCACCATGTTTTCGGTGAGCTCTACGGTCCTGATTTCGACGTTGCTGACCTTGATGCCCCACGTCTCCGTCTGGGCGTCCAGAATGTTCTGCACATCGGCGCTGAGCTTCTTGCGCTCGGAGAGCATTTCGTCGAGCTCGTGCTGGCCGAGCACGGCGCGCAAGGTTGTTTGGGCCAGCATGTTCGTGGCCGGCAGATAGTTCTGAACCTTGATGATCGCGCGTTCGGGATTGACGACGTTGAAATAGAGCACCGCGTCGACTTTCATCGAAACATTGTCGTGGGAGATGACGTCCTGGCTGGGGATTTCAATGACCTGAATGCGCAGGTCCACCCGCACCATCTCTTGGATGAAGGGTATCAGCAGAAGGAGGCCTGGGCCCTTGACCGCCTCAAAGCGGCCTAGGGTGAAAACGACGGCGCGCTCGTATTCACGCAGTATGCGCACCGAGGCGATCACGCAGACGATGACGGCGAACAGAACGAAGAAGACGAGAAGGGCTTCAACGGAAAACATGATCGGAGGTCCTCCTCTGATTCGTCTCTGCCCGTCGGACCAGGCGGCTCAGTCGATGCTGGCTGTCGTTACGATCGAAGCGGCAAAGGTTTTCTGCACGCAGGTCGGAGCTAGCCACAACCTTTGGTGCAGAGACAGCCTCGGATTCTACTCATGATCGGAATTGCTCTCGGCAAGCGTGCCATCGAGATCGAAGATGATCAGACTTTTCATGCAACCTCGGCAGCGGCGATTACCGATCGCGGCAGCGGGCGATTCTTGGACGCGGTCTCCACTTTCGCGGGATCAAAGAAGCGGTACGCGATCAGCTTCACGCGATCGTTCACGACGAACCAGACCAGGGCGTAGCCCCAGACGAACAGCGCCCAGCTCCAGCCGAGGGGCGTCATAAAGAGCCCGTAGACCGCGATCAGGGTCGCTACCGTCTGCGTGCCCACCACCGCGAGCAGCAAGATTCTGGCGGGACGTATGGACCAGAAAGGACCGCGCGTGCGCGTCAGGAAAATCGTCAGATGGCCGGCCACCGACAGCTTGAGATACATCAGCGTTTGAATATGGGCGCGGTCGAGATGGAAGACGCGCTCGCCGAGGTAGAAGAGTCCAAATGCGGAGATCACGCCGACAACGCCGAGAACTGTCGATATGCTCAGAACCGTGCGCATGTCCCAGGCTTCGGGCTTGTTCCGGTAGATGACGTTGTCATAGGCGATCGACAGGATGGCGCCGTCGTTGAGCAGCGCCAGCATGACGATCATGATCGCGGTCAGCGGATAAAATTTGAAGACGACGATCGCCAGCGTCATGAACAGGAGGACGCGCAGCGTCTCGGCGATACGATAGATGGCGTAGCTGTTCATCCGCTGAAAGATGCGGCGGCTTTCCTTGATCGCTTCGATAATCACTGACAGACCCGGGGTCAGCAGCACGATGGAAGCCGCTGCTCGCGCCGCGTCGGTGGCGCCGGAGACCGCGATCCCACAGTCTGCTTTTTTCAAGGCGGGGGCGTCATTCACGCCATCACCGGTCATGCCGACGATGTGGCCGTGCTTCTGCAGCACGTCGACGATATGAAACTTATGTTCGGGGAACACCTGAGCGAAGCCGTCCGCATCTTCGATGGTCTTCGCCACCGCAGCGGTTTCCTCGCTCTTGGCGTCGCCAAGGGTGTTGGCGTCGAGGATGTTCGCTCCCATTCCCAGCGTCTTGGCCATCTCGCGGGCGATCGCGAGAGCGTCGCCCGTCACCATCTTGATCTTCACGCCCATCTCAGCCGCCGTCACGACGGTGGCTTTGGCGTCCTCACGGGGCGGGTCGAACAGCGGCAGCACGCCGAGGAGCCGCCATTTGCCGTCGCTATCGGCGCGCGCCACGCCGAGCGCGCGAAAGCCGCGTGCGGCGAAATCGTCGACGGCCTTGTCCACGACGGACTTCACCGCGCCCGCGTTTGCCGACAGCGCCAGGATGACCTGCGGCGCGCCCTTGGTCACCTTGAATGTCTTTCCGTCCGCGCCCGTGACCGTAGCCTCGGTCCGCTTGTGCACGGGATCGAACGGCGTGAAATGGGTGACCTGATAGGATTTCAGCGCCTGCTTGTCCTTCAGACGGCCGAGGACCGCGAGGTCGATTGTGTCGTTGTTCGCCGCCTGCGACGCCAAGGCGCCAGCAAGGATGAGTTCAGTGGCGGTGATGGCGTCAAGGCAGAAGGGTTCGCCGAGAGTCAGCTTGTTCTGAGTGAGCGTCCCGGTCTTGTCGGCGCAGAGGACATCCACGCCCGCCAATTCCTCGATCGCGACCAGTTTGCTCACAATCGCCTGTTTCTTGGCGAGCAGGCGAGCGCCGACCGCCATCGTCACTGACAAGACAGTCGGCATCGCCACGGGGATGGCCGCGACCGTCAGCACGAGCGCGAATTGCAACACGGTGAGGATCGGCTCGCCGCGGCAGATTCCAAGTCCGATGATCACCGCAACAAGGATCAGCGCGAGAATAATCAGGTAGTTGCCGATCTTCAGTACGGCTTTCTGGAAATGGCTGACGGTGACCGCCGTCTCCACCAGTTCGGCCGTCTTGCCGAAATAGGTTTTGCCGCCGGTCGCGTAGACGAGCGCATCGATTTCGCCGCGACGAACGATGGACCCGGAGAAGACGGCGTCGCCGGATTTTCGGGTGGCGGGCATGGATTCCCCTGTCAACGCCGATTGGTCGACAGATATTTCGTCGCCGTCCAGCAGGCGCGCGTCGGCCGGCACGATGTCGCCAAGGCGCAAGCGGATGGCGTCGCCGGGCACAAGTTCGCGCGCCGCCGGATTGACCCATTGCCCGTCACGTTTCACCCTGGCCTTGATCGCCAGCGTCGCCTTCAGAGCGGCGATGGCGTTGCCGGCCTGATGCTCTTCCCAGAATCCGACCATTGCGTTGGCGAGAAGCAGGAGCAGGATGATTCCGAAGTCCGGCCAATGCTGCGCCGCTGCCGACAAGATCACCGCCGCTTCGATCATCCAGGGGATCGGACCCCAGAAGTAGGAGAGGAACTTCAAGATCTCGTTGGTCTTTTTCTCCGCGATCTCGTTCGGCCCATATTGGGTCAACCGCTTTTGCGCCTCGGCTTGGGTCAGGCCATCGGGCGAAGAGTTCAGCTCTTTCTCGACCTCCGCCAGAGGCAGGGTTTGTAGATTGTCGTTGGCGACAGCCTTCAGGCCCGGCCTGGATTGGGGACCCGCCGGGTGATCCGGGTGAACCGACATCGTCGAACCCTTTTTCCACGTGCTTCCGCGTCGGCTCCTCCCGCCGCGGGATGCCCAGTGTCTGGCGCATTCGCTTGAAGTCGTAGCGAGAAGCAGTCAGCCGGACCGGGTCGTCCTTAGGCGTGACGACCCAGCACGAACAGAGTCGGAAACTACGCATGAGGCCATATCCAGCGTTGCGTCCGCTGCCGCGATAATCTCGGTCAGCACGTTCGCACAAGGCGATGCTGAGCTCGAACGCCTAGAACTCACATTTGGAACATGAGAATCTCAGGAACTTTCAATGTTCGCCAAACCGCATTCTTGTGAGCGACGGCGACGGCGAGAATGCTGGGTGTCGCCGCTGCCGCATCTTGCCTACCCGCAGGCATCTTGGTTCCTGCTTGTCTCGAACCCGCCCGAGGCCCGACACATCCAGCTCCGGCGCGTCGAGCGAATTGCAACATTAGGATAGCCTCGTTCGCCTCCTATTGCGAACGGTAGGCGGCTGCGCCCTGCGGCAGCGTCGCTGGCACGTCCAGACGCGCGACGCCAATCCGATAGTCCGCCATCCCATAGTAGATGTCGAAGCGTTCGGGCGCGCCAAGATCGTCGCGACGATCGATCCCAGAAGGAAACACGACGTTCGCGACCACACCCTCGCGCTCAAGCAGACCTTTGGGAACGAGCACGGGATACGGCGAGCGATAGATGATTTTGTTCGGGTTGTCTTTAGACAGCACCATCGCGCCCGCTGAGTAGCATAATGCGGTTTTGCCTGTAATCATTTGAGGGATGTCATGAACGCCGTGGTATAGCATCAGCCACCCGTGGCGGCACATGACCGGCGGGGCGCCGCCACCAATTTTGAGCCGCTCCCACTCTTCCGCAGGGCAGGCCAATCGATGATGTGCGACGAATTCGAGAGGGTGATCCTCATCGCCCTTCGACACCGAGCGGCAATAGGAAATCCAAATGCTTTCCCGGTCCATGTCGATGGGTTCGGATCCCACTTGGCACAACTTTTCTTCCGGACGCGTTCCCGGGAACAGCGGCCGGTGCAAGAGCGCAATCGCGTGGCGGCCCGATGGGTCGGGAATCAGAGTTGGAAACATGCTCGCGTCTTTGTCGTCCACATCTTCAAAAGCGATGCCTCTGTAGGGGCGAAAAGTCGCAAGCCCTATTCGGCGCCAATGAAGCAAATCCTCAGAGACCGCGATGGCGATTCGTGGACCTCGGCGCGAAAGCGCCGTGTAGGTCATGACATAGCAACGCCACGGCTCGACATAAGTGATGCGCGGATCCTCGCATCCCCCGCCTTTCTCTGAGAGTTCGTAGTCGGCCTCTGGCTGTAATGCGACGCCCATGCGCTCGACATCCCGCGGATCGCCGTTGCGGTCGAACAGCACGCGGGCGATTCCGATCCGAGAGTAATTGCCGCGCGCCACTAGACGCGGAAAGAGGTAGAGCTGACCGTCCCGAGCCCGAGTCGCGGCAGGATTGAGGACGCCCTCCACTTCATGCGGGTCGCCTGCCTTCGGCTCCATTATCGTGCCGAGCCGCTTCAGCTTGAAGTCTGGCGCCAATCGTCGTCCCTTTCCAAACACGGAATGATGGCTTCGATGACGCGCTTGGTTTCGTGCGGATCCCGCACCGCGATAGACGTCACACCCGTTTGCTTCGCGGGATAATCATTTCCGCCCGGGAAGATCGCGTCTCCGACGAAGATCATGCGTCGAATTGCGACGCCAAGGGTCTCCTGCAACTTTCTGACGCCGTAGCCCTTGTCGATGCCCGGCCGCGTGACGTCTATCGATGTCGAGCCGCCTATTTGAACGGAAAAGTCAGGGATCAAAGGCTTGAGAATCGCGCTGATTTTCTCGCGCTTCTCGAAGCTTGGGTCCCATTTCTTCTTTTCGTCGAGCGGGGCCTCCTGGCCCATCGCGGAAAACGTGATCTGACTGCCACGATCTTCGATCACGTCTCCCCAATGCTTCTCTGCTCTCAATCCGGATAGATCCAGCGCTCTGTTCAGCGCGCTAACGATGCTGAGTTTCTCGTCGGCGCTGAAGTCTTCGGAATAGAGCGATCGCCAAGCTCCGTCGAACCGATAGAATTTTGTCCCGCATGTGGGAAGCAGCGAAAGTTTCTTCAAAATGTCGCCGCTAGGTAAATTTGAAAGCACCTGCTCTTCATATTGCGGCCACGCGCCGCCGGAGATGATCGCGACCTTGACGACCCGAAGCAGCCGGCCGAGAAGCGCCGCCATCTCCGCGTCTAGCGCGGACTTGCTTTCGGCGAGTGTCCCGTCGAGATCAAATATGATGAGACTTTTCACGGAAGCTCCGCCACAGCGATTTCCAGCAGCGTGACTGAGCGATCGGGACGAAAGCGACAGGTTCCCAAAGACGCGGACAGAAGCAGCACGCCGCCTTGTCGGATGGCGAAGTCGGCACCGCCGAATTCGACGTTGCCTCCGCCCGCGATACACACCAAAATCCGCGGCTCCTCGGCCACGCCGACGACGAACGGCACGGCGCTTTGAAGCCGCCATAGTCGGAAGTGGGAATTGTCAAAGAACCGCTCGCGCATAACGGGTTGCATCGTTTCAACCACGGGCGCGACCGCTGCTATCGATCCCTGCATCAGGTTAACGCAGGCCAACGCTTTCTCAACTTGCAACGGGCGCTGGCGCCCGGTCCTGGGATCGACGTGCTCCCAATCAAAAAGGCGAAAGGTGACATCGCTGTTTTCCTGGACTTCAAACACCACGACGCCATCACCCAGCGTGTGAACGACCCCGGCCTCGATCAGAACGCCCTGACCGCGATGCGGAGAGAAGCTAGCGAGACAATTATCGACCGTCTGCTTCGAGAGCTCACGCAGATCCTGCGCGGTCGTGCCAGCTTTCAGACCGGTATAAATGCGGCTTCCCCGCCCGGCTTCAAGGACGACCCATGCCTCCGTTTTTCCAGTCTCGCCTCTCGGAATGAGCTCGAACTTGCTATCGGGAGGATGCACCTGCACGGAAAGCATCTCATGCACGTCGAGAAATTTTAGAAGCAGAGGAAACCGTTTGAACCGCGGCGCCAAGTTGCCAAGGATCAAGTCGGCGGACCGCTCCATTAGTTCAGCGATGGTGCGTCCTTCGAGCGGACCCTCCGCCACACGGCTGGGGTAGTCGTCACGATCGCTTAATACCCACGCTTCACCGATCGGCCCGCTGCCTGGCAGCAACGTATCCAGCCAGGCCCCCAATCGCCTCCCACCCCAAAGCCGGTATTGAAAAATCGGTGTGAAGAGCAGCGGGTAGAGGAGCGATTCCGTCATGTCCATTTCGATCCAAGTAGCGATCCTCATTGCAGCGAAACGAATTCACCGCTTGCATGCGCTGCTTCCTTGCCGGCTGAGAGCGCGTCGAACCAATGGTCGGCATTCGCCCGGAGCGCCAAAGGGGGAGGAGTCCGTCGCACGCCGGCCACTGCAGTCCTGAACTTATGGGTCTCAACTGCTTTAGCCGATAGCTGTTCCCTTCAAGGGCGTCTTGCGATTCCAGTCTCCGCGCCTGTTTCTGCGCACGCATCTGAACACCCGCAAGCTCGAAGGAAAAGGGGCGGAAACTACTCAGACAGCGCGCTGACCCGCCTAAGCTTCGAAAGGACGCCGAAACTATTCGACAGCCCGGAGCGTCGGATTTTCGAGCAGAAGCCTACCCAGAACCATTCGTCGAGATGCCACGCGAACGCGAACTCGCGTGATGCAATCCGACTGGCTCCGAGTACGTGTTGAGCACGCACGCGGGCCGAAGTGCGTATTGGGGAGCCGCTACGCATCGCGTTCACGCGTGAGTAGTTTCCGAACCTACAGCGACGGGTTGTCTCGTGATTACCTGACGTTCAGGAAACGGATCGGCGACCAATGAACGCAATTCGCTTTTGCGCCATGGGAGCGCGGCGGCGGTTAGCGGAAGTCAGTCCCACATCGCCGGAGTCGCCTCTCCGCTCGTCGCTGCGTTTTCGGCGGTGTCACAGCTTCCGTATCGCTTAGCTCTGGAGGTCCGAACGTGAGCCAACCCTCGCGCATCGCTTTCGTCGGAAACTCCCTTCCACGTCGCTGCGGCATCGCAACCTTCACGACCGATCTGAGAAAGGCCGTCGCATCCCTGGATCCCGACATTGAAACCTGCATCGTCGCGATGACTGATAACGGCCGCACCTACGACTATCCGGTGGAGGTCCGGTTCGAGATTGGCGACCAGTCCATCGAGGACTACGCCTATGCGGCGGATGCGCTGAACGACGGCCGGTACGACGTTGTCTCGCTCCAGCACGAGTTTGGCATCTTTGGGGGCGAAGCCGGCGAGCACATCCTCATGTTGCTCAACCGGCTCACCATGCCCGTGGTGACAACGCTGCACACGGTCTTGTCGCAACCCTCGCGTGCTCAGAGGGCTGTGATTGACCGGATTGTCGCCGCCTCCTCGCGGGTGGTGGTTATGGCCGAGAAGGCCCGCGAGCTTCTACAGAAGGTCTACGGCGTGGCCGCCGAAAAGATTGAGGTGATTCCGCACGGCATTCCGGACGTAGCGTTCGCCGAGCCGGAAGAGGCAAAGGCGCGCTTTGGCTTCACTGGCAAGGCTGTCATCCTCACCTTCGGTCTTCTTTCCCCGAACAAGGGGATCGAATATGTGATCGACGCGATGCCAGCGATCCTTCGCAGCCGGCCGGACGCCGTTTATGTCGTCCTCGGCGCGACGCATCCCAACCTCGTTCGCGAGAAGGGGGAGGCCTATCGCGAGGGCCTCGTCGCGCGCGCCGCCGAGCTCGGTGTCAGCGACCATGTCGTTTTCCTGGACCAGTTCGTTGACCAGACGACGCTGCTCGGTTTCATCTCGATGTGCGACGTCTACGTTACCCCCTACTTGAACGCCGCGCAGATGACCTCAGGCACGCTGGCCTACAGCTTCGGCCTTGGCAAGGCGGTGGTCTCGACACCGTACTGGCACGCAGCCGAACTGTTGGCGGATGGCCGTGGGGTCCTCGTGCCCTTCGCCGACGCACAGGCGATTGGAACAGAGATTGCTCAGCTTCTGACGGACAATGAAAAGCGCAACGCCATGCGCAAGCGGGCCTTTGCCACAAGCCGGTCGATGACCTGGGCCCGTACGGCGCAACGCTATCTTGCGGCCTTTGAGCACGCCCGGCGCGACCGCAAGCTCACGGTTCTGAAGCTGCCCGAACGTGGCGCTCCGCAACGCGGAAAATTCACCCCCCCGGACCTGCGGACCCAACACCTTCTGTCGATGTGCGACGATACCG
>Ga0209624_10003186_pt1 | contig 11732 bp, 10 predicted proteins | sample JacPinW_OM2H0_O1_FD_188565 | JGI IMG/M metagenome (GOLD analysis project Ga0209624, IMG submission 188565) | Forest soil microbial communities from Algoma, Ontario, Canada - Jack Pine, Ontario site 1_JW_OM2H0_O1 (SPAdes) (version 2) | ecosystem: Environmental > Terrestrial > Soil > Boreal... | reverse complement strand
GCAGAAGGGTCGCCTCGGCCATGAGCTTCTCGACGTGCTCGTGCCCCTCTTCGGTGATGTGCACCTGCCGGGTCTTCTCATCGACCGCGTAGTCGCCGGGGCCGTTCTCTTCCTTCTGTCGCTTCAATCGCGGCACGAGCTCGTTGATGCGCAGGTAAAGCTCCGTGCTCTCCTCGGCGGGGCCGGAAATGATGAGTGGCGTTCGCGCCTCGTCAATCAGGATCGAGTCGACCTCGTCGACCACCGCGAAGGAGAGGTTGCGCTGCACGCGATCCTCGAGGCGATAGGCGAGGTTGTCGCGCAGATAGTCGAAACCGAACTCGTTGTTGGTACCGTAGGTGATGTCGCAGGCATAGGCCGCGCGCTTCTCATCGGGGGTCTGCGCATTCTTGATGACGCCGACCGTCATGCCGAGGAAGCGGTAGACCGGTCCCATCCAGTCCGCGTCGCGCTGCGCGAGGTACTCGTTGACGGTGACAATGTGCACGCCCTCGCCGGGCAGTGCATTCAAATAGGCGGGCAGTGTTGCGACCAGCGTCTTGCCCTCGCCGGTGCGCATCTCGGCAATCCTGCCCTGGTGCAGCGCGATGCCGCCCACGAGCTGCACGTCGAAGTGCCGCATCTTGAGAGTGCGCACCGCCGCTTCGCGCACGACCGCGAAGGCCTCGGGCAGAAGCTTATCGAGCGCCTCGCCCTGCTTCAGGCGCGCGCGAAACTCCTCGGTCTTTGCCCGCAGCTCCTCATCCGAGAGCGCTTTGATCTTCGCCTCGTGGGCGGTGGCTTCGCGCACCGGGCGCTGGTAGGTGCGCAGGAGGCGGTCATTGCGGCTGCCGAAGAGGCGCGTCAGGAGTTGCGGCACGGCTTCAAGGATTCCCGGTAGTGCTAAAAAAATGAGCCCCGACAGATGCTTACGCGACCATGCGAGGCGAGCGGGGGCGGCGCATTGTACGCAATAGACGCGCTCGCGCCCAAATCGTTCGCGCAGGATCCGCCGGGGGGCCTGTGAAAGAGATGTGGGGGCGGTCAGCGCCCGATAAAGGTGAGCGGATCGACCTGGCGGCCGTTCTTCAGCACTTCAAAGTGCACATGGGGACCGGTGGAGCGGCCCGATGAGCCCATGAGCGCGATCGGCTCGCCGCGCGTCACCGCATCGCCCACGCTGACCAGGGTCTTCTCGTTGTGGGCGTAGCGCGTGATAAAACCGTTGCCGTGGCTGATCTCGATGAGCTTGCCGTAGCCGGCGCGCATGCCCGACCAGGTGACAACTCCCGCGGCGACCGCCACGACCTCATCGCCCAGGTTGCCGGCGAAGTCGACGCCCTTGTGGATCGCTTCCTCGCCGGTGAAGGGGTCCTGACGCTGCCCGAAGTACGAGGAGATGAATCCCTGGTGCACCGGGCGGCCTTCCGGGTGAATCTCGTCGTTCAAGGTGCGCGCGAGAATGATGCTCTCGAGCGCCCCCAGCTGCGCATCACGATCTTCCACTCGGCGCTGGGTGCTGTCGAGCATCGCGGTCAGGTCCGGAATCTGCGCGGAGACGCCCTCCCCGTCGCCCTCGGGACCGCCGAGCGCGGGCTCCGAGTCGAAATTGAACTCCCGCGGGTCGATCTTCGCCATGTCGGTGAGACGCTTGCCGAGCGCATTCAACCGCAGGATGTGCGCGTTGATGGTGCCCAGGCGCATCGCGATCGCATCGACACGGTCCTGCAGCTGGCCGCGAAGCTCGGCAATCTCGCGCTTCTCATCGGTGAGCGCGCCGCTGAACGCGCCGACCGCGTGAGTGGCATTGATATCGCGCGCGGTGCGCTCGCCGAGCTGCATCCCCAGGGCAAACCCCGTGCCCAGGATGGCGAGCACCAGAGCTCCCAGAAACGCGAGCGTGGCCGGATGCTGCAAATTGAATTGCCGCGCGCGCCCTTCTCGCGGGGAGAACCAGACCAGATTCATGTACCTTTACCGCACTGCAGCGCCGAAAGTCGCGCGATGCGCATTACGCGCAAAGACTGCATACCCGTGCGCCCTTTGCATAAGCTCGCTGACATAAGATTCTCAACGTTGGACCGCTTGCTTTGTTTCCCCAGCCTGCGGCACGGCTTGGTTCTCGTTGCGGAGCAATATGCCGAATAAAATCAAGAGAGACAAGCGCGATAACGGACCAATGCGACGCCGTAAGCGAAGAGTCGATTCTGTCAAAGATCTTCTGCGGGGCCCGCAGCCGGCATTACAGCGGCTAAAAGCGCAAGAGGAGCGCCAGACGCTGTGGCGTCGCTGGCTCGACGAGCATCTTCACGAGGATGCCCGCACGAGAATCTGCGGCATCGTCGAGCGCGCGGGCACGCTTGTCATATTTGCCTCATCCGCCGCGTGGTCGGCGCGCGTGCGCTTCGCTATTGCCGAGATCGAAGAGGAGATCCGCCGCGCCCATCCGGCGATCGACAAGATCGCCGTGCGGGTCCTGCCCCGATAGGGGCGTGAGTCCTCAAGCCGGGGGCAGCGCCGGCGTTTCGATGTAGGAGATGGGCGCGTCCGCGGGGGAGGCAAACTCGACTTCTTCCCAGGCGGCCGCATCGGCGAGCAGCGTGCGCAGCAGCTTGTTGTTGAGCGCATGCCCGGACTTGTGGCCGCTGAACTCTCCGATCAGGCTGTGCCCGAGGAGGTAGAGATCGCCGATGGCGTCCAGGATCTTGTGCTTGACGAACTCATCCTCGTAGCGCAGCCCATCCTCGTTCAGCACGCGAAAATCATCGAGCACGATGGAGTTATCGAGGCTGCCGCCCAGGGCAAGGCTGTGCGCGCGCAGCATCTCGATGTCGCGCAGGAAGCCGAAGGTGCGCGCGCGGCTCACTTCCTTCAGAAACGACGTCGTCGAGAAGTCCATGGAGGCTTTCTGCGCACGACGCTTGAAGATCGGATGATTGAATTCGATTTCGAAATTCACCTTGAAGCCGTCGAAGGGATCAAACTGCGCCCACTTGTCGCCCTCCTCGACCCGTACGCGTTTTCTCACGCGCAGGAAGCGCTTTGCGACGCGCTGCTCCTCGATGCCGGCAGACTGCAAGAGGAACACGAACGGGCCGGCGCTGCCATCCATGATCGGCACCTCCGGCGCACTCACCTCCACCGTCAGGTTGTCGATGCCGAGGCCTGCGCAGGCGGAGAGCAGATGCTCGACGGTGGCAACGCGCACGTCACCTGCGACGAGGGTCGTGCCGAGCACGGTCTCGCCGACGTTTTCCGCCCGCGCCCGGATGTCCACGGGCTGGGCGAGATCGGTGCGACGGAAGACAATGCCGGCATCCGGTGGCGCCGGACGCAGCGTCATCAGAACCTTTTTGCCGGTATGCAGGCCAACACCGGTAGCCTTGATCGAGTTCTTGAGAGTGCGTTGTCCAACCATAACCGGCTTTGCCGTCGTCGCTTACTGTTCGCTTATGTTGTCCCAGCCTTACGGGGTCGCGCCGCGCGCGACCCCTTACTGCCGGGCTTCAGACGTCGGCAAATGGGGCCGCTAACCTATCACAGGCTATAACGCGGCTCCATGGACCGGGCTGACCGCTAGTCAGCCTGGCGTCGCAAAAACGCCGGGATGTCGAGCAGGCTCTCGGGCTCCGGCGGGGCTCGCAGACCATCGCCCACGGCACGCTGACGCTGGACCGTAGGCTTGTCCAGATCCGCATAGTCGTTATTGGACATGGGTCCGCGACGCACTACGCGCATCGGCGCATCCCGCCCTGCCTGTGAGGCCTGGCCCGAACGCACTCCGGGCATCTCACGCGGTATGGGTGGACGGATCGCCGGCGTAGGACGGCCAAGGCCGGTGGCTACCACAGTAACGCGCAACTCGCTCACGAGGTCCGGATCGATCACGGTGCCCACGACAACGGTCGCATCCTCGGAGGCAAACTGCTTGACGATCGTGCCGACCTCCTGGAACTCACCGATGGACAGATCCATGCCGGCGGTGACGTTGACGAGAATGCCGTGCGCGCCGGCGAGGTTGATGTCCTCGAGCAGCGGTGAGGAAACGGCCGACTCGGCCGCAATGCGCGCGCGGCCTTCGCCGCTCGCAGCTCCCGAGCCCATCATGGCCATGCCGGTCTCCGCCATCACGGTGCGCACATCGGCAAAGTCGACATTGATGAGACCCGGCCGCGTGATGAGCTCCGCGATGCCCTGCACTGCGCCCTGCAGCACCTGGTTGGCGGACTTGAACGCATCGAGCAGCGTCGTCGATGCGCCCAGCACCGTGAGCAGCTTCTGGTTGGGGATGGTGATCAGCGAGTCGCAGAACTTGCCGAGCTCGGCAATGCCGTGATCGGCAATCAGCTGCCGCTTGCTGCCCTCCATCTCGAAGGGCTTGGTCACGACCGCCACGGTCAGGATGCCAAGCTCCTTGGCGATCTGCGCCACGACGGGCGCTGCGCCCGTGCCCGTGCCGCCGCCCATGCCGGCGGTGATGAAGAGCATGTCGCACCCTTCCACGAGCTCGATGATGCGGTCGCGGTCCTCCATCGCCGCCTGGCGGCCCACTTCCGGATCGGCGCCGGCGCCGAGGCCCTTCGTGATGTTGCAGCCGATTTGCAGGGCGGTCTTGACCTTCGAGTGTTTGAGCGCCTGCGCATCGGTATTGATGCACATGAAATCAACACCGTCGATGCCGCTCTGGACCATGTGCGTGACGGCATTGCCGCCACCGCCGCCGACGCCGATGACCTTGATCACCGCGCTTTGGCTGTATGCATCCATCAGTTCAAACATTGTTATCGCTCCTATCAAAAAGAACAGGTTGGTTGAAGCTTCATCTCGTTCGTCGTCGTCTGTCAGCTCAAAAGTTGCCCTGGAACCAGGAACGCATGCGCTCGAGCGCGCCTTTGGCGCTCGAGAGCCCGCGGCCCTTGGTGCCCGGCAAAACGTTGTCGCGGGCATAGAGCAGCAAGCCCATGCCCGTGGAATAGATGGGGTTGCGCACCACATCAGAGAGCCCCTGCACCTGCTGGGGCATGCCGAGGCGCACCGGCACGTGAAACACTTCCTCGGCAAGCTCGATCGCGCCTTCCATCTTGGCGCTGCCACCGGTGAGCACGATGCCCGCGGCGATGAGCTCCTCGAAGCCGCTCCTGCGCAGCTCCTCGCGCACGAGGCCAAAGAGCTCCTCGTAGCGCGGCTCGATAATCTCGGCGAGCGTTTGCCGCGCGAGGCGCCGCGCGGGACGATCGCCGACGCTCGGCACTTCGATGCTCTCGTCGGGATTGGCGAGCTGCGAGAGCGCGCAGGCGTAGCGGATCTTGATGTCTTCGGCGTACTGCGTCGGCGTGCGCATGGAGACCGCGATGTCGTTCGTGACCTGATCGCCCGCGATCGGAATCACGGCGGTGTGGCGGATCGCGCCATTGGCGAACACGGCAAGGTCGGTGGTGCCACCGCCGATGTCGACGAGACACACGCCGAGCTCCTTCTCATCCTCCGTCAGCACCGCAAAACTCGAGGCGAGCTGCTCGAGCACCACATCCTCGACCGCGAGCCCGCAGCGCTGAATGCACTTCTCGATGTTCTGCGCGGCGCTGTCGGCGCCGGTGACGATGTGCACCTTGGCCTCGAGACGCACGCCCGACATGCCGATGGGATCGCGGATGCCTTCCTGGCCGTCGACGATGAACTCCTGCGGCAGCACGTGCAGGATCTTCTGGTCCGCGGGAATCGCGACCGCCTTGGCGGCATCGATGACGTGCTCGACGTCGCCCTGCGTCACCTCCTTGTCGCGGATCGCAACCACGCCGTGCGAGTTGAGGCTTCTCACGTGGCTGCCGGCGATGCCGGCGTACACCGCGTGGATCTCGCAGCCGGCCATGAGCTCGGCCTCCTCCACCGCTCGCTGGATCGACTGCACGGTCGACTCGATGTTGACCACCACGCCCTTCTTCAAGCCGCGCGACGGATGAGAGCCGAGGCCGAGCACTTCGATCGCGCCAGCGGCGCCGATCTCGCCGACGAGCGCCACGACCTTGGAGGTGCCGATGTCGAGGCCCACGATGAGGGTGCGGTCGGAGCGCTTAGGCATCCTTGCCTCCCTCATCGCCCGCGCGATGCGCGCCGCCGCTTCGCCAGCCGATCGCAAAGCCGTTGCTGTAGCGCATGTCGACGTAGGCAATGTCATCCGCGCGCTGCGCGACGAGCTTGATCGCGGTCGCCATGAAGCGCTCGAAGCGCTCATCGATCTGGCGGCTGCCCAGGCGCACGGTGATGCCGTTCGCAAGATCAAGCTCCCAGGCGCCGCGCTCATCGAGCCGCAGCGCCGTCAGATGCATGCCCGCCTCGACGAGGCGTCCTTGCGCTGCGAGGTAGCGCGCAGCCACCACGGCTTGCGTGCCCGGCGGGCCCGAGAGCCGCGCGAGTTCCGGCGGAATATGCGTCGCGTCGCTCGCAAAGAGCTCGCCGCGGATGTTGATGAGGCCGCTCTCCCCCCAGCGCGCCGCCGCCACCTGCTCGGTGACGTTGACCGAGAGCTCCCGCGGCCAAGCGCGCTGCACGCTCACCGCATCGACCCACGGCAGAGCGCGCACGGCCGCGCGCACCGCGGCGAGGTCCACCGACACCAGGCCCGCAGCGCGCACTTTCTCCTTGACCGCGCGCTCGACATCACCGGGCGAGACGCGCTGGAAGCGCCCCGAGATCCGCACGCGCTCGATCGGCTGATTGACGTACAGCCACAGCGCGCCGCCCGCGGCGAGAATGCCGCCGAGGATGAGTGCGGACAGACCCCAGCGGCGCACGTTGAGCGCGGGCAGCCTCGGGCGCGGCTCTTCCGCCTTGCGGTTTGCCCTGCGGCGATTCTGGCGCTTCCAGGCAAAAGCCATCCGTCAGCTCCTCACGCGCGCAAAACTCGTCTCGAGCACCTGCCAGACGAGCTCCTCAAAATCGATCCCGCGGGCGCGCGCCGCCATCGGCACGAGGCTGTGATCGGTCATGCCAGGAATCGTGTTCACCTCCAGAAGGAGCGGACGCCCCGTCTCATCCATCATGAAATCCGCTCGTCCCCAGCCGCTCGCGCCAACGGCGCCGAAGGCCGCGAGCGCCAGGTTTGCGATGTGCTCTTCGGCCATCACCGATAGGCCCGAGGGACAGTGATAGCGCGTGTCGTCGCGGAAATATTTGGCCTGGTAGTCGTAGAAGGTGCGCGGGGTTTCGATGCGGATCGAAGGCAGCGCCTGATCCTGCAGGATCCCCACCGTGTACTCCGCGCCCGTGATCCAGGGTTCTGCAAACACGGTCTCATCAAGGGCCGCCGCGGCCGCATAGGCCGCCGCGAGCTCCGGGGCGTGCGTGACCTTCGACATGCCGACGCTCGAGCCCTGCGTCGCAGGCTTCACGATGAGCGGCAGGCCGAGCTGCTCCACGGCCGCGTCAAAGTCGGCAGGTCCTCGCAGCACGAGAAAATCCGCGGTCGCAACGCCGATCGCGAGCGCCAGACGCTTCGTGACGAGCTTGTCCATGCCGATCGCCGAGCCCATGACGCCGCTGCCGGTGTACGGCACTCCCAGGAACTCAAGCGCCCCCTGCAGCGTGCCGTCCTCGCCCCCGGGGCCATGCAGCGCGATCCACACGCGAGCAAATTTTTCCTCGATGAGGCGCGCAAGCTCGCGCTCCTTCGGATCGAAGGCGTGCGCATCGACGCCGCGGCGCTGCAACGCGGCGAGCACCGCATTGCCCGTCAGGAGCGATATCTCGCGCTCGCTCGACTCGCCGCCGAGAAGCACCGCAACGCGGCCGAACTCGCGCGCTTCGCGCACGCGGCGCATCGCTCGCGAGTCGTAGCGCAGATGCATCAGGCGGGCTCCCCGAGAATGCGCACTTCGGGCGTCAAGCGCACGCCATGCACGCGCTCGACCGTCGCGCGCACGTGCTCGATCAGATGCTCAAGGTCGGCCGCGGAGGCCGAGCCGTAATTGATGATGAAGTTGGCGTGCTTCGGCGAGACTCCCGCATCGCCGATGCGAAAGCCCTTCAGTCCCGCCGCCTCGATCAGCCGTGCAGCGTGATCGCCCGGCGGATTGGTGAACACCGAGCCGCAGCTCCAGGCGCCGATCGGCTGTGCGGCGCGGCGCTTGGCGAGAAGCTCGCGCACCTCGGCCTCGTTCGCGCCGGGCTTTCTGTCAAAGTGCAGCCGCGCGGCGAGAAAGCCCTCATCGGGCACCGGCGCGCGCACGCTGCGGTAGCCGACTGCAAATTCGCCCCGCGCGCGCACGTGCTCGACGCCGCGCCGATCGATGGTCTGCACCTCGAGCACGTGATTCCAGATCTCACCGCCAAAGGCGCCCGCGTTCATCGCAAGCGCGCCGCCCAACGTGCCGGGAATGCCCGCCAGAAACTCGGCGGGCCCCAGCCCCCAGGTAATGCACTCGCGGGCGATGCGCGCGCAGGCGACGCCGGCCTCGGCGAAGACGGTGGTCTCGGCAACGCGATCGAGCCGCTCGAGCGCATCCAAGGTGGTGATCACCACGCCGCGCACCCCGCCATCGCGCACGAGCAGGTTGCTGCCGAGGCCCAACCAGTGCAGCGGGACATCCGGCGGCAGGTTGCGCAGGAATGCCGCGAGATCGCGCCGATCGCGCGGCCGGAAATAAACCTCCGCCGCGCCGCCGGCATGCCACGAGGTGTGGCGGCTCATGGATTCGGAACGGCGGATGCGGGGCATGAATTCGGGCGCGACAGCCATTGTCACGACGACCTCCGGCGTGTGCTGGGAACGGGAGCGAGGCGGGTGAGCTCGCGCGGCAGGCCGTGCGAGACGAGGTTGATGTTGCCCGCGCCCATGGTGACGAGCAGATCGTTCGCGTGCAGCACGGCGCGCAGCGCCTTTGCAAGGTTCTCAACCTTTTCGACGAATACGGGCTCGACCTGGCCGCGGCCGCGCACCGCGCGGCAGATGGCGCGGCCGTCGGCGCCGGGGATGGGTGCTTCGCCCGCGGCATAGACCTCGGTCACGAGGAGCGCATCGGCGCCAGAGAGTGCGCGTCCAAAATCATCGAGCAGATCGCGCACGCGCGTGTAGCGATGCGGCTGAAAGGCAAGCACCACGCGGCGCCCCGGATAGGCCTGCCGCAACGCCTCGAGCGTCGCGCTGATCTCGGTCGGGTGGTGCCCGTAGTCATCGACGAGCGTGACCGGACCTGCCTGGGCGTCGATCTCGGCGACGTGCTGCATGCGCCGCTCAACGCCCTGAAAGTGCGTGAGCGCCCGGCGGATCGCCGTGGGATCAATGCCGAGCTCGAGCGCAACCGCGATCGCCGCGAGCGCGTTCAGCACGTTGTGGGTGCCGGGCAGATTGACGGTGATGTCGAGCGGTGCGCTGCCCGCGCGCTCAACCCTGAAGTGCGTAAGAACGCCATCGCGGCGCAGATTGACCGCGCGCACATCCGCACCCTCGCCGATGCCGTAGGTCACCACGGGGCGGCCGACCTGCGGCAGGATGGAGCGTACGTGCTCATCATCAAAGCAGAGCACCGCAAGGCCATAGAACGGCAGGTTGTGCAGGAAGCCGACGAAGCTGGATTTCAGGCGTTCGAAATCGCCGTCGTGATGAGCGAGGTGATCGTTGTCGATGTTGGTGATGATCGCGATCAGCGGCTGCAGATGGGTGAACGAGGCATCGCTCTCGTCAGCCTCCGCGACGAGATAGCGTCCTAGCCCCAGCCGAGCGTTGCTGCCCGCGCTCTTGAGCAGCCCGCCGATGACGAAGGTCGGATCCTCGCCGCCTTCGGCAAGAATGCTCGCAACGAGGCTCGTGGTCGTGGTCTTGCCGTGGGTGCCGGCCACCGCAATCGCATGGCGAAAGCGCATGAGCTCGCCCAGCATCTCCGCGCGCGGCACGACCGGGATTCTCTGCTCGAGCGCCGCGGCGATCTCTGAGTTGTCGGCGGGCACCGCACCGGAGGCGACCACGACGTCGGCGCCGGCGATGTTTTCGCTCGCGTGGCCGATCATGATGCGCGCGCCCTGGGAAGAGAGGCGCTCAGTGACCACACTCGCGCGCAGGTCCGAGCCCTGCACGCGGTAGCCCAGGTTGATCAGCACTTCGGCGATGCCGCTCATGCCGGCGCCGCCGATGCCGACGAAGTGGATCGTGTTGATGCGGCGCATGCGATCATTGCGGGTCGCCGTCATGCCGCGCACCGGGCGATCTTGAGCGTGGTTTCAGCGAGCGCCTCGGCCGCGTGCGGCCGCGCGAGCAGACGCGCGCGCTCGGCCATGGCGAGAAGCTTGCCGCGCCCGGCACAGAGCCGCGCGAGCTCCTCCGTCAGCCGCTCGACCGTGAGCTCGCGATCCGCAATCAGCACCGCCGCGCCCTCGCGCACGAGATAGGCGGCATTGGCGCTCTGGTGATCGTCCACCGCTGCCGGAAACGGCACGAGGATCGCGCCGACGCCGGCCGCGGCGAGCTCCGAGACCGTAAGCGCGCCCGCGCGGCATATCACCAGATCCGCCCACGCGTAGGCGGCGGCCATGTCATCGATGAACGGCAGCACGGTTGCGCGCACGCCGGCGCCGGAGTAGTTCTGCCGCGCCGGCTCGAGCCAGCGCTCGCCCGATTGATGGCGCGCCTCGATCGTGACGCTCGCGGCAAGCCGCGCGAGCGCAAAGGGCACGACGGCATTCAAGCGCGTCGCGCCCTGGCTGCCGCCGAGAATGAGCAGGCGAATGGCGCCGGCTCTTGGCGCAAAGCGCTGCGCCGGAGGCGCCACGGCGGAGATCTCCGCGCGCACCGGATTGCCAATGACCTGTGCGGGGATGTGAGCGCCGAAGCTGCCCGGGAAGGCCTCGAGCACCTCGCGCGCGAGATGCGCCAGACAGCGGTTGGTAAAGCCCGCGATGGCATTCTGCTCGTGAATGAGCAGCGGCCGGCGCGTCAGCCACGCGGCGACCCCGCCGGGACCGGTGACAAATCCGCCAAGACCGACGACGGCCGATGGCCGGTGCCGGCGCATCACCGCGAGAGCCTGCAGCAATGCGTATGCGAGGCGAAACGGCGCCGCAAGCCAGCTCCAGAAACCCTTGCCGCGCAGGCCGGCGATCGACAGCCACTCGATCGCGATGCGCTCCGCGGGGATCACGCGCGCCTCAAGGCCGCGCCGCGTGCCAAGCCACACGACCTCGCAGGAGCGCTCGCGCAGCAGACGCGCCAGGGCGAGCGCCGGAAAGACGTGTCCGCCGGTGCCGCCGGCCATGATGATGACGGGACGCGCGCTCATGCGCGCCCCCGTGCGCCGCGCGCGTCCTGGCTTGCTTCATGATAGACGCGCAGCACAAGGCCGACCCACGCGAGCGAGACGATGAGGCTCGAGCGCCCGTAGCTCATGAGGGGCAGCGTCAAACCCTTGGTCGGCAGCACGCCCATGTTGACGCCGATGTTGATGAAGGCCTGGATACCGACCCACAGGCCAAAGCCCGCGGCGATGTAGGCGCCAAATTTGAGACCCGCGTCCGCAGCGAGACGCGCGATATGAAAGCTCCTCCAGATGAGCCCCACGAAGAGCGCGAGTGTGAGCGCCACACCGATGAGCCCGAGCTCCTCGGCCAGCACCGCGAAGAGAAAATCGGTGTGCGCCTCGGGCAGATAGAAGAGCTTCTGCACGCTTGCGCCCAATCCCACGCCAAACCATTCGCCGCGGCCGATCGCGATCAGCGACTGCGTCAGCTGAAAGCCGCTGTTGTAGGGATCCGCCCACGGATCGAGG
>Ga0209624_10003184_pt1 | contig 11742 bp, 11 predicted proteins | sample JacPinW_OM2H0_O1_FD_188565 | JGI IMG/M metagenome (GOLD analysis project Ga0209624, IMG submission 188565) | Forest soil microbial communities from Algoma, Ontario, Canada - Jack Pine, Ontario site 1_JW_OM2H0_O1 (SPAdes) (version 2) | ecosystem: Environmental > Terrestrial > Soil > Boreal... | reverse complement strand
AATCCGAGTCCCGATTGGAACGGCGATCCGCGAAATGGCGATAACTTATATACCTGCTCTCTTCTTGCCCTCGACGCCGATACGGGACACCTCCGCTGGTACTTCCAGTTCACGCCTCATGACACCCACGACTGGGATTCTAATCACGTCCCGATCCTCTTCGACACGACGACCGGTGACCGCAAGCGCAAGTTAGTCGCAATCGCCAACCGTAATGCGTTCTACTACGTCCTGGATCGTGTCACAGGAGAATTCGTTGCAGGTCGCCCTTATGCGAGACAGACTTGGGCAACGGGTCTCGATGCGAAGGGTCGGCCCATCCGGTTACAGGACGCGGAACCGACCGAAAAGGGAACCCTCCTTTACCCGAACGCGAACGGGGCTACGGTTTGGTTCAGTCCATCCTATAGCCCTCACACTGGTCTTATGTACGTCGCGGTTCGTGAGATCGGCGCGACATACTTTAAACGCGATATGGAGTACAAGGTCGGCACGTTTTACGCAGGTGGTGGTGAGAATGAATTGCCGGCTGACGATTCGTTCGGCGCCATCCGCGCCCTAGATGCGGCAACCGGAGCACTGCGCTGGGAGTTCAGGCTGCACTCTCCCCCTTGGGCAGGAGTGCTCTCAACTGCTGGCGGCGTGGTATTTTCCGGCTCTGATGAGGGAAACTTCTACGCACTCAACGACCAAACAGGAAAAGCGCTGTGGGATTTCCAGACGGGGGGCGCGATCGCGTCAAACCCGATCGCGTTCACCGTGGACGGACACCAGCGGATTGCCATCAGCGCCGATCACGTACTGTATGTTTTCGGACTCTGAGCAGTCTATGAATCGCCAAGCGTGCTGCTAGGCAGCAGAACTGCTGCAAACAGCCTAATAAAGTTGATGCCGAATCCTCTTACTGAATTCGTGGCTTTGAGCCGATTACGGGCGAGTCACGGGCTACCCTTACATAATCCGGTAACGGAAGGGTTGCCGACAGACCGACCGGGCCCCGCGACTTGACCTTCATTCCGTCTGGATAAGTGCCTCGGCCCGTTGGCAAAAGCTGAGGAGCAGGAGGATTGGTCTCTATTCCATCCGAAGTGTTTGCATGGGATCAATCGACGCAGCCCGCCTTGTCGGTGGAATTGCCGCTGCCAGACCGATTGCGCCGAGCAAAAGGGCCAACGCGGCAATGACCAAACCGTCTCGCTCGAATTGCACCGCAACCACACTGGCAACCACCCGATGCAGCAGAAATACTATGCCCACTCCCGCTCCCAGACCAACCGCCAATAGGAATGAAATCCGCTTTAACATCATCCGGGCGATCGTGGCGCGAGAGGCTCCAACCGCTATGCGCACACCGATGTCCCTTATCCTCCCTTGCCGGACTAGATGGAAGTCTGACAGCATATCTGTCCTGGCCAAACCAGGTTTCCTCATAGAAACGGGTTCTGAAACGAATCCACCAAGACAGCTTAGAGACTTAACTATTGGAGGCGATATGAGGAGCTTTGTGGCGCTCTACACGAACGGAGTGCGGAGCAAGACAACTCTGCACAACTTCACCGGAGGAAGCGATGGAGAGTTTCCCAACGGGAACGCACTGGTGCTGGATTCCGCGGGAAACGTGTATGGGGCTACGACAGGCGGAGCTACTTATGGCAGTACCGGGTATGGAACTGTGTATGAGATTCAGCCGTAGAGGCTGGCCCGGAGTCGGCTTGACGGGAGCGCGGTGCAATCGATTACTGTGCAGCGGCGGTTCCGCGAAGTCCTTTTCTCGATAGTTTCCCGGGTTGCCACAAACCACGAACTGGCCTTAGCTGCGACACAAATGCGTCCCCAGGATCTATCCCGGTTTGAAATGTCATTACTCTTCGCGGAAGAACCGTGCGGGATCAATAGAGAGGGACTGTTGCGCCGGAATCCATGTGGCGAGCAAACCAAGCAAAGCCATCGTCAAAATTGTACCAACCAGCACCAGTGGATCTTGTGGTGTTGCTTCATAAACAATCTCCGCCCAGGGAGAGACCGGCGATGAAAGTAGCAGTACCGGTGGCCGGCCGAGAGGCGGCGCGAATCAGTCCCACACATGCTGCGCCCAGAGCTACGCGGATGCCGAATTCTTTCATCCGCTTCGAGACGCTGTAAGTGGTCACTCCAAATGTGCCCCTGATTGCCAGCATGGCCGCCAACAAACCTATGATGCAGAGTGCGCCCGTTGCCGCTCGTGCAGGGAAGAAGGGCCACTTGGTAGTGTCCTAACTTACCTTTTCAAATTGGGACGCTACCGAGCTGCGCATATCGCTCACCACTTCTCGGGATGTCTTGCTCGCCAGCGCGGACCTCTTGCGCGTGTGTCAGAGCTATCATAATCTGCGATTACGAATTCTATGCAGGGACGGCTTCCACGCTAACCGTTTGTTTTTTCAATAGTGCTCACTTATTCCAGAGCACCAAAGTTAATTTACATCCAGAGATACAAGCAGCTTACCAGGAGAGCAATTCCAGCGATGACCCGAACCACTTCAATAATAAACGGGCCACCGGAGTTGCCCGGTGGCCCCGAAATGCACTTACAGTAGGGCCTAGAAGGAAAGATGCAAACCAAACTCCAGCACCCGAGGTGAGCCTAGACCGAACACGCCGGTTCCATTCCCGACACGAAAGGATTGAGCGCTCTGAGTTCCAGCGGCAATACTATTGAGCGAACCACTGCCCTGGGTAAGCCATGCGGTCATCATGCCCGGAGGCTGGTTAAAGTTGGAAAAGTTGGCAATGTTGAAGAACCCAACGCTCGGTTCAATGACAAACTGTTCGCCGAAGTGGTGAACCCAGCTAGCCTTAAAATCCAGCGCTCTGACCCATGGGAAAAGCAACTGATTTGCCGGGGCCTGCGTCACTATCGGAGCCACGGCGCCAATTTGCTGCAGTTGCGCAGCGGTGAACAAGCCCGCGGTGACCAGCTTTTGGCCAGCCGGGGTGGGCTCGTTCCCGTAGATCGCGTTGTAGCCGTTGATTGTGTTGTTCAGTCCAGTCAGTCCAAACTGGCGCATAAACGAGCCGTTGCTGGTGCCAGGCATGGGTTGGTTAAAAATCCCGCTCCCGGTGAAGTCGGTCTGGTAGATTTGCCCCGGAGTAAAATTTTGACCGATGATCGTCGGACTGGACAGCGGGCTATAAAAGTGAGAGATGACCCCAAAACGGAAGCCGTAGGCTACATCGAAGCTTCCGCCGAAAGAGATCTGATGGGTGCGATCGAGCAGCGACGGCCCCATGAATCGCAACGGCTGATTGTTGTCCGCAGCGGTCAGGACGAAATCCTGATCATTTTGCGACGCCGGATTCCCCGGGGGTGGAGGGCCTTGGAATGCCTCGGGATTTACAAATCTCGACAGCGAGTAGGCGATTTGGAAGTTTGCCGCCTTCAGTCCAGGAGCCGGGTTCGCAACGTTCTCCGTCAACTTCATCTGCAGGGCGTTGTAGACCGAACGGCTGATGGGCTCCAGCATGTAGAACTGACCAAGGGCTGGATTGTTCCCCGTGAAGGCGCAGGCGCAAGCTCCGCCCGTATCAGTAGGGCTTCCCATCCCGTTGCCAACGAAATCGCCGATCTTAGCTCCCGCAGCGATGGTCGACTGGAGATCCCCAGGGTGGTTGAAAGCAGTCTCAGTCGCGGCGATCGCGGCTGCAGCATTGGTAGCGTTAAAGTTCGAGATGTCCCCGGCGTGGTTGAGATCCACCGCGAGCAGTGCGTGCGTCTCGACGTTCCTCAGGAAATCCGCGCTGAACACCATGCCGCGACGGATTTCGCGCTGGATGCCGAGATTGATTTGCACCGCGCGCGGGCTGACATAGTTGGAATCGAACAGTCCCTGGCTGTTGTTGTATATGTTTACGTTCGCGCCTGCCTTCAAAAAGTTGCCGATGTAACTTCCGTTGGGGTTCGTCAGGCTGAACGGATTGGCGGCTTTGAACGAATTCTCGAAGGCCACGATGGTGGAGGCCGCATTGCCAATCGTATCCGAGCAGGCAGTTGCATTCGGTTGACCCGCAGCGATTTGCGCTGGATCCGGCCCCACCACTCCCGTGCCATTTGAGCAAGCTTGCACAATCTGAAGGAATGCACCATTTTGCAAACGCGACGGCCGGTCAAAGAGAACATTGTTGAAGATAACGTTCTCATAGTACAGCCCGATGCCGCCACGAACTACGGTCTTGCCGTCACCCTTCGGATCCCAGGCAACGCCCAGCTGCGGGGCGAAGTTGCGATTGGGATTTCTCACCGCGTTTCCATGTCCAGGAAAGAACTGGTTGATGGCAGCAATGGCGGGAAGGTCGCTGTCGGTGCGGCCTGTGTCGCGTTCCCAGCGCAAGCCGAGGGCAATGGTCAGATTCGATCGCACCTTCCAGCTATCGCCCATATAAAAGGATAAGCGATTGTCTGGTCCCAGGCCACCTGCCGGGAACCCCAAGGCAGGTTCAGTGGTGGAGAAACCTTGCCCGTTCGAGGCGAGCACCTGACTTATTTTGTCATCGAGCGGGTTGCCGTTGGGGGGAGGAGTGGCCCCACTGATCTGCGGAGCGGAACCGAAGAAGCTGGCGAAGCCGCCACCCTGAATATGGTTGAAGCCAAAACCGTAACGCAGAATGTGCTTGCCCATGATCTTGCTGCCGTCATACTTGATCTGATGGTCGCTTTGCGGAGTGCTTTGGGGCGCGAGTTCGTTTGGGCCCACGTTGAAGCTTCCGATGAAGATATTGACCCCGAGGTTGGCGAATGGCAGGTTCGTCCCGGTCACGGCGTCGATGATCTGGTTCTGGAACTTCAAATACGAGAAGCGAATCGAGTGGGTAAAGCTCCCGGTGTTGAAATCCAGGCCTACGACTTCATTCCGCGTGTAGTCTTTGTTCTTGTAGACAGAGAAACTACTTGAGAAGAAGGTGCCGTCGGCTGAATTCTGGAAGTAGTTGTATCGGCTGAAGAGACGAGCAGTCTTGGTCAGCGCGTAGTCCAAGCGGCCGGTCAACTCTGTTTCTTTGAAGGGAGATTGAAAGGTTCCCGAAAAAGCCTGGAACGGAGCCGTCTGGAGAACCGGCGCAGTCTCGTGCTGCAATGTGCGCTCGCCGTCCGCGAAGAAGAACAGCTTGCCCTTCACGATCGGTCCGCCAATGTCGGCGCCTTCCTGGTTGCGCTGGAAGGGCGTTGGGATTCTCTGGCCAGTCAGTGGGCTGACCGGTGAAGGCAGGTTGGCGGCGAGTGCACTGTCGCGGAAGAAGCCGAACGCTTCGCCGTGGTAGGTGTTGGTGCCAGACTTGGTGGTCACGTTGACCGCACCCGACGAAGTCAGATCGTTCGAGAGATCCAGGCTGGACTGCGCCAGCGAGAACTCCTGAATCGAGCTCGCCGGGATGTCTTCGGTCGTGGTGCCCACCGTTTCATCGCTGACGTCAACACCATCAACATTGATGCGGGCGGTGCGGCCAAAACGGCCGCCGAACGAAATCGAAGAGTAGCCGACTTTAGTCGGGTCGAAATTTTCGCCGTCCTGAATCTGGACGCCAGGTTCAAGCTGCGCGAGATCAAGGAAGTTGCGGCCGTTGACCGGCAGATTTGAAATTTGCGATGCTGTGAGGACGCCTTGCACTTCGGCCTGTTCCGTGTTCACGGCGACTTCACTGCCTTGCACTTCAATTACCGTGCTTTCCTGGCCGATTTCAAGCTTAATGTTGCCGTTGGCGGTGTTGTTCACCTGAACGTCCACCTTCAGTTGCGTCGTCTTGAAGCCCTTGGCTTCCGCGCGTACGGAATACATGCCCGGAACCAGTGCGCCCGAAGAATACGTTCCAGCGCCGCTCGTGGTGGCATGGATGGTTTGTCCAGTGGGGCCGGTCATGATGACTTTGGCGTTGGGCACGACTGCGCCGGTGGCGTCAGTCACCGTGCCAGAAATGCTGCCGTTTGATACTGAGGTCTGGGCGAATGCCACAGAACACAACAGCAGCGTGGATAACACAACCAGCGCCAGCCGAGTAAATCGTGCGCTGACGCCAGGGGGATTAAACATGGGCTGAGACTTCAGCTTAAAACTCATTACTTCCTCCATCACACTGGATTTGCCGCCAACTAATTTTCAGCAGAAATGCTCCCATCGGTTCTGCGGCCGCCTGCCACCGGCTGACAAACTTGCGGTGCACCCGCGTGGAGTGCTGATTTGAATGGGGCAAACCGAGGGCCGTGTTTGGAGGAAATACGTGAGATAACCAATGCTCAGGTGTGGGTTTCAGGGGATTAGAGAGTGACGAACCGGCCAATTGCAGAAACAAAGTGAAATGGACTCACGGATCAATTCATACGAATATCAGTAGAGATCGCCCGCGATGATCTGAGATTCGGGAGACCGAAAGAGTTTTCGCCTCGACAAACTGCATCGGCGACATGCATACTGGTTGGTATGTTAGCAGGAAGCAACCGACGGAGACGGAGCGCGGCGCCACGCGACCCGGAGCGCACGCGAGAGCGCTTGTTGCAGGCGGCATCCCGCGAGATCTACAGATCGGGCTTCCAGAGCGCCGGCCTGGATACAATTCTGGCCTCGGCTGGCGTCACCAAGGGAGCGTTGTACTACCACTTCAAAAGCAAGGAAGCCTTGGGATACGCCGTCGTCGAAGAGATCATCGCTCCTGACGTCCACAGCAAATGGGTGCGGCCTCTACAGAGCGTCAAGGACCCTATCGACGCTTTGATCGGCGCTGTTCAAAGCATACCTGTTCGGCCCGAGGACGTGCGGGGTGGCTGCCAACTGAACAATCTGGCGCAGGAAATGTCCCCTCTTGACGCGGGATTCCGGAAACGGCTGGCGACCATTTTTCATGCCTGGCGCGAGGCCGTTGCCTCCGTTTTGCGAGAGGGCCAAGCCCACGGACGCGTTCGCCGCGACGTGGAACCCGCTGACGCCGCCGGGTTACTGATCGCGATGGTTGAAGGTTATGGGTCGCTGGCCAAGAATGCTCAGGATCTGAAAGTGATCAAAGCGGGGATCAGAAACATCGTGGACTGGCTGAACTCTCTTCGCGCGCCGGGCAACCGCAAGAGGGGCTGATCGCATCGTTGCGTAAGGATAGTTCGGCATTCTGCATACCAACCGGTTCGTATGCTTGGGCCAAACCACAAAACTAAAAAGGAGGATGGACATGGCAAGGATCGGAGTATCACGGCGGAAGGCGCTCGAAGCGGGAGCTTGCGCACTGGTTGGAGCGGCAGCGTTCTCGGTGACGGCAAGGGCGCGCGCCAGAGCGGGGCAGAGCACGACAGCCGAAGAAATCGTTCGGAAGTGGTACAAGACCTGGGAGGTGGAGAAGAAGGACTGGGGTCCATTTGATGTCCTGCTGGCCGACAACTTTACCTTCTCGAGCGCGGCCGGCGACGACCACATCAGTAAGAGCGCTTTCAAAACGAATTGCTGGGATACACAGATTAATTTTATCGGACAGTTTGACTTGGAGCGGGTGGTCGCAAGTGGCAACGAGGCGTTTGCGAAGTATCTTTGCTACACGAAAAACGGTAAATCATTCCGAAATGTGGAGTATTTCCGGCTCAAAGACGGGAAGGTGGAGGCAATAGAGTGCTATTTCGGCGGGAAAGATACTTTTCCGTCTGCAGTAAGCAGAGGGATGTGACGCCGTATCAGCCGCCAAGGTAAACGCTCGCATCGCGCAAGCCAATCCGGCTCTGGGAGCCCCGTTACCGGTTCGCCGGCGTTCCTTGTCAAGGCCGATGAAGATACGGTCAAGTCTGTTTAGGAGAAACGATGAACCGAAAGCGATTTACCGCAGGTGCTCTTCTGATATTCGCCCTGATTTTTGCCATTGTGACGCCCGGGCACGTGCAGGGGCAAGACAAGAAGGATCCATATCCCCTCATGGCTCCGCTAGATCAATACCTGTTCGCGGATCGAAACGCTGAGATTGCTCTGGCTCGGAGCGCGGCTCCTCCGTCCGTCTCCAGTGATGCAACCGTCGTGATCTTGGGGCTGCGCGGTTTTGAGACCGCAGCCCAAGGCAGGAATGGGTTTGTCTGCATCGTCGAACGGGCGTGGACGAGCCCATTCGACAGTCTGGAGTTTTGGAACCCTAAGAATCGCAGCCCGATTTGCTACAACCCGCAGGCGGCGCGAACCATTCTGCCCATCACTTATATGCGAACCAGACTGGCATTGGCAGGAAAATCGAAGGCCGAAATTAAGGACAGTATGAAGACCGCGGTGGAAAAGAAGGAACTGCCGGCTCTGGAGCCGGGCGCAATGTGCTACATGATGTCGAAGCAGGCCTACCTCACTGATAAAGGCATCACCCAGGATGGGGCTCACAACATGGCTCACATGATGTTTTACACCCCGCAGATCAAACCCGCGGACTGGGGCGCGAACATGGATAACTCTCCCATCGTGATCGATCCCCGGGGCAAGAACGACCCGGAACCTATCAATACATTCATGATGCTTACAGGCGCGTGGTCGGATGGATCGCCGGCTCCACTCAGTTAATAAATGCACCAGCGGCAAATCCAGGGGACGAATCGTGACAACCAGCAATTTATTGCAGGATTACAAAATCGTTATGCGGGGCGATTGGCTCAGCGCTCGAAAGGGGGAAACGTGGCGGCTCCCAAACTCGGTGGTTTGCGCGGCTATATTTCTGCTCTCGTCGATCGTTCCGGGGCATGCGCAAACACTGGATCAGAAGGCTAATCCAGAGCCCACGGCAGCAACCGTCCGGCCATTCAAAATGCATGTTCCCGACCAGGTTCTTATCGATCTTCGGCACCGTTTGGCGGAAACCAAATGGCCCGATCAACTTCCGGGCACGACTTGGGAGTACGGCGCCGACATCAAAAAGGTCCGGGAACTCGCGGAGTATTGGCAGAACGGCTACGACTGGCACGCGCAAGAAGCCAAGATCAACCGCTTTGACCAGTTCACCACGGAAATTGATGGACAGCAGATTTATTTTATCCATCAGCACTCACACCGCGCTGACTCGATACCGCTGATGTTGATTCACGGCTGGCCGGGCTCGATTCTGGAATTCCTCGCGCTGATCGAACCGCTCACCGATCCCAAAGACAAAAATAGCCCGGCATTTGACGTGATCATTCCTTCGCTTCCTGGATTTGGATTTTCTGGACCCACCACAACTCGGGGTTGGGGCCCACAGCGTATGGCAAAGGCTCTGATCGTTCTGATGGATCGTTTGGGCTATTCCAAGTACGGTATCCAGGGCGGTGACTGGGGTTCGGCAGTGGCCCAAGCTATGGCTTACCTGGCGCCCACGCACGTGATCGGACTGCACCTGAACCTTATTTTCATGCCACCGCCGAACCCAGACGCAGTTGCGAAAATGAGTGACGCGGAGCGGAAGCGGTATTCGTACTTTGACCGGGAAGAGAGCAGTTTTTTCCCCCTCCAGGCCGCTGAACCGCAGACTCTTGCCTATGCCCTGACAGACTCACCTGTTGGGTGGTTGGCCTGGATGATAGGTAAATTTCAGCTGCTTACAGACAACAAAGGCGATTTTCTTATGGCCGTGGACCGCGACACATTTCTGACCGACGTCACTCTCTACTGGGTTACGGACACGGTGGGGTCCGCCATGCGGATCTATCGTGAGAACCGACTCACCGGAGGGGAAATGGTGCCAACGCCACGCCTGGAGACTCCCATTGCATACGCGGATTTTCCGAGGGAGGTAGCTGTCCCTCCGTTTCGCTGGATTACTCAAACATACAACGTAGTGCAAAAAACTGAGATGCCAAAGGGCGGGCATTTCGCGGCTCTTGAGCAGCCCGATCTCCTGCTTGACGATATACGGAAGTTCTTTGCAATGGTTGATCAGAAACAAACCGAAATTGCGCCCTGATACGGAATGGAACGGCGGCTGAGTCCATAGTTCAGAGGCAACCGGCCCTGTATCAGAGATGTATGAGGAGACCATGCGCGTGTTGATCTTGGATGATGCCCCCCTGGCCCAAACGGCTCTGGCAAATGTCCTGTCGGCAAGGCGCGACGTGGAGCACTTCGATTCGGCCAACAATACGAGCGAAGCGCTCGAGAATTTGACCGCGAACTCCTACGATGTTTTGCTTCTGGACATTAATATGCTGGATCTGTCGGGCACTCAACTCGTAGGCCAGCTTAGGGAACGAAACCTCCCGTTGCCGTCTATCGTTCTTGTAACGGCACACGTTGAACACGCGGTCGCAGCCTTCGAGAGGCACACCGTAGACTACGTGCTAAAGCCTTTCTCGAACCAAAGCATCAACGAAGCGTTGGACCGGGCCGCTCGGCGAGCAAAGGGCGAGCAAGCCGCAAAATTGATAGAAGCTCTGCCGCAATTGCAGCAGCTATCTTGTCGGGGTCGCCCGATGATTGCAATCAAGGCTAAAGGAAGCATTCTGTTCATCAATCCTGGAGATGTGGTTGCAGTTCAAGCTGAGGGCAATTATGTGTTACTACAGCGGGAATCGGACTCCTATCTCCTGCGCGAGTCAATCTCGAGGGTGGCAGAAAAGCTGAAGCCGTACGGATTCATTCGGATCCATCGATCTGCGCTCGTGAATACCACGTTTGTGGTTGAGATCAAGCCGTACTCGACGGGAAAGTGCGGTCTCCGCGTTAAAGGCGGGAAGGAATACGCAGTCACTAGTGCTTACAAGAAGAATCTCAAACCCCTCACAGAATTTCGGATCGGTAACGGTGCGTTCCTCGCGGAATAGCCTGCTCATAGATGCGAACCTCATTTATCATCTCCGACTCGGCGCTCAACTACAACATGGGTTGTCGGCGAGGTGCGCCGGACCCAATTCAGTAGTCGCGCACCTTATCGAACAACTGAGGCACAATATCGAATTCCGCTTCCCGCATACAGACCATAAGCGCAGCGCGCTTAAAGAGAGCCCGGTTCCAATGTCGCATTGAATCACATGTGCGGCCTCTTCGCTTTCTACCGCGTCCTTCCCTTCACCCAAACGCAACTCAACGCGTGGGCTAGGCATGGGAACCGCCAACCGTTCTCCGACCACTCGGCAGCTCGAAATCAGGATTGATTCCGCCGACGATGGAGAGATCGACGAGTTCATGATTCACGTGATTCCCAAGTTTATAGGCGAAGGAATTCCATTGATTGCGCCCCGCCGTCGCACCGTGCCACTAAGACTGATCTCCTGCACGAAGTTCATAGACGGCGTGGTCAAGCTGCACTATACCGCCCGTAAGTAGTCTTCACATCTCTTGCATGTGAGCGGCGAACACGCTTGCTATTTGACGAAAACAGGCCATCCGCTCAAATTTCGACTCCTTTCGATTCACTTCGCACCTGAAAAACGTTTGAAACTGGTCGGAAGATGAGCGTAATGGGGTTGTTTCAACGGTTATACTGCACGAGTACGAGACAACGATGATACGCAGCTTGCTGCACGTGCTCACATTGCTCTTGATTCTCTGTTTTTGCAATGGGGATGCTCAAACACGGGCACCTTCTCTACCGGCTACGCCTTCGGATCAAAAACCTGAGGTAAAAATACAGCACGTGTCCTTCGCAAGCGAGGATGGTGGGCTCATCTACGCCGACTTGTACGGAGAAGGTGATCAGGGCGTGGTGCTTGCGCACGGCGGGCGCTTCACAAAAGAGAGCTGGCAACCACAGGCGCAGCAGTTAGCGAGAACGGGCTTTCAGGTCCTGGCCTTTGATTTC
>Ga0209624_10003183_pt1 | contig 11759 bp, 5 predicted proteins | sample JacPinW_OM2H0_O1_FD_188565 | JGI IMG/M metagenome (GOLD analysis project Ga0209624, IMG submission 188565) | Forest soil microbial communities from Algoma, Ontario, Canada - Jack Pine, Ontario site 1_JW_OM2H0_O1 (SPAdes) (version 2) | ecosystem: Environmental > Terrestrial > Soil > Boreal... | reverse complement strand
CGCATAGCCGTCCAGAGTGATCGTCCGGGGAGCATCGTGCTGGCCTTTGATCGCCGTCCGAAAAAACGCCTTGGCGGCCGCGACATCGCGCTTGGCGCTCAGCCTGAAGTCAACCGTCCGCCCCGCCCGATCCACGGCACGATAGAGATAGCACCATTCGCCTCGAATTTTGACGTATGTCTCGTCCACCCTCCATGACCGGCCGACCGCCTGGGCGAACCGCTTCCAGCGCTTCTCGAACTCCGGTGCGTATCGCCACACCCAACGCATAATGGTCGTATGGGCCAGCGACAGGCCGCGTTCGGCCATCATCTCCACCAGGTCTCGCAGGCTCAGCTTGAAGCGAAGATACCAGCGCACGCACAGGATGATGACCTCGCGGTCGAAGGGGCGACCCTCGAACAGTTGCTCGACGCCCATCAGCTTGCCCATGCCCACCCCTCCGGCAGCTCGGCCGACATCATAGCGGGCCAGATCCTGCCGTTTGCACCAGAGCCCCATTACCGTTCCCCGCGCTCGGCTGAGACCTCAGGGGTTTGGGCCGCTGGGCCGCACTGCGCGGCGAGCGAGGCTCCGCCGACGCGACGGGGCGGCCAATTCCGCGATCGCGACTAGCAGTTTGCCGCGATCGCCGACAGTCGCGACACCGAGGTCCTTGAGGTCGTCAACCGTCAGCTTCGGCAACACCGCGCCGTCGATCTGCCTTCCCCGATAACGTTGTCGGGTCGGCCTGCACATGGTCCTTTTCGAGGAATGCTCAGCGTTCACTCGCGTTGCGGCCCGCACACTCGCGCGGTCACCTATATGTGACCTGCTACACCGAAGGCTTCAGCCATTTTGTTACCTCCATGACTGCTCCGGTTGCTTCCGGCTGGAGCGTTTGGCCGGGTGGGGCTTGCACCCACTGGAAAGCGCCGCCTTGTCACGGCGCACACGTTGAGCGGACATTCGGATCGCGACGGTCGGAGTCGCAGTTGCAGCAAGCGGCCAGTCGCCAAGTCCCGATCGAAGCGGCGCGGATTTCCTTCTGCCAAATCCGACGGTGGGTTCCAAATTCCCGCGTTCCGGCTGAATGAAAGTCGGAGGAAACCCGGCCGTCCTGCATCAGCCGCGGCGTCGCGGCAGCGTCCGCGTTGTCGGATCAAGCCGTGACGAGCGTCTGCCTTCCGTCAGGGCAGTTCGAGGCGCACTCGCTCCGCCACTTACAGGTTTTGCGAGGACGATCGATGCGCTATCGAGATGAGGTCTGCGGGCAGCGCAAAACGACGAATGAGACCACAGATTCCGCGCCGATCGATCATGATGATTGCGATCGAAGAGACACCGAGTAGGATTAAGTGCCAGGTCCCGAGATCGGACAGGTATTCCCGCAAAACGAAGAAGAAGATTGTGCCCAGAATCGGCCCCTCGATTGTGCCGATGCCGCCAATGACGACAATGAAAGTGATGAGGACGGACCAATCGACGATGCTGAACGACGCTTGCGGCGCAACCCGCAGTTTTTGCAATGTGATGAGGGCGCCCGTAATTCCAAGCACCGGTGCAACCCCGAGAAAGCAGAGAATGCGCGCGCGCGTGACATTGACGCCAACCGACGCGGCGCTTTCCTCGTTGTCGCGCATCGCCATCAAACCGACGCCGAAGCGTGAGCGGAGCAACAGATAGGTCGAACCGAGCGCAAACATCGCGAGCGCGAAGCCAAGCCAGTAAGTCGTCGCCAGGCGGCCGCTGCGAGTCAAGCCGAAGGCGCGCAAGATTTCGATCGGCACGCTAATCCCGGTGCCGCCGCCAAAGGCCTCGATCTTTCCAGCGCCGAGCATCAGCACCTCGGCTACGACCCAGGTCCCAATCGAGAAATAGACCGTGCGTAGACGAAACAACAGCGCCATTGCCGGCAACGCGACGATGAGCGCCACGACTCCGGCGAGCGGGATTGAGAGATAGGGATCGACACCTGCGAGCGCCGCGAAGGCGTAGAAGGCATACGCCCCGACGCCGACGAAGGCGTGTTGACCGATGGTCACGATATCGGCGTAGCCAGCAAGCAGGTTCCACATTATTGCGAGGACCAGCATCGAAAAGAAGTCAGCCAGCACGCCAAGTTGCGTGTCAGCAAGGAAGAAAGGGCCCGCCGCGAGCCCTATCGCGACGGCAGCGAGCGCCAGTCGAAGCGTGTTGAGGAGCATCCGTTGCTCCCTGGTCATCGCGGTGGCTCCTCAATGTTTAGGAAAGAGGCCATTGGGCCGCACCACAAGGACCGCCAAGAAAACGATATGACCAGCCATGATCTGCCAAGCGACATCGAATTGGGCGCCGATCGTCTGAGCGACGCCGAGTACAACGCCACCGGCGAGCGATCCCCACATGCTGCCCAGTCCGCCGAGAACGATGACTTCGAAGGCGATGAGCAAGTGAGTCGGGCCGGCCGACGGATCGAAATTGCTCCATATCGACATGAATCCGGCCGCGACTCCGATCGTCACGAACGAAATTCCCATCGCCATCGCGTAGACCCACGCCGAGGAAAGTCCGATGAGATCGGCGGCGGCGACGTCGTCGGAAACCGCGCGGATTTTGGAGCCGATGCCGCTGCGGTAGAGAAGCAGATCGAGACTGCCGACGACGATAACGGCCGCGATGAAGGTCAGCACCGAGAACAGGCCGACATTGACGCCAGGCACAAGCGCGATCGTCGATGTCTCCATCCAGCCGCCGGCAACCTTGTGCGTATCCGCCCCATAGACTTCGAGCAGGCCGTTCTGGATGATGATCGAGAGGCCGAAAGTGACCAGTATCACCAGAAGGATCTTCTCGCCGACGACGCGCTGAAGGAGAAAGCGCTGCAGCGTAAAGCCAACGGCGAACGCGACAGGCAGAAGCAAGACCATGGCGACGACGGGATGAAGGCCCAGCGTCGTGGTCATCGTCAGCAACGCGAAGCAGGCGAGTACGATGAAATCGCCATGCGCGATGTTGACGAAGCGCATCACTCCGGCGCTGAACGAAAGACCCGCCGCAAACAATGTGTAGAGGCCGCCCAGGAGCACGCCTTGGACGAGCTGGTTGATGAGAGCGCCAACCATCGACCCCGTCACTCCCCGAAATAATGTTTCATGACCGCGTCGCGACTCGTGTCCGCGGGTATCCCAGCGAGCGTTACGCGGCCTTCGAGAAGACAGTAGAATCGGTCGGCGACTGCGAGCGAGCGGGTCGTGTCCTGTTCGACGATGACCATCGCGATGCCGCTCGCTTTGATCGTGGGAATGATCGCATAGAGATCGTTGATCACTATTGGCGCCAGGCCGAGGCTGATTTCATCGCACAGCAAAATGCGCGGATTGGCGAGAAGGCCACGGCCGAGCGCCACCATCTGTTGTTCGCCGCCGGACAGCAGGCCGGCCTTCTGCCTGCGCCGTTCCTCGAGGATCGGGAACAGCCGCCACACCTCGTCGAAGCCGATCGCGCCCTTGCGGCCGACCGCCCAACCGAGGCGAAGGTTTTCTTCTACGCTGAGCGAGGCGAAAAGCCGCCTGCCCTCAGGGACCAACGCAATGCCCCTGGCGACGATATCGGCTGTCGAGCGGCCAGCGAGGTCCGCGCCATCGAAGCGAACCCGGCCTTCTACGCGATTTGACTGGCCGATGATGGCTTTGAGGAGGGTCGATTTACCGGCGCCGTTGGCGCCGATGATCGAGACGATCTCTCCGGCGTCGACGCTGAGTTCGACGCCGTCCACGGCTTTGAAATCGCCGTAAAATACCGAGAGGCCTTCGACTTGGAGAAGCGCGGCGTTCGTCCGAGCCATCGCGCCGCCAGTCTTCAGTTGCCGAGATAGGCGTCTTTGACGCGCGGATTGGCGATGACCGCTTCGGGTGGTCCCGACGCGAGAATGCCGCCTCCGTGGAGCACGACGAGCTTCGTCACCACACGCCTCAGAGTCTGAATGACATGTTCGACCCAGACGACGGTGACCCCACCCGCATGGACCCGACGGATCGTGGCGAGCAGCGTCTCGGTCTCGGCCTCGGTGAGGCCGCCGGCGATCTCGTCAAGAAGCAGGAGCCGCGGTCGCACGGCAAGCGCTTTAGCCAGTTCGAGCCGCTTCATGTCCAGGAGCGCCAATTGCCCGGCTGGCGTTTCCGCGCGGCGTATGAGGCCGACGCTCTCCAGGACGGCGTCGCATTCGCCTCTGGCGCGGTTCAAGGACATCCTCCCGCCGTGCGTGGCCGCGACGAGCACATTCTCGAAGACGCTCATGTGGGTGAAAGGCTTCGGGACCTGATACGTGCGGCCGATGCCAATACGACTACGGTCCCACGGCTTCATCGAAGTGATGTCGCGCCCGTCAAACAGGATACGGCCGCTACTTGGCGGCAGGACGCCGGCGATCATATTGAACAGCGTGCTCTTTCCCGCCCCGTTCGGACCTATGACGCCGAGCACGTCGCCCACTTCGACCGTCAGATCGAGGCCCTCGATAACCTTCAGCCCACCAAACGTGCGTGATAGCGCCGCGAGAGTGAGCATGTTCGCGTTGCGCCTTGTCGTTTGAGCCGAGTCGCCCTCTCAGCTATATTTCATCACTTCCGGTTCGCTCTGCACCGGAATATTCGGCGCCGCAGTGTTATCGACGATGACGAGTTCGAGCGGCCACTTCCTGCCCTTGCGCCATTGGGCCGAAGGCATTTTGACCTCACTGCAATTGGGCAAAGGTCCCGTTTTGAAGTTGACCGGGCCGACAATCGACTTGTAATCCGTTTCGCGCAGCGCGTCCCGGATCGATGCCGGATCGTCGATCTTCTGGCTGCGCTTCAGCGTATCGGCAGCGACCTCCAGGAGCGAGTGACGAAAGCCGAGGCCCATCGAAGCCTGTTGGCCGACGGCTTTCTCGTATTCCTCAGCGAATTCCATCGACGATTGTCCGGTGAGGCCGGAAGCATAGGGGTGGAACTTCGACCACCAGACCTCGGTCATGAAATTGATGGCACGGTCTGCATAGGGATAGACACCCTGAGGGAACTCAGCCACCTTGCCGGCGGTGATGCCTTTCGGCCTGAAGCCTTGCTGCGCCGCCTGATTAAAAAAGACCGTGAAATCGGGTCCCGGAATGGAGGCGCCCACAATCTCGACGCCGGCCGATTTGAAAACTTCGATTTCCGAGGAAAAATTATTCGCCGGCAGATCGAAGCGACCAGGATCGACGACTTTGAATCCCGCCTTGACCAACGACGGCGGAACATTCCGCGCGAGAATTCTGCCGTCGACGTCATTTGCCCATAACACTCCTACCACTTTGTTGGTCGGAAGTCTGGCCCAGCCTCCGTTGATCGTGTCGTTAATTCCCGCGCCGCTGAAGAAGAAATTGTAGGTCCACTCGAAGCCCTTCTTGGGATCGCCGTGCCGACCGAAGAAAAAGGCATCGATCGGGTCATCGCTGCTGACGCACGGCACCCCATTGAGTTCGCACTGATCCGCTACCGGATTGACCGTCTCGGGCGTAGCAAAAGTCGTGAGGATTTGAACCTTATCCCTGAGGATCAACTCCTGTGCGACTTCGGAAGCACGGTTTGGATTAGACTGGCTGTCCTTGACGACGAACTCAACGGGATGAACGGCCCCGTTGATTGAAATGGAACGTCCTGTCGCTTTTTTGAAATGCTCGATAGCGTAAGACATTTCCTCATAAAAGAGCGCGAGCGGTCCTGTCTTGGGACCGACAAGCCCGATCTTGATTGTGTCAGGGACCGCGAAGGCCGGCCGTGCGATGGCGGTCGCAGCGCCCGCGGCGAGGCCCTTCAGAACTGCGCGGCGTGGGAGCAAAATCGATCGTTTGGCCATGGCATCACTCCACCATAGACCAGGTCATTGTGCTCAAGTAATTGATATCATAGCACCCCGACACTTCTCTCGCAAACGCATAATGCGACTGTCTTGCTTCTTGCCTTGCTTGCCGCTATTATTTGAGTGGTGGGACCTGAAATCGAAGCAAAGTGCACTGTAGAAAGTCGCTTCGAAGTAAATTGCTCATCAGCCGGATATTTCCGATAGCTTTATGGACTTCAATTTGTAGAACGTCCTAGCAGCAAAGCGCCGATCTGACGAAATGACGTGTCGGACAACCTTCAAACGGTGTCGCGCACGCTCCCCCCTCATTCGCAACTCTTGCAGATGAATGCAGGTCCTTGGTAAGTCGAGTGCTGTGCGCTATGGCCAAGCTTGAACTGGCGGATCATCTCGCGGCTGGGCCCCGGAGCGCTTTGGAGCTGGCTGGTCCCCTCTGCTCCTTTTCGGCAGGGGCTGCGTCTGCTGCGATGCAGCATGCTCTGCTGCGGCGCAACATACCCGACAGGCTGCGGCAGCCTACGGAAGCTCATTCGAATATTGTCTTGGTTTATGTGCCCGCATATTTTGGTTTAGCTGCCGAGAACTCCAAACAGTCTGGCCGTGCGCTTTGGGACAGGGAATCATAGCCTCCTCAGTTCTTTCGTCGCCGCAGCGCCCGATCCAGACGTTTATTGGCTGACCGGACTTTAGCTTCAGGGGCAGTGTGGCCCTGGTGGCGTCGGCGTGGGTTGAGGTTCAACCGAGCCAGGCACCTAAGGCGTGTCCAACGAGACACGGAGAGGGTCCACCGCCTTGCACCTGTCATAGATACTGAACGAGCGCGTCTTAGGGCAGTCCGCCACGAGCGCCGCGAGCAGATCGGGAATCTTCACGGCGCCACCATGCTGACGCTTAAGGCTCTCCACGTCGTGCCGCTAGCGTTCGGCCCACAACGGGACAGTGAAGCGGACATCGGCGCCATGCGGCGCGCGCGCCGACACCCACAGGCGCCCGCCGTGGGCTTCGATGATTGACCGGCAGATGGCGAGTCCCATGCCAAGGCCGTCCGGTTTCGTCGTGAAGAAGGGCTGGAACATGCGTTCCGCCGCAGACGGATCAAGCCCGGCGCCGGTGTCTTTTACCGAAATGAGCACGCTGCCTGGTTCGACTGTCGATGATAGGGTAAGCTCCCTTTTGCGTTCCGTCACCTCTCTCATGGCTTGGACGCCGTTCATGATCAGGTTCAAAAGCACTTGCTGCAATTGAACCCGATCACCCACGACCGGCTCGGCCGCAGCCAGTTCGGTGCGCAATACGACGTCGTGCCGCAGCAATTCACCGCGGGCGAGCGCCAGCACTTCGCTGATCACATCGTCGATATCGAGCTTGGTCAGTTGCGGTCCGGATTTCCTGGCGAGCGCCCGCAGACCGCGGATCACGTCCGCCGCGCGTATGCCGTCCCGCCCAATGCATGAAAGCGCATCCCGCGCTTCCTCAAGATCCGGTTCATCCCGGTTCAGGAACCGCAATGCGGCCTCGCTCTGGGTCACGATGGCGGCGAGCGGCTGGTTGATCTCATGGGCGATTGAGGCGCCGAGTTCGCCCATCGTTGTCAGCCGCGCCATTCGCTCGATGTCCGCCTGGGCGTTTCTCAGCGCCTCTTCGGCGTGTCTACGTTCCGTGATGTCCATGACGGTGCCGACGAATTCGAGGTCGCCGGACGCACCGATGTCGGGTTGACCCACACTCTGCAAGTGCTTGACCGATCCGTCTGGCAGAACGATCCGATACTCATGTTGAAACCGGCATCTTTCGCGCACAACCCGCTCGATATCTTCCTCTAGCCAACGCTTATCTTCGGCATGAACCCGCTCCATGTATGTCTCGTGGGAAGGCCGCGTGGTCGCCGGATCGAAAGCAAAGATGCGAAAGTGCTCAGCAGACCACGAGATCTCGCCGGTGCTGACCTTTAATCGCCAACTGCCAGTGTGGCTGATCTGCTGCGCTTCGGCAAGCAAGGCTTCGCTCCGCCGCAGATCGCCCTCCGCCTTGCGCCGATCGCGGTTTTCATTGATCAACTCGCTATAGAGGCGGGCGTTCTCCAGCGAGATCGCAGCCTGCGACGCCAACAGCTTCAGGACCGCGATCCGGGCGGGAGTGAATACGGACGCGGCCACGTTGTTCTCGAGGTAAAGCACGCCGACCAGCTTGGCCTGCTTGGTCAGCGGCAGACAGAGGGCCGATCGGACGTGCCTGGAAGCGACGTATTCATCCGCCGAGAACGGCTTTTCCCTGGAGGCGTCATCGGCAATCACCGGGTCCTGGGTCCGGATGACGAATTGAAGGATCGACAGCGGCAGTTCCGAGGGCGTCACGAGCGCCCGGCGGAGATCGACCTCAACAGTCTTAAGACCGGTCCTCGCTTCCGCCTCGACCCACAATTGATCTGCACGCGGGAGGATCAGGAGTCCTCGTTCAGCGCCGGCATGCTCGACCGCCATCACCATGAGGGTTTTGATCAAGTTTTCGAGGACAATCTCGCCCGACACGGCCTGCGAAGCCTTGACTACCGTCTCGACATCCAATTGCGCAACTGGCGCGCCCATCGGGGCTGTACCGGAGGTCGCGGGTCTTTCCTCCTGCAAATGAGGATAGCGTTCGTCAAGTTGCTTGACCTTGCCGTGGGCACCCCAGCGGAGATAGCAGTACCTAGCGTTACGCAGACAGGAATGGGCGATCGATTCGGCGCCGCGCACAGCGTAGAATCGCGCTGCAGCTTCGTGGGCCGTGCCCTCGTTCTGCACGAAACCGTGCTGATGGGCAGCTCGAATGGCCTCTTCGTACAGACGCATCGCATCGGCGTCTCGCCCTTCGAGGCGGGCGATCTCAGCCGACACCAGCGCCTGCTTGTCGGCGAAGGTCGGCGGATAGGTTTCGGCCCACTCGCGCAGTTGCTCCTGGTGCTCTGTCAGGAGTCCGCGCCACTTTTGTTGCTCGTCCGCCGAAGCGTTCTCCAAGAGCGCAGCCATCGTCAGCGCGGCACAGTAAAAGTAGTCGAACCGTTGGATATGGAGGGACGAGGCCCAAAGCAGCGCTTTCGCCTTTTCGGCTGCCGCGAGCGCTTCGGCATAGTCGCCTGACAGAAACCGTGCTTTCAGTTTGAGGATCCAGTAGAGGCAGCCCGCCGTGGCAGTGCCGTTTTCCATCAGTTGCGTTTCGAACGTCGTCTCGTCGAATTGCGGATCGCTGAAAGTGGAAAAAGTCGTGGTCCGTCCCTGCATGGTCGCGATGAAGCGTTGCAGGCTCACGATCACTGCGGCGACGTCATGGAACCGGGCTTTCCGGACAAAGTCCAGGCTCTTCTCCGACTCCCGCCATACCATGTCGAGCGGATCGTTCCGCACGAGAAAACCTGTCACGGATAGCTGCATGCTGAAGCACGCGAAGGTCAGATCACTCGTCTCGATGGCGGTGTGGAAAGTAGCCCGCGTGAAATCGATCACCGTGGTCATTGGCTGCGTCCACTGGGCAGCTAGCGCCATCGAATGGTAATTCGTTGCCCGGTAGGCCATAAAGCCGTGCTTATCGACCAGGTCGCAGGCGAGCTTGGCGAATCGATAACCCTCGCTGTAACGGTGAAAGACAGGTCCGAGCACGATAATCCCGTAAAGGCCAAATGCTTGCGTGGCAGCGCCGCACATTCCGTGCAGCACGCTGACGGTCACCACGCGGCACACGAGCAAGCAAACTAACTGAAAGTCGATAAAGTAGGCGGGGGGACCAACGACTGCCAGCATCCGCATCGCGGCCTGCAGTTCCGTATCGGTCATCAGCGGCAGATCGATCAGGCTTTCGATCGAGCGCCCATTGAGGGTTTGCCAGACCGTGTCGTATTCGGCCTGGACCCGCGCCTGGGTCGGGTGTGCCGGCAGGTTGATGTCGAACAGGCGCAGGCATGTAAGTGCGGTGTCGACGGCTTCGGCATTTTCCGACTTCAATGTATGGAACTGGACCTTCAGGTGGTAGACCGACGCCTGGTCGATTTTCGACGCCGCGCGCTGCAGCAACTCCAGAATCAGTTGCTCGGCTTTTTCGGAGTTACCGCTAAGAAACTCGCACTCCGCGCGTTCGAGCCGCAGGTGGAACATGAGTTCGTACTGGCTGCCCCAGTCGCTTTCTTCCAACAGCGCGATGCCGGCCCCAAAGTACACACACGCTGACGCATAGGCCGCCGACGCCTTGGCTCGTCTCCCGGCGCGCAGGTCGATCGCCGCAAACTGCGCTTTCTCCTCCCGCTCGATCGGCCGTGCGGCGCCCCGATTGAGCTGGCTCGCGACATCGAACAGATGCTCGTCAAGCTGATCCTGCGCCATGCTCGCCAGCAGCGTGCGGCCGATTCGCAGGTGGGCGTCGGCGCGGCGCTCTTCCGGGATCAGCGAATAGGCGGCCTGTTGAATTCGGTCGTGCAGAAATTTGTAGGCGTCGTCCTGTCGCAGGACGAGGCCTGCATGGACGGCCTCCCACATTGCCGCGTGCACCGCCTCCTCTGTCTCCTCGTAAACCAGAGTGAGGACGGCGACATCGCCAACGTTGCCAAGGCAGGCGAGCTGTTTCAGCGCTTCCTGGGTCGGGGCGGAAAGCCGCTCGAGCTTCTCCATCATGAGATCCACGACATTATCGGTGTAACCCTTCGCGTGGATGCGATCGATGTCCCAGCGCCAGGCTGGCGCGACAGGGTCGAAGGCGAGGAGGCCATCCTCGTTCAGCGCCGTGAGGAACTGGATCGCGAAGAAGGGATTTCCGCTCGTTTTCTCCTGTACCAGTTGCGCCAGCGGCTGCGCGCGCTCCGGCTGGCAATGCACGGCGTCGGTGACGAGCAGGCCAATATCGTCAACCTCCAGTGGGGTCAGTACGATCTCCTCGACCCTTGCTCCGGCGTTGCGGATCACCTCGAGCGTCCGCAGAAGCGGGTGCGCGGGGCCGATCTCATTGTCCCTGTAAGCCCCGACCAATAGCAGACGCCGCACCTCCGAATGCGTGACCAGGTGCTCGATGAGGTCTAGCGTCGCTGAGTCCAACCATTGCAGATCATCGAGGAACAACGCGAGCGGATGCTCATCGCGGGTGAACACGCCAAGGAAGCGGCGGAAAACCATCTGAAAGCGATTCTTGGCCTCCTGCGGCGGCAAGTCCGCGACAGGCGGTTGTGGTCCGAGAATGAGCTCCAGCTCGGGGACAAGATTGACGATAAGCTCGCCGTTCGGGCCCAAAGCCTCCCCTAGGGAGTCGCGCCACCAGCGAAGCTCCGCCTCGTTCTCGCCGAGAAGGGGCGTGACAAGGCTCCGGAAAGCCTGCGCCAGGGTGGCGTAAGGGATGTCGCGCCTGTACTGATCGAACTTGCCCGAGGCGAACAGGCCATGCGGCGGGACGAGCGCCTTGTGGAGTTCGTTCACCAGCGAAGATTTGCCAATGCCGGCATAGCCGGAGACGAGCAGCAGCTCGGTTGCGCCGGTCGCTACGACCCGATCGAAGGCCCCAAGCAGCGTCTCGATCTCGTGCTCCCGGCCGTAAAGCTTCTCCGGCGCCATGAGACGGTCCGACGCGTCGCTGGCGCCGAGCGGGAATGGCTCTATGCGGCGATGCCACTCCCATTGCGTGCTGCACTTCCACAGATCGACGGTGAGCCCCGCGGCGGTCTGGTAGCGGTCCTCGGCATTCTTGGCGAGGAGCTTCATCACGATCGCCGAGAGCGGCGCCGGGATGCCCGCGACCCGCTTGTCAGGCGGCATCGGTTGGCGGGCAATGTGGCAATGCACCCACTCCATCGGATCGGAAGCGACGAACGGCAGTTCTCCCGTCAGCATCTCGTAGAGGGTGACCCCAAGGGCGTAGAGATCGCTGCGGGAGTCGATCGACCGGTTCATTCGGCCCGTCTG
>Ga0209624_10003182_pt1 | contig 11763 bp, 9 predicted proteins | sample JacPinW_OM2H0_O1_FD_188565 | JGI IMG/M metagenome (GOLD analysis project Ga0209624, IMG submission 188565) | Forest soil microbial communities from Algoma, Ontario, Canada - Jack Pine, Ontario site 1_JW_OM2H0_O1 (SPAdes) (version 2) | ecosystem: Environmental > Terrestrial > Soil > Boreal... | reverse complement strand
AAGCGCCGATGAAAAGCGCGACCGCGCAAAGACCCAGTGCCAGTCGCGTCATCTCTTTGCGCGATAGAAGCCCGGTTTGAATAAATCGCGAGCCCCCGGTGTACGGATAGATGCGCTGGGTGTTGCCGGCATCGGCACCAATGAGATCGTCACTAACGTCGTTGTAAACGTTGGTCGCGGCGTGCGCGAACAAAGTCGCGGCAAGCGCCAATCCAAATAGAAGACCATCGAAGCGGTGAAAAGCCGCGCTGGCCCAGGCAGTTCCCACGAGCACCGGCAATGCTGAGGCAATCAGGAACGGTGGGCGCGTTGCAAAAAATGCGCGCCGTACCGCGAGGAGGTAACCGGTGCCGGCGAGCGCGGGGGAGGGTCTATCAAGCTGCGGGCGCGCGTTCGCCATGGGTTATCCTCTTTCAATTGAGCTGCCGGTGATTGAAGGCGTATGCTGAAGCAATGAATAGCACGGCCGAAGAATCTTTGGGAGCCGCTCCAGTCGCTGATGTGTTCATTCCGAATCGTGACTGGTGGGAGCGGCTCTTTTCGACGATCGATTCGCGAAACGCCGCGCAGTTCGTGGAATCTCTCACTCCTGATGCGCAGTTTCGATTCGCGAATGCTCCCGTGACGATCGGACGTCAAGACATTGGCACGGCGGTGTCCGCCTTCTTTGGGGCGATTACATCGAGCAAACATCGATTGCTTGACATGTGGAACGCAAATGAGTCTGTGGGCTGCGAAGGAGAGGTAACTTACACTCGCCTCGATGGTTCCGTGGTGAGCTTCCCATTCGCCAATGTCTTCAAGTTGCGCGGTGAGAAGATCGCTTCGTACCATATCTACATCGATAATTCCTCGCTCTTTGCCGCCTCGGTGTAACGTTATTCTCATTGCGATTTGTGCGCCGGCGTCTCATCTCGGCCAAATTGATAGCGCACCGTGAGACCGAACACATTCACGCTGTCGCGATAAGGTTGCACGCCAAGTGCCAGTAGGTTGGGCACAGTGGCGGGCATCACGCCGTTCAGGGCCCAATCGTTGGAGTTGTACTGCTCGCGCGTATACCGGAAATGGATTTGCGCCGCGGGCGTCCATTGATACATGACTCCAAAGCGCGTGGATTCCAGTTTGGTCCAATTTTGCGGAAAAGCCTGCTGCAAACCGCCCACGGTGTTGTCGGTATTATCGTAAGACGGTGCGATCAGATAGTCCAGCGTGAGGCTCCAGCGTGCTTGTGGATCCCAACGGCCGCCAATTCCAGCATTCCAAAAGCGATCGGTGTCGGTGGCAAGCCATGGCGAAGTGGCGAGTCCTGTAAAACCATTCTGCATGTTGAATAGTCGCTCATAGCCGGCGTCGATATATGCGCTTAACGTGTCCCGCGGCGTCCAGGTAAGAGTGCTCGACGCTCGCTGCTCGTGCGTGCTTTGCAGGCCGAGGGCTGATGATCGATAGTCGTCTTTGGCAAGCGATCCCTCGATCGACCATGTCAGTGAGGAGGTCGCGCTCCATGCACCGGTAAACGTGGAGAACACTCTGTCGCGCGGCGCATAGTTATACTCGCGAATCATCGGATTCTCTTGCGGCGGCAATGCGGCCGTATCGACTGAGGAGGCCTTGCGCAACGCGTTGCCGTATTTCAGTGTGAAATTCAACGGCGCAATGGGCGTGATTGTGGCCCGTCCCCAGCTTTGCGCATCTTGGGTCCACGTGACCGGCTGTCCCGGACCGTAGTGAATTTCGTCGAGTTTGCCGCCGACGCCGACCTTCAGCCAACGCGCCAAGACATAGTCCGCGCCGCCATCGAGGCGTACGTGATCTTCACTGTAGCGTGGAGTCACTGCGGTGCCGCCCGGAAAGGTGTCCGTGACGATGTACTCTATGGATAGCGGATTGGTCTTGTCGTCACGCCCATCGTAGGCCGCGTTACCATGAACACTCAGCTTGGGCAAAGGTCGGGATGCTAGTCCGAGTGCATAGTGCGATAGATGTACGTCTCCATCGAGGGATCCAGCTTCCGGAACTGCTGATCCAGGCAGCGTGCTGACGGGTAGAAATCCGGTATTTTGTTTGAGAGTACCGAGCGAGGCGCTGAAAGTCAGGGTGGTAAACCAAGGCAATTGCACATTCCCGGTTGCTGTCAGCTGCTGCAGTGTGTTGCTCGGCGGGACCCCGAGTTGTCCCTGCGTCGAGCCCGGTACGATCGGCAAATAGGGGTTTGCAAAAGTGATGGAGTTGTTGTCATCCTCGAACCATGAACCGGTATAGCTCAGGCGAAATGTCGCCTTGCGTCCAGCCCAGGCGGCACCGGTTTCCAAAGAATTCGTGACGTAGTCAAACGGCTGAGGCAGCTGCACGGCTTCCGTCAAAAAACTTCCGCTCGTCAGGCCGGTGCCGGCGTGCTCTTGGCGGCGAAACTCGCTGAAGAGCGTCCAACTCTGACTCGCGAAGTATCGCGCCAGCAACGCGACGGTGCGCCGATCCGACTCAGGCCTCACAGGTGCGAGACTGCCGTTAAGTGCACTCATCCCGGCTGTGCTACCAGCCGGGATCCATCCCGCCGGTAGCATAAGATTGGTGCCGTTGGCCTGATATGGCGTCGCGCCCGTATCATAAAGGCGAGTCGGCTGACCCTCGTAGCTGACGCGCAGATCGTAGCGTCCCTCACGCCCCCCTTCGACATAGCCATCCCGAGAGGCTAGACCCAACCTCTCGAGATCATAGTCCACGTACGAGCCATCTTCGCTTCGCACTTTTCCAGATCCAGAAACATCCGCGTACGCGCCGTTATGATCCACGCCCGTATAATGCCCATAAGTCGCGTTCGCACCGCTGGCAAACAACACCCCGGCTTCGGATTGTGTCTCATAACCTTGCAGGAACGGACACTGTGCGCACTTCCAATCACTCGTATCCGGCGGCGTCGGATCAGCCGACGCGGATGCGGTGACTAATGCAGCGATGCCCGATATCAACCATGCATCGTACGAGGATAAGCTGGCTTTCATATTGGCGCCTAGCGCATCAAGTCGCGGCCCGACGGGTGATTCGAGCCGTGAACCTGGGAATGACAATTGATGCAGCCGCCGCTGAGAAGATAGGCGCTCGGCATCCCGCCCGGTAATCCCTGCGGGGTGTTCACGATGGACGGATGACCGGCGCCCTCATGACAGGTCTGGCAGAGAAACGGCGTGCGTATCTTCAGAAGCGCGGGCTGCGCTGATCCGTGTGGATCGTGGCAATTCGTACAATTCTCCGCCACCGGTTGATGTTCCCACAGGAACGGTCCCCGAAATTCTGCATGACAGCCGGTGCAGGTTTCGGTGATGGTGTTCTTGACGAGCTGCGCCGGCGCGCTCGAGCCGTGAGGTGAGTGACAGGAGGTGCAGGCCATCGTGCCTTCGCGCAGCGGATGATGCGAAGGTTTAACAAGATCGGTGTGTTGCGCTTGATGACAAGCGGTGCAGACCTCGACCTGGGTCGCGGCCGTCCGCATCGGGTCTTTCGCGATGTGCAGGGAGTGGCAACTGGCGCAGGCCACGTTGCTCGCCGCGTGCGCGCTCGTGGCCCAGTCATGTGCGGCGTTTGACTGATGGCAGGCCAGACATTGCGCGTTCTGCTTCAGCGCGGGCGCCAATGCTTTCGGCCCAAAATCGACCATGCCAGCCAGTGGGCCGCCTCCCGCCTTGACGTGCGCGCCACCCGGCCCGTGACACGCCTCGCATTGCAAGCCCCCGTGCCCGAAGGGTCCGTGGGGATCATCGGGTCTTGCATGCTTGGTGCGGAAGATGCCGATGACGCCGGCATTGTTGTGACAGCCTAGGCAGGTGTCCGCTCCCTGCGGACTGAACGCGGAATCGGCGTGCGATGGGCCATCGGCGGATACCGCATGCATAACGCCGCCCAACACCAGAGCGAAAGCGGCCGCCACGCAAGCACGCGGAAACCGCGGCACTCAATCCGCCGTGGCGGGGATGTTGTGCACGACCTTCACATCCGCAACTCCGCCGGCACCGTGACAGATACTACATGTCTCCACGTTGGCAGGATTGGCGCTTAAGATCGAGCGCCCCTCCGCGTCCTTCATGATTGTGGTCGAACCGCCGTTTTGCTCCATGTGCGCTTGGGTGACGGCATCGACATGACACCCCGAGCACACGGACATATTGGCCGAGATTGCGATCGGGTTGCCGACGGTGGCTGGATTGGGCGACTCCGTCGATAGACCGGTGACGAATGTAGTCGCCTGCACCGCGGTGTCGGCCACCGGATAGTAGCTGGTGCCGGCGTGACAAGCGTCGCAGCGGTTGAGCTGGCCAGGATAGACGACATCCGTGAAGTTGTTGATCGAGCCGCCGAAGCCGTAGATGACAAAGGGCGAGCCCGCAGCTCCGCGGACGCTGCCGTCATGGATGGCGTGGATCATGTGCTTGAAGTCGATCGCCTGCTCCCATAGGCCATCGATTCCCGGGGTGGTAGCGCTCAGCGTTTGCCGCTGGCTCACGTCGGTTGAGGCTGGATTGTGACAGGCGACGCAGACTTGCGGATTGTTGTTGCGGTTGGCGCCGTGCAAAGAAAGCAGGCTGTGGCAAACGTCGCATTTTGCGATATCTACGACCGCGCGCCGCGCCACCGGCGTAGCGCCTGTTACGTTTCCGTAACTGACCACGCTGGTCACCGGGATGGCCGTCGCTCCCGGCCCGGTCGTGACGACGCCCGGATGTCCTTCGATTACGACGCCGACGTTGGCAATGGCAGGGCAAGCCTTGCCCCCGGCAGGCGGGCAGATTGCGGCCGGTGGATTCGGCAGCGGGGTGGGTGAGGTCAATGTAAACGCGCCCGTCGCATCCGGCCCGGAGAGTGCGCCGGCGGCTACGGCAGCGGCGCAGCCCGCTACGATGAGCGGGTTCAGCGAAATTGGCTGACCCCAGGCGGCCGGCGTCGTGCCGCTGCCCCAGTTCGTGTAGTCGCTGGTCTCCCAGGCGATATCGATCGCGAGGCGCGCGGTCCCGCCGCTGGCGCAGACCCGTTGTCCGGTACCCGGATCCGTCCCCGCAAACGGTGCGGCGGTCAGGATGTTGTAGGGCGCATTGCCGTTGGTCGGATCGACGACCGAAAAATTCACGACAGGATAAATGCTGCCGGCGGTCGTCTTGAAGGTCACGCTGTTGACCAAGTATTGGAACTTGGTTGCGGCGACGACTTCGGGAATGATGTGCGCCGCCACGACTTGCAGCTGGCCATTGTCAATGGTCGAGCTCGATCCATGGCAGGTCGTGCACTGTGAGTCATTGGCGACGATGTTCCCCGCGCTGTGGTTTGCGCCGGTCGCAAAGTTCACGTTGTCGTGGCAGGCGCCGCAGGCCTCGGCCGTTGGAACCGCCATGTAGTCGGCCGCCTGAGTCGCGGCCGGGATCGTCTGCACGTGGCAGGTCACGCAGTTGCGTGTGTCCTGTGGGTAGAGCAGGGTATTGAAATTGTTCAGCGACGCCTCGAAGCCGACGATCCAGTAGCCGATGCCGAGAGTCGGAGTGGTGTTCACGCCGCTCGCCGTCTGGATGCTCGGAAGTGTGTTCCCGGAATGGATCTTGTGGACCATCACTTTGAAATCCAGCGTATTGCCGCTGTAGGGGTCGGTGTTCCCCGGGGTGTGGCACATGACACAGTACTGCGTTTCCACGCGAGCGCCGCCGTGTGCGTTGAGCATCGTGTGACAGTTGTCGCAGGTGGCCGTCTCGACGATCTCGCGGCTGAAGATGCCGAGGGTGTCTCCGGTCGACGGTTGAAAGGTGTAGGCGCCATTGTTCGCCTGGACGAGATTGCGGATTTCGAAGCCGACTCGATGTGTCAGGGTCGCGCTATAGATGACGTTCGGATCCTTCGTGATGTCCTTCAGGAAGGTGTACTGGTAGGTACCGTCGCCGTTATCCACGAATGTGCCACCGGTGGCGCTTTCAACCGTCGGCTGCGTCTTTGGCGCGCCGTCGCAGGCCGTTACACCGGACGGGCACGCTCCGGGGGTTACGGTGCCGTAGATATATGAATTCCACTGGCTGGAGGCACCATTCTGGCCCGGCACGAGCTGTGCGATGGTGAAACTAATATCGGCTGCCGGCAGACCCTGAATGAAGGCGCCGTTCTCATCGACGAGTTGAAATTTAACGACGGGCGGTCCGTTGATGGTGACGCTGGTGATTGTTCCGGTGATGCTGGTAGCAGTGCTGATGTTGAGCGCCGACCCTGTGGTCGTCGGCCCTTGCGGTCCGGTGGCGCCCGTCGCGCCGGTGGCGCCTGATGAACCGGTGGTTCCGCTGCAAGATGCGAGAAGACCAGCTGACAGCACGATAGCCAGCGCACTCGTCCGCGCGTTGTACGAACGGCGAAGTCCCGCGAAAGACATCAATACTCTCCTAAGGGAACTCCAACAGGCAGATTTTGCTTGAACGACTCGCGTGCGAGCGACGCCAGGTTGAAAACTATCCTGGCGTTACTGGCAGGTCTGTACGCTACCGTACTGAGCACTCGATAAAAATCGCATACGATTCGCTGCCGCGGCGGGGACTGAAATCTCCGAATATCTCGATGCGATCAATTCAGATAGAGCTCAAATGAATGCACCGCAACCTGTGCGCCGCGGTTTTTTCGCTTCGGTTTGGCGGCGCCCTCAGCGTTGGTATCTATTGGGGATTCCGGCGGGAGGATTGGTGGCGTTTGTCGCAGGAGTCGTACTCACGGGGGGATTCGTCGGCGGGCTCCAATTTGCAAAGACCAACGCATTCTGCACCTCATGCCACGAGATGAAGCAGCCCTATCAGGAACTCACCGGCAGCGTTCATTTCTCGAACGTGTTCGGCATTCAAGCGACGTGCGGCGATTGTCACATACCGCCCAAATTCCTACCCGGTTTGTGGCGGCATGTCCAGGCATACGCCGAGGTTTGGGGCCACCTGCGAGGTGAACTCAATACACCCGCAAAGTATGAGGCGCACCGCTTACAACTCGCGCAGCAAGTCTGGGCGGAGCTGAAAGCGAACGACTCCGCCGAATGTCGCAGCTGCCACACGCCGGCTGCCATGGATTTCGCGAAGCAGCCCGCGGGCGCGGCCAGCTCACACCAATCATTGGCGCAGGACGGCATGACTTGCATCGATTGCCACCAGGGCATTGTGCACACCATGCCTCAGGGCAGTTGAGCCGCTTGAGGATCTGCATGCACTCTTTGATTACGTACGTCACTACTTTTGCGCCGCAGACTTGGGCACTGGGCACTTATGTCGTCGCTACTTTCGCGATCGTCGCTCTGATGTTGGGGCTCTCCTGGGTGCTCGGGGGCCGTAATCACGGGCGCGCGAAGACAGAACCGTTCGAGTCCGGCGTGGTTTCAGTGGGCAGCGCGCACCTGCGTATCTCAGCGAAGTTCTATCTGGTAGCAATGTTTTTCGTGATCTTCGATCTGGAAGCCGTATTTCTTTACGCCTGGGCTGTGTCGGTACGCCAGAGCGGCTGGAGCGGCTTTGTAGAAGCGGCGATTTTCATCGTCGCACTGTTGATCGGACTGATTTATATCTGGCGCGTGGGTGGACTTGACTGGGCGCCAAGCCGCAAAAGTATCGATGCCTACCGCTGGCTGCGAAATCCACAGCCGGAGAAAGTTTAAGGACTCCCTATGCAGTACACGCTGACCCGAATCGATCCAGCGCGAGGCCGCGCACCGGCACCGCCCGGCGTCAACCATGACGACAACTACATCATCGAGCAAGCGGTACAGAAGAATATCGTCCTGACCAAGCTGGACGATCTGGTCAATTGGGGCCGCAAGAACTCGCTCTGGCCGTACAACTTCGGCCTCTCCTGCTGCTATGTGGAGTTCGCGACCGCCCTCACGGGCGTGCACGATATATCGCGCTTCGGCGCGGAAGTGATCCGCGCCTCGCCGCGCCAGGCCGACGTCATGATCATTGCCGGCACCTGCTTCACCAAAATGGCGCCCGTCGTACAGCGCCTATACGAGCAGATGCTCGAACCGCGCTGGGTGATCTCGATGGGTTCCTGCGCCAATTCGGGTGGAATGTATGACATCTACTCCGTAGTGCAGGGCGTGGACAAATTCCTGCCGGTAGATGTCTATGTGCCGGGCTGTCCGCCGCGGCCGGAGGCTTTCATGGAAGGCCTGATGCTGCTGCAGAAGGCGATTGCGCAGGAACGGCGGCCTCTATCCTGGGTAGTCGGCGACCAAGGCGTTCATCGCAACCCGATGCCCGCGCAACGAGATCTCAAACAAACCGAGCGTCAGGCGCAGACGACGCTGCGTGCGCCGGATTCGGTCTGACGCATGGCGGATGGGACAACCATAGCGCCACCCAAGGTCGTAGGCGAGCTATGTGCGCGCTTCGGCGAAAACACTTTCGTCCATCAATCGACCAAGGATGACGTGCCCACGCTGTGGGTGCCACCGGCGCAACGCGATCCGATATTGAAATTTCTCAAGTGCTCGGTGCCGCAGCCGTTCCGGATGCTGCTCGACTTGCACGCCGTGGATGAGCGCATGCGCCGTCATCGCGAAGCTCTGCCGCCGGCCGACTTCACTCTGTTTTATCACTTGTTGTCGATCGAGCGCTGCGGCCGGCAGGACTCCGGGCAGGTGCGCATCAAAGTGGCATTGCTGGGGGAACACCCATCGGTCAAATCCATCGTCGGCCTGTACGCCAATGCCAACTGGTACGAACGCGAAGTCTGGGATCTGTTCGGCATCCATTTCGAAGGCCACCCGAACCTTAAGCGGATTCTTCTGCCGCGCTATTGGGAGGGTCATCCGGGACGCAAGGATTATCCCGCACGCGCCACCGAGTTCGATCCCTATCTGCTGACCGCTGCACGCCAGGACGAGGAGCAGGCGGCGCTGAAGTTCGACCCGGAAGAGTGGGGCATGAAACGCGGCAATGAAGAAGAGGACTTCATGTTCTTGAACCTAGGCCCGAATCATCCTTCCTCGCACGGTGCGTTTCGCATCATTCTGCAGCTCGATGGTGAGGAAATACTCGACGCGGTAGCCGACATCGGCTACCACCATCGTGGCGCGGAAAAGATGGCCGAGCGTCAATCTTGGCACACCTTCATCCCGTACACAGACCGCATCGATTATTTGGGCGGAGTGATGAACAACCTGCCCTACGTACTGGCGGTGGAAAAGCTCGCCGGCATCGAGGTGCCGGATCGGGTCAAGACCATCCGCGTGATGATGGCGGAATTCTTCCGCATCACATCGCATCTGCTATTCCTCGGCACTTACATCCAGGACTTGGGCGCGATGACGCCGATCTTCTTCATGTTTGCCGACCGGCAGAAAGCCTATGACGTGATCGAGGCCGTCACGGGATTTCGCATGCACCCGGCCTGGTTTCGCATCGGCGGCGTGGCCCAGGATCTGCCGACAGGCTGGGACACCAAGGTACGCGAATTTCTCGATTGGTTCCTGAAACGCCTCGACGAGTATGTCAAAGCCGCGCTCGAGAACAGCATCCTGCGTGGCCGCACCATCGGCGTCGCGCAGTACAACACGATGGAGGCCCTCGAATGGGGCGTCACCGGCGGCGGCCTGCGCGCGACCGGCTGCAATTTCGACTACCGCAAGGCACGTCCGTATTCCGGCTATGAGAACTTCGAATTCGACGTGCCGTTGGGCAAGAATGGCGATGCGTTCGATCGCTGTCTCATCCGCGTCGAGGAACTGCGCCAGAGCTGCCGCATCATCCGCCAGTGCCTGGACCATATGCCCGCGGGTCCTTACAAAGCCGATCATCCTCTCACCTGTCCGCCGCCGCGTGAGCGCATGCTTCACGATATCGAAACCCTGATTACGCATTTCCTCGACGTATCGTGGGGTCCGGTGCTACCGCCCGGCGAGTCGACTCAGCTGATCGAAGCGACCAAGGGCATCAACAGCTATTATCTGACCAGCGACGGCAGCACCATGAGCTACCGCACGCGCATCCGCACCCCGAGCTTTCCTCACCTGCAGATGATTCCCTACATCATCCGCGGCGCCATGATCTCGGACCTGATCGTGCTGCTGGCATCGATCGACTTCGTCATGGCGGATGTGGACCGCTGATGCACGCGTCGACAACAATGCCTGAGAATTTCGTCCTTGAGGCCGAGGATCGCGCGGCGATCGAGGATGAAACGCATCACTATGAGGATCCGCGCGCCGCCAGTATCGCCGCGCTCAAGATCGTTCAAAAGCGTCACGGTTGGGTGCCGGACGGCGCAATCCCCGCGATTTCACGCGTGCTCGGCGTTCCTGCATCCGACATCGAAGGCGTCGCCACCTTTTATAACCTGATCTTTCGCCGGGAAGTCGGGCGGCACGTCATCATGATTTGCGACAGCGTGGCCTGTTTTCTGACCGGCTACGATCGGGTCAGGGATGCGTTGTGCAAAAACTTGGGTGTAGGTCTTGGCCAGACCACTGCGGACGGCCGCTTTACCTTGCTGCCGATTTGCTGCCTCGGCGCCTGCGACAAGGGTCCGGTGCTCATGATCGACGATGACACACATGGCGACGTCGCTCCGGAAGCGATCATGCAGCTGCTGGAGCGTTATCCATGAGGTCGCTCGCCGAGATAAAGCCCCTTACATATCGTCTCAATCTCGCTGCGCCGCTGGATCTTGACGCCTACGAGTCTCAGGACGGTTACGCGGCGCTGCGCAAAGCAGTCAAGGATCTGCAGCCGGACGAGGTGACTCAGTTGGTGAAGGAGGCCAATCTGCGCGGTCGTGGCGGTGCGGGCTTTCCCGCCGGTGTCAAGTGGGCGCTGGTGCCGATGGGCGCGGACGCGCCGCGAAATAAATACCTGATTTGTAACGGCGACGAGATGGAGCCTGGCTCGTTCAAAGACCGCCTGCTCATGGAGGGCGTGCCGCATCAGCTTCTGGAGGGGATGATCATCGCCGCCTACGCGATCCAGGCGAGCCGCGGCTATATTTTTCTTCGCGGCGAATATGTGCTGGCGGCCGCGCGGCTGAATCGCGCCATCGCAGAAGCCAAAGCCGCCGGCCACCTCGGCGTCAATGTGCACGGCTCCCCCTGGAGCTGCGATCTGATCGTGCACACCGGCGCCGGCCGTTATATCTGCGGCGAGGAAACCGCACTGCTCAACTCGTTAGAAGGGAGGCGTGCCAATCCTCGCGCCAAACCGCCGTTCCCGCAGATCGCCGGCCTCTGGGGTAAGCCCACGGTGGTCAATAACGTTGAGACCTTAAGCAACGTACCGCACATCGTGTTGCGCGGCCTGGAATGGTTCCAGGGTTTGTCGCAAGGGAAGAGCACGGACACCGGCACCAAGCTTTACGGCGTCAGCGGCCTTGTCAAACGACCGGGCCTCTGGGAACTGCCGTTCGGCACCAGCGCGCGCGAAATCCTCGAGCAGCATGCCGGTGGAATGAAAGAGGGTCTCGAGCTTAAATGCTGGTTGCCCGGTGGTGCCTCCACCGATTTCTTGCTGCCCGAGCATCTCGATCTGGCGATGGATTTTGAAACCATCGCGAAAGCCGGCAGCCGCATGGGTACCGGTTTGATGACCGTGGTGGACGCCACCCAGAGCATCATTTCCGTGGTGCGCAATCTGGAAGAGTTCTTTGCGCGCGAGTCCTGCGGCTGGTGCACGCCCTGTCGCGACGGCCTGCCGTGGACGGAAAAACTGTTGGCCGCGCTGGAACGCGGCGAAGGTCGCCCGGGCGACCTTCAGCTACTCGAGCAGCTCACCC
>Ga0209624_10003181_pt1 | contig 11765 bp, 9 predicted proteins | sample JacPinW_OM2H0_O1_FD_188565 | JGI IMG/M metagenome (GOLD analysis project Ga0209624, IMG submission 188565) | Forest soil microbial communities from Algoma, Ontario, Canada - Jack Pine, Ontario site 1_JW_OM2H0_O1 (SPAdes) (version 2) | ecosystem: Environmental > Terrestrial > Soil > Boreal... | reverse complement strand
AACGTCTCCTGCGGCAGATACGCGATCTTCCGGGTTTCGCTCATCGCGCGCGCTCCGGTGCCATGCAGCATAGCACAAAAGACAGGCCGGCCGCGGAAGCTTTGATCTATTGAGGGGACTTAGCCTCGAGCAATTTTCGGAGGGTCCCCACGCCGTGGGTGAATGACCGCCATTGGCGCAACCGTCGCGTTCCGGCTACGTCCGCAATTTGGTGCACACCGCCTGCTCCTAGGACGAACCGCGAAGGGATGCTTCGGGTCGATTTGACCCGTTCCCAAGCCGTCGGCGAATGGCCGCTCTTTGCGCGCAAACGCGACGCCCGTATCCGTCCGGAGTAGTCGTCAAGCGGTCATTCATGATTGCGACGGTGGACGTCGTAGTCGGGGGTAGGCGACATTCGTGAATCGCCAGCCGACGCAGCGGGGGATCGGCTTCAACCTGCGCGCCGCATTCACTCCTCCGGTGCCCCCGCCTTGCGCAGGCCTTCATAAAGGCGGTCGTAGTAGCTGCGCAAATTAGGAGTGTCGTCTGGCTGGCGCGCCTTGAATTGGGCGATCGTCCTGGGGATGTCGAGCGGCATCGCGAGATAGCGACGCAGCGTATCGCTTGCCTCGGCATCGTGGCCTGAGAGCGCTAGGGAGGCCGCCAGCCTGGCGTAGGCGAGCGCAAAGTCAGGGTTCGCTGCAATCGAGCGTTTGAAAAACTCGGTCGCCTCTTCGTAGCGGGACAATGTGAATAACCCGGTCCCCTTGGTGTTGAGATATGCATAGGCTTGGGAGTCGTGGGGACTGAGCCGCAACGCCGCCTCAGCGTATTCGTCGGCCTTTTCTGTACGTCCCGCCGTCCAATTCGCGATCCAAAGCGGAATGTAGGCCGGAACGAAGCTCGGATTGAGAGCGAGAGTCCGCTCGGCCTCGACAATCGCCTCTTCCGGACGCTGCGGCGCCAGGAACCACGACCTAACGTGATGAGCCAAGTAATTGTTCGAATCGACAGCAAGAGCGCGCGATGTCAGCTCATCGGCTCTGACGCCATCAGCTTGGGGGTCGACGCTTTGCTGATTGCGCACCCGCACCACGAGCCTTAGCGCCAAAACCGCCAGCGCGCGAACATTGCGGTTATCGATTTGCAGGGCCCGCTCGCAAAGGGCATAGGCTGGCAGCATTTCTTTCCGTAGCGAGCCAAAGCGAAGATAGGCGGCCTCGCATTGCAGAGCGAGTTCCTCGGCGTCCGGATTTTCCGGGTGCGCCCGCGCGACGCGGCTCGCTTCCGCCTCGGTCAATTCGACTTGTAAAGCCCGGGCAAGGCGAGTGACGATCTCGTCCTGCATCGTGAGGAGATCGGTTTCATCGGCGTCGAATTGATCCGCCCAAAGATGAGCGCCCGTTGCCGCGTTAATAAGCTGGGCGTCGACCCGCACGCGCGTCCCGCTCTTTTGCGCGCTCCCCTCCAGCACATAGCGCACGCCAAGCTCCTTGCCGATCTGCTTTACGTCCATCGCTTTGCTGCGATAGGAAAAGGCCGTCGTGCGCGAGACGACGAAACTGCCGGGCAGCCGCGACAGGCTGGTAGTCAGCTCTTCGGTCAGAACGTCGCCAAGATAGTCCTGGCTCGCATCGCCCGAGAGATTTGAGAAAGGCAGCACGACTATTGAAAGTTGTGCGGGCTCGGCGGGCGGGGTGGGACTGGCGCCGAGGAAATGCCAAGCGCCGGCCGCGATTGCGACCAGCGCGGCGACTCCCACCATGAGCAGCACGGCGATCGAGCGCCGGGGTGGAATGACCGCCTTGGCCGCCTTCGCCAGCGCTGGGTTGCCCACTTCGAGCGAATAAGCGCGGATTGGCTTTTCGATATTCTTGAGCTTGGTCGGGCCGAGATCAGTCACCTCCATGTCGAGCCTGCCGCTCACCTGACGGTAGGCGTCCTCGGAAAGACAGATCGCGCCGGGCTTGGCGACTCCCTCCAATCGCGCGGCGATGTTGACCCCGTCGCCCATCAGGTCGCCGTCCGCTTCCTCGACGACGTCGCCGAGATGGATGCCGACGCGGAACTCGATGCGGCGCTCGGGCGGCAGGCCCGCGTTGCGTTCAACGAGGCCGCTCTGGACTTCGATCGCGCAGCGGACGGCGTCGACGACGCTGCGGAACTCGATGATCGAGCCGTCGCCAGTGCGCTTGACGACCCGTCCGTGGTGCACGGAGATGATAGGGTCGATCAGGTCGCTGCGAAGTGTCCGGAGCCGCGCAAGCGTGCGGTCTTCGTCCGCCCCGGCGAGCCGGCTATAACCGACCACGTCCGCCACCAGGATCGCTGCTAGTTTCCGGGTCTCGCTCATGGCGCGCCCCTCGGCCGCCGTTCAGATTAGCACAAAAGCCGCCCGGAGACGTCGCCTTTCTAAGGAGAGACGGAGCGGGCCCACTCGCCACGCCCGCCGCCGGAACTCGGCGACGAGGGCAACCGGCGACGCCGCCGCGCGGAGGCAAGCGGACGCCAGCGCGATCGATGAGGGCCGCTGCCGGCGATGGGAGCGCCAGACGCGCACGAGAGAGTTATCGGGCTAGACCACGCCCCCTTGACTCATCCTTAGTCGGCCAATTTGCGCACCCACGTGCGCGCGAGGGTCACGGGGCGAAAGCCCAGGCGCGCGTAGAGCCGTTTGGGTCGATCGTTAGCAAGCGCGCCGAGAAAGATCGTGTGACGCCCGTCGGCGCGCAATTGGTCGACGAACGTAGCGATCACGCCGGTGATGACGCCCTGGCGACGGGCAGACGGCAGGGTGAATAGATCCTCGATCATGCCAGCGCCGTTTGGCGCTGCCGCGCACCCGCCATAGGCGATGGGAACGCCGTCCTTTATCGCAAGATGGAAATGATAGGCGTGGCTCTTCGCGCGATAGACATCGACCGTCGCGGCTTGAATTCAGGCGGCAAGTCGAGGCCGTCGACGTGGCGTCGTTCGGCGTGGTTGGCGATCACGAGCCGAAGCAGCGCACTCCAATCGGCATTGTTGACGACCGGGCGAAGCGTCACCGACGCGCCGCGATCGGCCAGGTCTCCCTTGAGCGCCATTTGGATCGCGACGAACCGCTCATCGAAATCGTCGAGCGCGAGGCGGGCGAGAAACGCGTCCGCGGTGAAGCAATCTGTATGGGCCACGCGCCACGGCGTGTGCCCAAGATGGCGGTCCATCGCCGCGAAGACGGCGTCAATTTCCGCTTCGGTCTTGGCCGTCACCTCGTCGGCGTGGTTCGCTTCCCACACGTCGGGATGCGCGGGATTGGCGACGATGCCGCAATGCGGCGTTGCGATGACCTGGTTGCCAAGCCGTCGTTGCCACCGATAGGTCTCGGCCAGGAGGCGCGCCAGGTCGTCTGCCATCGAACTGCAATCCTAGCGCGTCGCGGGCCCAGTGCTAAGCCACGAGACTTGGCCCTTAGGTTCCCACGCGGGCGCGGCCGCCTCCATCCAGGTGGCGAGATCCCACTCGGCACGTTTCGACAAGGCGCGTTTTCTTGCGAGCCCGCGCTCCGGCCCTGGCAGACGTTCTCCCGCCTCGTCGAACCGCGGCTCGGCGATCGGGGGAAAGAGGCAACGACTGCGTGTTGGGGTCCATTTGAACCGTCCGCCACGCCGTTCGGCAATGACCGCTGTTTGCGCGAAGCAGACGGCAGGAGTCGACGTTAAGCAGTCACTCCAGACCACGACATTGGACGCGACAGTCGGGCGCGGAAATCAGAAGTTCGGACCGTCGTCCATCATGTTCACAGCCTTCGGTCCCCCGCCTCAAGATTTTTGCGCCCGCAAGCCCTCATGATAGCGGGACGCGCCGACCCCGATATCGAAGGAGCCGCACGACGAAGTCAGTTGCTCGTGGCAGCCTTGGAAGCGGCGCTAAATTGGCTTGCTCATCTCAGAGGTTGCCCGATCAAAGGGCCAAGTAGGCCCGCTTCGCGAGCCTTTATTTGCAAGCCGAGATACTTAGAATAAATGCGGCATTGCGCAAAACTGCCGGCGATAAACCAGAGCCCGGGCTGAGCAGTGCGCGTGAACATGTTGCGCAACTCCTGTTCGTCACCGAATCCCCAGATCGGGCCAACTCGAAGGGCAACGTCATCGCCAAACAGTTTGCGAACCAAATATTCTTGGCCTTTGTAGCCCGTCGCCAAAACAATCAGATCGGCGGCAAGTATTTCGCCGCTGCTCATTCGCGCTCCCTCTACAACGAAGGAGGCGATGTCGGAGAATTGCACCAGCCCGATGTCGCCGTTAACGATCAGATCGGAGCAGCCGACATTGAAGTAGTAGCCGCCACCACGGGTGAGGTACTTGAACTGCCAGCCCGTTCCCTCCTCACCGAAATCAAGTTTGAATCCCACCCGCCTGAGTCCATCGAGCAGGTCCTCGTCGAGATTCCTCGCTTTTTCGGTGAGGAGGATGTGGCTTTTCTTTGCCAGTGAAAGAGGGATGGAGGCCGCGATAAGATCGCAATCCTCCAGCGAAGGTCCTTCGTTATAGAGGGCGTAAGGCAGTTGCGCGCTCGGTTCGACATTGACGATCATAGTCGAACTGCGTTGAACAAGCGTGACCCTTGCACCGCTCGAGTGCAGGTCCTGCGCAATATCATGGCCGCTATTGCCCGAGCCAACGACAAGGACTTTTTTGCCCCTCCATGTCTCGCCGTCGTCGTATTGGCTTGAGTGCAGAACCGCGCCGCCGAAGTTGCGCAACGTCGGAATATCCGGAAGGCTCGGAATACCACTGACTCCGGTGGCCATGACGATATGCTGCGGGTGCATCTCTCGCTTCGTGCCGTCATCGCGGCGAAGTATGACGGACCATCGCCCCTCTTTTTCGTTGTACGCGCCGCCCTCGAATTCGGTGGCCGTCCAGTAGTTGAGCTCCATGCTTTCCACATAGGCCTCGAACCAAGCGGCAATTTTGTCTTTGGGAATATAGGCCGGCCAGGTCGGCGGGAAATGCAAGTAGGGCATGTGGTTGACGTGTGTCTGGTTGTGCAGAACCAATGCGTGATAGCGGTGGCGCCAGTTGTCACCGATGCGCCGTTCGCGGTCGATGATCAAAGTGTCGACGTGCAGTTGAGTGAGGCGCGCTGCAGTCGAAAGCCCTGCCTGTCCTCCGCCGACAACGAGGACGGCCGGCTCGCGGTCGACATAGGCAGCAGTGGCCTTCCTGAGGTCAAGCCAGTTGGGGCCCCGAAAGTCGCGCGAATAGATCTTGGTCTGGGGACGTGATCTTCCGAACTGCTCTTCGTACCCCTTGATTTCGTCGAGCGCTGTGAGCAGCGTCCACGCTTTCAGCGTGTTGCCATCGCCGGCATCCGGGGTGAGCCGCAAAATTCCGTTGCCGCGGCCCTCAGCCGTTTCAAATGCGAAGATCGCTTCAATCGCCTCAGTTCCGGCCCGCGCCACATGACGCGCCGCGGCGCGGCGGGGATCTATTCGGAAAGCGGTGGGTCGTACACTGCCGGTACGCGCCTTAAGCCCTGAGAGAATGGCCTCTGCGCCGTTGACCGTTTGGATGCGCCACGTGACCGCCAGCAAATCGCGCCAATAGCTATCGGCGTGAAAAAGCGTCTTGAGCAGGACATCGTCGGGCCTAACAAGAGCCGCTTCGAATTTCGTGAGCCAATTCTGTGCGGCCGTCGCAACGGTTTCTGTTGTCGACAGCATTCGCGCCCCCAACCAATCGATGCGCGCGGCACGCGCACCTCTCCAAAATCGGATCGACGAGGCAGTTGTTTTGCCTGCCTCTATGACGCTTGCGACGAATAGCGCATTTTCGGAGGATTCCGCCTCCAAGTCGAGGGCCGCAAGCTGTGGATTTCTGTTAACCTGGCCTTTTAGTGCGCGCAGGGGTTCAGCGCGCGGACGTGGCAAAGTCCGCGTGCAAGGTAACGTTTTCGGGCCTATTGACCCGCTCGCCGCGCCATCCGGCAAAGACCGCTATTGGCGCTCACCGGACGGCTCGAGTCGACGTTGAGCGGACATACCGGGCGTCGCCGGCTTAGGGGTGGCCGGCCGTGGGGGCACGAAAAACCGGGATCGTGTGAAAAAAGGGTAGGCGAAGCTCAAAACCAGCCGAACTGGCCTAACGTCTCGGCGCCTCTCGTCGCACCTGCTCGGTCGGCTTGTCTTCCCTCAGTCCGACGAACACGGTGTGGCGGAGCAACCCGTCGCCAGGAGCGCGTGTCAAGCGTCGAGGCTAACCCACCTTTTTCCGCACACCGGGCTTTTGCGTCTGTTTCTCTGGCGCTTCCTTTGGGGGCTTTTCGGGCGCACCGCCGGCGATCGGCAAGAGGATCTCGCGTTGGGCAGGATTTCCTTTGGACGGCGGCTTGCCCTGCGGCGCAACAGCCGGCTTAGCCGCCACCGCCCTTGGGCCCGCTGATTTGGCCGCCGTCTTTGGTGCGTCTTCCTTGGCTTTCTCGATGCTTTGGCGCAACGCCGCCATTAAGTCCGTGCCGGCGACAATCCGCGGTATCGGGCGCTCCTTGGAGATCGGCATCCCAGCCTTCTTATCGGTCAACATAGTGACGACCGCCTCTTCGTAGCGATCGTGGAATAGCTTGGGGTCGAAGGTCGCCGCCTTGCTTTCGAGAATATGCTCGGCGAGAGCAAGCATGTCCTTCGCGATGTGAACGTCTGCGATGTCATTGAAATAAATTGCGTCGTCTCGAACCTCATAAGGGTATCTGAGCGTGGAGCCGAGCAGGCCCTTTCCGCGCGGCTGAAGCATGACCACGCGCTCGCGCTTAGACAGGACCACCCGGCCCAACGCGACCATGCCCTTTCCGCGCATTGCGTCGCGGATGACCGCGAACGCCTCGAGAGCGACCTTGTTCTCCGGAACCACATAATAGGGGCTGTCGACGAAGCGCTCGTCGATCTCGGTTTTCGGCACAAAGCTATCGATGTCAATCGTGTGGCTGCTCTCTATTGCGACGGCGTCGAGTTCTTCGTCCTCGACCTGCAGGTAGACGCCCTTCTCGAACTCGTAGCCGCGGCCCTTGTCGTCAGGCTCGATTGGCTCGCCCGTCCCTTCGTCGACCAATTGTTGACGAAGGCGATTACCGGTTTTCTTGTTGATCTGGCGGAAGGAGACTCGCTCGCCCGACGACGTCGCGGTGTATAGCGCGATTGGGCATGAAACCAGGGAAAGCTTGAGATAGCCCTTCCAGTAGGGGCGCGGCGGGGCCATGGGAACTCCTACTCAACGCGGACAACGATCCCTTTATAACACCGCCCCGTTCACAACTCATACACGCATTTTGCTTTCTGCGTCCGACGAGCGATAGCGACAGGCAATTACCTCCGCTCTTGTTCTCTTTCTGTTCCTGTCCAAAAATGGCCGGATGCATCCGCCCCTTTTTCGTAAGACGCACCGGCTCTCTGACTGGCCGGATTGCGTGATTGAGTTGCATTGCTTGCATTGCCGGGGCGGCTCGGTCGGCTATCCAGTGCGGCTGCTGTTAGAACGCAAGGGCGATATGACCTTTGAAAATCTACTCCGACGCTTGCGCTGCAAACGCTGCGACGGGGTCAAGCCCTCGCCCGTTTATCTCGTGGCCGGGCATCACCGTACCGCGAGCGGCGGCCCTGACCCTGACTGGTCCATTGAGTTGGTGCCGCCACCGGAAGTGAAATGTTGAACGGCTGGGCCGGTGCCGAAGGGCGCACCGCTGCAGGGCGGTTCACCGCGAAGACAGCCGCTGGCGGCGAAACGCATAAATCAGCCACCGCGCCGGCAGCGTGCAATGAAACGCCGGCGACCGGGGCGCTCGGCTGGGGCGGCTAGACTAGCGCCGCCGCTTCTTGTTCGGCTTGATGCCGTCGCGGTTGTTCCACTTGCCGATCTGCTTCTTGACCGTGTCCAGTTTGATATCCCCTGCGAATTCGTCTTGGATGAGTACCGCCAGATCCTCTGCCGTTATCCGGTTGGGGTCGTCCGGGGCCAGATTGGCGTAGCGCTCCCGCCACATCTTCTCACTTTCGATTCGCCATCTGGTGTCTCTCTCTGCGGCATACTTTGCGGCGCGATTGTCGCCCCCGCCCTTGCGGGTCGCGTGCAAGGCCTCATAGCTCGCTAGCTCGCGCCTGGGCGCGGCTGCGCCTTCATTGCGCTCGAAGGTCGCCCAGTGTGCGGCGAGGTCGGCGATCTTCTCCATCAGGAGTCCGGCCTTCTCGTCGTCAGCCACCAACTCGTCTATCAGGTTAGTGATGTCGTCCACGTCGGAACACATGGACGAGATGATCATGCCTCGAATGAAGCGATAACTCTTATCCTGGCTCACGACGCTGAATGCGTGCCTCAATCCGCGCTCCATTCTGGCGACGCCGCGCTCCCTCGGCGGGAGCGGTCCGAACTTGCGAAGCTTGAGCTTGAGCGTCCCGCTGCTGGCGGGGCCTAGGTCGACCTGCAGCCGCCTGCCCAGCCGGGGGGCGATGTGTCTCACTAATTCGGCCCATTCGGCGGCCGCCTCAGCCTCCTGAGCCTCGCTTGGCGGTTTGTATTCGTGGGGATCATCGTTCACGACCTACCCTCCACGATCTGAGCCACCTCTTCGGCGAGCCGGGTAAATGCCTCCCGCTTCTCATCGAGATAGGCGTGCCGATCGTAGGTTCGCTCTATTGCGCCCGCGACATGGCCGAGGCACTTTTCGGCGATATAAGGCGGGACCTTGGCACGGCTCATGAGCGCGCGCGCCGTACGCCGCAGATCGTGCAAGGTCCAGTCCTTGACGCCGCATCGCTGATCGAAGGCAGCCTTACGGTTGGATATGCCGCCCATCGGCGTCGCGCCTGTCAGCGTAAAAACGTATTTGCCGGGGCCGATTCTTGGCAGGCTCGCCAGTGCGCCAACCGCTGCGCCGGATAGCGGCACGACGTGCTCGCGCTTCGTCTTGTACCTTCGCCCCGGAATGATCCAGAGATCGCCATCGACCTCGGGCCACGTCATCGCCGCCGCCTCCATCCTTCGGCAGGCTGTTAATAGCGTGAACCGGACATATGCGCCAAACGGCTCATGGCGGCCGCTGGCGGCCCAAATGCGCCGCAACTCGTCGTCGGAAAGGATTCGCTCCCTGGACCCGTCACTGTCCGTCTTGGGCCCCATTCCGCGCACAACCGGCGAGGTGAAATCGTCCGACCTCGCCGCGTGCCAGTTCAGCACTCTTCTCACGACGGCGAACACTAGCTTAGCGGTTGCCTCGCCGTTGATCTGGGCGATGCTATCGAGCAGGGCCGTAATCGTGCTGCGCTTGACGGATCCGACGGGTTGTTTCCCCAGCGCCGGAACGACAAGCCGATCAAGCAGGCGTTGGTACTGGCCAACAGAGCGCAGCCTGCGCCCTTCGATCCGCAGGAAGGTCTTTGCGACCTCGGCGAACGTGTCTCCGTCCGCGGCGGTCCTGCCCTGTGGATCGGCGCCCTTATTGAGCTTGTCCCGCCATTCCTGAGCCTGTTTGCGCGCCTCTGCGAGCGAGGCAAATCCGTTGAGCGTAATCCGCCGCGATTTGCCGGCGTGTCGATATTGGAAGCACCACGACCTGACACCTCGGTTTGTGACCATTAGCGCAAACCCCGGCTCGCTTGCGTCCCAATAGAAAATCCGATCCTTTCCGTCTTTCGGACCGGCTGCAGTCTCAACGAATTTCGCGGTAAGCGGGCGTTTCACGATGATCACCTCGGTAAGCGTCATGCTTACCCGACGCTTACCTGAATGTCAAAATGCCAGTTTTTATGATGCTAAGCCGTCTTCAGCGGATTAATGGCCATATTGCGGCGCACAATGCCTTGCGCTCGCCTCGTTTGATCGGCATCATCACGCCGTCGTGAAGTTGAGTTATTGCGCGGATTCAAGGGGATTCTTATCGGGATGAAGCGCTTTAGAGTGAGACGGGCAGCTCTGCTCGCGCTCGCGATGGTGTTTTTGGTCGTCGCCTGGGTCTGGGACGGCTTGGTCGCGGTCGGTCGGGCGCTTGCTGGCTTCGTACCCTGGGCGCGTTTCAAGCAGGCCTTCGCCTCGCTGGTCGATCGCCTGCCGGCGCCGCTGGTCCTCCTGATTTTCCTGGTGCCACTCCTGATCGTCGAGCCGCTTCTGGTGGTCGCTACTGTTGCGATCGCCATGGGCTACGTTGTCTCCGGAGCTATCGCCTGGGTCGTGCTGAAATTTCTGGCGGTCGCGCTCATCCCAGCGATCTTCGATCTGACGAAGCATCGGCTGATGACCATGCCATGGTTCGTTCGGGCGTATGAGAAGGTGGTGGCGTTTCATCATTACGCCGACCAAATCGTGGCCCCTTACAAGCACGCCGCCGCGGCTGTCCTCCGCCAATGGCGTATGCGCGCCTCCACAATGACAAGACGCGTTCCCGGCCTTGCCCATCTCGCGGCGCGCTTCGCCGCCCGCAAGCGCGCAAGCGGCCGGCCGGCGATGCCCTCAGGCGGGTAGGGCGGTGCGAACACCTCGGGCCTTGCTGGACGGCGCCGCGCCTCCAATCCGCATAAAAGTCTTGCTTTGAGAGAGAGTTGACAGACCGAGCCGCTCGGACCACATTTGCTTTGCTCGAGGGGCGTCCCGAACGGGGCTGAGACGGCGACAAGCCGAACCCTTTGAACCTGATCCGGGTCATGCCGGCGAAGGGACGTAGCGGCCGCACTCCTCACTTGGTCCGCCCGTTTCCGCCGTCGGATTTGATACGCGAGGAGACGGCCATGAACGAGATTCCCAAGTTCGCCGCGCCGCGGACCGTGACCACTGGGCCGATTATTGGCTCGCGGAAGGTCTACGCCGCGCTCAACGGGAGCGCCGACATCCGCGTTCCGTTTCGCGAGATCGCGCTCTCCGACCCGAACGAGGCACCGGTGCGGGTATACGATCCGTCCGGGCCCTATACCGAGACCAATGCAGCGATCGATCTTGCCGCGGGGCTCAAGCCAGTGCGCGAGACCTGGATTGAAGCGCGGAACTTTGCCGACGTGCAGCCGCGCCCGATCAAGCCCGAGGACAACGGCAACGTTTCCGTGGATCGCCTTGCGCCGCTCTGTCCTGCTGAGCGGACGCTCCGCGCAGGCAGGCCTGGCCAACTCGTCACCCAGTTCGAATTCGCCCGCACGGGGATCGTCACCGAAGAGATGATCTATGTCGCCCATCGCGAGAATCTGGCGCGCGAGGCCGCGGTGGAACGCGCTACCGAGCGTCTGGGCGATGGCGAGAGCTTCGGTGCCGCCGTCCCCGAATTCATCACGCCGGAATTCGTGCGCGAGGAAGTGGCGCGCGGACGAGCGATCATTCCCGCCAACATCAATCACCTCGAACTTGAGCCGATGGCGATCGGCCGCAACTTTCTGGTCAAGGTGAACGCCAACATTGGCAATTCGGCGGTGAGCTCGGGCGTCGCGGAGGAAGTCGAGAAAATGGTGTGGGCGATCCGCTGGGGCGCCGACACGGTCATGGACCTTTCGACCGGGCGCAACATCCACAACATCCGCTCCTGGATCCTGCGCAACGCGCCGGTTCCGATCGGAACGGTGCCGATCTACCAGGCGCTGGAGAAGGTTGGCGGCGATCCGCTCAAGCTTGACTGGCAAGTCTTCAAGGACACGCTGATTGAGCAGGCCGAGCAGGGCGTCGATTATTTCACCATCCACGCCGGCGTGCGCTTGGCCTATGTGCCGCTGACCGCGAAGCGAGTCACCGGCATCGTCTCGCGCGGCGGCTCGATCATGGCGCGCTGGTGCCTCGCGG
>Ga0209624_10003179_pt1 | contig 11766 bp, 9 predicted proteins | sample JacPinW_OM2H0_O1_FD_188565 | JGI IMG/M metagenome (GOLD analysis project Ga0209624, IMG submission 188565) | Forest soil microbial communities from Algoma, Ontario, Canada - Jack Pine, Ontario site 1_JW_OM2H0_O1 (SPAdes) (version 2) | ecosystem: Environmental > Terrestrial > Soil > Boreal... | reverse complement strand
CCAGGGACGACGTGATCTCGTCGCAGATGATCAGCTCGGGATCGGCGGCAAGGGCGCGGGAGATAGCTACACGCTGTCGCTCCCCGCCCGATAGCTCCCGCGGCAGGCTATCCGCCAACGATCCCGGAAGACGGACGAGCTCGAGCAGCTCATCGACCGACCTCCGCCGGTCCTTGGGGCACAGCCTCAGCGCCCGGTTGATCGCGCTGCGGACATCCTCTCTTGGATTCAAGGCGAGAGTCGGGTTCTGGAACACGATCTGAAGCAGCCGGCGCTGCTCGGTGGTGCGCTTTGCCGCGTGGGGATCGAGCGGGGCTCCGCGGAGGAGAACCTCGCCGGCATACGGCTGGATGCCGGAGATCGCGCGCGCAACCGTCGTCTTGCCGCTTCCGGATTCGCCGACCACTGCCAGGCACTCGCCTTTGGTGAGCGAGAAGCTGACGTGGTCGGCCGCAACAACCTTCACGCCGCGGACAACGTACTCGACCGTCAGATCCTTGACGACCAGAAGCTGATCGTCCCGCCGCTGCAGCGCCGGCAAATGACGGCGTTCGACGGAGAACTTTTCCTCGATCGGGTGAAAGCAGCGAGCGCTCGTGTCCCGCCCGACCATCGGCCTCAGCTCCGGGGCACCGGACCAGCACCGATCGGTGGCCCTGGTGCAGCGCGGTGCGAACGAGCACGCGGTGGTCGTCCGGTCGGTCAACGAGGGCGCGACCCCCGCCATTGATTGCACGAGCGCTGCCGTCCGGTGATCGGGGGTCGAGCTGAGCAGACCATGCGTGTAGGGATGGGCCGGACGGGTCAGGACCTGCTCGGCTGGCCCGACCTCAACCACCCTCCCGGCGTACATGACCGCTATCGCGGTCGCCAGTTCACCGACGACGGCTAGGTCGTGGGAGATGTAGACCATCGAGACCGACAGTTCGCGCTGGAGCCGACGGAGCTCCGCCAGCAGCGACGCCTGCGTAATAACGTCTAGCCCTGTGGTCGGCTCATCAAGGACCACGAGGCGAGCGCCGGACAGCAAGGCGATCGCACAGCAGACCCGCTGCTGCTGACCGCCGGACAGCTGGTGGGGAAAGCGGCGCAGAAATTCCTCGGTGGCGGGCAGACCGACGGTCTCGAGCATCTTCTCGCGCTCGGCATCAAGCTCTCCCTTGGCCGAGGAAGCACGGCCGCGGCGGTGGGTCTGCATGTCTCTCAGCAGGGCGCCGATCCGCATCGCCGGGTTCAGCGAGGTGCCTGGCGACTGCGGCACGTAGCTGAGGTAGCGCCCCCTCAGGCGTTCGAGCGAGCGGGGATCCTCGAGCGAGAACTGGCCGCGTCCGGCCAGCGACAGCGTGCCGTGCGTGATGCGCGCGCCGGCCGAGCTGAGCCCAAACAGTGAAAGCGCGGTCGTGGTTTTGCCGGAACCGGACTCGCCGACGAGGCCGAGGACTTCCCCCTCTCCGAGCTCGAGCGTGACGCCGTCGACGATCGGCATTCCGGCGGCCGTTTCCACCCGCAGATCCTCGAGTGTGATCGCGTGGGGAGCGACCGCGGCCGGCATGGCGCTCTCCGTCACAACGCTCACCGAACCTCGTCGTCGATCTGGGCCACGCCGCCGGAGCTTGGGAGCGTGGCGAGGCCCGCGCGAGCACCACGGCCCCACAGGCGCGACCGCCAAGTTCCCCGCTGCACCGTCGAACGAGTGACTGCGCGAAGGTAGGCGTCGCCCACGAGGTTCACGCCCACCGTGAGCAGCGCGAGCGCTATCGCCGGCGCCAGCACTCCCCACGGATTCAGGGTGATGCCGACCCGGTTCTCCGACATCATCAGCGCCCAGTCCGCCGTCGGCGGCTGTAGACCCAGGCCGAGGTAGTTCATGCTCGCGATCAGGATCACAGAAATCGAGAAGCGCAGTCCGAAATCGGCAAGCAACGGCGGAAGGATGTTCGGGAAGATGTCCTGACGCCAGATCGTCAGGGTCCCGTCCCCACGGGCTTGGGCGGCCTCAACGTAGGGCATCTGCCGTACCGAGAGCGAAGCCGTGCGAGTGATCCGCGCGATCGCCGGAGCCTGCACCGCGATGACACCCACGACCAGCACCCAGACGTGCTCGCCGCCGCCCGCCACTAGAACGAGCAGCACCAGCAGCGGGGGGAACGCGAGCAACAGATCGACGAACCGCATCGTCAGCATGTCCCTGATCCCGGATCGGTACCCCGCGTACATCCCCGCCAGCACCCCGACGAGGTAGGCCACCAACGTGGAGGAGAGACCGATCAGGATGACCGACCGGCCGCCGTGCAGAAGCCGAGAGAGCACGTCGCGACCGAGAAAGTCGGTGCCGAGCGGGAATCCCGCCCCCGCCGGGGCGTTCGGCGGCCCAAGCGTTTCCGTCGGCGAGTGCGGGGACACCAAGGGGCCGATGAAGGCGACCAGCAGGATGACGACGACGATGAAGACGCCGACCGCGCCAGTCGGCTGTCGTAACACGCGCCTGGCCGTCCGCCACCTCATGAGATCGTGGTCCTCACTCTGGAATCCAGCAGGATCGCGACCACATCGGCGACGACGTTGATCAGCACGTAGAACGCCGCGAGAAAGATCGACACCACCATCACCACTTGCACATCGTGGACGGAGATCGCGTTCACCAGTGCGGTGCCGATCCCCGGGTAGTCAAAGACGCTCTCGACCACCACGAGACCGCCGATCAGGTACTGAAGCTGCTGGGCGATTAGCTGGATCGTGGGCGGGAGCGCGTTCGGTAGGACATACCGGAAGACGATCCTGCGCTTGCTGTATCCGTTTATTCGCGCGAGCACGACGTAGTCCTGAGAGACGATGTCAGCCACGCACGCACGTAAGACTCTCGATCCGAACGCGAGACTGACAAGCAGCAAGGTCAGGACCGGAAGCACGAGAATCTTGACATTCGACAGCGGCGACTCGCCGGGAGCGAGGCTGCTCACCGGAGGGAGCAGGTGAAGGCGATCGAAGAACAGGACGATCAGTAAGGTCCCGACGAGAAATTCCGGCAGCGAGCTGATCGCCAGCGAGGTCACCGAGATCGTCGTGTCGCGCGCGCTACCAGCTCTCAGCCCCGCCGCCAGGCCCAGGATGATCACCATCGGGATGAACAGCAGCATGGTGATTACGGCGAGGACTGCCGAGTGCGCGAAGGCGGGACCAATGATCGATCCGACCGATGTGTTCTGTCCGGCCACGAGGCCCGCCGTCGAGTAGCCCAGATGGCCTGAGAACAAGTGCCCCATGAAGTGGAGGTAGCGATCCCACGCCGGATGGCCCTGATTCAGCTGCTGCTCGATCGCGGAGACGGTCTGAGGGGTCGCGTTTCGGCCGAGAATGATCTGGGCCACGTTCCCCGGCAGCAGCGTGATCGCAGCGAAGATCACAGCAGAGGCGATGAGCACAGTCACCACGCCAGCGAGAACGCGGCGGAGCACGTAGAAGGCCAGCGGGAAGCGGTGCCGGAGCCGCGTCCGACTCGGCGGCGCCGCCGCCACCTCGCCCGCCGGCGACTCGGGGGAGACGGACACTAAAGACATTCTGTCCTCACCGAGACGCCCTCGCCGCCGGGCTCGTCAATCCGTGCCCCCCGAACGCGGCGACACTCGGCGGTTCGACTGCGCCGCGTTCACGAGGCGATCCAGGCGCCGGCGAAGTTAAAGTTCCCGCACAGCAGCACAGAGGTCGTGTGCACGCCGCGAACGTGCGTGGCATAGGCGTCGACCCAGTTGGTGTTCGCCGGGATGATCCAGGCCCCCTCCGTATGGTCGTAGGACTGCACCGCATGCCACTTCTCCGTCGCCGAGGAGTCATCCGTCTCCTTGAGCGCGTCGAACAGCAAGCTGTTGTTCGGGCCGTACGTCGCAGATCCGTCTCCCCAGTGCGCCATGTCATAGATAGCGCCCTTGATGCCGGATGTCACGTAGTAGCTCGCCAGTGAGTTACACCCAGTTGTGTAGAACTCCATGTCGAATTCGCGCTTGAAGAACCCCGTGGCGGACGTGAGGTAGGTAGCGGTCGGAAACACGCGGAGAGAGACATTGACGCCAGCCGCCTGTGCCTGCTGCTTGAACAGGGTTGCGATCGGAACCAAGCCGGGCACGACCGGCGACGTCGCCAGCGTGATCGTCAGGTTCTCGTGTCCGGCCGCCTTGAGGATCGACTTCGCTTGCTCGGGATCGTGGACGCTAATCAGATCGCTGGCATGGAACTGGTCGGTGTTACACGGACAGTCGTTGCCGATCGTTCCGTAGCCGTTGAGGGCGTCAGTGATGTAGGGAGCCCGCTCAGGGATCAGGTGGAACGCCTTCCGCACCTGTGGATCGGCAAACACACCGACGTCCGACCGCATATTGAGATCCACGAATCCTGGCCCTGCCTGGTTTCCGATCACGATCGTCCCGTTGCTGGCGTTAGCGGCTGCGAGGCCGGGATCGACACCTGGGACGATGTCGATGTCGTTGGCGAGGAGGCCATTCATGCGGTCGGACTCGGTCGTGTAGCTGGTGTTGATGACCAGCGTGTCGATGTAGGGCAGACCTTCCTGCCAGTAGTTCTTGTTGGCTCCGAACACGCTCTGCACACCGGGATGGAACGACTCGAGGGTGAACGGGCCCGTACCGTTCCCGTCGCCCCAGTTCGTAGTCCCGGCGGCTCCGATGTAGGCCTGCGGCAGGCACAGCGTCGACGGGAACTGAGCGATGCCCAGCTTCAGCGGCACCTGCACCGTGTAGTTGTCGAGCTTGCGAACGCCAGGGAAGTCGATCATCGTGGCCAGTGCCGCGTTGTAGATGTTCTTCGGGTTGTTCCACAGGTGCTGGATCGTGTACACGACGTCGTCGGCACCGAACGGCTTGCCGTTGTGGAATTCGACGTCATGCCGGAGGTGGAAGGTCCACAGCGTGGCGTCGCTGTTGGTGTCCCATGAGGTCGCCAGCGCCGGGCCAACGGTACCGCCGGGCGTGGGGATGACAAGGCCGTCGAACAGCGCGTAGGCACGCGTGAAGTCGCCGGTGCCGACGAGGCCCGCGTCGAAGAGGCTGATGCTTTCGGCCGGACCACCAGTGATGAAACCGAGGCGGAGCGTGCCGCCCTTCACCGGCGTGCCGCCCGTCTGCGGTCCGGACGAGAGCGCCCGGCCGATCTGCGCGGTCTTCGCTGGCGTTGTGCTGCTGCTGCCGCAGCCGGCGAGGACAAGTCCCATTGCTCCAACCCCGAGGGCTCCGCGACCGAGGAATGACCGCCTCGAGATCTCGGTTTCCAGGGCTGACTCGAAGGGGTTGGACTCCATCGTTCTCTCCTCTTGTTCCTGTGGCTCCATGTTTTCTGCCTAACGACGCCCCAGCACGTGCGGCCGGAAGATGCCGATCAGGAGAGATCGCTCGAGCGCTGGCGTCACCTGTCCGGGTAGGCCGAATATCGCGCGCCGCTTTAACAAAAGCCCAAGACTTCGTTAGAAGAGCTCAGCGGCGGCTAGATGGACCGCAGCGCGCTCCTGCGCCCGACGCGACGGGCGATGGGTTTCAGGATCGATGTGGTCGGCGCAGCCCATGGTCCGGCGGCTCGTAAGAGGCCGCTCGCAGCGACGACGATGCGTCGAGCATCGTCTCGGCGACAGACACCTTGCTACGTCGGAGCGGCCCCGCACCACGCTACGTATCTCCTTGCAGCGAACTCAAGACTTCCGAAATATAGCGCTTCCCTGCAAGATTATGCAATCCCCAATGTTCGTGTTTTTCGGACACGGACCGCTCGCGGTGCCATGGCCGGGACCCCGGACGCGCGACCTAGCACGCGGTAATTCAACGGACTAAGCGCGACTCCGGCCGTCCCACCAAGCTCCTGCTACAGCCAACGCGCGAGGTCGCGCCACGGCCCTTCGAAGGTCTCTTCAAGCGCCTCCTCAACGCGAACGCGCAGAAGCGGCTCCCAAGTCTCGGCGGCAAAGGACAGCTTGTGTCCATGGCCAGAGACCTGGACCGGCGGCCAAGCTGGTGCATTCAGTGTCCGGGTCAGGCTGGTGATGACACCGGGGGCATCGATGATTCGGTCCAGTTGCAGGCGCAGTGAGGCGGACATCATTCAGACAGTCCGGATGCGATTCCGACGCCGAGCGTCCCCACCTCGTCGTCGAGCTGTACGTCCTGCGGTGCGATGCCCAACTCCAGCGAACACATGAACGCCACGCCCGCCATGCAGACCGATCCCTGGCAGCGTCCGCCCGTCGCCCGGGTCCGCTTGCGGACGCCGGCAATCGAGCGCGCCGGCACGTGCATCCTAAGCGCGGCCGCGATCTCGGCTGCCGACACCTGCTCGCACGCGCAGACGATCTGCCCGTAGGCGGCGTCGAGGCTCGTCAGGGTTGTCGGCTCGGGCTCGAGGCCGAAGTGCGGAGTTGGCGGCACGGCGGTCAGCGCCGACTCGCGCTCGTCGGCCTCAAGACCGGCCGCGCGCAGCAGCTCGAACACGCGGTCGGCGACCGCCGGGGAGGAGGAGACACCGGTCGAGCGGATCCCGGTGGCGTGCACCAAGTTCGCAATCCGGCTGTCGATGCGCAGGCGGTAGACGTCGTCGCTGGCGGGGCGCAGCGCGGCGAAGCTCTTGATCGCATAGTCCGGCGAAACGGTCGGGACCAGCTCCTGAGCGCGCGTGAACAGCCGATCGACAGACTCTCGGTCGGTCGACTTGTCAAAGCGGTCCTCGCGGTCCTCGGCCGTGGGACCGACGAGCGCGGAGCCGTTGGTCGTCGGTACGACGAACACCCCCCTCGCCTCAGGCTTGGGGATCGGCGCGATCACGTGGTTCAGTCTCGACCCGAATGCTCGGTCGAGCACCCAGTATTGGCCGCGCCGCGGCCACATGCGGCAGGGGTCCGCGCCGGCCAGCGCATCGATGGCGTCGGCGAACAGCCCAGCGGCGTTGACGACGAATCGCGCGCGGAGGTTTCCCGTCGGCGTGTGCACCTCGCGCACCCGACCGCCGTCGAGGTCAAACCCGACCGCCGGTGACCGGACCCGGATCTCCACGCCGTTGCGTGCGGCGAGCTCCGCATAGCCGATGGTCAGCCGCATCGGATCGATGATCCCCTCGTCCGGGACCCACAGCGCCCCCCGGCACTCGGGGTTCAGCAGCGGCTCCATTGCGCACGCCCGCTGGCTTGAGATCACCTCGGTGCGGACGCCGTTCGTGGTGGCGTCGCGGTGCAATTCATCGAGCCGCTGGAGGTCGGCCTCGGTATGCGCCACGACGAGCGCCCCGATGCGCCGGAAGGGGACGTCGAGCCGCTCGCACAACGATTCCCACCGGTGGTTCGAGGCCACGATCATCTCGGTCTCGAGCGCCCCCGGCGTGGCATCGAAGCCGGTGTCCGTGACACCGCCGTTACCCTTACTCGCGCCCTCCGCAAGATCCCCGGCGGCCTCGAGTAGGCACACCTTTGCGGTCGTCGACGATAGCCTCGCTGCGACCGACGCGCCCACCACACCACCGCCGACGATTGCGACGTCGACATCATGGGCTCTCATCTACGGGAGTCTCCGATCTGTGCGCGGTGGCGCACGGGCTTGCTATATTTCGTAAGGCTAGTTAGGGCGCAAGCCAAAGTCAAGCCAACGATCGAGGTCGCGTCGTGTCCGGACCTGTTCTTGCCCTCGCAAGTGCCCTCGCTGGTGGCTGTGGCGATTTCGTCGGCGGGACGACCTCGCGTCGCATTGGCGTCGTGCGGTTCATCCTCTGCACCCAGCTGATGGGGCTGCTGATTGCGGCCATATGGGTGCTCATCAGCGGCGAGCCCGTTCCGCCGATCCGGGTGATCGCAGCCGCAGCCGGTGCAGGGTTCGGACTGACGGTGGGCATCGCGGGATTCTTTCAGGCGATGGTGGTCGGAGCGATCAGCATCGTCGCCCCGATCAGCGCCACCGGCGTCGCGCTGCCGATCATCGTCGGGATCGCCCGTGGTGAGCAGCCGGATGCCGTCCAGGTCGTCGGCATCCTCGCCAGCATTTGCGGCACGATGCTCGCCGCGCGGCCGTCGTCCGACCTGCCCTCGCCGGTCGGGGAGTCCGGCGTGCGACTGGCCTGCCTGGGCGCGCTTGGCAACGGTCTGTACCTGTGGCTGATGTCACCCGCCAGCCAGCACGGGATCGGCTGGGCAATGTTGATCGTGTGCGCGACACCGGTCTGCCTGCTGGTCCCTGCCGTGATCGTCCGGCGCACCTCGCTCCGACTCGCCGTGACGCCTCGCTCGGTGGCGGCGGTCGCGTTGGCGGCAGTGCTGACGTTCACTTCGGTGACGCTCTACGCGTATGCCACGCGGCATGGGCAGCTAGCAATCGTTTCGGTGCTGGCGGCGCTGTACCCGGTGGTCACCGTCCTGCTCGCGTTCGGCGTGCTGGGCGAGCGCGTCTATGGGCTGCAGCGCGTCGGCGTCGCGGTCGTGCTCGCTGGCGTGCTGCTCCTGTCGGCCTAAGGGTTCCGCTTCGTCCTGGACCGCGCCAACGAGCGCGCTGTCAGCGCTAGTGCCAGGAACAACCAGAGCGGAGTGAGGGCGCGCAGCAGAACAGGCTGAACGAAGTCTCGCGGCTCGAGCTCGATCTGCGATGGCCACGCGCCCATGGCCCCGTCGACCTTCACCCTGCGATTGACGACCGAGATACCTGTCAGCTCGAACGGGAACTCCCCCACCGGGGATGTCACTTTCATCTCAGTCCCCTTTGAGTCGCTGGACCAGAGCTTGCGAAGCCTGACGTGCGTGCATTACCACCTCGTCGATCGTTGCATGTTCGGCAATGTGCTGGATGAATGTGGTCGAGGAATTGTCCTCGATTCCACCGTCCACGTTGCGGAGGGGACGCTGCCGCGCCGCGAGTACCAGCGCGTCACAGAGGATCCGCTGCGTCGCTCCCTGGCGCTCGATCAGCACCTCTCCGACCCTCCCCTTCCCGGACACGGAGGTCGGCGTCCATCCGGCGTAGTGCTCAGGGGCCCGAGCGAGCGCGGCGGCCTCGTTTGGAAGGCTGACGGTGACCGCGCGGATGCGATGGTGTGCGAGCTCGTCGATCGTGCGCCCGGCCCAGTCGCCAGACCCGACCACGACCACGTTGTTGCCGATGCGGACGCCGGCCTCGAGCAAGTGGACAGCCACCGGCGCGGCGAGCACACCGGCAAGGCGCGCGAGCCCCGACAGACGGAGCTCGGCGGCGGTCGACGGCCTCGAGCCACCCGCGTACACCAGGTGATCGGAGGGCTTCCAGCGAATCGCGCCGGGCGCGGCGACGAGCAGCTGCTCCCCAGTCCAGCGTGTCGCGGTGGCGCCGAGCGCGAACTCGACCCCGCCCCGCTCAGCGCGCCTGACGAGCTCGCGGATCGCCGGATGGTCGAACGGCAGGACGCCGCCGCATGCGGGCAGTCGGTCGACGAGCAGTACCTCTGCCGCGGCGCTCAGCGCATGAGCCGAGGTGAGCCCGGCAACGCCTGCACCGACTACGGCGACCCGTGTCATCCAGACGAGCTCGAGTCGCCGTCGCCGCCTCCTCCGTCGAGGAACCGCATCGCATCGTCGACATCCGCCCCGTCACGCATGACCGCGGCGAGGGCGAGGACGAGCGCGGCCGGGTCTGGCGCCTGCCAGATCTTGCGGCCCATCGTGATCCCCCGCGCGCCGCCGGCCATTGCGCCCTGCACCATCGTCAGGACGTCGCGGATGGTCGGGGCCTTCGGCCCGCCCGCGATCAGAACCGGCACCGTGCTGTACCGCACGACCTCGGCGAACGTCTCCGCGTCGCCGGTGTACCAGGTCTTGATCAGGTCCGCCCCTTCTTCAGACGCCGTGCGAACGGCGAGACGCATGTCCGCGACCGTGTATGGCCCGTCGTACGGCTGTGCCTCCGGCCCCCCGATCGGAAACACCTCGGCCACGAACGGCATCCCGAGGGCGGAGCACTCGTCCGCGATCCGTCCAAGCGAAGGGAGCTGGCGGCTCTCGCCCGGGCCTCCGAGGAAGAACGTCGCACAAACCGCGTCAGCGCCGTTGCGCAGTGCCTGCTCAACCGATGCCACTTCCAACTCGTCCTCGGCTGCGGCGGTAATGCCGGTCCGGCCGCTGATGCGCTGGATCCAGGCAGCGGTGCCGCCGAACGCCCCAATCGTCGCGCGCGCGAGGCCGCGTCGCATGATGAAGCCGTCGGCCCCGGCGCCGGCGAGCGAGGCGACGGTGGCGGCGGGATCTTCGAGCTCGGCGTAGCTCGCTTCGATCCCGTGGTCCATCGGAACGATTAGCGAGGTCGCCGAGTCGTGGGCGAATAGCCGGCGCAGGCGGGCACGCTTGCCTAGGTCACTCATAGATATGGGTCCTGTCTCTGGTGTGGTGGTCAATCCGTACGCGGCAGGTCGTTGGCCGCGCCGATGTATGAATAGATCTCGTCGTACCGCTTCCTGATCGCCGCGTATCGCTCATGGCGCGCCGGGTCGGGGTAGAAGGACTGTTGGTCACCGAACATCGCGTCGGCCGCCTCGTCGGCTGTCGAAAACACGCCTGCCGCCATTCCGGCCAGCATCGCGGCGCCCAGCCCGGCGGCGCGCGTGATCTTCGGCACGCGTATCTCGATGCCGAGGACGTCGGCCTTGAGCTGGCTCCATATCACGCTCTCTGCCTCCCCATCGACGACCGTGAGGAAATCGATCTTTGACCCCGAGGAGCGGAGCAACTCGGCAGTCATAGCGTACTGGAACGTGATCCCCTCAATCACGGCGCGCAACAGGTGACGCCGTGTGACACCGCCCGTGATGCCATGGAAGACACCGGTCGCGCGCGGATCGAAGTGTGGCACCAACGAGCCCTCTAGGTACGGATAGAACGACACACCCCCGGCGCCGGCGTCGACCTGGTCGGCGAGCGAGATTAGGTACTGGTAGGGGTCTTCGCCGGCGGCGCGCGCGACGGCGCTGAGATCCGGAACCAGTTCGTCCCGGCACCAAAGCATCGATGAGCCAGTGCCTGTGATCGAGGCCTCACGAATCGCCACGTCGCGGACCACATGCGGTGCGAGCTCCGTGAACTCCGAAGGATCGGGAACGCGGGTATCGCTGACGATCCTCCAGCAGCTCGCGGTTCCGGTCCCGGCGCAGAGATCACCGTCATGTATGGCGCCACCGCCGAGCGCGGCGCTCGGGTCATCGCCGCCTCCGAGCGCGAGACGGGTCCCGGGTGCAAGCCCCAGGCCGCGTGCGACCTCGGGATCGAGGACGCCCCACGCGTCGCCCGACCGTCCGGCGATCCTGGGCAGGAGCGTGCGTTCCACCCCGGCGGCGGCGCAAACCTCATCCGACCACTCGAAGCTGCGGATATCTAGCATCCCGCCCCGGCCGGGAGTCGACGTGTCTGTCAGGATGTCGCCGGTTAGGCGGAAGAGGACATAGTCCTTGGGCATCAGGATGTGGCGGGTGCGCTCGATCACGTCCGCGCGATGGCGACTCAGCCACAGGAGGCTGGCGAGCGTCGACCCGGCATTCGGGCGCAGGCCGACCGTGTCGAAGTAACGCTCCACGCCGAACTCCTGCGCGAAGCGCTCGATCTCTCCGGCGCTGCGCTGATCTGTCCAACTGAGACTTGGCGCAAGCGGCTCGAGGTGCGTGTCCAGCAGCACCGGTGGCTCGCGTTGAGCGACGATCGCAAGGGCGGCGATGCTGCTGGCCGGGACGTCGGTAGCGCGAACCACGCCGCGGATCGCGCTTACAACTGAGTCGTGGAAG
>Ga0209624_10003178_pt1 | contig 11771 bp, 18 predicted proteins | sample JacPinW_OM2H0_O1_FD_188565 | JGI IMG/M metagenome (GOLD analysis project Ga0209624, IMG submission 188565) | Forest soil microbial communities from Algoma, Ontario, Canada - Jack Pine, Ontario site 1_JW_OM2H0_O1 (SPAdes) (version 2) | ecosystem: Environmental > Terrestrial > Soil > Boreal... | reverse complement strand
AATTTCCGTCAATTAACGTAACAGCGTCATTACACTCACCATGGCCTTGCACCGGGCACTTGAGTGTAAACGCCTGAATTTCGACAATTATGATGGACTCCCACTAGGGTGTTTCCGGTGTCTGAGTCTCGTATGAGTTCATCTGCGAAGAGTATCGTGCTCGCTGTTCTTTGTAGCAGCTGCTTCGCACAAGCCGCGCCGCACTGCATTTCCGCAGCCCTTCACGATGCCGTCACGGGTGCGGCAGACGCAAAGATGGACGGTTACGCGCTCTTTCGGGGAGAAGTGTCAACCTTGCCTCAAGACCTCAATCAATCGGCACCGCAGGGCGGTTGTTGTGAAGGTCGCGACTGCATTTCGGTTCAGTGTTCTAGCCCGATGACACTCCCACCATTCATGGTTTTCGAGTACTCAGTCAATGAAGTGCTGTGGGGAGATACTTCGAGACCCACGGTCCATTCCTTTTACAATGCTGCGTCTGCTTGCGGTTCTTTCAAGCCCGTACTGCACGAGAAAATCATTACTTACTGCTCTTTCCCGGAGGGTGGAGACGATAGTTCTGTGTGGTGGTGCGCGCGGCCTATTACAGACAACCGCGAAAATCTGGCCCGAGTTCGTATGTGGATACCTGAAGCCATCCGTGCTCAGCAGAGAGTGAAGGTTTCAGAAGCGGATGCTCGCACACACCTGATTCACAAGGTGAATCCTGTCTTGCCGAAAGTGTACCCAGCTCCGAGCGGGGACCAGCTCAAAGGCGACGTCATCGTTCGGATTTTCATCTCTAAGGCAGGTACGGTTCGGTCGATTCGTGCAATCAGCGGACCGTCATTTGAATTGCGTCAAGCCGCGATTAACGCCGTATCACTCTGGCGCTACAAACCCTTTCGTGCCGCTGGCCGCCCAACAAAGGTTGACACCACGGTAACGGTCCACTTCTAGCCCTCGCCAGAGACTGGTGAGCGTACTGGCTTCCCCATTTTCTGCGAGGCTCTCAGATTGCATACTCCCTCGCTCACGAGGCTGGTTAGGTGTTTGCCACTTCATTACCGGCCTCCTTTTTATCTGTGCCTTGAGCACGTCGATAACTTGGGAGCGTACACCGCATCCGGTCCGGAGACCGGACTTCTCATTCCCATCTGCTTTCCGTCAATTGAGTGAAGACTAGTTCGGTAAGGGCGCTACAATCTTCCATTGGAGGTCCCTCGATGAGAATCCGCGTCTGCAGCGTCCTTTGCTTAGTGGCCGTCATCTGCATTGCGGTGGCTGCCCAGACCGATGAGCCGCAACTAGCTACCGTGGATATGCCGAAATATCCGCCTTTAGCTCACCAAGCTCGCATAGAAGGAGTCGTGAAGTTAACCTTCATCCTGCCCGCGAATTCCCCAGTACCAACAAATATCGAGGTGGTTTCTGGCCATCCTGTGCTGAGGGCGGCAGCGGTGGACAATTTGAAGACGTGGAGATTTGAAAATCATTTTGCAGTCGAGCGAAAGTACGAAACAACATTCAGTTATCGCTTATCCGGAGTAGAAGTTGCGGCTCCCACAAGAGAGCGGATCACCTTTGACTCTTTCCACAAAATTGTCGTTCTAGCCGATCCGGTTTTGGCGAGAACTATGTACTGACATCCTCAGTTGGTTCACAGTTCGCGAACAATCGCCATTTCGCTCTTTGAGCATACGGGAGGAACCTGAGTTTGAACGCTTGGTTTCGTCGGTTGGTTTCCGGTTTGCCGGGGCTGATGTAGAATTCTCCGACGAAGCCAGTCCCACTTCAATAGGAGTAACCATGAATTACGCCCGCGTTGCATTGGCATCCCTCGGGGCTATGGTGGCCTACTTTGTCTATGGCTTTGCCATGTTCGCCGCATGGCCATCAATGAAAACTGAATTCTTGAAGTACCCCAATGTCTATCGTCCCAAGGACGAGATGATGAAGGTGATGCCCTACGGCATGGTCGCCATCCTCATCGCTATTGTGGTCGTCGCCATTCTCTACGCAAGAATTTATACCGCTGGTGGCGGCATCGTATCAGGCATATACCTCGGCGCACTCATCGGCCTTTTCTCTGTCTGCACCTTCGCGATCCACAACTACATCAACCTGAACATCGGCCTCACGTTGACCATCTACCAGTCCATCGCCTACTTCATTCAGTGGGTCATCGTGGGCGCAGCCATCGGCCTCATCTACAAACCCTCGTAGATTTGTCAGCAAAACAGAGTTATCTAGAGACAAGCCCTTGAGAAGTTGCCAGAGGCTGGTCCGGCAAAGCAGAACTACCTATCCTCAGTTGGCGAAAGATTCTCCACTCACTCAATGACCCCTGCAGAGGGGATTTTGAGTCTAATCTCCTGATTTCGTAACTATCGGCGGGGCCACGCCTATAATTCGTTCGAGGAAAATTCTGTGACGCACAGAACCATCCTCCGAAGGTTTCTGAGTGGGATATGTTATTGACTATGACGCAACAAACAACATTCTGCGGGTAACCCTTCAGGACCACGTAACCGACGCCGCTTTGTTGAAGGCTTACGCGGCGGCGGCAAAATATGTGGCGTCCCATGGACCCTGCCGCGGGATTTGGGATATCTCCCAAGCGACAAAACTTGATGTCCCAATTAACGCTATACGGCAAATCGCGGCGTCGCCACCCATAATTCCTACTGGTTATATGCGCATTATTGTAGCTCAGGAGGATTTCGTGTACGGACTGATGCGTATGTTTCGGATGCTTAGCGACCTCACTCGTCCCGACTTGTGTGTGGTTCGTACGATAGACGAGGCGTACCGTTTGCTCCGCGTGGAATCGCCGGAGTTTAGTCCCATAAACTGATGCATCGACAGTTGTTGAAATACTCCTATTACACGCTCATTGACCAGTGCCGGGGTTTGTGCGCGTAACCGCTTGATCTCGACAGTGGATGCTCGCAGTTCACTGAGACAAATGTATGCCGACGGGATCAGCGAGCCCAGAAGCAGTTGTGCTCGCGCCGACCGATGTGAAGTCTGGCTGCCCTATGACTGTGGTTGCCTCCATACCACTGCTAAATGGAGGCGCGAACCCCATTACCCGCGAACTCCCATCGTCAGCAACATACAACCATCCATTCCCATCGAAGGCGACTCCGCGAGGATTGCTTAGGCTGCTTTGTGGGTTGCTGTTCACCGTTGTCGTGAAGTCCGGGAACCCCAGTATCAGATCGGCTGCTTGGCCATTGGAAAAAGGAGGACTGAACTTTAAAACTCTCCAATTCAGTCCATCTGAGACCCACACATTTCCAGCAGAGTCTATACCGATTCCCCATGGATAGTTCAGTCCATTGGTTCCAGAACCCAAAAAATTCGAGTTAAAGCCAGCCTGCCCTAACACTAGGGTCGCAGACTGCCCTATCGTAAAAGGAGGCATGTATTCGAGTATCCGGTTGTTGTTACAGTCAACCGCCCACAGGTTCCCACTCGCATCGAACGCTAGGTCGGTTGGATAACAGAGGCTTGATGAAGACTGGGTGCACATGTTTGTGCCGAACGTTGCTTGTCCGAGTGTCAAACTGGCACTCATACCAGTGCTGAAAGGCGCAGCAAATTCAAGAATCCGGTTGTTGCTACTGTCGGCGATCCACAGGTTCCCGCTCTTGTCAAAAATGATGCCATGAGGTGTTGAGAGGCCAGTGGACGCTGTGGACTGGGCATTCGCTGTGAAACTAGTTTGACCGATTACAAGACTCGCCGCCATACCGTCGGCAATTGGCTGCTTGTACTCTAGTACGCGACTTCCGCCCCAATCAGATACCCAGATGTTCCCTTGAGCGTCGGTGATCGCGCCCACTGGCGAATACAGTCCGGTTGCGGTGGTTGTCGGAACTGCGCTCGCGAAATCAGCCTGCCCCAAAACTGTGCCTGCACTCTCTCCATCCCGTAGCGGACCGTTGAATATCAGGACGCGGTTGTTGACGGTGTCCGCGATTAAGAGGTTCTGGGTACTGGATGGTGGGGGCGGCGCAGAAGGCATGGGGGACTGATTGGTGTGCATGCCCGTAGATGTCGAACCACATCCAAGGGAAAATGCAAGCAACAAAACGAGTAGAACCCTTAAGGCTATCTTGAGCACCATATCGTGCCTCCATCTAGACTCGCTCATGTGCATCCTGCCGGGGGCCCTACGCTGATCCGCGTCGGAGAATTTTAGCAGGTGGGCCCAATCAGAAACACAAATTGCGGATTACTGGACTTCTTCATCTAGCGCCCCTAAGCTGCACCGGAATACAATATCGCGGGCGGAGGAACCAATGCGGCTAAACCGAGTAGCTCTAAGTCCGGCTCTATTGTTGGCATTGCTGCTGTGTGGGAAACCGCAGTTGCAGCACGCATTCGCTGACGTACAGGGCAACTCGGGCGATCAGGAGCCCCTTATTCCAGAGGGCCAGAGAAAACCTGCACCCAATTTCATCCTTACCGATGCCAAGGGAGACACCATCAATCTAGCGACCTACAAGGGAAAGGTTGTTCTCCTCGATTTCTGGGCGACATGGTGCGGCGGATGTAAAACAGAAATCCCGTGGTACATGGAATTTGACGCCAAGTATAAGGATCGCGGTCTCGCCGTGATTGGCGTGTCGATGGATGAGGATGGATGGAAAACTGTGAAGCCCTTTCTAGCTTTGGACAAGGACCCGGAAACTGGTGGACGCACGGCAATGAAATATCCAGTTGTAATCGGAAGTGATAGGTTGGCAAAGCAGTATAACCTTACGAGCATGCCCATGACGTTGTTGATTGATCGAGACGGGCGCATCGCTGTATCTCACACGGGGATGGTGGTCAAGGACGATTGGGAGAGCAAAATCCGATTTTTACTTAAATAGAGCCGAACCATGAGGTCGCGAACACAGCTGTGTCACTGGCGATTCCCTTCAACCCACTTCGTGAGTCTGGGAAACATTTTCTATCTAAAACTTTCGGCTGTTTTGAGGAAAATGCAGGTTTTCAATACCCACGTCGGATTTCAAACCCATCGTACCCAACTACCAGATAAAAGGAACTAGGGCCTTGGTGCGCTGCTTGTATTCGGAATATGCAGGGAAAGTTTTCGCCAGAAGATGTTCTTCCATTTGCGACTTGAGATAGAAGCCGAAGAAACACCAGACGAAGACGATAATGCAACCCTTCCGACCATAGTACAAAGCGACGCCCATGAACATCAGGAGAAAGCCGCTGTATAACGGGTGGCGAATGTAAGCGTAAGGCCCTTTTTCGATGAGTTCGTGCTTTTCTTGGACGACAACCTCAGAACTCCAATTCCGTCCGAGTGCACGACGAGACTGAATGACTAAGACCAAGCCGCCAATCGTCGCAAGGTCGGCAAGAATGTTGGTCGTTGTCGTTTGCGGCCAGACGACACTGCCGCTGTGTGCGGCAAACCAGCGCGGGAAGACGAGAACCAGAACGACGAAGCTGGGAAGCAACCAGAATCGGACTTCGAATCGCCGCTTTTCACTATGCCTGACGCGAATGGCTTCAATAGCCATGTACAAAATAAGGACTCCAAAGCACACGGCGATCAACAACCCTGAAAAATAGGTCATCAAGTTGGTTTATCACAGTGATCGGCTTAAATTCCCATATCAAAGGCCGCATGTGTCATGTGACCCTCCTTGGAGCTCTCAAGCAAGAGAAGGCGACTCACGGGCTGCACAAACCATAATCTCGGGAGACGTGGTTCACTCGAAAGGTCCACCCGGAATCTGATTTGGTTTTATGTCCGTGGAGGGACAGACGTTCACGAGCCTTCAAGTGGAGAGAATCGCCGCCTTCAGGGAGCCACGGGCACCGGCGCGGATGGTGGCTGCGATTTGTAAGCCTTGCCGAAGCGGACGCGGAATAACCAATAGATCATAAAGGGAAATGGCAGGAGGGCAAGGACGGTCAGGAGGATAGAGCCGCGCAGGAAAGCGGGAAACACTTGTTGTTGCCCAAGAAAGAAAGAGCCTGTGGCAATAAATAGTCCAAAACACATGCGCCAGAGGTGACGCGTGATGCGCTGTCGGCCTGCGATCCCTCCGCGAGCGAGCATACGGATGTCTCCGGTGGCGGCGAGCAGGAGCACGACGCCGAAGAAGAAGCTCATGCCAGCGGGGGCGCTTTGGTCGGCGGTAGCGGGGTTCTGGAGAGTCCAGACCCCGAGTGTAATCACGGCGGCGGCTCCGCCGAGGCCGACGAAGAGCGCGGCCCAGTCAGCCCGGCCTATGTTCCTGCGGCGTCCAGCGAGCCACGCTGTGGTGATCATGTAGAAGGTGAGAATGCTGCCGATGACGTTGCCACGCTGGGATTTGAGTATTGCGAGACACAGGCCGCTGGATGCTAACGTCAGCATAGCGATGGTGAAGACGTTTCCCGAGGCGCGATGCTTCCGGCCCCCTTTGCGGACGCTCATGGCGAAGGTGCCAGCGAGCAGACCTACGGTGCCACCGAGGATGTGCAGAATTAAGAGCGGGAATCGCATGAAGTTTGATGGCCTTCGTTGCCGATGATGCGGCAAATCTGCACAAGAAAAGTGTTCAATTTTGGACGGGCATCCGGACCCTTGTTGCAAATTGCCATTTCACTGACCCGCTTCGGCCAATTCCCAAGCAACGAAATTGAATAATGAAAAAACAGTCCGCGCTAGATCGAAGCCTCTGGTCACGAAGATTGCAAAAGAGCTAAATCTTCACCGTTGGGAACTCGCTTCACGTCACACGACGCACGAGCCACACAATCAGCAGAATCACGATAATTGTTCCGACCACACCCATACCTAACATAGTCGCTCCAGTCGAACACCTCGGGCATCAAGGTCACCCATGCAGGCATGATAGGGCTAGATTCCGGCTTGCGTCTGAGCAAAACTAACCACAAAACACACGGGCTCTCGCCTCTACGGGGTATGTTCACAGGTTGCCTTGATGAGAAACTTCGATGGAACACATAAACCGACGTGGAAACCCGTAGTTGGCGCACCAGTGCTCCGCTTCATGAAGGCGCTGGACCCTGCGGGCAGCGGGCTACGAGCCCGCCGTCACTTATTGCGACTTTGGGATTCTTCCGCGAGCCGCTTGGAGATGCGCTCTTCCAAGAGCCGGAAGAAGTTTTGGATATCGGCAAAGGTAGTCGTTGGATCGTTGTTGTAGTCCTTGAGACGATGCCCGTAGTTCTTACGGTTCAGTGCAATCTCATCGATCACGAACCGTGACTCCTGCATCGCTGCACCACGATGTTCGAACTTGCCGCTTATTTCATTCGTAGCCTTTTCCAGAGCGCAATAGAGGCTGAAGGTCTTAGCCTCTGCGGGACACTTTCGCGTATCGGTGCGGTTCCAATGCGATGGCGAGTTAAGAATCTCCCGCGCACGCTGCACGATCCGCACGTCGGCCTTGGAGACCGGCGGCCTAGCTTCGGGGTCATCGCCCCGAGCAGTCTGACCCCAGAGTGATTGAGCGATAAGCACAGCGGCGAACATCAGAGAAGCGGTGACGATTCGGGCCGATGTCTTTTTGGTCATAAATTCTCGAATTACCGATTCACGAGGAACCTTTCGGGCCGTTGATCAGTGCTCACTTCTATCTCACTTGTACAATCGCTCGCGGCCGAGTCATGCGGCTCGCGCCTTCGCAGAGAACAGGCATGCTGCCACATCGCGGAGGACCTGCTCGTAGTCAGCGGCTATCGCCCGCTCCACATGAATACGAGCGCCCTTTACGCCTGCTTCTTGCGCCAACTTCTTGAACTCACTCTGAAAAAGGAGTTCCAACTGCTTCGGTGTCAAGAAGGCAATGGGAACAGTGGCGGACTGGCCTGTCTCGGTCTCGATCCTCACGCAGTATGGGGATTCGAACTGTTGCGTTTCTGGAGTCATGCGACACCCCTGTTTCTGGAGTGACGAAAGTGGCAGCGAAACTTCTAGCATTCTAGCGCCTGTCTCCCCCCTTCCGCGAATCGATGGTGCACGGTATTCGCCCACCTCAAATCCGGTCGGTTTCTGACTGAAGGTGGAATGACGATGAAACTTTGAGTGTCGCGTTCTTTAGGGCCTTCGCTGCGACTCAGTATTAGGCAGCATGAAGAATCCAATTTCATGCGAACCTTTCTCAGTCATTCGGGGCAACGCCATCGATGTATTGAAGCAACTTCCAACAAGGGTGGACTGCGCCGTAACCTCTCCTCCTTATTACAATCAACGAACCTATGGAACGAGCACCAACGAACTCGGCAGAGAAGCCTCCGTCGCTGAATACATCAGCAATCTCGTTGATGTATTCAGGGCGATTCCGCTTGAACTGTGGGGCAGCATTTGGGTGAACATCGGGGACAAGCGAGGTAAGCACGGGGAACTGCTCGGCATTCCTGAGAGATTTTGCATTGCTATGAACGATGCCGGATTTTATCGGATCGACAATGTGATTTGGGCAAAGGAATCAATTCGAGTCGACGGTACTTCTATCGGGCAGGCAATGATTGAGCCTGCAGCCCGCCGTCTGAACGGCAATGGGCATGAGCCCTTCTACCGCTTTGTGCTTGATCCGAAGCAAGCATGGACGGACACTTGCGCTGTGCGAATTCCCAGACGAAATGTAGCCGATGTTCGCTACCTGCCAGAAGAAATGATGAAATGTCACACGTCCTTGGAGGGCCGGAACCTTGGCAATGTATGGAATATCCCGATGGGCCAAACAAAGGAAAGCCACTACGCAGTATTTCCCTCGGCCCTCATAGAACGCCCGGTTGCCATGACCTGCCCGCTGGAAATTACGGAACAGGGACCCAAGCGTCGAATAGTTGAAATGGTGCCTTATGCAGAAGCTCGGACGTTCAGCAGGGGCATCGGAAAGTACACCAAGCCCGAGGATGAAACTCGAACCAAGTCAGGGCGTTCGGACACCGGGAGGCAATACGTCCCGAGGAAGCCCGTGACGACGGGATGGGAGCCCAATCTGCCTGCAGCCCGTCGAGGCATTGTTCTCGATCCTTTTTGTGGCACGGCCACTAGTGGCGAAGTTGCACTCAAGCTGGGGCGTCATTTCATTGGGCTCGAACTTTATGACGAGTATGCGAAAATCGCTGAGGATCGGTGCCGCCAAGCTCATCGCCTGCGTAGTGACTTTGAAGCGGGGAACCAAATGACGCCTAGTACGGTGACCTTCGAGGAAGGTTTGCTAGACACGCTACCGGGCGAGGCGAGGTGCGATGTCGAGATGATGAACCGGGCAGCACCTTCCTGATCTTCTGGCGAGGCGTACCATTGAGCATGCACCGAATGAGTTCAGCACACCTCGCTCTAGATTTCTTTACTCGCTGCATCCCAGCCGATGTTCTCCTGCGGCAAGAGCAGAACGAGGATGAGGACGAAGAGGAAGAAGACGACAAAGAGAACGACGATGGCACACAAGACGAGGGCTACTCCGAGTGAGCACCGCACGCCGAACATGACATTTTCTAAGGTGGTCGATGAACTCCAGCATTACTATGGACTTCCCGCGCCGTCACCTCGACTGACCCGCTGAAGCAGTTTCTGCGAAACACGTGCAATAGATAACGTGTTCTAGGTTCTCTTTGCTCGGTCGATCATCAGACTGGAATACGGGATGTGCAAAAGTGACCAGTCTCAGGTGCGGCTCTCAGACTAGAGTGAATTTTCGCCGCAGATCTTTGGTGATTCAGAAGCGGTCGGGGGTGGATGAAATTGGCAGAAGTTCGGCTGCAAGAAGGCGAATCCATAGACAACGCCCTCCGTCGCTTCAAGCGCAAGGTTCAGACGGAAGACATCATTAAGGAAGTGAAGCGTCACTCCTTCTATCTGAAGCCGGGAGCGAAGCGCCGAGTTAAACAAGCCTTGGCGCGAAAGCGTGCTCGAAAGAAGTTTCGCAAAGAATCGGATTGAGTTTGCCACCCAATGGGCCTCTGCCGCGGAGCAGCGGCGACGCATGGGTGTGTATAATGACGTTAGCTAAGTTTGACTCAAGCAGTTGAAATTCGGTACCGCCAACCAGCGTCACCCCTTCTCACCCGCAGCGATTCTTCTCAGCACAAATCAAGAACAGAAATAGGACTATCAAATGGCAGAACAAGGAACAGTGAAGTGGTTCAACGACGCAAAGGGTTATGGTTTTATCAGCCGTCAAAATGGCGAGGATGTCTTTGTACATTTCTCCGCTATTCAGGCAGGTGGCTTCAAGAGCCTGCAAGAAGGGCAAGTGGTTCAGTTCGATGTGACTAAAGGCCCGAAAGGCTGGCAAGCCGAGAACGTTCAGGCTGTCTAAGCAGCAACCAAGGGTGCCCGTTATCCGAGAGGATTTCGGGCATTCCTGTTTTATTTTGGTTTACGGGTACCCTCTGACGCCCACTTTCCGAGCAATTCCGAATGCGCAAAGCGGTTGTGGCTACTTGTTATCTGGGTTGTTGTGACGCCAGTTCCAGTAGGCGGTCTGCTGACGGGCATTCAACTGAACAAAATCTCGCTTTTCGTGGCGCTCTGTCTGATATCGCTGGTACGAGCGGTCTTCATTAGCGTCCCAGTTGTGATAGTCCTTGTGACCCTTGTCGTAATAGCGCTTGCTCTCACCTTGGCGATCTTCGTGGTGACTTTCGTCTTGCGGGTTGGTGGCGGCCATCATTGCAACAGGTGTAGCAAGAGCAGCAGTCAGTAGAAGTGAACCGAGATATCGGTGTCCACGGTGCATGTCGTTCTCCTTTGGCGCGAGATTCACATCCGCAGAATCCCGCTAATGATCCACTGTCCGCTCTTCTCGCTCCCAAATCTAATCAATACTGCTCGGATGTGTGGAGAATTCAGCACCTCTGCCACGCTTCCGCTCCGCTGCCTCCTGCTGCCCCCGACCTGAATCTTGGGCGTCTTGTCGTAATCAAAAAAAGACCCATGTTTCGGCGCGAGAGCATCCAAGAACACATGGATAAGAAGGGAGAATCTATGTCTCGTTTGAAGATGTTGCAATTAGGGATGACGATGCAGTGCTGTTTATCGGATTGACTGTTATGGGGGCGTGGCCGCAGCCAGTCCCCAGACCTTCACCGGAAAAGTCAGCGATGCCATGTGCGGCGCGAAGCACACCGAGGGAAATCTTTCACCGGCAGATTGTGTTCGAGCCTGCATACAAAAGGGCGCTCAGTACGCTTTGGTCGTCGGCGACAAGGTGTATACCCTCAGCACATCGGATCAAGCCGCGTTGGACGAACTGAACAAGCTGGCGTGGGAACAGGCCAAAGTTACTGGCACGGCCAATGGAGACACCATTTCGGTGAAGTCGGTGAATTCGGTCGCCAAGTAGGAGCCGGTAGCCTAGTCGTGCCGGTCTCAGCCCGTCGGAGCCATTTCAGCGAGGGGGATCGGAACGTAGAGTAGTTGTGAGCAGCTTTCGGGGGAGGGTTGTTCGACGTTGCGCCCTGTGACTCGATTGAGTCTGGGGCGCTTTCGTTTATATCCGTAAGGAGCCGAGATATGAGTTTGTGCAGCGAAGGACCCAAAGATGGAGGCGTTCAAGTCGGACTCGCAACAGCTGTGCGAGTTGCGGTTCTCGTCGCCACAGTCACTTTTTTCAGGTTCTCCCGTTATTTTCCGGGGTAGAGGGTTTGTTCGCTCCGACGCGTTCGTCGCGACTATGCACGTGGTTTGTTGGTCTGTTCGATACCGTACATACAGTACATGCCGTATTGCGAGCCGATGATGTCCGCGCTATTTTCGTTCTAGGTTTGCGCTGAACCTTGGCGGTCATGGGTCA
>Ga0209624_10003177_pt1 | contig 11773 bp, 23 predicted proteins | sample JacPinW_OM2H0_O1_FD_188565 | JGI IMG/M metagenome (GOLD analysis project Ga0209624, IMG submission 188565) | Forest soil microbial communities from Algoma, Ontario, Canada - Jack Pine, Ontario site 1_JW_OM2H0_O1 (SPAdes) (version 2) | ecosystem: Environmental > Terrestrial > Soil > Boreal... | reverse complement strand
GACTGTGACGGCGATTGCGGCGAGCCATGTCGCCCTTGCACCGTCGTAGAAGCTCATGCTCGGCTGGATGGCTTTACTGCTGATTGGATGGAGAAGAACGGTCATGCCAAATGACGCAGCCTGGACATGAGAAAGGCGATGTCAACGACTGGTCGAGGCTCGATATCCAAGGCGGTGTCATTCACTACGCGATCTGCCAACAAGACGGATCGCGTCAACCGATGACCGCGCGCAATACGGCTGATAACCGGCGCTTCGTGTCATGGGTCCAGATACACGACCAATGACCCCCCGCTACACCCCGGTTGACGACGTGGCAAAGTCGATCCCCACTACGCGGCGGAAGCTGCTGCGGTTCTGCCGCGCCCACGATGTTCCGTTTCTTGATCTCAACGGCGATATCTTCTTCGATGCCATTGCGCTGGAAAAGCTGGAGGCTGCATGCCGCTCAAAATACGCCGCCGCCGGGACACAGGGGCGCTCGAAATCTACGGGACAGTCAGGGCGGCGGGCGAGAAGACCGGCGTCCGAGTTCGAGAGCGCGCGGGATCTGACGACCCAGCTACTGCTCGCGAAGAAGCAATCCACCGAGAGCGCGAAATCCTCCGGACGTTCCACCTCGGGCAGCGTCCTGACGTTCGGTCCTTCGCCGAAGCATACCGCAGCTACCTGATGTTCGAACCACGTTCGACACGGACCATCAAGACGGCGTTCCGCGTGCTGCGGCATTTCGGCGGCATGGGGCTAGATCAGATCAACCAGGAGGCGGTGGACCGGGCGCGCGAGGTGATATTCGAGGGGCGCGACGTGTCGGCCGCCACTGTAGCGCGGTCCCTTGTGGTGCCATTGCGCGCGATCATGATGCACGCGGCCGACCGGGAATGGTGCGCGGTGCCGCGGTTGAAGACCCCAACATCGGATCGGCGTCGGCCCAAGTTCCTGATGCCGGCGCAGGTTGAGGCTCTGATTGCAGCCGCCGCTCCTCATCTGCAACCGTTGCTCAAATTTCTCGTGTGCACGGGTTGCCGGCTGGGCGAGGCGCTGGCGCTGGACTGGCGCTCGGTAGACCTGGTGGGCGCCCGCGTGACGCTGTGGGAAGGCGAGACAAAGAGCGGGCGACGGCGCGTTGTGGAACTGGTGCCGGCCGCTGTGGGCGCGCTGGAGGCCGTGGGGCACCGCACGGGGCACGTCTTCCTGACGGCCCGTCGCCAGCCCTATCGGTCGTCTGAGGAATACGGGGGGCAGATTAAGACGGGGTGGCGGACGGCTTGCCGAAAAGCCGGCCTCCTGCCGAAATACGGACGACCTGCCGAAGCCGAGATGACCTGCCAGATCGGCCCCCATGTCCTCCGTCACACATGGGCAACCTGGTGGTACGCCCTCACACCGAACGCGCGTCGGCTGCAAGATGCCGGCGGCTGGTCGTCCCTCGCTCTGGTCGAGCGGTACGCCGCGCTGATGCCGGCCGGGTTCGAGGACGAGATCAGGGCGGTATGGGGGTTGGCGGTGGTAGGGCAGGGGAGGGTTAGGGCGTGAGCGCGGCACAACTATACCGGCATGAATTTCTTATGTGTCCATGGTGCAGTGAGCAAAGCGGATGCCGCGTTGATCACCTGTACGACGGGAGTTTCTTCGCGGCTGGATTTGGGCCATGGTACTGTAAGCTATGCGGCAACGGGATTGAAGGACGTGTAATCTCACCAGGGAACGTAGAAGTTCGGAAGTCTGATACCCGCCGCACATTCTCCAGATCCATGGCTCTTCTGAAATTAGAGGGGAAGAAAGACACCGTATTCTTCATAATGGACCACAACCGATATCATAGTGGCGACCCATCAGATGAAACTGACGATGCCAATCAGCATAACCAGAGATATTTCTTTGAAGAGGGGTCATGCCCGACAAACTGGATTGATCAGTGTGCTGCGGTGATTGTCAGTGGAGACTGCGATCCGCACGGGTTTCTGGAGTTTGTCCGAGCTACCGATGTCCCGCAGGACTTCGATACTGACGACGATAGCAACTGGCCGGCGTTGTTTCCAGAAGCATTCGACTGAGTGACACCAAGGAGCTAGCGGCATGAGTCGTCATGGCATACCAAAGGACGCCATCTGCCCTTTTTGCCACAGGGTTATGAAAGATAGCAACGCAGTTGAAGCTCACATTGGCGCAAAGCATCCTAGGAATTGGGCAGAATTTTGGGAAAAGCAGGACATACGGAAAATGCAGCGATATGACCAAGACATCAAACGTCGCCAAGCAAGCGAGAATGGCGAGCCTTAGGAACGCAAACAGACAACTTACGAAAGATGCAGTCCCACACTACAACGTTACGAGCGCCCACTTCCTTACCAAGGGGGTGCTCTACCACTGAGCTACGGCAGCAAATCTGGGGTAAGTGCTTGATCGGGTTACACCATAGGACGCGACTCGGCAAGCGGGCGGTTCCGGAACATGCTGTGAACCGGCGTGAAGTGGGCCGATTCGGTGGCGAGTGGCGGGAACGGCGAGTTGCTGGGATGTTCTGGAGAACAGGAGAAGCGAGAATGCTTACAAAGCTACCGGCCAAAGCGCCTGACGCGCAAGGAATGGCTGACCTTGTCAGGCGGATCATGGGGTGGGGAGAGGATGGTTCTGGAACGTTCGCGCATGTACTCGTGGCGTCTCAGCTTGAGACATATCCAGCCGAGGACTGGAGCGAGATATTGGACTCATTCAAGGAAACCGTCTTGGAGATCATGGCGGCCACAAAGACCGCTGGGAGAGCTTAGCACGCCAGCGGCATGGGGTTGCTGGGATGGATGGGAGGATGGGATGAGCGACGTAGCTACAAAGCTAGCACTAGATAGTCTCGACGCACTTTCGGAAGCGTGGGCGCAGGAGGTCAGCTTGACCAAGATGGTAGGCGCGATCGCGATCAAGGATGACCGAGAGAGCCGTATAGAGGCCCTTGTCAAGCAAGCGTTCGTCGAAGGCGCCTATCGCATGTTCTGCCAAGCAAAGGATGACGGGATGCTTAAGCTTCCTGAGAATGACGCAGAATAGCAAGCCGCCCGCCAGGTTTCCCAGCGGGCGGTTCGTGGAGGGAGGCAGCCTGGCTCGGGCGAGCGGGGGGCTGCTTCGGAAGTGTTTGAGCGCAAGAAGCTACACTATGACGCCATGTGCCGCTCAGGTCAAGGGCGGAGGAAGGAGAGACCATGACGCTAGCTTACCTTGGTGGGCTTTGCATCTTTCTGGGTGGCGTAGGAGTAGGCGTCATGCTCGGGATAGAATTTGGTCACAGGAGAGAGGGATGAGCGACGAGCGATACGAAGCGAAATGGGCCGTCCGAGACATGTGGAATGCCGCTTGGATTGGCGACACTAATACGCCGTTCATGGCGTCCTTCGCCCCACTGCGCACGGCCAGTTGCTGGGATCGCGGTGTCGATTACTCACTATGGGGCTATGGCACGGTGGACGCCGCTGGCTTCGTTAGCTGGGAGGCGCCCTAAGCCGCCAGCGCCCCCATCGCCGCCTGCACAGCCGCCATGTCGATGCCGGCCGGGTCGAACCCAGCCTTGTCGAAGAACACTGCATTGAGCACCATTACGGCCTCATCGACATTCTGAGCGGCGAAGTCCGGACCATATCGACGTTGCCCGTCCCAGGTCTCCACATCAAAGTACGCATCACCGTTGCTGAGGATCTCGCAGCCCTGGACCATAAATTCATGGCCGCCGATCGGTGGGCCACCAGCTACCCACACATAATCTGCGTCCACGTTGGCCTGCGACAAGCTGGCCCCGACCATCACCGGACCAAGCGACAAGGCGATCTGTAGCTCAAGTGGATCGCGGATGTTGACGGTTGCAGCGCTGGTCAGGAAGTTACGCTTGCCGCCGCACAATAGGCCGGTCTTCGTCCAGAATTCCACCATGCCGCCAGGCCCCATGACGACGGTGCCATTGTCGGTGCTGGGATCGTCGGGATTGTAGCCAGTGCCAGCAGCGTACGCGGCAAGGCACTCATTGGTCGTCGGCGCACTCGGTAGCGGCTGCCCGGTGTAGAGACTGGCCTGCTCTATCCAATGGAACCCCGTACACCAAACACAATTGCCGGCGATATTATTTCCTAGCATCGGCACCCCGGCCGCCGGCGAATCAGCGCGCCAGTTCATCTTGCTCATGGTGGGAGGCACTTTGAGCAAGACGTCCTTCAGCTTCGCCATGCGCGGGTCATGGACCGCCGGCCGCTTGCCGAGAAGGCGGGGCATTACTTCCCCGCTGCGAGATGAATCCGCGCCTCGTCCGGGGTCATGCCGCCGACTGCTGCGGACGGAGGAACCACCAGGCCAACGGCGGCTTCGATCACGGGCAGCAACACTTCGGCCGCAGTCAGGATAGTCGGAGTTGGCGGCGGCAACGGAAGGCCGGCGAGCGCAGCCACGATCGTATTCACGTCGTTCTCGACGGTTGTGACACTGGCCTTCGTCGCGCCCGCTGACGTTGACGCCGCAATAGTTGACGCGAGGGACGTAAGGTCGTCTAGCGCCACCTTGATATTCGGCTCGATGGTCGGCGGAATGAGCGCCACGACCGATGGCTGCGACAGAGCATTGTTGAGGCCGGTTGCGAGCAGGCTCACATCGTTGGCGACGGTCTGGAGCGTTACCAGCGGTACGGTACCGGTAGTGGACGAAGAACAGCCGGCCAGCGCGAACGCGCCAGCTAGGGCGATGATGGGTAGTTTCATTGTGTTAATCCCTTTGCACGCATTGTTGCACCACGTCCGGTGTTCCGGTGGTGTCGTACGTCGTCACGGTCTGCCAGTCGCCGCCGCCGAACGTGCAGTTCTCAGCGGGCGTTGGCGGCGGCATATACCAGAAGCTCGTCGGGTCGGTGGAGCAGGCGGTGAGGCACAGGGCTAGCAGGAGGATGGGGCGGGTCATCGAACCCATGGGTGCCTCTTCTCAATTACCGCTCCGCAAACGGAACCGCCGAGAAAGCAGTAAGCGGAAATCATGATAGTCGAGAAGATATTTGGATGCCCAACCTGCCAAGCCATAACGGATACCCAGAGAAAGAACGCAGCGATCCATCTCGGCCATCTGCGTTCGATCTTCGCCGACTGTTCTTCGACTGGCGGATCGTAGCTATCCGCCAGCATCACCGCCTATCCCAATGCGGCGCATCGCCCGAACAGTGGAAGCACCCGCGTCCGCCGTCGCCGTAGATACAGCCGGTGAGAAGCGACACGCCGACTAGCACCACGATTGCGACGAGCGACTGGATGATGTTGCGTTTCATGTCTTCCCCCCCACATTGACGGCCCGAGCGAATCTTGCGGCGTGCGGCGAAGGGTCGAAGTCAGACGGCGGACCCTTCCTCGGACAGTCCGCGCGCTCGCATTCCTTGTTCGCGCCGGGCGGACAGATGCAGCCAATGGGAGCTGGCATCGTTGTCCAAACAGGCTGCGCCACCCACTGCGTATGGTTAGGGGGCGGCCACATATCTTGGAACGCCATCACTTCACCCCCAGCACAGGACCGGGCGCAGCGGCCGCGATCTTGGCCAACCCCATCTGTGCGTTGATCTTGTCGGCGATCGCTGCCGGCGTGATGCCAAGACGCGCCGCTTCATCACCCGCATGGTTCGCGACGTACTGCACCCCAACCGCCATAGTGCCGCTCACACCTGGAACCGTTACCGTGGGCTGCGCCGCCTCGATGGTCGTCACCGTAGCCTGCTGCATCGCGCCCAGGCTGCTCTTCACCGCGTTGTTGAGAACTTCCGCAGCCTGCTTGTCCTTCATCCGCGCGTTGATCTGCACGGTTAGCACGGTGCCGATGACCGAGAAGATGCCGCCGACCACGGCAACCGCGAGGGCCGTCAGGTTGATCGGCTGGTCTGGGACGGCTGCGGTCTGTGCAAATGCAACTGGAGCATACAGCATGGTCGTGACGAAGGACGCGACGCGGAATCTCATGTGGCGGAATCCTGTGTTCCTGTCACGCTCTTTTGGCCCTCTGTAGATGGTTTTTCAACTGCAATCGTCTGGACCGACGATTGTGTTGATGTCCCCAGCAACCGCTGCACCATTCGAGGACCGCGCTCGCCGACTTCCGCCCACCACGCGCTGTTCTTTAGCTGCACCGCAGCATCGGCCCAGTCGCCCGCTTGTATCGCGTGGAGGAACAGGTGGAACCCCGCGAGCTTCGCCCAACCCATGTTGAACGTCAGGTTCACCATCACGCGCTGGGCGTTGGCCGGTAGTGTCCGCCACCACGGTGCGCTGAAGTCCAGCGCCGAAGTCGCCGCGGCAACGTCGTTGTCGTAAAGCAGCATGATTTCGTCGTCCGAGAGGCAGGAGCCGGTTAGGTTGCGGCCGATCCCGACCGTGATGTTGCCGCGCGTGTCCACATAGCCGTGCGGCTCGCGGCCTTCGTCCTGCGTCAGTTCCGCGAGGAGTTCCGCCCCGCCGAAGGTGTCGTCGCCTGCCATCACCGCGTCACCTGTGCTGGCGGTAACGGCGCCACGAGCGGTGCCGAAAGCGTCTGCTCGTGCTGCACGCTGCCGATGACGACGAACAGCAACGCGATGACCCCGACAATTCCGCCTATGATGCCCATCACGCTACCGACGTTCATGTGCCATGCATCGCGCGCCTGCTGACCGCCGGCAGCACCCCCCTCGCCACGGTTCAGGCGTCCCTCGATATTGCGGACATCGCTAGCGAAGGTCTCCTTGAGCGCGCTGATCTTGGCGTCCAGCGATTCCAGTTCCTTAGTGGTGGACGCCTCGCTCTTGGCAATCGCCGTAGCGAACGAAGCCGCCTGCGCCACGCTCAGCTTTTCCTGCGCCTGAAAGGCAGCCGCGACAGCCGTAGCTGCGGCGATCTTGTCTTCCCGAAAGGCGATCTTCAGTCCCTCGAATCGCTCATCGGTGAGGCGTCCGAGGGCAGCCAGCTTTTCCGCGAACATCTCTCGCAGATTGTCGGCCACGCGATCGAGTAAAGTCGGAACCCGATTGACATTCTCGGCAAGCACTACAGTGGCCTTGTCGGCCGCCTCCATGCGAACCGACAGGATGTCATAGACGCTCTTGATGTCCTTGGGTTCGTCCGCCATCGCCTACCTCAACAACCAAACGAGCAGCCCTATCAGCACCAATATCCCCACCGCTCCGCTCGCCAGCGCCCACTCAACCGACCATGGCCCCACCAGCGCGATCACGGTGCCGACGAATGCCAGCATCAGGAGAGCGATGGCGAGGTAGTCGTTCACGGCACCAGGCTTCTCGCTAACCGGATGGCATCTGCCCGACGAAGAATCTCGTCGTCCTCGATTTGCTTCCGATGGGCTTTGATGCGGGCTACCTCTTCGGGGGCGCGACGCTTCCGACCAACGCTAACCCAGCCATGGTCTATGTTGGTGCCAGGATATTTGCCGTACGATCCAGATTGGATGTCCGGCTCCCATTCGTCGGGATCTTCATAGAACCAGCTCATGGCTTTTTCTTCTTCACCGCCGGACCCTTGGCCGCAGCCTTCTTCCTAGCGTACCGCTTATGAGCAACGCCTGCCACGTCGCGCATGTGCTGCGACGGAGGAAGCGGGATCACGACCGGCTCATCGGCCACCAGCCGCGTGGCGTCCGTCGCGTCATCGTATGCCGTGGTTGTCGGCGTGGTGGTGAGCCAATCCCAGAACCGCTGGAGTAGGGGCTTGTTCACCGGTAGAAACCGAGATGCCCGAAGCCGCCGCCGAACACGGCCGCCAATACGATCACGATTAGCACCAGTCCGATAATGCCGATGCCACCGCTGCCGTAATAGCCTCCGCGATAACCGTAGAAACCGCCGCCCCCAACTAGGAGCACGACGACCAGAATAAGTAGCAACATGACACTCTCCCTATTTGTGAGGCCAAAACGACGATACCCAGTTGTCGTACCAAGCGCGCCCGAACGCCGCGAGCAGGAGGATGGCCGAGCCGATAATCCCAACCAGCCACTTCATCCATTTCCTTATCTCGATGATCGCTTCCACTGGGCGCTTGAGTGAGACGATTTCCGTGGCAATGCCCTTCATCGTCGCCTCTACCTCGCCAAGGCGCCGCTCCATCTCACCCGATCGCCGGTCAGCCAGTTCCAGCCGCGCTGAAACCAACTGTGCATCGCCATTGCTATCGTGCTTGATGGTCCGGAGTTCCATCCAGATCCTCTCCTCGAAATCCTTGCGCTCAGCGCGGATGTCCTTGAGCGTTTCAACCAGAAACCGAACTGTGGCGAGCGTGTCGCCGATCTGCTGCCGGATGCTTCCGCCATCAGACGAATCACGCTCTGACATCGGTGGCGGTCTCCGGAAAACGACGACATTGCTCGGCACGGCCAGGGCCTGGGCGTACATCATAGTCTCCATAGGTGTGACGCATATCACTGCATCGGGTGGGTTCCGGGGTCAGCATCGGCTTACCCATCCGTGGTCACACCGCTGGTGGGCTGGCCCGCGAGGGCCGGGGCGTGCGGCGTTCCGCTCGCAACGGGACGCCGTTTCGCTTGAATATTGGTCGGGGATGGCGGTAGGTTGTTGGAAAAGGAGAACGTCCATGTCCCGTCTAGAGTCTACGCTGTGGCTTGCGCTGGCCGGCGTAACGCTGATCGCCTTCTTCGCGCTGGGAGCCGAGCACTCGCGAGGCACCGCTCGTCTGGTCGGAGTCAGCGGCATGCGGGTGACCGGCTTTAGTGCCGACGCGCAGTACCCATCTGAGTTCATGGACGGCATGCTGGTGAGCAAGAGCGCGTGGATTGGTAGCTCCCTGCCCATAGTGCGTCGGTAACACCCAACGGCTTTCATGGTCGGCACTGTGGCGGCATGAAGCGCGTCGAGGGGAAACTCGATGCCCATTCCGAGTCGGTGAGCCAGACGCCGTGTACATCCCACGCGCCGGTTGATGCGCCGCAGAAGTCAGTGCCGTTCGGGACCACGGTATTATAGTAGTAATTCATGATCGTGGTGGCGTCGGCGTCTCCGGCGTCGTTCCCAACGATCGCGGCGTCATAAAAGAACAGGACGTAGTCAATATTGCCGCCGGTCATTTGGTTCGTGACCAGTCCGGTTGCCGGACAGCCGCTGGCCGGCACGATAGGATAGAGCGCTACAATCGGCGGAGAATAGGACTGCCCGTAGACACCGGTGAGTGCCCATATAAACCAAATATTAGTTGTCGGGATTGCTCCTGTGCCCCCGATCGGATTTAACAATCCAAGAGTCAGGCAGGTATCGCCGCTAGGACACCCAACCGTCAGTGGCGCAATGGAGGCAACGGTTGTCGCGCTCGGAATCGTTAGGGTTCCAGAGGCGTACACGTTGACCGGGGCGAACGTGACCAGCATCCCGACCTGGACGGTCGTCGCATCGGTCGCACTCTTAAACGCGAGTTGGAGGCTGCTTGTTCCCGCCGACTGTCCAGATATGGCTTCTATCGTGTTGCCAGACGATGGCAGCAATGGTGCATCGGATGCCCAGGCGTACAACTGCGTCGGGTTTTGCGCAAGGTTGTTGAACTGCGATGTGCTCCACGGATTGGGGGTAACAGAGTACGACTCGAACATAGGCCAATTAGCTTCGCACCCGTTGATTGCCGGGCCAGCCATGGCCTTATGGTACCATTCCGTAAATACCGGATCGCTTATTGTCCTGTAGCCCCTCTGCACGTCCATAAAATATACCTGGGCCTCGTAGGACTGCATCCAGACATCCTCTAGGGCGATGCCGGCCAGGTCGTTAGTGGACTGACTGTCATTGTTCTTCGCCGGATTGCCGGAGAACATCCACCCCAGGCCCATCTGGTTCGTGGTGTACCATGGTGTCGTCATCCATGAGTTCTGGAACGCGACGGTGCCGTGCGGGCCGGTATAGGTTGAGGCGGAATAGTTGGCGAGATCGTTCGTCGTGGCACCGTCAGCCAGCTTATCCGGACGCAACCACGCCATGTCTGAGCAGTCGCGTGTTGCCCAGGCTATCTGCCGGGCCTGCGACTGCATCTGTACAATACCGGAGAATGTCGTGCTATTGACATCACTGCGGGTACGGAAGCCGGGGTTCTGTTCCGTGAGGACCATATCGGCGCATTGATCGACGATGAAATCGAGCGCCATTGGCTCGCCGGTTTGCAGATATGTCCCAAGCCAGAAATTCGGCTGGTGGTTCGTCGCGGGATCATGGGCGGTTGGGGCAGCCGGGATTGGTATGGTTCCTGCACCAGCGTTGAATACCGTAAACAGGCTCGTGAGCGTCGGCATAGCATTTGACAAAGCCCCAGAACTTGCTCCGGCTGATACTCCTGCCGCCGGGGTGAACTGCGTGGAAATGTTGACCGGTCCTCCGGTAGTGGCGTCTCGGAAGTTCCATCCGGTGAGGCTGCCTATGCTGGTCGCATACACACGGTCGTAGTCGAATTCGCGAAACGCCTGCGTGGTCGCGCCGGCCAAATAGGCTCGCGCGAAAAACCCACTGATATACCCGATAAAAGTCGTCTCGCCGGTATTGCCGTAGTGGCAATTCCCAGGCGTCACGTCGCACCAGCCAGGGAAATATTGCGGCGTTCCACCGCCAACCGGCGTGCTGGCGATGTCCGTTACCTCGGCATTCGTGTAGCCGACGTACGGAGCCATGAAGGAGCTGTACAGCCCGCGCGTGGTCGGATCGGACTGTATCGGCAGCGGATAACTGACGACGATCTTGCTGACATCGGTCTGGCTGTCCCAGCCGAAAGCGTTCGGAGTGATCGCGAACGCTTCCCATCCGGGGTACATGACTGTCGGGACGCCGGTGGCGTTGCCGTTCGTCACGCAGCCGCTGGCATCGCAACCCATAAGAGTCGCACCGGCTCCAGCATGGTCCTTCAGCGCATAGTCGTTGCCGTTGGCGTCCGGTACTAACGGGGCGCCGAAGCAACTCGCGATTTGAGTGCCGCTGCTATTGATCGGTCGGCAGAATTGGATCTGAGACCAGATGCTGATACTGCCATCATTTCTGACATCGATGTACGCCATCGCCCACGGTGCGCCGGCAGTGCCGGCGGTGAACGTCGAGCCGCCGTACGTATTGCCTGCGTAAAGCTCGCCGTACACGTAGTACGTGACGACCTGTGAACCGGAACGCTTGACGATGAAGTGGCTGGGCGTGCTGGAGAGTTGGTTCGCAAGCTCATTGTTGACCGACATGCTGTAGGTCACAGGGCTGTCGGTGACGCCCCATTGGAGGGAGGCTGACGGCCCTCCAAAGTTTTGCGCGGCACCGCTGAATGTCCATACCAGACCACTGCCACCGGTGATCTGAGCGGTCGTAAATCCATTTGTGAAGATGTGATCGCCGATTGCCAGCGATCCAATCAAGGGTGCTGCTTTGAGTGTAAAAGTATTGCCAGCCGTATAGCCGGTCATTACCACCGAGGAAGCCGTCATCTCAACGCGATAGTCGTGATTCGTCCCGGTGATCGCCGCGAGGATGCTCGGGTAGCTCTCCCATGGCGTGTTCGAGATGCCCGCGCCTGGGTTGTCGAAAAACTTGAGCGCGGTCTGTGAGCCTGCCGCGAGGGTCGAACCGCCCCGGTTCATGTTCGCGTAGAAGGAACAGTACCGCAGGCTCCCGGCGTTGGCACCGAACGCTGATCCGTACTTCACGCACGCATCGGCCTGAGAGGAAATCGTGGTGCTGCCGAGTTGCAGCAGAACGCCGTCGCCGGATGGCACCTGACCTGGCGCGAACTCCTGGCCGATCGGTTTCCAGAAG
>Ga0209624_10003176_pt1 | contig 11774 bp, 11 predicted proteins | sample JacPinW_OM2H0_O1_FD_188565 | JGI IMG/M metagenome (GOLD analysis project Ga0209624, IMG submission 188565) | Forest soil microbial communities from Algoma, Ontario, Canada - Jack Pine, Ontario site 1_JW_OM2H0_O1 (SPAdes) (version 2) | ecosystem: Environmental > Terrestrial > Soil > Boreal... | reverse complement strand
TCGAGTTTCTGCGGCTGCTTCGGTTTCAAGCCGACGGTCGGCGCGATCAATCGGGGCGGCAGCCATGACGCTCTTTCCCAAAGCACGCACGGGCCGATCGCCGCGAGTCTGCCGGAGGCGTGGGCTGTCGCCTACGAGATCTCGCGACGCGCGGGCGGAGACCCCGGCTATCCCGGACTCTACGGTCCGCCGACCTGCCCTGCCCCGTCGAAGCCGCGCCGACTCGCGGTTCTCGAAACCGACGGCTGGTCGGTGGCCACGAAGGCGGCGAAGGAAGCGTTTGAGGAAGCGGCGGCGAGGCTCAGATCAGCCGGCGTCACGCTCGTATCGGGCCGTGAAAATGAAAAGATCGCTGCGGTCGAGGACGCGATTCACGACGGACGGGAGCTCTCCCATAACATCATCGCCTGGGAGTCGCGTTGGCCGCTCAACACCTACCGCGCGCGCGACGCGAGCAAGCTCAGCCAGCCGATGCACGACCTCGCCGCGCGGGCTGAGGCGACGACGTTGGACGACTATCGCCGCGACATCACGGAGCGTCAGAGACGGCGCGCTGTCTATCAAGCGCTGGCGGAGGAATTCGACGCCTGCCTGACGTTGTCGGCGCCGGGCGCGGCCCCGGTCGGCCTCGACTGGACAGGGGATCCGGCCTTTGTGATTCCGGGCTCGATGCTCGGCGTTCCCGCGATCACGCTTCCCGTCCTTGAGGACGGCGGCCTTCCGCTCGGGCTTCAGCTGCTCGGCTTCGCCGACGCCGACGCCGCGCTGTTTTCGACCGCCGGCGGTGTGCTGGCTTTGTTGCAACGAGGCTGACCCGCGGCTGCGCTTCGGGAGCAGATTGCTCTTGAGTTTACGCGAGGACCGCTCCGATGCGTCTCCTCCCCCCATAGCCCGTCGAGAGACGGGCGTCCTGCCTTCCTGATGGCCTTGACCTTCAGGCCCTTGCCGAAGGCGGAGCCAACATTCGCGGCGGCGACCGCGTGACCGGCCCCGGGTGTTGTAAGCGGCGCTGAGGCGGCCTCAATAGCAGCTTGCCGACGTTCGACGTAGTGCCGTCGCGCCCCTACCCTTCGAACCGGTTGTTCTTCGGAAAGCCCTTCGGCGGCAGGCGCCCGGTTTCGGCGCGATTGCCGATCCATTCCTTGAGCTCGGGCCTTGCGACGGTGAACGTACGTCCGGCCGAGTCGCGCCAAGTGAGGCCCTCGGCGATCATAAAGACTTTGGCGTCGGAGATGCCGCCGTCCTTGTAGCGCTGAAGCCGCGTTCCCTTGCCTCGCGCCATTTCGTTGAGCTGCGCAAAGGGGAACACGAGCAGCTTACGGTTCTGCCCGATGATTGCGACGTGGTCGCCGGCGGCGGAAACGATCAACGCAGCAGCCGCCGGCGCCGCGACGTTGAGCACCGCTCTGCCCTTGCGAGTCGAGGACAGAAGCTCGTCGTCGCCGACGACAAAGCCGTTGCCGTCGCTCGACGCGATGAGACGTTTCGCGCCCGCTGCGTAAGCCCAGACGGAGACGATCGAAGCGCTCTCGTCAATGTCGGCCATGAGGCGGATCGGCTCGCCCTGCCCACGCCCGCCAGGCAATTTGGAGGCTTCGAGCGTGAACACCTTGCCGTCGCTCGCCAGCACGAGAATCTTCGAGGTCGTTTCGGCGAAGAACGACGTCTTCAAGCCGTCGTCACCCTTGAATGTGGCGGTGGTGAGATCGGCGACCTGGCCTTTCATCGCGCGGATCCAGCCCTTCTGCGACACGACGATGGTCAAGGGTTCGCGCTCGATCATCGCCTCGGCGAGATCGGCGACGATGACGTCCGGCGCGGCTTCGAAACTTGTGCGCCGTCGGCCGAGCTTGGTGTCGGGGCCAAATTTCTTTTTGACGTCGCGAATCTCGACCGCGATCATCTGCCATTGCTTCTTATCGCTCGCGAGCAGCGCCTCGATCGTCGCTTTCTCCTTGCTGAGATCATCCTGTTCCTTGCGCAGCGCCATTTCCTCGAGACGACGCAGGCTTCTCAAGCGTGTGTCGAGAACGTAGACGGCTTGCAGCTCGGACAGGCTGAAGCGGGCTTTCAGCGCCTCTTTCGGATCATCGTCCTCGCGAACGATGCGGATCACCTCGTCGAGATTGAGAAAGACGATAATCATGCCGGCGAGCAGTTCGAGCCGCTTGTCGATCGCCGCCAACCGGTGACGCGAGCGACGGATCAGTACGGCACGGCGATGATCGAGCCATTGCCTGAGCGCTTCGCCAAGCGAGACGACCTTGGGCGTGACGCCGTCGACCAGCACGTTCATGTTGACCGAGACCCGCGCCTCGAGCTCGGTCAGCCTGAACAGGGATTCCATCAGCGTCTCGGCCTCGACCGCGCGGGTGCGTGGCTCAAACACGATGCGCACGTCCTCGGTGGATTCGTCACGGACGTCGGCGAGCAGCGGAATTTTTCGCTCGTTGAGAAGGTTGGCGATCTGCTCGATCAGCCGGGACTTCTGCACCCCGTAGGGAATTTCATTGACGACCGCGACCCAACCGCCGCGGCCCGTATCCTCCTTCGTCCAGCGCGCGCGCACGCGAAAGGCGCCGCGTCCCGTCCGGTAGGTTTCGACGATCGCAGACCTGTCGTCGATGACCACGCCGCCTGTCGGGAAGTCAGGACCCGGCACGAAAGTAGAAAGCGCCTGGGCGTCGGCGTCGGGGTGGGCGATGAGATAAAGCGCGGCGTCGCAGAGTTCGGCGATGTTGTGCGGCGGAATCGAGGTCGCCATCCCCACAGCGATGCCCTGCGCGCCGTTGGCGAGCAGGTTCGGCACCGCCGACGGCACGACGATCGGCTCTTTCGCATCGCCCGAGTAATTGTCGCGCCAATCGACCGAGTCTTCGTCGACGCCCTCCATGATGAGGCGCGCGACATCGGTCATACGCGCCTCGGTGTAGCGGTAGGCGGCCGCGTTATCGCCGTCGATGTTGCCGAAATTGCCTTGGCCCTCGATCAGCGGATAGCGCGAGACGAAGTCCTGGGCGAGACGCACCAGCGCCTCGTAGATCGCCTGATCGCCGTGCGGATGGAACGAGCCCATCACGTCGCCCACGATCTTCGCGCATTTCTTGAAGGCCGTGCCGGGGTCGAGCCTCAGGATGTGCATGCCGAAGAGGATGCGGCGGTGAACGGGTTTCAGTCCGTCGCGAGCGTCGGGAAGCGCCCGTCCCATGATGGTGGAAAGGGCGTAAGCGAGATAGCGCTCCTCGAGCGCGTCACGCAGGTTGATGTCGATCGGAACCGAAGGCGGGGCCGGAGGCGGCGGAACGGGTTTGGCCATGGATTGCGGGTTACCGCGAGGCTTGAGTCGCGGCAAGGGCGAGGCCAATCGTAAGAACGACGGGCGTCATGGAACATTCCCCGAACATGTGAATTCTTCCGCCAGCGTGCGCCGGGGTTGGCGGCACGACGGAGCTGCTTAAAAATTGCGCGATTATCTCGTTGTTCAACTTGGCGGCGCTGCCATCGTTCCACACCTTGGCGCAAGGCGAAGGCGATTTGCCGGGCGGGATCTTGGCATCTCCACTTTCGTCATGTTTGTCGAACCCTCGGGCGAACTCCTCAAATTTGTCGTGAAGTCCCGCTTGCCCATTGGATGGCTCAAGCAGAGCATTACATCGTTGAGTCGAGCCGTCGGCATAAGACTTGCTGCGGCGGACCGGTCGAGTGTGGATTTGAGTTGAAAGGAGGAAAGCTCCCAGGGTTCGGCATCATTCCAACTTAGTAACCCGCAAAGGGAATGGAGATGATCGCTCGAATCGCTGCGGTATTGTTGGCTGCATCCGCGAGCAGCGCGGATGCGCATGACTATTGGTCGGACGGGAAACCTATTCCCGATTGGGTGAAGGCTTCGTGCTGCGGACCCGCGGACGCCCATCATCTGCGCCCAGAGCAGGTGCATCGGATTTCCGACGACTATTACTCTGTCGATGGTTACGTCCGTCGCATCCCCGTCGGCCAGGCGCTACCCAGCCAGGATGGAGATTACTGGATCTTCTATCGGGATGATGGGGCCAGCGGCCAATCGGGCGTGTACTGCTTCTTCGTGCCGATGGCCTTCTGATCCCCGTAGGGGCTTGGTAGATCCTGATTGGCGCCGAACGCGTTTCGGCTGCATGCTTTCCTGTGAAGCCGCCCCCGCAAGGGGATGACGCGCGGCCTCCAGGCGCCTACATAGCGGGCTCGCGGCCGGAGGTTCGCGGCCCCGGCCCGCGCACGGCGCCGTCGCCGCCCCACTAGCCGCGCCTTGAAGCGCGCGTACGGGGGGAGGAAAGGCGATGCCGCCGATGATATCGATCGCCTCTGTAACCAAGCGTTACAAATCAGGCCTCGTCGCCCTCGACGCAATCAATCTGGAGATCGCCAGAGGCGAGATTTTTGCTCTCCTGGGTCCGAACGGCGCCGGCAAGACGACGCTGATCGGAGTCGTCTGCGGCTCCGTGTCGATGACTTCGGGCCAAGTCCTCATCGACGGCCATGACGTAGTGCGCGACTACCGCGCCGCGAGGTCGATCGTCGGGCTCGTGCCGCAAGAGATCGCGCTCGATATCTTCAGCACCGTTCGCCGGGCGGCGACGTTCAGCCGCGGACTGTTCGGCCGGCCGCCCGATCCCGCCTATATCGAACAATTGCTGCGTGACCTTTCGTTGTGGGACAGGCGCGACACGCGGATCGTCGAATTGTCGGGCGGCATGAAACGGCGGGTCATGATCGCCAAGGCGCTTGCCCATGAGCCGGACGTGCTGTTCCTTGACGAGCCAACCGCGGGCGTCGACGTCAATCTGCGGCGCGACATGTGGGCGCTGGTGCGGCGGCTGCGCGGGCAGGGCGTCACCGTCATTCTGACCACCCATTATATCGAGGAGGCGGAGGAGATGGCGGACCGGGTCGGCGTCATCAACAACGGCCGGATCGTGCTGGTGGATGAGAAGGCGGCGCTGATGCGCAAGCTTGGCAAACGGCGCCTGACGCTCGCGCTGCAAAAGCCGCTGCCGATGCTGCCGACAGAGCTGGCCGGCTGGCCGCTCGAACTCGAGGACGACGGCCGTCGCCTCTCATATCGCTTTTCGGCGGGGGCTGAGGACACCGGGGTGCCCACGCTTTTGCGTCGCCTCAACGAGATCGGCATCGATTTCAAGGATCTCGACACCAGCACAACCACGCTCGAGGATATTTTCGTTGACCTTGTGGGGCGCGCGGCGTGACGGTTTCGGCGATCAATCTCACCGGCGTCTGGTCGATTTACCGCTCCGAAATGCAGCGCACGCAGCGCACGATTCTGCAAAGCGTCGCGACCCCAGTCATCACGACTGCGCTCTATTTCATCGTCTTCGGAGCGGCGATCGGCGGGCGCATTCGCGAAGTGAGCGGGGTCAGCTACGGCGCGTTCATCGTGCCGGGTCTCATGATGCTTTCGCTTCTCACGCAGAGCATCTCCAACGCCTCGATCGGCATCTACTTCCCCAAATTCACGGGTCAGATCTACGAGCTCCTTTCGGCGCCGATATCCCCGATCGAGGCGGTTTGCGCCTATGTCGGCGCCGCGGCGACCAAGTCGATCGCCATCGGCCTCATCATTCTTACAACCGCCGCGCTGTTGGTGCCGCTGCGCATCGAGCATCCGTTTTGGATGATCGCCTTTCTCGCGCTGACCTCGACCGCTTTCAGCCTGTTCGGCTTCATCATCGGCATCTGGGCCAAGAACTTCGAGCAGCTCGCCGTGATCCCTTCGCTGGTGGTGACGCCGCTCACGTTTCTCGGCGGCGCCTTTTATTCGATCGACATGTTGCCGCCGTTCTGGCGCGCGGTCAGCCTTTTCAATCCCGTGGTCTATCTGATCAGCGGCTTTCGTTGGAGCTTCTATGGCCAGGGCGACGTCAGCGTCGGCGCGAGCCTCGGGTTCACAGCGCTGTTCATCGCCGTCTGTCTGGCGATTCTGGCATGGATCTTCCGTACCGGATGGCGCCTGAAGCCGTAACGCATAACGCGCGATTGAATTGACCAGACGAAGGCTTCGGCTTCACTATCGCTCGAACATCCTGGCCGCATCGGAGTCCTCGTCATGCCCTCAGGCCTTATTATTGTCACCGGAGGTTCGCGCGGCATTGGCGCAGCCATCTGCCGCCGTCTCGCTGCGGACGGCCACGCAATCGCCGTCAACTACACCGCCGACGCCAAGGCGGCTGAGGCGACCGTCGCGGAGATCAAGAAGTCAGGCGGCCGGGCGCAGGCTTTCCACGCCGATGTCGCGGATTCGGCTCAGCTTCATCGCCTGTTCGAGCAGGCGACGGAAGCGCTGGGGCCGCTCGCCGGCCTCGTCAACAACGCCGGCGTCTCCGGGCGCTTCGCTACGACCGACGAGCGAGAGGCTGCCGAACTGACGCAGCTTTTTCAGATCAATGTGATTGGGACCATCATCGCCTGCAAAGAGGCCGTGCTTCGGCTTTCGACCAAGCACGGTGGGAGCGGCGGGTCGATCGTCAATATTTCGTCGATCGCGGCGAGGCTTGGCGGCCTGCCAGGGCTGGCGTCCTATGCGGCGACCAAGGGGGCGGTCGAGAGCTTCACCAAGGGCCTCGCAACCGAAGTCGGGCCCGAGGGCATCCGGGCCAACGTCGTCGCGCCCGGCTTCACCGCAACCGACATGAACCGCGACCCGCTTGCCCAGCCAGGCTTCCGCGAGCGCATCGAGGGGATGACTCCGTTGCGCCGCGTCGGCGCGCCCGAGGAGATAGCAGAAGCCGCAGCCTGGCTCATTTCGCCCGCGGCCGCCTTTGTCACCGGCAGCGTGGTGACGGTCTCCGGCGGACGTTGAAGCAAGACGACTGGCCGAATCGGCCGCGAGCTTCATCCGGCTGGTCGGAGGCAACCAGCGTCCGCAAGGTGATCGAGTAGCGAAGCCGGTCGAGAGCGGGAATGCTGTGCTCCCAGGCCGTGCGCGCATGGCCCGAAAGCAGATAAGCCGAGCGCGGCTCGGTCGTGAGCGACGCGCGGTCCCACGTTTGGCCCGCCTTGCGGCGAAAGCGCAGTGTGCAGGGCGCCAGCAGCGACACGCTGACGACTTCGTCGAACTGCGCCTTGTCCCGATGCCAGCCGATTCCCGCGCCGGGCCGATATTCGTTGATGAGAACCTGGCGGAAGGATTCCTCCGGGCGATCGAAAATCGCGGCGACCTTGCGCCGCAGGGGAATGAGAAACGACGGAAACGGCGCAGCCTCAACGACCGCGCGACGATCATAGTCGTAGCGATAGCCGAAGCTCACCACCTGGCGGTTGGCCAGAAATCCTTGAAAGTTGAACGGCTTGAACGGAAGCGCGCCAAGTTCGTGCGCGAGCGCTTCCTCTTCCTCGACAGACACAGCTTCCGGATAATAGCGGAACCCTTCCGGCAGGCCCGAGGGTGCGGCAAACAGATCGGTCTGACTGGAGGGCGAGGCGGGTTGGACGCGGCGGGCTGGGGTATTCATCCCCCCATACATAAGAGGCGCCGGAGGCTATCCAAGGCGCTCCTGCCTGCCGCTCTACTCCCCTCGCCGCGCCGCGGCCGCCCATTCGAGCGCGGCCCTCTCGTCGGCGCGAGCGAACTGGCGGATGCGCACGGGCGACGCCTCGAAGCTGTTGAGCGTAGCTCCGTCCATCTGTTCAGGGTCGACGACGACAGCGAGCTTGACCAACGACTTGCGAGCGAGCGCGGAAGTCGCAAGCCCACGCGCCAATTCCGCAAAAGCGCCGCCAAAATCCGGGGCGATAATCACAACGAGGCCGGTTGCGGCCTCTCCCACGGCCGCGTTGATCGCCGCCTCGACCTCCTGAGCCTCGACCGCGCCGCTCGCGCGTAACGCCACAGTCTGCGCTGGCCCGTCCTGCACTCGCTCCAACATCGGCTGCTCACTCTTCTCGCCGCTCTTTCGGCGATCAGATTTCCCCTGAAGCCCCCTTAGCAGATCGGCGGCATTTGTCGCGAGCAAAGATGATCTGGAAGCGGTCAAGGTCAACTCGCCGCGCCAACGTTCGGCCAGCCTACCCGGCGGCGAGGCGCTTGGCGAAGGTCTCCAGGCTGACCGCGCCGCGGCGATGCGTTCCCTCGCCGATCTTGTCGACGCCGTCATGCGCCTCGATCGCGAGCAGCATAGAACGGCCGGAGACTTCAACGACCCGGGCGGTGGCGACGACCGTACGCCCGACCGGAGTCGGCGCGAGATGGCGCACATTGACCTCGCTGCCCACGGTCCCCCAGCCCGCAGGCAAATGCGCCGCAGCCGCCGCCGCGGAAGCCATCTCCATCGCCAGGATCATCATCGGGGCGCCGAAGACGAAGGGCATGCCGTCAACATTGGCGCCAACCGTGAGTTCACGCGTCACAACGACCTCGTGCCGGCCGATCATGCCGGCGCGAACGTTGTCGAGCGGCTCCGCCGTCTCGTCTCGAGGCTTACCCCATCGCGCCGGCTATTCGAACGTCGCGCCCCAGGATCCCCAGATGTAGATGCAGGTGAACAGGAACAGCCAGACCACATCGACGAAATGCCAGTACCAGGCGGCGAATTGGAAGCCGACGTGGTGCTTGGGAGTGAATTGGCCCATCCAGGCGCGCACGAAACAGACAAAGAGGAAGATCACGCCGATGATGACGTGGGCGCCATGAAAGCCCGTCGCCATGAAGAAAGTGGCACCATAGATCGAATTCTTGAAGCTGAACGGCGCGTGGATGTACTCGTAGGCTTGGGTGAACACGAACAGCACGCCAAGGGCGATGCCAATCGCAAGGAAGATCTTGAATAAGCGGCGGTTTCCCTCGCGCAGCTCATCATGGGCGACGTTCACCGCGGCGCTCGACGTGAGCAGCACGAACGTATTCATCAGCGGCAACGCGAGCGGATTAATGACTTCCGTCCCCTTCGGCGGCCAGATCCCACCGCTGAAATCAAGGAGCCCGTAGGTCTGCGGATCGGCGGGATTGAGCGCGTTCCAGAAAAAGGCCCAGAACCAGGCGACGAAGAACATGACCTCCGAAGCTATGAACAGGATCATGCCAAAGGTCAGGCCATGGCGCACGATAATATTGTGGTAGCCGCCCTGAGCCTCGGAGACGACGTCACGCCACCAGCCCGCCATGGTGAACAGGATGCCCGCGATGCCGATGGTCAGAAGTCCTGGGCCGAAACTCGACCCGTGCATGAACAATATGAGACCAAAGGCCGTGAGAAACGCGAATGCCGCGCCGACGAGCGGCCAAGGGCTTGGGTCGACGAGATGAAAACCCGGCCGATCGGGAACCGCCGCGTCGGTCATTGTTTTCTCCTGTTTATCGTCATCCCGCGGGACCCGCGCGATCGGCCGTGGGCTTTTCGGCTGGCGGTGCGAACATCGTATAGGACAGCGTAATCGAATCGACATTGGCCATCGACTCGTCCTTCTCCAGGGCTGGATCGAGGAAGAACACCACCGGCCATTCCGCGCCTTCGTGCGGGCCGAGATGCTGCGTCGAGAAGCAGAAGCAGGAGATCTTGTCGAAATATCCGCCCGACACTTCCGGCATCACGTTGAAAGTCGCGTGACCATCCGTCGGCTTGTCGCTGAGATTCTTCACACGGAAAAAGACCGTGACAGTTTTCCCGGTGCGAACCCGTATCGAGTCAACTTCTGGCTCGAGTCGCCAGTTTAGGCCGGGCGCGACATTGGCGTCGAAGCCAACACGCAGGATTCGGTGACCCTTAGCATCCGTATTGGTTTCCACGTGTTGCGGCGTGCCTTCGTAGCCGGTCGCCCGGCAGAAGGCGGAGTAGAAGGGCGCCGCGGCGTAGGTGAGCCCGATCATGCCCACAGCGAACGCGATACCGCCCACGCCAATCAGGCGATTGTTGCGTCCCGTGCGGCCGCCGACAGACACCGTGCGGCCGTCATGATCGCCGGAAGCGGTCACGCCGCGCTCCCGTGCCCCACAATGGCCGGCGCATGGTCGTGTTCGTCGCCGAGAATGTGCGGCGGCACTTCCCATGTATGGAACGGCGGCGGGGAAGGCAGTTGCCACTCGAGCGTCGTGGCCCCGGGCCCCCAGGGATTGCCTCCGGAGACACGCCTGACCTTGAACGCGTCATAGAGGACGTAGATGAATATGAGGGTGCCCGCGCCACCAATGAATGCGCCGATCGATGACACCATGTTCCAGAAAGCATAAGCTTCGGTGTAATCGACGACCCGCCGGGGCATTCCCTGGAAGCCAAGGAAATGCTGGGGAAAAAAGGCGAGGTTGATGCCGACGAAGGAGACCCAGAAGTGCCATTTCGCCAGCCTCTCGTCATAGAGATAGCCGGTCATCTTCGGGAACCAGTAGTAGAAGCCTGCGAAGATCGAAAACACCGCCCCGAGCGACATCACGTAATGAAAATGCGCAACGACGTAGTAGGTGTCGTGCAGATAGCGGTCGATCGCCGCGTTGGCGAGCACGACGCCGGTGACGCCGCCGACAGTGAAGACGAAGACGAAGCCGATCGCCCACAGCATCGGTGGCCTCAGCGAAATCGAGCCGCCCCACATCGTCGCCAGCCAGGAGAACACCTTCACCCCCGTCGGCACCGCGATCACCATGGTGGCGAAGACGAAATAGCGCTGGGCGTTGAGCGACATGCCAGTTGTGAACATGTGATGGGCCCAGACGGCGAAGCCGAGCAAGGCGATGGCCAGCATGGCGTAGACCATGCCGACATAACCAAAGATTGGCTTCTTCGAGAAGGTCGCCACAACCTGGCTGACCATGCCGAAGCCCGGGATGATGAGGATGTAGACCTCGGGATGGGCGAAGAACCAGAACAGGTGCTGGAACAGGATTGGATCGCCGCCGCCGGCCGGATCGAAGAAGGTGGTGTGGAAGTTGCGGTCGGTGAGCAGCATTGTAAGCGCCCCCGCCAAGACCGGCAGCGACAGTAGGAGCAGGAACGCGGTCACGAGCACCGACCACGGGAACAGCGGCATGCGGAACATGGTCATGCCGGGCGCGCGCATGTTGAAGATCGTGGCGATGAAATTGATCGCGCCCAGGATCGAGGACGCGCCGGCCAAATGCATCGACAGGATGACGAAGTCCGCAGCCGGACCCGGCGTTCCCACCTGGCTCGACATCGGCGGATAGAGCACCCAGCCGCCGCCGAAGCCATGCATGCCGGGCGAGCCTTCGGCAAACATGGAGCACATGAGAAGCAAGAACGAAGACACCAGAAGCCAAAACGACATATTGTTCAGCCTGGGAAACGCCATGTCCGGCGCGCCAATCATGAGCGGCACCATCCAATTGCCGAACCCGCCCATCATCGCTGGCATCACCATGAAAAAGATCATAATGAGGGCATGACTGCTGAAGAACACGTTGTACATGTTTTTGGCCGCGTCAGCCGAGCCATCGCCGCTCATGATCGCGGAGATCCAGGGGAACACCTGAACCCCCGGCGTCATCAGCTCAGCGCGGATCATGATCGAAAGCAGCGTTCCGATGAGGCCGCAAATAATGGCGAAGATGAGATAAAGCGTCCCAATGTCCTTGTGGTTGGTGGAATAGAGATACCGCCGCCACCCAGTCGGGATGTGGTGCTCGTGCTCATGATGAGCATCGACGTCGTGATGAGAGAAGTCGGTGACGGACGCCATGTTTTTAACGACTCCGGTGATGCATGATCGGCAGCCTCATTGACAGCGCCGACTAGGGTTGGACCCGCGGCGCAGCCGCGACGTCGATTTGGTCCGAA
>Ga0209624_10003175_pt1 | contig 11781 bp, 17 predicted proteins | sample JacPinW_OM2H0_O1_FD_188565 | JGI IMG/M metagenome (GOLD analysis project Ga0209624, IMG submission 188565) | Forest soil microbial communities from Algoma, Ontario, Canada - Jack Pine, Ontario site 1_JW_OM2H0_O1 (SPAdes) (version 2) | ecosystem: Environmental > Terrestrial > Soil > Boreal... | reverse complement strand
CATCATCAGACTGGCAACGCCGACACCGAGCCCGGCGCCCCGCTCTCCCGACCACCCATCCGAACGCCCGCCCAGCGGACGCGAACAGACACGCCCACTTGACAAACGACACGACATATCAGTCAGGAAGCACTAGCGTTCTTCCAGTCCAAGGGGCTGTCTAAGGCGGCAGCGGCGGGGATCGTTGGCAACATTCAGCAGGAGTCGAGTTTCAACCCAAACGCCCCCGGTGGCGGCCTTGTACAGGGCCAAGAAGGCCGCACTTCGTCGGGTACCACACAGCAGCAGCTAGACAGCGTGTGGCACGAACTCACGACTAGCGAAGCCGGTACCCTCGCGAAGCTCAAAACCGCCGGTACACCCGAGCAGGCGGCGCGGATCTTCTCAGAAGACTTCGAGCGGCCCAGCGAACCAATGCTGGCGAACCGCGAGCAGTACGCGCGGGAGGCATACAGTGGCACACTCGCGAGTGCGCCAGCTCCGGCCCAGGCGCTCGCGTCCCTCGGGATAGCGAGTGCCCCAGGCTCGGCGTCCGCAGGGGGCGCCAACCCACACGCTAAGGCGCTTGAGCTTCTCGCGGCCGAGCGGCGCTCCGAAGGTGAAGGCATTGTGGCAGGAGCCCTCGAACGACGTGCGGACGCAGAGACACCAGCAGCCGTCACGACAGCTACGGCTAGTGGGCTTCCCGGAATGCCTAGCGTCCCAACCGGCGCGGCCCCGAACGTCAAGCTGCCGAGCGCAGCCCCAGCGCCATCCATCGCGGCCGCACAGGGTCTTACACCGGCTCTCCCGAAAGCGGTCGCGCAAGCCAAAACAGCATTGGAACACGCCGATCATCACCCTGTCGGCGTGCCGGAAATTGGGAAGGCGCTGCAAAGTGAACCGCGGGAGCTGCAGGAAGCGCTGAATGCCACCTATGGGGAACATCCGGTTGTTGCTGAGACACCGCAGGGGAAAGTTCACCAGACACCAGCGGGGCCTGTATACGTCCCCCACGAGAAAGTGCAGCGCGGCAACTTCTACAAGCTCACCGGGCAGACGGAAGCGGGCGCGTCACTACCGGGGAGAAAACGGTGATCTCGATCCCCGATCTCCTAGAGAGACTCCAGGCGCTCGCGCTGGACTTTGATGACCGTACACCCTACCTGTGGATGCACACACGCGCCGCCGATCACCTCGTGATGCACGCCACGATTGGGGACGATAGCCGACTCTGGCTAACTGACATGGGCGCGACTTTCGCATATCTCAAGCACCTACAGTTGCCGCTGATCGACCTTCAGGAAGCGCGCAGCATTTGCGCCACCCATAACGCGCGGCTTCTAGCAACCCGTGACGGCATTGTCGTGTGTCACGAGGTTGACGACGACGACTCGCTCACAAAGACGCTCGATGAGATGGAACAGGCGATGGACTCACTGATCGTGGCGGCGCGCCTGAACGGTGCCCTGGCGGCTGATAGCTGATGGCAGAATCGCAGCTCCCCACGGCACTATCGTTCCCCACGGCCGGCTCTGGTGGCGCGTTTACGGCGGCGTTCTACAACAACCTGGCGCTGTTGCAGTTTTCAGAACAGAGGGCGCTTGCGGCTGACCAGCAGCAAAGAGCGGACACCAACGCTGCCTACGACTACAACCATAGTGTCAACATCCGCGCGGAGCCGCTACGCCTGACTGCGAACCAGAACGCAGCGAACAGCCAGGGCCTCGCGGAATCTGGTGCTCTGACGAAAACGCAGAGCATGACGCAAACACAGTACACGCAGAAAGACGCGCGGCTCGGCGAAGCACGCGAAAACGCGATCAAAAAGATCAACGCGGGCGAATACGACGTTAAGGGCCAAGGGATCCTTAAGGTGAATAACGAAGTCGTCAGGGAACAGGAAGCGCAGCAGAAGCGTGCGGAGGAAGAAGGCGCCGCCCATCCCTACGGCTCTCTTGGCGTGTCCCCAACGAACCCCGCCACGGCTATCAACCCTGGCGGTAAGAAGACTCTCCTTGGCCCCGCAACCCCCGAAGGAATCGTGCCGTACCAGGAAACAAGCAGCCGGGGCTTTGTTCGTGTTGGCGCGGCGGCGCCAGCATCTCCCCGTACCGCAGCCGCAAAAACGCAGCCCGTTTCCGGGGCGCGTAAAGCCGCCGCGAAGAAAGCCATCGCGGTTGGCTAGGTATGAGCGACGCGACCCTCACGATCGACGCGAGCCGCACCAGTGGTGAACCTCACACCGAGGATGTCGTTAACGCTGCTCTGATGGAGCTCGCGCTAGCCGGCGGCTCAGCAAAACGCGCCGAGGCACGCCTACACGAGAAAGGTATTGAGGTTCCGCGGCAAACCCTCGAACGGTGGCGTGACGACGTGCACGCCGTGCGATACATCGAAACCCGCGACGATCGTGCAGCCCAGGTGCAGCGTGTGATCGCGGCGGAACACGAGGATCTTGCGATTCAGGGCGCGCAGCTCACCAGGGAACTGATCCAGCGCACCAAAGAGCGCATAGCGGAGATCCCCGATCGTGACCTACCGGGCGCGCTGCGCAATGCTGCCACGAGCGCCGCTATCTCGACGGATAAGGCGCTTATGGCGCGTGAACGGCCCGTGGCGATGCCGGCGGCGTCACGGAGCGTTGACGAGCTGATGGCCGCGCTGATTGGGATGGGTGTCGCACAGAAGGTAGAAGCAGGACAACAGCAGCCAGCCATAGACGTTGCTGACGCCGAGGTTGTAGAGGACGGTGACGGTGTACGCGCGTGACCTACATAAGGCGCTGACAGTGCTTTACCCGCGCTCGGCGATGCTTCTCGTGCAGTCCGGCGATGCGATCGTGTACGTCACACCGCTACGCGGGGAGCTCTGCGCCACCGACGCAGGCGCCACCTTTAGAGAACTCGGCCACGCGTTTGACGACGACGCAGCCCAAGCCATCTGCGGGGAGAACTGCACGGAATGGTGTAGCGGCGAGCCCGGCTCATGGATCGTGCGCAGCATCGACGCGGCCAACTCCCTGACGGATGCGGTGAGCGATGTGGAAACAGCCCGCCGGGCACTCCTAACGGCTGCGCAGTACAGCGTCACAAGCGGCGATGACGAAGCCGACGCGATAACCCGCGTTCACCAGGAGCCAGATCGAATGAAACGGAACTCGCGGAACGTCCGAAAGGTTGATCCGGCGCTACCGAATAGTCACTGGTGTTCTTACGACACCAGATGAAGTAGAAGTGACAACGATGTGATGTGGACGTTGGTCGTTGACTAGCGCGACCAGTGTACCGAGCGCGCACATGCCTTGGTGCCGTGGTGGTGATAACAGCCAACCGACTCGCGTAGCCCCGTGAACCCAAAGTGCACTTTGGCGGCATCGGCCGAGAGAGCAAACACGCCGGCATAGATCAGCGTGCGAGCGGTAGGACGGCGAGCCGAAGACCACGAGGTTCTGCACGACGCTTCCCATTCGCCGGTCAGACGGCATTTGTCGCTTACGTGGTACGGCACCCGGTGCGTCTCGTCTGTGATCGTTTTCTTGACAACTCGGTAGGCTTCTTCCAGCGTTAGCGGAGGGATAGTCGAGGGGGCGGTCGAAGGGGGCGCCGGCTTGGGGGGTGCAGGCGCAATAGGCGCGGGTGCGGTGGGCGCTGGCAACGCCACGGTAAAGCTGCTGACCGGGCCAACATATTCGTACCAGCGTTGTTCGCCGCCTGCCGTTATTTCATCAGTGACGCCAATGGGTTGCCAGTAGTAAGTGCCGGGTGTTGCGAGCGACGGATTGTCTGGAGGCCACACGGCTTCGCTGCCCACGAGAGACGGTTCACCGCGTGCGACGCAAGTGCCAGCGAGGCGCGCTTCGGCTATCGTGTCTTCGGTCGAGACGCAAACACTGAGCCTTTGCAGGAAACGGTCGCCACCCTTTAGCGCGACGCCGATCGCGAACCGAAACTCGAATAGCGGACTGAGGTAGCTTGCGCCGTCGGGCAGTACTTCAAGGGGCACGACGGCGCCTGGAAGCGGCGCGCTGACTCCGATCGGCATCGGTTCGCTGGCTTGCGCCGGGGTCGCGACTAGGACGAGCGAGAAGAATAGAGCCAGCCATGCAGCCGTGGCGTTGACGCCGTGGAGCCGAGCTCCCATGCGGGCGAGAGTACCAGGGAGTCGAAGATGCCGAGACGCTGGATCACCAATGTTTGCGCGCGGGGCTTGCGTTGGTGTGCCCACGGCGGTAGGGTGACGCCCACATAAGCAAATAGTGCCCCCGCGCTGAGCAAACAGCCGGGGGCGTGGCCCGAGAGTTGTGACCCTCACGGACCTGTGCAGCGTACAGCCAGGGAAGGCACGAAGGATCAAGGCGCTGCAAAGGCTCACCACGCTCGGACCTCCAACCAAAGGAGAGTCCGAATGACCACTAGCATCACCGTCCCGATTACGTTGACGCTGGCAGAGCGGCACACGCTCAGCGATCTAATCGAGGGCTTCCTACATGATCGCGGCTGGGAAGGTGTCAGAGCTGCTCGATACTCGATGGACATAGAAGCTGCCGCGGCCAAGCTGCTACGTCTCGCGGCGCTCAAGGCGCTGGTTGAGGGCGAGCATCACCTGCCACCAGACATAGATGTTGCGGCCCTGCGGTCCGAACTCGCCGCCTGGTGGCAGGAACGCGTAGCTACTGTTGACGAACACGACGCACAGATCGCCGAGACGCCGGCCGGTGTGACGGATGGGATTGCGGAGCTCTGGCAGCAGTCGGCTGTGGACTATGCCCACCAACGCGTCTGCGAGCGAATCATCGGCCAGATCGACGCGGCGTGTGGGGCGGTGGCAGTATGAGCGCGCAAGACAAGGCCCGGCGTCGCTGGGGGCTTCAAGGTAGTCCTTTGCTCGACGGCGGCGACACATGGACACCGTGCGACACCGTGGAGCGTGAGCGCATGGAGCTGGCGCCAGATGTCTACGACGCGCGTATGGAGCTGGCGATGGCCGACGCGATGACAAGCTACCTCGTGCGCAACTTGCCGCCGGAAGGATCACTGACAGCCAGCGACTTCGCGGAGTGGGCCATCCGGCTTGAAGTTGACGGCCGCAGACGGCTCTCTGCAAACGGTGGTGCCTGATGGCCGTCTCGATCGCGAGAGAGCCAACCGACGAGAGCCGTGCGTGGGATGCCCGCGCGGAGCTGGATATCGGCGTCCTGATCCACTCTCACCTAGTCACGCACCCGGCACCTGCCGCCTCCGAGGTAGCAGCCGCGATGCAGCGGCGCGCCGACGGCCTCCAGGATGCGGGTCGCGCGAAGCTGCGGCGGTTTGGCCTGCGGGTGATCGCGGCCGTTGACAACGAGCAGGGAGGCGACGACTGATGGCGATGGACATTGCTGCGTGGACGCGAGCACTCCTGGTGGCCCTCTATACGACTCCACCGGCTGATCGTGCTCGGGAGTTGGCGCCAGTCGTCGCGACGATGCGCAGGGACGATACGGTGCCGGCGCTGCTCGCACAGATCGCGGTCGCTGCTGTGGAGCGCTGCGGCGGCGACTTCGAGACGGTTCTAGGCGAGCTATGCGACACGCTCGAGGCCAACGTGACGACTGGGGGAGGTTCGGTCGTTTAGGTCGTGTATGTCGTACGCGTAGAGCGCCCAGCGACGATCGTTTCCGCAGACGACACGCAACATTTGCGGACAACGGTCGTCGTTGCGTCATATCTGTCATGGGTTTCGCAGGAAAACGTTTCGTTCGTGCTGGCGGCTGTGCTGACGCTTCACTGCCTGCTGTTCATGCTCTGGTCGTGTGATACTGGCCGTCTACAGCATCGCTTGCCGCATCATGTCTGGTATGCTTTCCAGCATGGGTAACGATGTTGGGGAGCTGTGCATGGATCAAGACGAGAAGGTTCGCGAGAACCGGCTGCGCCGGATGGCGGAACGGCAGGGCTACACGCTCCACAAGTCACGGCGACGCGACCCGAGGGCGCTTGACTTCGATCGCTGGATGATCGTTGGCGAGAACGGCCGCGTCGTCGCTGGCGCGGATAGCGCAGGCAGGCCAACGATGAGCCTCGATCAGGTTGAGGCTCACCTGACCGGAGGCGGTGCCTGATGGCCGACGTTGCGGAGGTCAACGCGGCGATGGGGTCGGGTGAGTGGCTACGCACGCAATGGCTCGCGCGTGTGGCGTTTCGCATGGGCACCACGACATGGTGCCCGGCGCACGCGCAACGTGTGCTAGCGGCGCTGCGTCGATTGGAGGCAAGCGGCCGGGTCGAACGACGCATGGTCGCAGCGGTGCGGGAGGGCGAGATCGGGGGCACGCTGGTCAGATTCTCGATCCCCCGAACAGAGTGGCGAATCACCAACCAGGACGGAGGCGAGTAATGGCACGGCCACAAGGGCGTGTGGTGGAACGCGAGAGCCGCGACGGCACCACATACGCGATCAGGTTCATGGCGGCCGGCAGGCGTCGTTTCCAGACGCTCGGCACCTCGGCGCAGGGGTGGACGCGCGCTAGGGCGCAGACGGAGCTAGCGAACGCTCTCGCGGACGTTCGGCGTGGTATCTGGCAGCCGCCAGCAGCGGCACAGGTTGAGGTGGTGCGCAGTGAGGACCCGACGTTTCACGAGTTCGCCTCGGAATGGTTCGAGGCTCACCAGGGCGAATGGCGACCAGGCACGCGTGCTGACTACCGCCAGCACTTGACGCATCACCTGCTGCCGTTCTTCGAGCACCATCGCCTGTCGCAGATCACGATCAGCGAGGTTGACCGCTACCGGGCAGCGAAGGTCGCAGAGGCGTGCAAGATCAAGGATGCCGCGGAGCGCGGCAAACCGATCATGTATGAGTACGTGGACGCTCGCGGGCGCAAGTATCGGCGGCAGCGGCAGGCACTAACAGCAACAACGATCAACAAAACGATCACGCGGCTTGCACAGATCCTCGAGCTGGCCGTCGAGTACTACGACCACATCCCCGCGAACACCGCCAAGGGTGAGCGCCGACGTGTGAAGACCAGCAGGAAACCGGCCGTGTGGCTGGACAGTGCGGAGCAGATCAGTGCGCTACTGGACGCGGCTGGTGAGCTTGACCGCGAGCTGAAAACACGCACGCCCAGGCGCGTGATCCTCTCGACGCTCGTGTTCGCCGGCCTACGGATCGGCGAGCTTTGTGATCTGCGCTGGCGGGACGTTGACCTGGCGGGCGGCACGATCAGCGTTCGGGCATCCAAGACCGATGCGGGTATCCGCAAGGTGGAGCTCCTGCCGGTGTTGCAGGATGAGCTGGCGAGCTACAAGGCGCGCGTGCTCGTGGAGTCCAACGGGCGGGTGTTCGCCACGTCGAGCGGGCGCGCGATGAACCCGAGCAATATCCGTACGCGGATCGTGGACCCCGCTGTTGAGCGTGCAAGCGATCGGCTCGTAGACGCTGGGGGTGTGCCGCTACCGGATGGGCTGAGCCCGCACAAGCTGCGCCACACGTTCTGTTCGCTGCTGGTGGCGCTCGGCACGGACGCAGGTGTCGTGATGGATCAGCTCGGGCACACAGATCCCGGCTTCACGCTGCGTGTCTACCGGCACGGGATGCGTCGCGACCAGGGCTCCAAGGACGAGCTGCGTAACCTCGTGGGGCTGGAGCAGTCGGGCACTGATACCGTCTCGGGCACAATCTCGGGCACAAACAGCCAGATCGAGCGTGTCTCTAGCGCAACAGCAAGCAACGGCAGGTAGCGAAAACAGCGGTTTTGCAGGTAGTTCGTAGCATCATGCGGCGGTAGCTCAGTTGGTAGAGCGCAAGCTTCCCAAGCTTGAGGTCGCGGGTTCGACCCCCGTCCGCCGCTTGCAAGCACCAGAGCGATATTTGGCTCTGGCAGCCGTCTCCGGCCTCAGGCTGTGTCGGGAAGCGCACGGCCAGACACGGACAGTAGCGGGTCAGGCGGACACCGATTTGCAGTACCACCGCAGTATCGGCCGCCGCTTCGATTTGCAACGGAGGCCGTCCGCCTGCACATCAACGACTGCGGCGGTGCGCTTCGTGTGTACGGGCATCTCGCTCGTCTTTCCATCCTCACCATCAGCTACAAACTGTCCTGCGTGATGTCGTTGCCGATCGCGCGGGTAGGGTCTTGCTGCCCGCGCCGTCCGCGGCCCGTGCTTTGCTGCTCGCTGGACCCGTGGCGATAGTCGCCACCCCGACCGGCACCGCAGGAGGCGGACCGTGCGATGGAATGGCTCAGTCTCAGCGGCGACCTGACTCGCGAAAACGCGGTCGAGCAGCTGCTCGCGCCGAGCACCTCCGCAGATGTGGACAGCGAGCTCTGCGTGCACGCTGGCTCCGTTCAGCGCCTGGACACGGTCACCGCAGCCGCCGTCAGGCTGCGCATCGCCAGGCACCATCGCGAGCACGAACAGGGGACGGTCACGCTCGTGCTGCCGAGCGCGCCCGACCTGGCAGCGCGACTGTCGGCGCTCCTCGACCCACTGCCCGATCGCGTGAAACTCACCGGGCAGGTCGATGAGCGGCCGCCGGCGAACTACGCACTGGTGCCGGCGACAACCGTCGAGGATTCCCACGCCGCGGTCGCGCTCGGCGGCTGGACGTTGGATGCGTGCGAACGGGCGAGGATCTCCCGCAGGCGCAGCGCATTCATAACGGCGGCCGCGATGGAGCTCGCCGACAACGCCGTGGTTCACGCCCAGGCACCGAGCGATCCGCCGGTAGTGGCGCTGACGAGCACTGCTCGCGGCCGGTTCGTCGAGCTCGCCGTCCTCGACACTGGACGCGGCATCGCCGAGAGCGAGGACCCGCGAGATTTCCTGCGGGCGATTCCTCGGCGTGCTCTGGACGCCGAGCCTGGATTTCTCGGGTACATCCTTCAACGAGCGCGCGCCGCGCGCGTGCAGGCCCAGGTGCAGATTCTCGCCGGCACCGGAAGGCTGCTGTGGTCCTCGATGCAACACCGCACCGTCGTTGGCCGCTATCTGCCGGGCACGACGGTCATCGTGCGCATCGCGGGCGAGCGGTCGGTCGATCGTCCGTCCGGTTCAGGCCAGGACGGGTAGCAAGAGAGGTATTGTTTCAGCGATGTCAGTGAAACGGGATGCGCTGGCGTTCAAGGTGCCTGGAAAGGTCCTTGGTACGCGTGCGCTCGGTCGTGAGGTCGCCGAGCAACTGCGCGAGCGTGCAGGCGACGGCGCACAGGACCTGTTCGTTGAGTTCACCGGCGTGCAGGTCGCCTCCTCGCCGTTTCTCGACGAGCTTGCCCTTGCGCTGCGCGCGTGGAACGCCGACCATCCCGATCGCTTCGTGGTCCTGACCAACCTGAACGAGGACGTGCAGGACACGCTCGGGCTGGTGCTCGAGCGTCGCGACATGATGCTGGTTGCGGTGGAGAAAGGAACGCTGCGGCTGATCGGCGGGCGTGCGCATCTCGACGAGACACTTAAGGCGGCGCAAGAGCTAGAGGTATTCACGGCCTCTGAGCTCGCTGAGCAGCTGGAACTCAAGCTTCCAAACCTTCATCAGCGTCTCGTCGCGCTGCAGGCCACCGGCGCGGTCGTGCGCGTGCCCCCTGACGGAGCCCCGCAGCGTCCCGTCGTGTTCGCCACACCGCAGTCCGACGAGCTCGCTGCCTGCTCCTAGCTGCCGAGGCGGCCCGTGACGAGTCCGGAGATCGGCCGTGCTACCTTAGTTCAATGAGTTCATTGAACTAAGGAGCCGCGCATGACCGACAGCACCCTCAGCCCAGAGCCGAACGCCAGACAGGCCGTCACGATCCTCGTCAACGACCAGCCGGTGACGCTCCAGAAATACCACGCGACCGGCCATCAGATCAAGGTCGCTGCCGGACTGCCCGAGGCCCTGCAGCTGCATGGCCCCGGCGGTGAGCTCATCGCAAACGACGAGCGAGTGGCGCTTCAGGAGAACGAGCAGTTCACGACCGCACCGAAGGCCGTCAAGATCTTCGTCAACAACAGGGCCGTCGAGGTGCCCGGCCACGAGGTCAGCGGCGCCCAGATCAAGCACGCCGCGGAAGTCCCTGCCGACTTCAAGCTCTATGGGCCCGACGGCACCGAAATCACCGACGGACAGACCGTCAAGGTCAAACACGACGAGCGCTTCACGGCTATCTCGGGACAGGACGTCTCGTGAGCGTCGCGACGACGCCCGCCGAGATCGCCGGTGCCGTCGCAGAGCTGCAAGCCGCGTTCCCCGATCGCGTCCAAGTTCACGAGGACTCCGCCGGTGTGATCGTCGCGATCACCGACGTGACACTCTCAGAGCGCTGGAGCCCCCGTCCCGGGACGCTGTGGTTCCTGATCCCCTACCACTACCCGGACGCAGCGATCTACCCCTTCTACCTCACCGGCGCACGCCCGACCGGCGGCATGATCGGCGGTCTTCAAGACGTCGCGTGGCGCGGCGAAGCGGCAATTCAGGTCTCGCTGCGCCACACCGCTTGGAACCCCAAGCTCGACACCGCGCTCGGCTCGGCGCTGCAGGCACAGGCATGGCTCGCGGCGAACTGAGCGAGCTGCGCATCTCTGCAGGCGACTACAAACGCCTGCACGCGCACCTGTTCCCCGGCGACCACGACGAGCACGGCGCGATCCTGCTCGCCGGCGAGCACCACTCCGCCGGCCAAAGCACCCTCGCGGTCCGCGAGACCCATCTGCTCGAGCCGGACGAGTTCCCGCCCGGGACCCACGGCTACCGACAGTTCGCCGCAGGAGCGCTCGCGCGACTCGGCAACCGCGCCGCGCAGGAGCGTCTGGCGCTGGTCACCGTGCACAGCCACCCCGGCGCGCACGAGCGCAACGCTCTGTCTGGCGACGACTTGGCCGCACACGAGCGCGTCTTTCCGCATCTGCTCGACATCACCGGCGCCACCAGCGTGACCGGCGTCGCGCTCGGCGAGGCCAGCGCCGCCGGAGAGAGCTGGTACGCCGACGGCAACCGCCGAGAGCTCACCCGCGTGCAGGTGATCGGCGCCAGCATGCGGACCCTGCGCCCGCGCCCGCCCGAGGACCGCAGTGGCGATCTCGAGCGCTTCGATCGTCAGGTGCTGCTGTTCGGTGCCACCGGACAGGCCCGGTTGCGCAGCCTTCACGTCGGCGTGCTCGGTGCCGGCGGCGGCGGCTCGATCCTGATCGAGCAGCTCGCGCACCTCGGGGTCGGGCAGATAACGACCGTCGACCCCGACATCGTCAAGCGCCACAACCTCTCACGGATCATGGGCGCCTCAGAGCGTGACGCGCGCGAGAAGCGCAAGAAGGTGCACGTCGCACGCGATCATGCGCAGCGGATCGACCCGAGCATTCACTTCAACGCGATCGACGGCGACATCAGCCACTCCCACGTCGCCCGGCGGCTGCTCGACTGCGACTACCTGCTGCTCGCGACCGACACCGCGACCGCACGCTTGGTCGCAAACGCGATCGCGCAGAGCTTCCTGATCCCGCTGATCCAGATCGGCGCGAAGGTCGAGCTCCGCGCCGGGGGTGAGATCGAGCAGATCTACACCGCCGTGCGTCCCGTCCTGCCTCGTCACGGATGCCTCTCCTGCGCCGGGCTGATCGACCCCGTCCTGCTTCAACAGGACACCGCGACGCCCGAGCAGCGCGCTGAGCAGAACTACCTCGGCCAGGAGGACGTCGCCGACCCGTCCGTCACCACCCTGAACGCCGCCGCCGCGGCGGGCGCCCTGAACGCGCTGCTGATGTCCGTGATCGGCCAGGCCGACCCATATCTCGCCGAGCACCGGATCACGCTCATGCGCGAGGGTCGGGTGCTGACCACCACCCCCAT
>Ga0209624_10003174_pt1 | contig 11782 bp, 10 predicted proteins | sample JacPinW_OM2H0_O1_FD_188565 | JGI IMG/M metagenome (GOLD analysis project Ga0209624, IMG submission 188565) | Forest soil microbial communities from Algoma, Ontario, Canada - Jack Pine, Ontario site 1_JW_OM2H0_O1 (SPAdes) (version 2) | ecosystem: Environmental > Terrestrial > Soil > Boreal... | reverse complement strand
GAGGCTTGCGATATCGACGGCTTACTGGCCGATGATCTGGCCCAGTCCGGAGACGGCGACTGTGCAAATCTTTGCCGGCACGCTCGATCTGCCGGAACGCTCGCCCAACGCCGCCGACGCCAAGCTCGCGCCTTTTCCTGAACCGGAGACGGCGTCGCCCGAGAAGCCAACGATCCTTCATCGCGATGGCGTGCGGATCGAGCGCATCGACCGCATCGGTCTGGAAACAGGCACACAGTGGACTACGCAGTATCACGTCGAGGAGAATGATCCGCTCAGCGCCGTTGCCGAGTTGCGCAATACTCAGACGCTGTCGCGAAACGAATGGCAAATCCGGGTCGAGACGCGGATGCGGCTGTCGTCCACGGGCAATGCCTTCCTGCTGCAGGGAAGCTTGCGCGCCTTCGAGGGCGCGAACGAAGTGTGCCGTCGCGACTGGGATCGCTCCATTCCAAGGGATTTTTCATAATTGATCTGAAAAACGCAGAATCGGGCGCGAGGGTAGCGTTATGATAACCGGCATCAACGATGATCTCATTCTCGGGGCCCGTCTTCTTCTTGCGACGCTGTTTCTGATTTTCGGCTGGAGAAAGGTGAGGGACTATTCGGGCACCGTAGCGCAAATGGTGCAGCTTGGCCTGCCGATGCCGACCGTGCCGACCGTCATATCGATCATTATGGAGCTTCCGGTTGCGTTTGCGATCGCAATTGGCGTTTTCACGCGTCCTGCAGCCGCGCTCATGGCTTTATACGCGCTGGGAACTGCATTTATTGGGCATCGTTATTGGACAGTGAAGGGTGCGGATTACGTCGACAGCCTGGATGGCTTTTACAAAGACCTCAGCATTATGGGCGGCTTCCTCTTGTTGTTCATTACTGGTGCAGGAAAATATTCGATTGATGCATTGTTGGGCATCGCCGCGCCATAGTATCGGGTCAACGATGCAGCCTCATGTCGCGTGTGTCCGGTGCCAGACATGTGATCGCCGATCTCGTCGACAGCCATCACGACGAAGCATAACCTTCCGAAATCTCCGCGCGGTTTCAGCATTTCAAGCGATCCGCGGACGAACACGAAGCCCCAACAAGTATTTGGGTTTTTAAGCGGAGGCTCGGATATGTCGCTGGACAGCACGCTGACCGCAACCGCTCACTCGATGCTGCCGGACCCGACCGGCGCTGGCTTCGCCGACAAGCTTTATCGGCTGGATGGCGGTCACTCCCTCGCAAACGACGAGTCGGTCTGGACGCCCGGCGAGAATGTCGGACGAAGCATTCAGTTCTCGTCGACGTGCTGGCTGATGCAGCACGGAAGCGAATGGTTACTCTGGGACACGGGCGTTCCTGAATCCGCGTTGCACGACCCCAAGGGCTGGTCGACCCTGCCCAAATTGATTGTCTACCATCTCGACAGGACGCTGACCGACCAACTCGCCGAGATCGGGCTTAAGACAACCGATATTACGTATGTTGCGGTATCGCATACTCACGGCGACCACATAGGCAATGTTCGCGTGTTTCAAAATTCAACGATTCTGATACAGCGAGCCGAGTATACGTGGATCAGCTCTCCCGATGGCCCGAATGACAACGTGAATCAATTGAAGGCCCTCGCACGCAATCTTATGGGAACTCCAAAGCATCTTAAGCTGCTCGACGGCGATACAGACGTATTTGGTGATGGCAGCGTCACCCTGGTTTCCACACCGGGACACACTCCCGGCAGCCAATCGCTGTTGGTTCATCTGAAGAAATCAGGCTTCATCATTCTGTCCGGCGACGTGGTTCATCTGGAAGAGAATTTTGAAAAAGACACGGTGCCGTCATTGAACACGGATAAGGCCGCGTCGATCGCCTCCATGGAGAGGATCAGGCGCATGATCGCAACCTACAAAGCGAAGTTTTTTATCAATCACGACAAAGCTGAATCTGACAAGCTGAAGTTGATCCCCGCATTCTACGACTGATCTCTCCATCAGTGCGCTCGGGCTCTTGCGCGGACGCCAGCGAGCGCCGCGGCGACACGGAGGAAAATTATGATAACGGCAACTTCTTTGGCAGCTGCGCCGGTGTCGGTCGTCGGTAGATTTTCAACGCGCTGCTTCACTTCATGTTCGCAGAATCCGAATAGGAGTTGTCTATGAGCCAAGTACAAGTCGACCAGAAAACCTATCAGATGCCGCCGCAGAACGGCATTACCGTCGCACACTTTCTCACCGTCGCCGACGTCGAGCGATCGCTTCGATTTTACGAAACGGTCTTCGGCAGCCGCATTCTGAGCAGAGGCGACAGCAAGGGCGCGCCAGGCTACCTCCAGATCGCGAATACGTGGCTCATTGTCAACGTCGGCGGCGGTGGGACACCCGACAAACCAACAGTAACGCTCCGAACTCCCGCGGATCCCGATTTGGTCAGCAGCTTCATGAATATCCGCGTTGCCGATATTCAAGCCTGCTATGAACTATGGAAAAGCCGCGGCGCCGAGTTCATCACCGAGCCAAAGCCCAAATACGGCGAGACGCGCTGCTACATTCGCGATCCTGATGGTTACATTATAGAAGTTGGGCAAAGCAACGCGGGCGTCACCTATGGCTAAACACATGAAACCCGAGAGGAATGGTATCAACCCGGCGGCTGAGCCAAGCGGAACGGGTTGCGCCGAATGCGCGGCTTCGGGCGGATGGTGGTTTCATCTTCGCAGATGCGCGCAATGCGGTCACATCGGCTGCTGCGATAGTTCACCAAGTCAGCATGCGTCAAAGCACTACGCCGCTACGGGTCATCCGATTATCACAAGCTTCGAGCCGGGCGAGCACTGGTTTTACGATTATCGCACCGAGGAATCCTTCGCCGGCCCGAAGCTTCCTGCGCCTGTCTGCCATCCGGTGGATCAGCCGGCGCCGGGACCGGACGGAGCGGTGCCGTCAAACTGGCAAACGCTGCTTCACCAATAAGGGGCGGCTTTTTTGGTTTCCGATCTCGGGGTCACAAGGCCCCGTCCGGGAATCCGACCGGTGGAGATATGTCGAAGCGCATCGACAAGTCGTGGCTGGTTTTCATCAGTATAGAGAATTCCGACCACAACAGATGCGTCGACGTATTCTCGCGCCCGGACGGAAGTTGCGGATTTGAGGAGTTCAGGCGCGACGTGGAAGACAGAGGCGAGTGGACTCCGGTGCAGTACTACTCAGGTTCTGTTTATACGTCGCAAGAGGCAGCGCTTGCGGCGGCGATGCAAGCCGTGGCGTGGTTGCCAGACGCGATCGGGCAAAGCCCCGCCGCACAAAAATTGCTGCGGCGCATTTCAAGCTGAGTCATTTTCACGACCCGCAATCATGGCAAGGAAACCTGCTTCGCGCACTTTTAGTCTGGTGCGTTTAATCGTGATTCTTGCTTCTTGGATTGAATATCGGTCCTTGATCCAGGTCGAAGTTTGACAGCAAATAAAGATTGAATCCGGATTTTTGATCTATAGCCCCGAACAAACAAGCCAGCATTGCTCCTCATAATATCGGCCATCATCGTCGAATCGCCAAGGATTGATCTGGCGGAACGGTCTATTCGCGGATAGTATTTTTGCGCAAAGTGAGTAGCGCTACGCCACCGACCAACTCCGAGAGGAAGAGTTCTATGGCAGCCCAAACAATTCTCGCGATTGCAATTGGCGATCCGTCGATGAGCCGCACGATTGGTGCAGGGACTTCCCTGATAGGAGTACGACCGTACATCCAAGGACTAATTAAATATTTGTCGCAGCAGAAGGTGCCCGGCAGTAAGCCAGTACGAAACTATGCGATCGGCTTAGACTACGTTATCGATTACCAAGAATGTTGGGAGGACGACGAGAGCTTCTCCGGGACCCCTAACATTATCTTTTGCATGTCTACCCCTGTGACGAGAAAGGCCAGAGACCTCACCTCCGTCACACCGATCGTTGGAGTGTTTTCAGAAGCGGCGGCTGAAAAATTCGATCAAACACCAAATGTCTGCGGATTGAACGCAAGACGAATCCAAATCGCGCGTGAGTACTACGACAAATTCTTGAGCACCGTCTCAAACCTCAAAAGCATTTATGTGTTGCACAGAGTTGGGAATACAGCGTCGACAAAGGCCTTGAGCACTATCAAGCAGACGCCGCTTACAATACCGCTCAATGTGCTTGATGTTGCAACCGCCCCTAATCACGATATGAAAACTTTAATTGATGGAATTCCAGCTGGCTCGGGCCTGCTAGTTCTTCCGGTTGATGTTTTCTTCGGGGCTGCGGACTTCATTAATTCGGAAGCGGCTGCCAGATCTGTTCCTGTCTTTTGGCCGGTTACGGATTGGGTGGGACCTGGGATCGGTGGGCACGGAGCACCCCAAGAAACGTGCGGCGAGCTAATGGGCCAGCAAGTCCAATATATTCTCGAGCATCCCGGCCAAATTCCTACGAACAGCGCTGATCGGTTTCTAACCGTTCAGCCTAACGATATCAAATGGGTGGCGAGTAAAGCCGCCGCCAAAGCTCTCAATGTTAAACTCCTGACACCTCATGGTCTCGAACATGTGTGAGATCTAACGCACGCGCTTTCGTGCTTTGAGCAGCAGCAAAATGAAGGCGAGTTGAAGCCTGCGCCCCTTCCACCACCCTTCGGGTGGTCCCCCTTCCCCGCTATCGCGGGGCAGGAAGGAGAAAGGCGCTTCGCGCAATCGTGCATTGGTCTTCCAATAAACGTCTGGTCAAATGGCGCGCAACGCCAGCCGAGAGGAGCCACCGATGCCGGCCGAACGCTTTGATTTTCCCAATGCAAAGGGCGAACAACTCGCCGCCTTGCTCGACCGGCCCGACGGCCCCATTCGCGCGGTGGCGCTGTTCGCCCATTGCTTCACCTGTGGCAAGGACATCAAGGCGGCGCGGCTGATCGCGCGGGGGCTCCAACTGCGCGGCATCGCCGTGCTGCGCTTCGACTTCACCGGGCTTGGCGCCAGCGAAGGCGAGTTCGCCAACACGACCTTCTCGTCGAACGTCGACGATCTGGTCGCCGCCGCCGATCACCTGCGGAAAAATGTCGGCGCACCGGCGCTCCTGATCGGCCACAGTCTCGGCGGCGCCGCGGTGCTGGCCGCCGCCCATCGTATTGCCGAGGCGCGCGCCGTGGCGACGATCGCGGCGCCTTTCGATCCGGCGCATGTCGCCGGCCTGCTCGGCGATCATGTCGACGAGATCAAAGAGAAAGGCGAAGTGGAGGTCACCCTGGTCGGCCGGCCGTTCCGCATCCGCCGCCAACTGCTCGACGACATCGCCGAGCAGAATCTGGCCGGCCGCATCGCCGATCTGCACAAGGCGCTGCTCGTCTTCCATTCGCCGACCGACGACACCGTCGGCATCGACAATGCCAGCAAGATCTTTCTCGCGGCGAAACATCCCAAGAGCTTCATCTCGCTGTCAGGCGCCGATCATCTCCTGCGCAAGCCGAGCGACGCCATCTATGTGGCCCATGTCATCGCCGCCTGGGCCGAGCGCTATCTCGAGCTGCTGGCCGACGTCTCGGCCGACGAAACCTCCGAGCCCGGCACCGTCGTCGTGCGCGAGACGCGCAACGGCAATCTGCAGAACCAGGTGATCGCCGGCACGCATCAGTTCCTCGCCGACGAGCCGGTGAGTGTCGGCGGCATGGATAGCGGGCCGGGGCCTTACGATCTTCTGCTCGCCGCGCTCGGCGCCTGCACCGCGATGACGGTGCGGCTCTATGCCGATCGCAAGCAGTGGCCGCTCAAGCGCACGACTGTGAAACTCAAGCATGATCGCATCTATGCCCAGGACTGCGCCGAATGCGAAACCAAGGAAGGCAAGATCGATCACATCGATCGCGTCATCACATTCGAAGGCGACCTTGATGCCGAGCAGCATCAGCGGCTGATGGAAATCGCCGACAAATGTCCGGTGCACCACACGCTGACATCGGAGGTGATTATCAAAAGTACGGAGGAATCTGCGAGCTAGAGCGAAAAGCGAAGTTGCCCGGATTTATCCAATCGTCGCTCTAGCACTTTGATCGCGCACGATCTTTTCAGGATGCCAAGCCGACGCTTTGATTCGACTCTAGGCTTTAGTGCGCACCCGCGCTCTCGCTTGCGCAATCACTTCAGGGATCGCCGCATCGTTGCCCGGCGCCATGATGTGGACGCCGGCGACGCCGGGAATGGCCGAGAGTTCTTCGATCAGTTCGACGCAGATGCGGATGCCTTCGCGCGCGGGCTCGGAAGATTTTTCCAGCCGCGCGATATAGGCGTCCGAAATGATGGTGCCGAAGAGATGGCTCTTCATCCAGGCCGCCGACTTCGCCGAGCGCAGCGGATTGACGCCGATGAGGAGTGAAAGCTCTTTGGTGACGCCGGCCGCTTCGAGCACAGCGACATAGCGGCGCACGATGCCGGCATCCATGCAGAACTGGGTCTGGGCGAATTGCGCGCCGGCCTTGACCTTGGCGAGCAGGCTGGTCGGCTGCCAGCCGGCCGGCGGATCGATCGGCATGTCGGCGGCGCCGATGAAGAAGTCGGCCTTGCCCTCGACCTTGCGGCCGGTGGGCAGCGTTCCTTCGTCGCGCAGCCGCCGCGCCGTCTCGATGAGCGTGCGCGAGTCGACGTCGAAGACCGGCTTGGTCTCCGGTTGGTCGCCGGCTTTGGGATCGTCGCCGGTGAGGATCAGGAGGTTCTTGATGCCGAGCGCGGCGGCGCCCATCAATTCGCTCTGCAGCGCGATGCGGTTCTTGTCGCGGCAGGTGAGCTGCAGCACCGGCTCGATGCCGGCATCGCGCAGGAGCTTGGCTGCAGCCAGCGCGGCCATATGCGCGCGAGCGCCGGCGCCGTCGGTGACGTTGACCGCGTCCGCCAGGCCTTTGAGGCCTTGCGCCTTGCGCAACAGCTCCGCTCCGTCGAACGACACCGGCGGCGTGATCTCCGCCGTCATGACGAAACGGCGGTGCGGCCCATCACGAGGGCCACCTTCGCGAAGCCGGTCTTGGAGTGTCGGGGGGACGGAGCGGCTAATGGTCTGGTCGTTCATTACTTGCTCAGTTTCGCGGCAGCCTGGGTTTGCAGCCTGGCTTGCGGCTCAAGCCTCTTTGGCACCGGGCGCGCCGCGCCAACAGCACTTATATAATTTGGGGCTATACATCAATTCCGCCGCCGATTCGGGGTTTGGATTGGGTTTTCTGGACAGGTGGGCAGGCCTCTGGTTAGAGAGGGGCCACTCCGCTTCAGGGTAAGAGATGACAGGCGTCAACGATATTCGGTCCGCATTCCTTGGCTATTTCGCCCGCGAGGGGCACGAAATCGTGCCGTCGTCGCCGCTCGTGCCGCGCAACGATCCGACATTGATGTTCACCAATGCCGGCATGGTGCAGTTCAAGAATGTCTTCACCGGCCTCGAAAAGCGGCCCTATTCGCGCGCGGTGACCTCGCAGAAATGCGTCCGCGCCGGCGGCAAGCATAACGATCTCGACAATGTCGGCTATACCGCGCGGCATCACACCTTTTTCGAGATGCTCGGCAATTTCTCGTTCGGCGATTATTTCAAGGAGCGCGCGATCGAGCTGGCCTGGAAGCTGCTCACCAAGGAATACGGCGTGCCGGCCGATAAGCTTCTGGCGACCGTCTATATCGACGACGACGAGGCGTTCAATCTCTGGAAGAAGATCTCAGGCCTGCCGGAGCGGAAAATCCTCCGCATCGCCGGCAGCGATAATTTCTGGTCGATGGGCGATACCGGCCCCTGCGGTCCCTGCGCCGAGATCTTTTACGATCACGGCGATCATATTCCGGGCGGGCCGCCCGGCTCGCCGGACGCCGACGGCGACCGTTTTGTCGAGATCTGGAATCTCGTCTTCATGCAATACGAACAGCTTGCCGACGGCAAGCGCATCGACCTGCCGCGCCCGTCGATCGATACCGGCATGGGGATCGAGCGCATCGCCGCGGTGCTGCAGGGCACGCATGACAATTACAAGATCGACCTGTTCGGCGCGCTGATCGAAGCGGTCGCCGATCTCACCCATGTCGATTCCGAGGGCGACCAGAGCGTCTCGCATCGGGTCATCGCTGATCATCTACGCGCCAGCGCGTTTCTGATCGCCGACGGCGTGATGCCATCTAGAGATGGTCGCGGCTATGTGCTCCGCCGTATCATGCGCCGCGCCATGCGCCATGCTGAATTGCTCGGCGCTAAGGAGCCGGTGATGTGGCGGCTCGTGCCGACGCTAATCCGCGAAATGGGCCACGCCTATCCTGAACTGCACCAGGCTGAATCGCTGATCACCGAGACGTTGAAGCTCGAAGAGACAGGCTTCCGCCGCACGCTTGAGCGCGGGCTCGCGATCCTAAATGAGGCGATTGCCTACATAGAGGCCGATCGGCTCATGCATCCGCCTGTCCAAAATGCCCTTGGATTTCAGACCGGTGTATCCGGATACGAACCAAGGCGCGTATTGCCGGGCGACGTCGCATTCACTCTTTATGACACTTACGGCTTTCCACTCGATCTTACACAAGATGCGCTCAAAGCTAAGAACATCGACGTTGATCTGGATGGCTTTAATGCTGCTATGGCGCGACAGCGCGAGAAGGCGCGCGCGTCATGGTCCGGTTCCGGCGAAGCAAAGACAGCTGAATATTGGTTCCCTCTTCGTGAGAAGTTCGGTGCTACAGAATTTCTCGGATATGAAACGGAAACCAGCGAAGGTGTTATTCAGACGATTATTCGCGGAGGCACTGAAGTCAACGAACTTCGTGCGGGCGAAAGTGGAGAAATTATCGTAAATCAAACGCCGTTCTATGCTGAATCGGGCGGCCAAGTGAGCGACACAGGATGGCTCCGAGGACCCGAAGGGGAATTGATTGCCCGCGTTCTAGCAGTTCACAAAGAGGCGGGTGATCTGTTCATTCACAACATTCGCGTCGAAAACGGAAGCGTAAAAAAGGGCGATTCATTTCGGCTCGAGGTTGATCACCCACGGAGGGCCGATATTCGCCGTAACCACTCAGCGACGCATCTTCTGCACGAGGCGCTCCGCCAAGTGCTCGGCGATCACGTCGCGCAAAAAGGCTCCCTGGTCGCGCCCGACCGGCTGCGCTTTGACTTCTCGCATCCCAAGCCCATGAGCAGCGAGGAGATCGAACGCGTCGAGGACATCGCCAACGACATCGTGCTGCAAAACTCGCCGGTGACGACGCGGGTGATGCCGATCGACGATGCACGGGCCTCCGGCGCGCGCGCGCTGTTCGGCGAAAAATATGGCGACGAGGTTCGTGTCGTGGCGATGGGCGAGGGCGGCGGCAATACGCTGGGCTGGTCGATCGAATTGTGCGGCGGCACCCACGTCAAGCGCACCGGCGATATCGGCATCATCTCGGTGGTCGGTGAATCCGCGGTCGGCGCCGGCGTGCGCCGCATCGAGGCATTGACGGCGAAGGCGGCGCGCGCCAATGCCAATCATTTCGCAAAGCTCGCCAAAGCAACCGCGTCCGAATTGCGTGTGCCGGTTGACGATGTGCCGGGCCGCGTCGGGGCGCTCATGGAAGAGCGCAAGCAGCTCGAGCGTGAACTCACCGACGTGAAGAAGAAACTCGCGATGGGCAGCACCGGCAAAAGCGACGGCGGTGACGGGCTGCGCACCATCGGCGACTTCAAGCTGATGGCGCGTTCGGTTGAAGGCATCGAGCTCAAGGATCTGCGCAGCCTCGCCGATGAAGGCAAAAAGAAAGTCGGTTCCGGCGTCGTCGCGATCGTCGGCGTCACCGGCGACGGCAAAGCCGGTGTCGTGGTCGGCGTCACGCCCGATCTCACCACACGCTTCAACGCCGTCGATCTGGTGAAGAAGGGCGCCGAAGTTTTGGGCGGCAAGGGCGGCGGCGGCCGGCCGGATATGGCGCAAGCCGGCGGTCCCGATGGTTCGAAGGCGGATGCCGCGCTTGCAGCGATTGAAGCGGCGCTCGTTCCTTAGCTTACAGTTCGACGATCATGCCGTCTTCGGCGGACTCGTACGGCACCTCGGCGCGGCGTGCCAGCATGTCATTGCTCATATGTGTGAGCACGAGCCGCTTCGGCTTGATCTGCGGCAGATGCTTCTCCAGCGCGCTCAGCGCCATATGCGTGTTGATCGGCTTGTCGCGCGTATAGGCCTCGCAGATGAACAGGTCGGCATTGCGCCCGATATCGATGACAGTGTCGGTCCATTGCGTGTCGCCCGAATAGGCGACGGTCTTGCCCTCGACCTCGCAGCGATAGCCGAGGCAAGGGCCGGCGCGATCGTCATGCACGACGCGGAACGGCGTCACCCGCAGGCCGCCGATCTCGTTGCGCTTGCCGATCTCCACTTCTCGCAGAGTCAGCGGGAAGGATAGTTGCAGCGTCTGCGTTCCCGGATAGGCGGCGTCCATCATTTCGGCGTAGCGCGCTTTCAAGCCCGGCGGTCCGGCGATGGTGAGCGCGCTCTGGCGTTTGAGAACGTAGTTTGCCTCAAGAATGAAAAACGGCAGGCCGCCGATATGGTCGGCGTGAAAATGGGTGATGAGGATGGTGCCGATGGCATTGCGATCGATCGCAAGCTTGTTCATGCCGACAAGCGACGACGAGCCGCAGTCGATCAGGGCGTTGACGTTATGCGCGACGAGGTGAAAGCAGGTATTGAACCGTCCGCCAGTGCCGAAAGCGTCGCCGCAGCCGATGAATTGCAAGTGCATGGGAACCCCCGACAACGACTAACGGCCCCCTGAGCCGCCCTGGATCCCGGCGCTCAGACAAATCAAAGTGTCGCGTCCGGCGGGAAAAGAATCCGTGATCTTCATCACATTGCCACGGTTCGGCGGTTTGCGGATAACTGGATCAAGTCGCTGTCTTTCCGAGTGATTTTAACCTTTACAGGATTCGCGCGATGGGTTTTGGTACAATTGTGACGTTTACGCAACGGCTGCCTTTTGCCGGGAAGCCTTGCGTCATGATCGCAACACAAATAACGGCAAGCTGAGAAATGGTTTGGGTTGCGGGTCGAATTTAGGGGACTGTTGGGTGCTGGTTCGGCGACATCGCTTGATCGTTCTTGCAGCCTTCGCGGCGGCCCTTGCGCTTGCCGGCTGCGGCGCCGACGTCAGCACCAGCCAGTCTTGGTTTGCCAAACCCTTCGACATCAGCGGCCGCAGCGCGGGCTATAGCTTTTCCGAGCTTTCGGAGACCAAAAAGGGCCAGCGCGCGATCACGCCGAACGATCTGGTCAATGCCGATGGTTCCTGCCCGGCGCCGGTTGCTGCTGCGGCTCCCGCACCGGCTCCCGCTCCTGGCGCCGCGGGAGGGCCAACGTCTCCCGCAACGATGCCCGGCGGCGACGCCTCGTCTTTGGTCGTGGATAGCGGCGTTGGGCTTGGCATGAGCGAATGTGACGTGGTGTCTCGCGCCGGCCAGCCGTCGTCGGTTCAGATCGGCAGTACGCCTGGAGGCGATCGCACAGCGGTTCTCACTTTTAACAGCGGCCCGCGTGCGGGCATCTATCGGTTCCTGCGCGGTGGGCTCACAGAAATGGATGCCGTCGCCGCTCCGCCACCGCCGCCGCAAGTCGCCAAGAAAAAACCGGCAAAGCCGAAGAAGGCTGCCTCGAACTGAGCGCCGCCGCCGCAGTCGCCCCGTTCACCGCGCCTTCGTGCCACGAAAGCTTGCCGGAGCCGTGCTTGCCGCGGGCATGAGCGGAGGCTATAAGCCCGGCGCGGTTTCACGCCGCACACGCAAATTCCCAAAGGACAATTTGCCCCA
>Ga0209624_10003173_pt1 | contig 11784 bp, 12 predicted proteins | sample JacPinW_OM2H0_O1_FD_188565 | JGI IMG/M metagenome (GOLD analysis project Ga0209624, IMG submission 188565) | Forest soil microbial communities from Algoma, Ontario, Canada - Jack Pine, Ontario site 1_JW_OM2H0_O1 (SPAdes) (version 2) | ecosystem: Environmental > Terrestrial > Soil > Boreal... | reverse complement strand
GTTCACTTTGAGGAACGTGCGGTGAGCGCGCGGAGAGAGTTTGTGAATCAGCCGGCCCAAAACTTCTTTGCCGGTTCCACTCTCACCGAGCAGCAGCACCGGAATGTCGACGTTCGCGACGAGCGCTGCTTGCGAACGAATCTTGCGCATAGCCGGGCTGGCTGCGATGAAGAAAACATCGTCGGCGAGCTCCTCGACTTCTCCACTGAATGTCTGTTTTCCCTGACCGAGGCTCAGGTCGATGACTGCGTCGAGTTCAGCCTTCTGAAAAGGCTTTGTCAGATAATCCTGCGCGCCCAGTTTCATGGCGTGAACTACCTTGCGAGTATCGTTGACGCAGGACAGCATCACGACCTTGGCTCCCGGCTGCTTCTGGCGAATCTGCTCGAGCGTCTGCAAACCGTCGATGCCCGGCATCAGGACATCGAGCAAGATGAGGTCGGGATGAAGGCCCTTATCGATTTTCTCGAGAGCCTCTTCGCCGGTCGTCGCAGTTTCAACTTTGTAATCGTCGACCTCGAGCAGCGTCTTGATGTAACGCAACATTCCCGGTTCGTCGTCTACCAGCAGTATTTTTGCAGTTTGCTTCATGAATTTTTCCCCTTGCTGGCAGCGGCAACAGCAGGTTTAAAAGGGATGAGGAACGAGAATTTGCAGCCCGCGCCGGGATCGCTTTCTACCCAAATTTTACCGCCCATGCCTTGCACGAGGCGGCGAGCGATGGCGAGGCCCAATCCCATGCCTTCCTGATTTTCGGTTCCGGGAAGGCGAAAGAAATCGTCGAATACTTCTAGATGAAACTCCGGTGGAATGCCGGGGCCAGTGTCGGAAACACTGACTTTGACCGAGTTGGGATGCGCGAGATTCTGGCGCCGGCGCTCAGAACTCGAAGGCATCGACTCCGCGCGACGCTCCCACATATACGGCTCGGCATGAAGCCAGACTGTTCCGCCCTGCGGCGTGAATTTGTACGAGTTCTCGAGGAAGTTCGAGATGACGCGCTCGAGCTTCGGAGTATCGAAGGGAAAAATCGGAAGCTTGTCGTTCGCGAGGAAATACAGCGCGATTCCTTTTTCCTGAAAGCGATTGGACCAGATCCGGCAGACGCCGGAGAGGCAATCGTTGATGTTGGCGGTGTCGAACTTCATTCGCAGGCCGCCGGTTTCGAGCGCGCTATAGGTCAAGAAATCCTGGATGAATTGCTGCAGGCGCTTTCCACTCTCGCGCATGTCGCCCAGAACTTCGCGTTGGCGCTCGCTGATTGGTCCCAGCTTTTCGCTCTGCAGAAGCTCGATATATCCGTTCAGGATGGAAAGCGGCGTCTTCAGATCGTGCGCCGCGGAGCCGAGAGCATTCGTTGTGCGATGCAGACGCTCACGGAGCTCTTTGTACTCCTGCAACAGGTGCTCGGGGCCGGGTACATCGGCGTCGACGCTAAGGGCTGCGCCGGCCACGGGCTCAGTTGCCGTTCCAGCGTCAAAAGCAGACGAATTCTTACGGTTCGAGGCCATACGGAAAAAACCACAGGTTGACACGGGGGAGAGGAACAACTGCACTCAATACTGCCAACCAGAGTGCTGGTAAGAAAAATCGTATGTCAGAGGGGGGTTGATGTCAACGAAAAAGGACACCGAAATTACCCAAGTGTAGCAAAAGCTTGCACTTCTGCCGGCCAGATGAGTCTCACTGGCCGTCGATGTATGGCGAATATAAAGCGAATACAATACGCGGCAATTTCGGTTTTCTTCCCGGTTTTGCCATCTCGGAGGCGGCGGCGTAGGATTTTTCATCAAGTTTGAAGGGGAAATCGCCCGAAATATGGCCACTGATGTGCTTTGAAACAGTCGAACGACCATGAATATCCGTATAAACGGGGCTCAACCGGAAACCGAGCGGCGCAGGTGGACCAGGCTGCCGCTGGCGATTCCCGTTTTCGTTCGAGGCCGGGACGAGCAAGGCAAAGAGTTCCTGGAATTTGCCACCGCCCTCAACGTCGGAGCCGGTGGAATGCTGGTGGCGATCCGCCGTGTGTTGTCCGCCGTTGCTCAGATACGGCTGGAGATCCCCAGTTCGCCCGTAGCGGAGCTTGCACCTCTCCCCAGGGCTTCACGGAGCCTGCGGGCGCGAACCCTCCGCATTACGCCTGCCCAGGGGTATTACCTGGTCGGCATCAAGTTCTCCCGCCCCCTATTGTTGACCCGAGAGGGTACGCGAAGGAAGAAAGCTCTTTCCGTTGTGTGAAAATGTTTTCACACGGGTTACGGATGCCAGTTACCTTTGCGGTTAAGCACTGGTTACTGGCGTGTAACTCCTCGGCTCTTTGGTAAGTTGATCCTCCTCAACGACATAGTCTACATTTAGATGATTCCCCTGGAGCCACGCAGGATTGGCGCTCCGGATGCTACATAAGGGTTTCTTCCCCCAATTGGTAAAAACCATCCATGACCTCTGGCAGTGTGAATACGCTCGTCCAACCCTTAGGGGAGATGCCTCCCGACCACATCGTTTTTGGTCGGACCGAGGCCATGCAAGCTGTCCGTGAACGCCTGACGAAACTGGCGGGCGCCAACGTTCCTGTGCTGATCCAGGGGGAGAGTGGAACGGGCAAGGACATCATTGCCCGCATGATCCACACCGCTTCGCCATGGAGAACCGGGCCGTGGGTGAAAGTGAATTGCCCGGCGATTCCCGGGACGCTGCTCGAGAGCGAACTCTTCGGCTACGAAAAAGGAGCCTTCACCGGGGCCTACGGCGTGAAGCCGGGTCGCGTGGAGATGGCGCACCGCGGCACCCTGTTTCTCGATGAAATTTCCGAACTCGACATGTCGCTCCAGTCGAAGCTGCTGCAGTTGCTGCAAGACGGACAGTTCTGCCGCATCGGCGCGCAGGAAGACAAAAAAGTCGAAGTGCGCGTTGTCTGCGCGACCAATCGCAAGCTCGAGCAAGAGATCGAGAACGGCACCTTCCGTTCTGACCTGTTCTATCGCATCAATGTCGTGAATCTGCATCTGCCGGCATTGCGCGAGCGAGCCAGCGATATTCCTGAGTTGGTCGATTATTTCCTGCAGTATCACAACCGCAAGTACAACTGCAGGGCAAAGGCGCTGTCGACCGACATGATGGCCGAGCTGCGCAGGTATCACTGGCCGGGCAATATCCGCGAGCTGGAAAACCTGATCAAGCGCTACGTGATTTTGGGTAGCGAAGATGTGATCTCGGCGGATCTGACGCCGCGCCCCACCGATTTCTTCAATACGGAAATTCCCCTCGACGGGCAGATTTCGCTAAAGAAGCTGACCCGTCAGGCCGTGCGCGAGTTGGAGCGGAAAGTCATCCTGAAGGTCCTGCAGAACTGCCATTGGAACCGCAAGCAAGCGGCGCGGGCGTTGAGCATCAGCTACCGCGCGCTGCTGTACAAGATCCGCGACGCGGGCCTGCCCTCGAATCGCATCGCAAAGCAGACTCTGGCTGCGGCCAAAGACGTCGCCGCGGACTAACTGCTCCTCCCGTTCACGCATTCGATATTCCTCACCGTAGTGCATTGCTGTGCCATGCCCGGGAATTCGCACGCGCGTCATACCAATCCGACCCGCCTCCGGTAGAATCAAAATCTCCGCTTATGAAACTGTCGGTGGTGATGCCCGTCTACAACGAACGCGCAACCCTGCGCGAGGTCGTCGAGCGCGTATTTTCGGTGGGGCTGGACATTGAAATGTTGTGCGTCGACGACGGCTCCACTGATGGCTCCCGCGAGATTCTGGAGGGCTTGCAAAAGCAGTGGCCGCAGATGCGGGTCATTCTCCAGCCGAAAAACATGGGGAAGGGTGCAGCGCTGCGCCGCGGAATCAAAGAAGCGACGGGCGATTACGTCATTATTCAGGACGCCGACCTGGAATACGATCCCAAGGATTACAAGCAGTTGCTTGGTCCGCTCGAGTCGGGGCAGGCCGACGTCGTTTACGGCTCGCGGTTTCTGGGAAGCGGGCCTCATCGCGTGCTTTACTTCTGGCATTCCGTCGGCAATTCCGTGCTGACGCTGCTCTCGAACATGCTGACGAACCTGAATATGACGGACATGGAAACCTGCTACAAGGTTTTCCGCCGCGAGGTCATCCAGTCGATCCGTCTCGAGGAAGATCGCTTCGGATTCGAACCGGAAGTTACCGTGAAGATTGCGAAGCGGAAGCTCCGCGTTTACGAGGTGGGAATCAGCTACGCAGGACGCACCTATGCGGAAGGGAAGAAGATTGGTTGGAGAGACGGTTTCCGCGCGCTTTTCTGCTTAGCAAGGTATGCGCTGACGGAGCCGGAGCTGTCAGAACCGGGGCATAGGGTCGATTAACGCATATCGGAGAGGAGAAGATGCCCTGCTGGCCCGATGTTTGGGAACATGCGAAAGAAATACTTCCACGGATTGGAGTGGTATCTGTTTTTCTTGTCTCTGCGGTTGTCATAACCGTCCTCTTCTGGGCTCCGCGGCTTCAAAAACGCTGGGTTCGCCTTGCCTCTCGAGTTCTCGGTGCCGCGATGCTCCTGCCATTCTTGATGATGCTTGTTTCTCTTGTATTTAGATCTATGCTCGCGGCTGGCAATCCACCGGCTCAGGCGCGAACTGCGAGATCGAGCGCCGGCGATGAGGCTACCTTGAACTACTATGGCGGGTTTCTGGGGAGAGATTTTACGGCTGTTACGCTGAAACATCCTGGCCAGTGTCGCCATGTGCGCGTCTTCTGGCTTGAGGGTTCGAGCTTTTTTGACGATGTAAAGCTGGAGTGGCTCGACAACCGTCACCTGCAAATTAGCTATCATGCCCGGAGAGACGATCCGCAGCATTGTGAAAACCGGATAGGCGAAATAAGCATTTCCTGCTTATCTCAGACTTGGCCTGATCCGGCGACGCAACAGCAGTGACAACCCGACGGAACTCTCAGCGACAATTAATGTGCAGTGAAAATCGGCACTAACGCCTATTCGTGGTTAGACGCACTAACAGCCGCTGGCAGGTGGTTCTGCACGGCTGCTAGTAGTTCTTCGCGGAGGAACGGTCCGCTCGCCAGTAATCCGGTCAGCAGAGGATTTTTCCGGTTGCATTGCAGTGGGGTATTTTCGAGCGTGCTGACGAAGCCTCCAGCGCTTGCGACCAGCGCCGCGCCCGCGGCGACGTCCCACTCGTTCTTCGGCGTCAGCGTGAAGGTGACATCGGCCAATCCGGCGGCGACCAATCCCAATTTGTAGGCGACCGATCCCATCGGGCGAATCTGATATTCACCGCTCTGAAACTGCTGCCACTCGCCGCGCTTCACTTCACTGCGGCTGGCGAGAATCAACGATCCCTTCAGCGTGGTGCGCTGGCTGGGTTTCGCAGGCTTGCCGTTGTAGGTGACGCCGCAATCCATGGCGCCAATGATTGTCTCGTTCGTTGCGGGATTGCAGATGCCCCCAGCGACAGGGCGGCCGTTTTCGACGTAGCCGATCGAGACGCAGAACTCAGGGATTCCCTGGACGAATTCACGCGTTCCATCCAGCGGATCGACGACCCAGACACGGCTCTTATCGAGGCGTGTGAGGTCATCCACCGTTTCCTCAGAGAGCCAGCCCTCGCCGTCGCGCAGCAGATTCTGCCGAAGCACGGCATCGACGGCGCGATCAGCTTCCGTCACCGGATCGTGGCCGATCTTGTATTCGGTTTCGATGGCCCCGGGAGTAAAGCGGGCAAAAACGGTGCGGGCGGCTTCGATCCCCGCCTCAATGCGCTTGAGAATGTCAGTGTAAGCAGACGAGTTCATGGATTCCTGAGTCATTTAGAGGAAATTATGCCCACAACATGCGGGCGCCGGTAATAAGCAGTAAGGCGCAGAGCAGGCGGCGCAGCCAGAGCATTGGCAAGCGGGTGGCCAGGTGCGAACCGATAAGTCCGCCGGGGATCGAACCGATCAAGAGTGTGATCACCAGACTGGAATCGACGTTACCGAGCCGGAAATGCATCAATCCGGTCATTCCAGTGAGAAGAACGGCATGCACGATGTCGGTCCCAACATTGACTTTGGGCGGGAAACTGTAGAAGAGCAGCAGCAACATCATGATGATGCTGCCCGAACCAACCGACGTCATACCCACCAGGAAGCCGGCAACCAAGCCAATTAACGACATCCCGGCAAAGCCTCGCATCGTCGGAGGACGGTGAGAGACGCGTTCTTCGATACGCTTCTGGAAGAGCAACAACAGCGGAACGATGATGAGCAGGATGCCCACCGCGCTCTTGATGAAGTTGTTGACGCCATCGCCGTACAGATGGCGGATGTGCATCAGCATCTTGACGCCGCAGTACGATCCCGGAATGCTCCCCACGGCCAGTGCAGCGACGACTTTCCCCTTCACCGTGCCTTTTTTCAGATGCAGCAGGCTGGCAGGGATTTTCGTGAAGAAGTTAAACAGGGCATCGGAACCGACAGCCACGATCGCGGGGACTTTCAGGCCGAAGATCAGCACGGGGAGCAGCAGAACGCCGCCCCCCACGCCGCTCAGACCGATGAGAACGCCGACAACAAAGCCCACCAGGATTTTGGCTACTAAAAGTTCCATGGTTACCCCAGTTGCCCCGTGTTCGTCTTAGACTGCTGCCGCTCCATTTACACCGATGAAGCCCTCGCGTTCGAGATGCAGAATAATTTCCTGCGCGGCTTCTTCAGCGGACAGTTCGCCGGTGTTGATGGTCACGTCGGCGTCTGCCGGAACTTCGTAGGGATCGGAGATCCCGGTGAATTCCTTGAGAATGCCGGCGCGCGCCTTGGCGTACAGGCCTTTGCGATCGCGCTGCTCGCACACGTCCACCGAAGTGGCGATGTGCACAAGGATGAAGCCTCCGTAGGGCTCGACCATCTGGCGGACGTGCTTACGCGTCGCATCGTATGGAGCGATGGGCGCGCAAATCGCGATGCCGCCGTTCTTGGTGATTTCCGAAGCCACATAGCCGATGCGGCGGATGTTGATGTCACGGTGCTCTTTCGAGAAACCCAGCTCCGACGAAAGATGCTTTCGGACCAGGTCGCCGTCGAGGAGCGTGACCGGACGTCCCCCGACTTCCAGGAACTTTGTCAGCAGCACGTTGGCGATCGTCGACTTGCCCGAACCCGAAAGTCCGGTGAAGAAGATCGTCACGCCTTGACGTGCCCTTGGCGGGAAGCTGCGGCGCAATTCGTGAACCACTTCCGGATAGGTAAACCACCCCGGAATGTCGCGGCCCTCGTTGAGGCGGTCGCGCAACTCGGTGCCGGAAATATTCAGGACTTTGTCGCTCTTCTTGACTTCGTCGTCCGGAACGTAGCGGTCTTCGGCCTCGAGGTACACCATCATGCTGAAGGGCACCATGGTGACGCCGATTTCTGACTCGTGCTTCTTGAAGACTTCCTGCGCTTCGTAGGGGCCGTAGAACGGCTTGCCGTCGGTGTCTTTGCCCGGTCCGGCGTGGTCGCGGCCAACGATGAGGTGCGTGCAGCCATAGTTCTTGCGGATCAGCGCGTGCCAGATCGCTTCACGCGGGCCGCCCATGCGCATGGCAAGAGGCAGCAACGAAAGCTTCTGCGTTCCCTGCGGATACTTCGAACTCAGCAACTGGTAGCAGCGGACGCGGGTGTAATAGTCCACGTCGCCAGGCTTGGTCATTCCGACGACTGGTTGGATCAAAAGGTTGGCTTCGACTTGCTTGGCCGCTCGGAACGTGAGTTCCACGTGGGCGCGGTGCATAGGATTGCGGGTCTGGAAGGCAACGACACGGCGCCATCCGAGACGGGCAAATTCGGCGCGCAACTCGGTCGGAGTCAGGCGCAACGTGCGGAAGTCGTAGTGCGAAGGGATCTGCAGCCCTTCGATGCGGCCTCCGACATACACCGGATTCGCCTTGTTCATGGTGTAGTCGGCGCCGGGATGAGCTTTGCTGGTGCTATTGAATACGGCTTTGGCTTCGGCGGCGCGATCGGGCGTCCAGATCTCTTCAACATGCAACACAGCCAGCATGACGCCTTCACCGTCGCGCAGGGCGACCTTGCTGGAGCCGGGTGTCAGCTTCTTAGCGAATTCTTCGGTCACGTCGAGCGTGATCGGCATTGGCCAGAGAACGCCATTGGCCAGGTGCATGTCCTTGCAAACACCTTCGTAGTCGGCTTTGGTCATGAAGCCGGTCAGCGGCGAGAAACCACCGTTGATCAATAGTTCGAGATCGCAAATCTGGCGGGCTGTTAGGTCCCAGGACGGCCACTCGCGAGAGTGGGCTTTCAGTTCTGCGGCTTTTTCAGGCGTCACGAGCAGATTGACGAGTTCGCCGCCGTGCGGAGCAATCAGATGGCTAATGGAAGCAGACAAGCGTGTGAACCTCCCAGGTTCGTCTAGATTTATTTATTGCAAATAAAATTCAATGTCTCGCAGAAGGAATCGGTGATGACTTCCAGAACATGCTTTTGGGGGGACATGCTAACGAGACTTACAACTTCCTGCGGGTCTATGACCCTGATTCATCTCAGTTTACACCACAGAATTCATTATGCTTACTGCACGCACGTGCCATACCGACGAGGGGTTGAGCCATTGTACTGTAAACTGATAAGGATAAAAGGTTAAAGTTCGATTTTTCCTGCAGATCCAGTTTGCTTTGGTCCAAATGTGCAAACCCTTGCGTACGACAGAGAAGGATTTTCTTCCTAGCTACGAGACAGTGTGCAGCTTCTTGCGGGGTGTAAGCGTAGCGAATCTTCAGTAACTTGTCGGTGGTGACCTCAGGGTTCGACTTCTTTTTCGACTGCGAACGCGGCAGCGTAACCCGATTTGGCAGAGACGTTGAGGATGCTCCAGCGGTTCGCTTCGGAATGATCGGGCCTGGTCGCTAACAAAGCCTGCTTCGGATCGGGTTCAATCGATACATCGAATTGATGCAGCGGCAGGGAAAGTCCTTCGCCTTTAGCTTTGATGTAAGCCTCTTTGCGCGTCCAGCAGCGGAAGAAGGCCGCGTGCAGTTCGTCGCCAGAGAGATCGCGCAGATACTCACGTTCGCGGACCGAAAAGAAACGCTCGGCGAGTGTCTTGGCGTCACTTTGCGCGCGCACCTGCTCGACGTCGACTCCAATCTCACGACGCCGAACAAATCCCATCAGGGCAAGTCCGTGGCTGTGCGAGACGTTAAAACGCAGGTCGCTCTCAGGGGTGAGAAACGGTTTGCCGTACTGCGCGTAACCGAACGAGATCTCAGCGGGAGTCAGATGAAGATATTGGGCGAGCAGGAAACGCAGCGTGCCGCGCGTGAGGATGTAATCGCTCCGTGGGCGTTCGATACGGTAGCGCATCGCTTTGTCGCGCTCTTCGGCTGAAAGCAATTCTCGGCACGCTTCAAGATCTGAAGCGGATTCGTGCAATTCGCGCTGCCACAAATGCACAGCTTCAGCAGGCAGCTCGGCTGGAGCCGCACTCAGCGACGCGTCCCAAACTCCGCAGATCTTCAGAGATGAGCTTTCCATACGGCGTGAATCTCATGTTCGGACCGTTCCATTCCAAACGGCTGGGGATGATCGGCGAACGACCGTCAACGAACGACGAACGATCAAAGAGCTAGGAACTGCCTTTCTTCAACTGCTGTTTCCAGCCCAATACGCGGGCCTTCGCGCCTTCCGCTTCGGCCTCGGGGATCATTCCTTTTTTCTGGTAGAGCACCGACAAGCTGGTATGCGCGAGCACGTCGTCGGGATCGACTTCCGCAATGCGCTGCGCCACTTCGATTGCCGCGTCGTACCGCTGCAGATCTTGGAGCGCGCGCGCGAGTCCATGCATGGCTTCCGTAAATGTCGGATCGGCAGCGAGCGATTGCTGGTACGCAGCGACGGCGTCTTCCAGCTTTCCGTCAGCCATCAGATCGAGCGCAGCGTAGTAGTGATCTTCGGCCTTTTGGCGGGCGTTGGCGTCAGACATGAAGAGAGTTTCCCAAGCGGAATTCGGATTCTAGCATGGAGGTGCGAGGGTGGATGTCTGTTGGATTCCTTCGTGTACGTTCGAGTCCTTTGTGGTTATGATATGCGTGCATGCGCACCAAGCTCCGTTTCCTGTGGAATGCGACGAAGGGGCATCGGCTCGCTCCGTGGCGGAGTCCGTATCTTCTCTGGCGCATTGAAACCTACACGGGCGTAAAGATGACGCAGATTGGATTTCTGGAATTCTGGGAATTCATGTGGCGCGAGCGCGGCGAACTGTGGCGCTTTCTGAAATGGACCGGAGAGATGGAGCGCTGGGTCCATCCCAAGCCGAAAAGCTCTTAATCAAAAACCTTTCACCACAGAGGACACAGGGTTTCACAGAGAAACCCGTTCGTCTCCGTTTTTTGTGGTGAATGGTCTACGCGCCTTTTCCCGCTGCTGCGGCTTCGCCGAAGAAGATGCTGACTTCGCTGCCTTTGCCAGCGCCGGTGACTTGCGCGGCGGGAGCGCGGTTGGCGACGATCTCCAGATATCCCATGCTTCCGAGGATCCCGAAGACTTCTCCAAGCGCTCCTTCGGCGTAGTTTGTGCGGATATCGGTGATCTCTTTACTGCCAACGACAATCTTGAAAGGGGCAGGATCGGCGCCGAAGAGGTTGGGTGCATCCTGCGGGGTCAAGTTCGTGATCAGGTTGCCAAAGCGATCGACTTTCAGCACGACTGCACGCAAGCGATTGTCACCCGCGGGCTTTGGCTTAGGAGCCGCGAACTTCACGTAGTCCTCAATCTCATCTCCGAACTTGTGCGAGTCGACCAGCTTCGCGAGATAGGCAGCGACGGGAGCGAAGACGTCGCGTCCATGAAACGTGTTGCTGACGGGCTGGCGGAAATAATGTTCCGACGTCACGTGGCGCACGTGGATGCGCTCTTCCTTCGCATAGACCATCGAGAGCACACCGTTGTCGGGCGCGACGAAGTGATATCCATCGCTGGAGGCGATGATGGGACGGCGCGTTGTGCCAACTCCGGGATCGACCACGACCATGTGAATGGTTCCGGTCGGGAAATAAGAATAAGTTTGCGAAATCGCAATCGCGCCGTCGAGGACATCAAAGGCCTGAATGGCGTGGGTGATGTCAACGATCGCGGCCTCGGGGACAATGTCGAGAATGACGCCTTTTACGGCGCCGACAAAATGATCGTTGGTCCCAAAATCGGTGGTAAGAGTAACAATCGGACGATGGGGCAAATTTTCCTCGCTGGAAGACAAAGTACTACGTACTTGCGAACTTAATTGGCAGGGAAGTCGTGCGTCAAGGCACGCAGGTAATAGGAAATGGCGACGCGATCGTTGACGCTTGTGGTGTGAATCGCTCGCGTTAAATATTTTTTTCTGACCTTACGAACCGACCGCGGAATTTTTCCCGTTTTGGATCGGAGTTTACCTTTTAGTACTGCCCACCCCCCTCCCCCTGGGTCCATTGAAATCATCGACTTGGAGAAGAATCGCAAAGTAATCTATGGGCTGCAATCACTTAGGGGCAAAATCTTGAGCCGTAAGGACTTGTTGCTTTTGCTCTTGATTATTGCAAGCCGCGCGCGGAGCCATGATCGGATGAATCGATTGTGCGACGCAAGGGCAGATGTCACAGAGGGCTGTGGATATTGCCGTTCGAGAGTTCAAAAGACAGGCGTTGTCACCGCTGTTAACGGAGCCGCGACCAAGTCTTTCGCCCCTTGGGGCTGAGTTCTCGGTTTTTCTTGACCTACCCACGGCTTGCGCCGTGGGCTGCATTCTTTCGCCGCTTCGCCGCTTCGCGGCTAGAGTCGG
>Ga0209624_10003172_pt1 | contig 11784 bp, 7 predicted proteins | sample JacPinW_OM2H0_O1_FD_188565 | JGI IMG/M metagenome (GOLD analysis project Ga0209624, IMG submission 188565) | Forest soil microbial communities from Algoma, Ontario, Canada - Jack Pine, Ontario site 1_JW_OM2H0_O1 (SPAdes) (version 2) | ecosystem: Environmental > Terrestrial > Soil > Boreal... | reverse complement strand
TCGCGATAGTAGGCGCAGAACCAATCGTAGGCGGGCTTCAGCAACTGTCCGGCGGCGACGAGAACTGCTTCATGACCTGCGCCACTGATTTGAAAATAAATTTTATTTTGACGTTTGAGCTGAATTTCGCGGTCGTCCAAACGTCGGGAAAGCAACATGGTGCGATACATCTGGACGAGCTGCTTTTCGGTTAGCCCGTAATACTTTGCGGCGGCGGATTTGGCAGGCTTCGGGCGCGTCTGAACGGGCATGTGCGGTTCCCTTACTTTACAGGAGACTGTGCAGCCGGACAATTATAGCGAATCTGGTGACACTGTTAGCGCGAAATTGACGAAATGTTGTTGGACGCTATTGTTGAATTCGTTTCCTAGCGTTCGCGGGCTGCGCGGTCGGCTGCGCGCTGGCCATGAAAAAGCTCATCGAATTGTTTCGCAGATTCGGCGAAGTCGGGATCACCCTGACGCACAACTTTCGGCGACGAGTCCTTGAAGGGCGCTTCGGTTGGAATTCGATCGACCCAGCGCTGATGCGAAAGTTTTTCGTGGTCGGAGAAATCCAGACGCACGAATAATTTCAAATGATCGGGCGCGCCTTCTTTTTTGGCGGCTTCGCGATCGAGTTTATATTCGAGTTTATTGGTGAGATGGAACGCCTGCCGCCAACTATCGAGCCGGTGGCGAGCCTGCTGAGCGACATCTTCGCTGGTGCCGAAACTAAAGATGAAATATGTTTGAGCCATGTCTCTCGATATAAAGGCCCGCGCCGGAAAATGTCAAGTGAACTGAGAAATTTTCTGTTAACGGATATGCATTTTTTCCACGGCTGGACGCGTTGACGCGTATCGTGGCGATGGTTAATATGTGTGCCGGAGCGTTTGAGTTGCTGCGTAGAATCACAACTTGCCTGGTGTTAGTAGCGCTCGCGGGAATTTACGCGATGCCGCTGGCCGCTGCTTTGTCGTCCAGCGCAATGGAATGCTGTACGACGGGCATGTGTCCGCGGCCCAGACGGACGATGAGCCACCATCAAACGCATGAAGAAATGCCGGACTGCGCGATGGGCGAGCTGAAAGGCTCACTGCGAAAGTGCGAGATGGCCGCGTGCAACGCGCAAAAAGATAACGCAGTCAACATAGGATTATTTGTTTTATCGGCACCGATGCAAATTGTACGAAGTGCGGAGCAACTTCCGATCGCTGTTACAGCTCCGGTATTAGAACGTGTATTGTCTTCAATTCCAGATACACCTCCTCCTCGAATTTCGCAGTCCTAATTCGCTGAATTCTTAAGGAAAAAACTGCGGGGACGTGTGTCCTGCGCGGGCGAATTCCGTTTCATTTCTGGTTCAACACTTCGAGGAGAGTGAAAGTCATATGCGGGCTCGAATTTGCATTGTGATTTTTCTGGCGCTGTGCGGCGCGACAGCAAGTTTCGCGACGATATTTGGAACGGTAAAAGGGATCGTCCACGATCCGCAGCATCGGCCCATTCACGGAGCGACGATTACGCTGAAGGCGAAACTTTCCGACTGGAAACAAACTGCAACAACGAATGACGACGGAGAGTTTGTGTTCAACGCGGTTCCGATTGGTGATTATTCGGTGACAGTATCAGCGGATGGATTTCAGAACGCTGCACAGGAAATTGCGGTGAGTTCAGGCTCTGCGCCAGTGCTGCATTTCGGATTGGAATTGGCGACGGCGAGCCAGTCCGTGACGGTGACGGCGGATGCGGTCACCGCTGCGCCGGATTCGGTGACGCCGACGTCGACGATAAATCGTCAGGACATTCAGCAGACTCCGGGCGCGGACCGGACGAACAGTCTGGCGATGATCACCGATTATGTGCCCGGGGCTTACTACACCCACGATCAGTTGCACGTGCGCGGCGGACATCAGGTGAGCTGGCTGGTGGACGGAGTTCCGGTGCCGAACACAAATATCGCTAGCAACGTAGGGCCGCAATTCGATCCGAAAGATGTGGACGTGATGGAAATGCAGCGCGGAAGTTATGACGCGGAATATGGCGATCGAACTTACGGAGTTTTCAACGTGCTGCCGCGTACCGGATTCGAGCGCAATAATCAGTGTGAGTTGACGACTAGCTTCGGAACATCTCTGCAAACAAATGACGCAGTGAACTGCGGAAGCCACACGGATCGGCTCGCATACTATGTGAGCCTGAACGGGAATCGCAGCGATTTGGGATTGGAAACGCCGGTCGGGCAAATTATTCACGACGCGGAAAATGGATTTGGCGGATTTGGTTCGTTGATTTTCAATTTGAATTCGACGAATCAATTGCGGCTGGTGACTTCTCTGCGGAAAGACTACTACCAAATTCCGAACGCACCCGGCGATTTGCTCGCAGATGGCGAACACGAAGCGGATACATTTATAAACTTTTCTTGGGTACACACGTTTCCGAAAAATTGGGTGATGACGCTTTCTCCGCTATATCACTTCAATATTGCGAACTACAACAGCAATCCAAATGATTTCCCGACGAGCACGACAGACGATCGCGGTTCCACGTACGCCGGCGGGCAAGGCATCATCAGCGGAGAAGTGGCGCGAAATAATATTCAAGCAGGATTTTACGGATTCTGGCAGAGGGACGACCAGTTTTTCGGGGTAATTTTTAATGACGGCAGTAATCCAAATTTTCAAGATCGTGAAATTGTTACCGGACATCTTTCAGAAATTTTCATCGAGGATAAAATTCAACTGACGTCGTGGCTAAATGTGAATGGCGGAATCCGGGAATCGTTTTTTTCCGGAAGCATTTCAGAGAATGCCGCGAGTCCGCGCGTGGGCGTTGCCATTACGGTGCCGCGTTTGCGTTGGGTATTTCGCGGATTCTACGGAAAGTTTTATCAGGCGCCGCCGCTGCTTACGGCGAGCGGGCCGCTGCTGGAATTTGTGAACGCGAGCGACCTGGGATTTATTCCGCTGCGCGGGGAGCGCGACACGGAATATCAATTCGGCGTAAGCGTGCCGTATCACGGATGGTCACTGGACATCGATAGCTTCCGAACTCATGCCACAAATTTCTTCGATCACAACAATGTGGGCGATTCCAATATTTTCTTTCCGTTGACGATTAGTGAAGCATTAATTCGGGGATGGGAAGCAACAGTTCGTTCACCGCGGTTGTGGCGCAGAGGGCAGGTTCATCTTGCGTATTCCAATCAAATTGCATATGGCGCGGGGGCGATCAATGGAGGGTTGACGGACTTTTCGCCGCCTTCGGGATTTTTCCTGCTGGATCACGACCAACGGAACACTTTGAACGCGGGGTTTGAAGTGAATCTGCCGTGGCGAACATTTGCCTCTACAAATGTTTATTACGGATCCGGATTTACGGATGGCGACGCACTGCCGGGAGGGCCGACGCACCTGCCGGGCCACACAACATTTGACGTCACGGCGGGAAAGGAATTTGGCGAACGATTTTCGTTATCGGTGACGGCGCTGAACGTTGCGAATCGTCATCTGCTGATTGACAACAGTCTGACGTTTGGCGGAGTTCATTACAACGATCCGAGGGAGATTTACGCGCAGCTTCGGTGGCGATTTCATTACTGAAATTCCGCCCAAGAAATTGGAATATAATTGATATGAATTTAGGGCGGAGGAAAACGATTTGAGCGAACGACGTTGGAATATTGCAGGTGTGTTGTCCGCGCTATCGGTGTTGACGATCGCAGGAATTTTTTGTGCGGGATGCGAAACGGCTCCCGTACAGAATCAAGATCCAGCAGGGACGCGGCGATTTTCGATGAGGGGAAAAGTAATTACGATCGATAAGCCGACACAGGAAATTGTTGTGGATCACGAGGCGATACCGGGATTTATGGGCGCGATGGCGATGCCTTATCCGGTGAAGGATGCGAAGTCATTGGATCAGCTTTCCGTGGGAGACGAAATTCGCGCGGATGTTGTAGTGACTGACGGCAAGCCTGTGCTGGAAAACATTATCGTCACGAAGAAAGCGAGCGGGACAGCAGCGCCTTCGGGCGCGGCGGAATTGATGCCGCAGCCGGGAGAAGATGTGCCGGACTTTAAACTGGTGAATCAAGATGGGCGCCGGATTTCGCTGAAACAATTCCGGGGCAAAGCGGTGTTGCTTACATTTATTTACACGCGGTGCCCGCTGCCGGATTATTGTCCGCTGATGAATACGAATTTCTCTACGATTGAAGAATCGCTGAGGAAAAATACTCCGGCGTTTGCGTCCACGCACCTGCTGAGTATCAGCTTCGATTCTAAGAATGATACGCCCGCGGTGCTGCGAAAGTATGGCGATGGTTATTTGAAGTCGAGCGGTGACAAGGTGTTCGACCACTGGGAATTTGCGGTCACTTCAGCGGACGAAATGACGGAGATGGGAAAGTTTTTTGGCCTGACAGTGAAGGAAGATCAGGGACAGATCGTTCATTCAATGAGCACCGCAATTATTTCGCCCGACGGAAAAATCTTCAAGTGGTATCACGGCAACGATTGGAAATCGGCGGATGTGCTGAATGATTTGCTGAGCGCTGCGGGAAGTAAAACTACGGCAAGTCGTTTAGAATCCGAGCACGCGGTTGCCGATGGATACGCCTTCTAAAATTCCTGCGACAAAATCACGCTGGCTCACTCGCGGCGTCTTCGGAATTGGACTTGCGAGTTTGTGTTCCGACTGGGGACATGAAATCGGCACGTCGCTACTTCCGATCTTGTTGGCCGGACTTGGCGCGCCCGCGTATGCGCTGGGCGTAATCGAAGGAGTTGCCGATGGAGTTTCCAGTTTTGCAAAACTTGCGGGCGGATGGATTGCCGATCGTCCATATTTGCGAAAGCCGGTTGCCATTGCTGGATATTTGCTGACCGGGCTTTCCACATTTGCATTCGGATTTGTAGGAACTTGGCCGCAGGTGCTTGCGTCGCGCGCGATTGGTTGGATGGGGCGCGGAATTCGCGGGCCGGCGCGGGATGTTTTGCTGACGGACGCGGTGGCGCCGGAATTAGTTGGACGCGCATTTGGATTTGAACGCACGATGGATACCATCGGCGCGATTCTTGGACCGTTGTGTGCGACGGCGCTGATCGCAATGATGAGCGTGCGCATGGCCATGCGCTGGACATTATTGCCCGGCGCGCTTGCGGCGGTGGCGATTGCGACGCTTGTGCCAACCGGCGTGCGCGATGGAGAGCATCACGCGCTTCCCTTCACTACGAGCCTTTCGAGATTGCCGCGCGAGTTTCGAGGATTCCTGAAGTGCGTGGCGCTATTTGGTTTGGGCGATTTCGCACACACGCTGTTGATTCTTCGCGCGGTACAATTGCTTACGCCGGAATATGGAATTGTTCGCGCCGGAGGAATCGCGGTGGCGCTCTACACATTTCACAACGTGATTTATGCGGCGGCATCGTATCCGGCAGGCGTGGCCGGAGACAAACTTGGGCGGCGCGGGATATTGGTAGTGGGATATTTATTGGCGGCGGTAATGTCCGTTGGATTTATTTTCGCGCCGGCGCGTCTGCCGGAATTAATCGGATTGTTTGGTCTGGCGGGATTTTACGTGGCGATTCAGGACACGCTTGAAAAAAGCGTGGCTGCGGAATTATTGCCGCGAGAAATACGCGCAACTGGATTCGGCGTGCTGGCGACAGTGAACGGAGTCGGAGATTTTTTCTCAAGCATTATTGTGGGATTTCTTTGGACTGAAGTTTCGCCCGCCGCGGGATTTATTTATGCGGCAGCGCTGACGGCGGTGGGTGGATTGCTTTTGCTATTCAGTTCACGTGGCGCGGTTCCTTCGAGAATGTGATCCCAGTTCGTGTGGTAGAAACTCCCTCAAATACGGACGGTTGAATCGTCGCGCGCGGCGTGGTACGGTAAGCGAACAAAAGGCGAAGCACGTGGACGAGGTGCGATGATGGCGCAAACATTGGCAGTACGCATGGCGGGCGGCAATGCGCTATCTCGCGTGCGGGAAATCCGCGAAATTATTGAGCAGCTTGCGGCGCGCGATACTACCGGCGAAGTCATCACTGCGATTCATCACATTCTTGCGCGCGACGCGAAATTTGCGCCGATTCCGTCGTGGGTGCGGCCGGAACTTGCTGGCGCGTTTTCTGCGAAAGGAATTTCGCAACTTTATACGCATCAAGCGGCCGCGGCGGAAATGGTGCGCGCGGGAAAAAATGTTGTAGTGGTGACGCCGACTGCCAGCGGAAAAACACTTTGCTACAACGTGCCGGTGGTAAATGCAGTTTTGGAAAATATGAACACGCGGGCGCTGTATTTATTTCCCACGAAAGCGCTGGCGCAAGATCAACTTGCGGAATTGCACGATTTGGCGAAGCGCGTTGATAACGCGTTTGGCGTTTATACGTATGACGGCGACACGCCTTCGGATGCGCGCTCCGCGATTCGCGAGAAGGGCCACATTGTTCTGACGAATCCGGACATGATGCACACCGGAATTCTGCCGCATCACACAAAGTGGCAGCGGCTGTTCGAGAATTTGCGGTACATCGTGCTTGACGAGCTGCACACGTATCGCGGAGTTTTCGGAAGTCACCTGTGCAATGTGCTGCGGCGATTGCGGCGCATCGCGAACTTCTACGGATCGACGCCGCAATTTATTTGCAGTTCGGCGACGATTGCGAATCCGGGCGAGCTGGCCAGCCGCCTTATAGAGGATAAGGTCGAAGTGCTAGACGAGAACGGCGCGCCGGCCGCTGAAAAAGTTTTTGTGTTTTACAATCCGCCGGTTGTGAATCGGTATCTTGGTATCCGGCGGAGTTACATTCATGAATCGTCCCGTCTTGCACAGGAATTTCTGAAGCGCGATTTGCAAACTATGGTTTTTGCGAATAGCCGCCTACACACCGAAGTGCTTCTTACATATTTGCAACAGGCGTTTCCTGCAAGTCCCGGCTCGCCGCAAAATGTGCGCGGATATCGCGGTGGATATTTGCCGGGCGAGCGGCGCGAAATCGAGCGCGGATTGCGCGAAGGGCGCATCCGCGGAGTAGTCACAACGAACGCGCTGGAGTTGGGAATTGATGTTGGATCGCTGGATGCGGTGGTGATGGCCGGATATCCGGGAACGATTGCGTCAACATGGCAGCGTGCGGGCCGCGCGGGCCGGCGGAGCGGAAGTTCGTGCGCGGTGATGGTGGCAAGTTCTTCTCCGCTGGACCAATATGTGGCGCGGCATCCGGATTATTTTTTCGGGCGATCGCCGGAACATGCTTACATTCAGCCGGATAATTTGGAAGTGCTGGTGAATCATTTGAAGTGTGCGGCGTTTGAGCTGCCGATTTCCGCTGAAGATAAATTCGGCGCGGTGGACGTGCCAGTGCTTTGCGAGCGTATGGCGGAGGCCGGATTCCTGCATCGCAGCGGCGAGCACTGGCACTGGACGCAGGAAGCGTATCCGGCGGACACGGTGAGCTTGCGCTCGGTTACATCGGACAATTTTGTAATTGTGGATATTACGGACGCGGCGGAAGTGATCGGCGAAGTGGATTTTTCGAGCGCGCTTACGACCGTTCATCCGAAGGCAATCTATTTGCATCAGGGAACGCAGTATCACGTGGAGAGAATGGATTTTGACGAGCGCAAAGCGTATGTGAAGCGCGTGGACGTGGACTATTACACCGACGCGATTCGTTACACGCAGGTGCGCGTGTTGGAGATTGCTGATCATGCGCGAGTGACGCGGGAAAACGAAGAGACGGACTTAAATGCGTCACGAGTTCACGGCGATGTGCTGGTGCGTTCACAAGTGGTGGGCTTCAAGAAAATAAAATTCTTCACGCATGAAAATGTGGGCGCCGGGAAATTGGAATTGCCGGAAAATGAAATGCACACGACGGCGTGTTGGACTACGCTGGATCGCGCGCTGGTCGAGTCACTTCCCTATGCAGTGAGCGAGCGGCAGGACGGCATGCGCGGGGTGCTGCACGCGATGCATAGCGTGGCCACTTTGCTGCTGATGTGCGACGCGCGCGACTTGGGAATTGCGATTGGCGAACGGCCGCCTTCGCCGGGCATCGCGCCGGCCGCTAAAGGTTGGGAGCCGACACGCGAATTGAAGGAAATTATTTCTGGCGCGCCGGAAAAAGAATTCTTCGAGCCAAATTTATATTTGTATGACGCCTATCCGGGCGGAATCGGATTCAGCGAGCCGCTGTTCCGCGCGCACAGTTTGCTGTTGCGCAAAACTCGCGAACTGATTGCGGCGTGTACGTGCGAGAAAGGCTGTCCTTCATGCGTTGGGCCGGGCAGCGAAGGAAACGAGCGCGCGAAGGAAGCGGCGCTGGCGATTTTGGATCGGTTGGGAGCGACGTAATATGCAGGTCATAATTCGAGAATCGAATTGAATTGATGGAGCGCGATTGAGTTCTTCGGGCACATTGCACGACAAGTTTTCTCGTATCGTGGCGCTTCGGCCGTCACGCAAGAATGCGTCGGCGGAAATTCGCGTGCGCGAAACTTCGCTCGTCGAAAACGATGCGGGTGAAATGGCGCGGTTAACTGGCGCGACCGTTCAGCGAAATCGATACGGAGAACATCTTGTGATTCGGCGATGGTATGCCACACCGGAACAATGTTTGCATGCGGGCGACGAGAGGGCGCAACAGGCATTGAGTCTTCTACTTTCTGAAAACGCAGCGGCACAAAAACAAAATTTGAAAAAACGGCGTCCGCCATGCGATGCGGCGTTGGCTGCTGATCCTTCGCAGTGGCTTTTTTTGGATACGGAGACGACTGGACTCGTGGGCGGATCGGGCACATACGCGTTTCTGGTTGGCCTGGCGTGGTGGGATTCAGGTGGCCTGCAAGTCGAACAACTTTTCATGCGAGATTTTGGCGAAGAGCATTCGCTGCTTTTGGCGCTGGATGAAAGACTGGCGGAGCGGCGCGTGCTGGTCACATTCAACGGAAAAAGTTTTGATTGGCCGCTGCTGGAAACGCGTTTCCGAATGACGCGCAGTATTTCGCCGCGCATCCCGGCTGCGCATTTGGATTTTCTTCATCCGGCGCGGCAACTCTGGCGGCCTCGCCTTAGTTCTGTGCGGCTCTCTGAACTTGAACGGCATGTGCTTCATGTTTCGCCGGGATCAAAATTGGATTGGACGCGCGACGGTGACATGAATTCCGGCGACATTCCGGAAGCGTATTTCAGTTTTGTGCGCGGCGGGCTTTGCGCGCCGCTCGTGCCGGTGTTTCAGCACAATCAAATGGATTTGCGCGGATTGGCTGCGCTGGCGGGGCACGTGCTGGAAATTCTTGCAGGGCCGCAGGATGCTGAAGCCGCCGATGATGGGCAACAGTCGCTGGATATGTACGGACTTTCGCGCTTGCTGACGCAACGCGGCGAACACGGACGCGCGCGAAAAGTTTGCCAGGCGGCTTTGACAGCCGGATTGCCTGCGGAACATGACCGCGCCGCACGGCGGGATTTGGCGCGATTTGCGAAGCGGGCGGGCGATTTTCCGGGAGCGGTTGAGTTGTGGGAGAGCTTGGCTGGTGTGACGGCGAGGACGCGCACAAAAACAAGACAACATGTTGCGCGGAAATCTCTGGCCCGAGATCAGTCGCGCACTCTTGAACGGATTTTGCGGCGCGGCGCCATCGCCAAACCGGAAATATTCCTCGATGAATCTGAACTTCGCGCGGCACTCGAAGCTTGCGAACAACTTGCGATTCATTTTGAACACCGTGCTCGCGCAATCGATCGAGCGATGCAACTGACGCAGCGTGGCATCACACTTTTGAACCACAGCCAGAATATTCGCGAGCGAAATGTTTTTAATTTCGGCGAAACTGTTTGGCAAAAGTGGGAAACACGGCTTTCGCGCCGCCTCGAACGTCTTGATGCCAAGAATAATCGCATAACGAAAAAGCTGGGCATTGAATTGACCACCGCGCGGGATTAGCATAGATGGTGTTGCAGAATCGCAAGCCGCGCGAAGGTGACGAATGCTCACGCAAACATCCGAAGCACCAATCACACGGATCACCGAACTCCAGATAAACGGCAGAGCGTACAAGATTGATGCCGCGTCTGACACTTCCCTGTTGAGCGTTCTGCGCGATCAACTCGACTTGACGGGCAGCAAATATGGCTGCGGCGAAGGGCAGTGCAGCGCGTGCACGGTCCTTGTCGACGGAAATCCGCGGCACTCGTGCATCACAAGCGTCGGAGTTATCGGCAAAAAATCGATTACGACGATTGAAGGTCTCGAGCACGACGGCAAGTTGCATCCCGTGCAGCAAGCATTTCTAGATGAGGGCGCGATGCAATGCGCCTACTGCACTTCGGGAATGATTATGAGCGCCGTGGCGCTGCTGAAATCGAATGCAAATCCGACGGACGCGGAAATTATTGAATACATGCAGGGGAATGTTTGCCGATGCGGAACTTATCCGCGGATCGTGGCCGCGATTCATGATGCCGCGCGAATGATGCGCGCTTCGGCCAATGGAGGCGCGCGATGAACAAGAATCTTGCGCCCGAGATCGTTCTCGAACCGGAGCGCTACGAGCTGCACACTCCGCCCGTCCATCATTTTGAAATTGATCGCCGAGACTTCGCGAAAATTGTTGGTACGGGAATCGCGGTTTTTCTTTTGAGCAAAGGCGCTATCGCTCAACAACAAGGCCAGCAACAACAAGGTGAATCTGGAGGACGCGGCGGTGGCGGTGGTCAGTCCGCGCCGAAAGATATTGCCGCGTGGCTGCACATCGCGGAAAGCGGCGCGATTACAGTTTTCACGGGCAAAGTGGAAATTGGGCAGAACATTCGCACGTCGCTTGCGCAAGCGGTCGCGGAAGAACTGCGGGCACCATTTGATTCCATCACGATGGTGATGGGAGATACGCGGCTGACTCCGTATGATGCGGGGACATTTGGAAGCCAGACGACGCCGCGCATGGGAATGCAGTTGCGGCATGTGGCGTCGGTTGCGTGCGATACATTGAAAGATCTCGCCGCGAAGCGGTGGAATGTTGACGCCGCGCGTCTCGTGCCCGTCGCAGGAAAAATCACCGACCCGCAAACGAAACTCTCGATTACGTATGGGCAGCTTGCGCAAGGACAAGCGTTTGAAACGGCGGTACTCGCCGAAGATCCGCTGATTGCGCCGGCAGATTGGACCGTCGCCGGTAAGCCGCTCGGCAAAGTGGACGGGCGAGATTTCGTAACGGGCCGGCACAAATATGTTTCCGATATGAAATTGCCGGAGATGCAGTACGGAAAAGTTTTGCGGCCGGAAAGTTTTGGCGCAACGATTGCGTCAATCGATGTTGGCGCGGCGCAGGCGATGCCGGGCGTGACCGTGGTGCGCGATGGAGATTTTGTGGGCGTCGCCGCGCCGGACATGCAAATTGCTGCAAGCGCGCTGAAGGCGATTCAAGTTGAATGGAAGCCGAGCGCGCAACAACAGCCGGATAGCAAAAATATTTACGATTACCTGAAAGCAAATGTTCAGAGCAGCGGGCGTGGCGGCGGCCGCGGACAGCAAGCGGCGACGGATAGTTCGGCGATCGATTCCGCTTTGGCCGCGGCGCAGCACCGTTTGGACGCAACATACAAAGTTGCGTTCATTGCACATGCGCCGCTGGAACCGCGCGCGGCGGTTGCTCAGTGGGACGGCGATCAATTAAATGTTTGGACGGGAACGCAGCGGCCGTTCGGCGTGCGCAGCGAATTGGCGTCGGCGTTTCATGTGAGCGAAGATAAAATTCGAGTGCGGATGCCAGATATGGGCTCCGGTTATGG
>Ga0209624_10003170_pt1 | contig 11788 bp, 9 predicted proteins | sample JacPinW_OM2H0_O1_FD_188565 | JGI IMG/M metagenome (GOLD analysis project Ga0209624, IMG submission 188565) | Forest soil microbial communities from Algoma, Ontario, Canada - Jack Pine, Ontario site 1_JW_OM2H0_O1 (SPAdes) (version 2) | ecosystem: Environmental > Terrestrial > Soil > Boreal... | reverse complement strand
CGACGCGAAACCGACTCAAGAACATCCTTCATCAAATCCATTACTACTCCTTATCATCGAACGCTAAGTGATCTGCGTAGAAAGAGAACTTGGGCCTGTTTCGATCTTACGGCAACCGGTTGCAGAAAAGGATTGCTTACAAGAAGTACCCGATTCCGCGACATACTGTCAAGCACGCGATAGCTCGACATGGCTGGCAAATGACGACGCTTGCCGTGGGAGAATAGTCTCAGAAAGCAACTACACATCACCGGTTCCTAAAGCGCATTTTCTGGGGCCGTCGTGAAATGACCATTCTTGAACTGCTCTACGACATACTCCGAGGTACGTAGGGCAAATGCCAGAATAGAGAGCGTGGTCGTCTTGTCCGTGCAGTTCAGGAACGTGCTCGCATCGCATACGAAGAGATTGGCAACGTCGTGGGTCTGACCGAAGCGATTGGTCACGAACTGGCGGGGGTCGTTGCCCATGCGGCAGGTACCGGTCTCGTGCAGGCTCCAGCCTGGCGATTCCGGTTCGCCATGACCCTCGTATTCAGCTCCGGCATTCTTGAAGATCTCGCGGCACGCATGTTTTGAGTGTTCCCACATCTTGAGCGCGTTCTCATCCCACTCAAAGTGCACGCGGACTTGGGGAATACCGTAGATATCCTTCTTCACCGGGTCGATATCTACGTAGTTCTTATCAGAGCGCTGCGAGGGAGCTTGCACAACAAAATTGATTGGCGTGGGGTATCTACGCTTGATCTCCGACTTGTATGACTGCCCAAAGCCTTCTATATCGTCAAAGTAGGCGGGAAAAATATCACAGCCGCCGTAAGGATAGAACGAGTAGCCGCGAATGAACGACTCCTCTTTCGGATTGTCTAAGTTCTGCCATCGAGGAAGCCAGGCGATGGTGGCGGAGGAAACATTGTCCGGAAAACTCGGATGACCTAGTAGTTGGGGTAGGTAACCGTAGCCCGATGTTCCGTAAAGATGGTCACACAGGTTCTTGCCAAGCTGGCTGCTGGAGTTAGCGACCCCTGTCGGCCAGTGACGAGAACGAGAATTGAGTAGAATCTGCGCTGTAGAGACGCAAGACGCGGCGACGATAACGGCCTTGGCATACACCTCTACCTCCTGCCGAGTCGTACGGTCAACATAGGCGACGCCCTTTGCCTGCCCATCCTGATCCAGCAGGATTTCGCGCGCAAGAGCGTTGGTCCGGATCTCGAGATTTCCGCTCTGATGCGCTTGCGGCAAGAAGAAATAGGGAGATGAAAAAAAAGCGCCGACGTCGCATCCGTTCGTGCAATTCCCGCAATAATGGCACGCAGGATGATCATTGAGAGGTTGAGTCAACTGCGCGATTCGGTCTGGCAGGTAAGGAATGCCTGACTTCTTTGCGCCGGCCGCAAGCAGGTGATCCAAATACCGAAAACCCATGGGTGGCAAATACTCGCCGTCAGGATTGGAGGGCCTGTTCTGCCTGGTGCTGGCCACTCCAATCATCTTTTCGACGCGAGAGTAGTAAGGGGCGATCTCGTTGTACTCAACTGGCCAATCGACATCGAACCCATCTCTCGATGCCGCCTTGAAGTCCATCTGGGACATCCGAGCTGAGGAGCGACCCCAGAAGTTTGTCTTGCCTCCCACGGCATAACAGCGTGGCCAGGTCCAATGCGTTCCAGGAGCAGTCGAGTACGCGATCTCGTGTTCCCATACATCGGCTGGGACATACTCGTTATCCATGAAGCCGACGCTCTGCGCCTGACGCTCAGGAGATCCATAGCCCCGGAACTTGAGATCGTAGGGCATCTTGTGATTTTGGAAATCTGTCTTTGGGTCGAGCTCCCTTCCAGCATTCAGGGCGCACACCTTAAGGCCCGCTCCGCAAAGCGCATGGATGGCCATACCACCCCCTGCACCAGTTCCAATAACGATGACATCGTAAATCTTCATATTCTGCGTTTCCTAAGCTCCCATGGGCTGCAACGAGCCGTCTGAGGGGGCGACCGGCGAAGTCGCGTAGAAGCGCAGTCCCGGGTAGTCCAGTGACTCTATGCCAATACGGCTGGTATAGAAACCCATTACAGTGTACTTCCGCATAAGCGCGAAAAACGTTTGGCCTATTTTGTCCTCAGCTCGGAACTTGCTCTTATAGGCGAGCCGGTCCAGAAGACTTTTCTGGTCCGCGGGTGGAAGGGATGTGAAGTGCTGCGCAGAGCCACTTGCCTGATCCAACCAAACCAGCCCGTTGCGGAAGATCGGCTGTAGCGCCGCGTGTTCGGAGACCATAAAATCGATGAATTCATCGACTCCAGCGTCGGTGGCACCGGCGTCCTCCGGGCGGGGCACAGTCTTGTGACTGGCCGCCGAGATGCTGTGTTGGCCCGCGAGTGTCTTCGAAGAGGTTCGAGGAAGAATCAGTTCCGCGAGGATACCGATCGTCCTGTACTCGGTGGGAGAAAAGAACCTGGGCTCGTATGCTGCATTGGCGCGCGCATGCGAGGTAGGGCCATGGTGCAAATGCTGCGGGTCTGTCTCCGCGAAGCCATAGGCCCATCGGGAAAAGCCGGGCGCTGTACTCGCCAGTGAAGCGCAGGCGATAGCTTGCAATAGTTGTCTTCTGCTCGGTCCTTGACTCGCCATCCTAACTCCATTGAAACAGATACTGGATATTTCGCTATAGATAGATTTAGATACTTGGTGCGGAATCGCTCTAAAGCGTTCGGATATAGGCGAGAAGATCCGTTAACTCCTGTTCGGACAGTAAACTCCCGAACCTGGGCATATGTCCACTACCTTGGACGATGATATCCCGGACATCTTTTGTGGCCTTTCGGTGCGGTCCCCGCATCTCTGAACAGAGAGTCGGACCCATGAGTTTATGCTCTGGATCGACGGAGTGGCAACCAGCACAGTAACGTTTGAAGGATGCCGCGCCTGCATCCGCTTTTCCCGCAACCGCTGCGTGTGCAGCCCCCGTTTGGATAGCAAAGACCAAGGAGATGATATAGCTCAGACTTATCAGCGCGAAAACGACTTTCTTCATTGATGCCCTCAAATTGCAAAGGTTCTTCTGCGGCCGGCGGAAACATATAGAGCATGCACTGCTGGTGCACTTCGTGAGTGTAGCCAAAAACAGCTCGCTGCCTCAAGGTCAAACGGAAAGGCAAGAGCGTTTTCGGTGCGTTTGTCACGGTTTCTTGATCCGGTTTTTTTTGACGCATATATCATCCTTCAAGAACACTGCGAACGAAAGAAAGGGAAAACGGAATGGTCTATACGATGAGGGATGTCGGGCGGCTGGCTGGGGTTTCGGCTTCCACCGTGTCGCGAGTGCTTAACAATACTCACTACATATCAGATGAGACGAGAAAACGGGTCCACGAAGTCGTTGAGAGTGTCAACTATTACAAAAATGTTCACGCAAGAAGGCTGTCAACCGGCAGAAGCGACCTCTTCGGTCTTGTTATCTCCGAGATTGCGAGTCCTTATTTCTCAGAGGTGATCCGCGGGTTTCAGGCTGCTGCGTGGGATCGTGGTCTTGATGTATTGCTGCTGAATACTGAGTATATTCCGGCGAGAACGCAAGCAATCATCCGTAAACTCATCGAGAGCGACGTTCGAGGGGTGGCGATCATGACCTCCTCCATCGATAACAAGGTTACTTCCGACCTGAAGGACGCAGGTATCGGCGTGGTGTTCAGCAACTCGTGTCGTGCCGATACGTTGGTCAGCAGTGTTTCCATTGACTACAGCAAAGGAATTGCACAGGCTATCGAACATGTAGCTAACTTGCAACATCGACGAGCCGCTGTCATCGGTGGCCCAGAGGGCAATCTTACCGCTGCCAATATCAAGCACGCTCTCGTTAGGGGATTAACGAAAAGAGGAATGACACCGTTCCCAATCACAAACAGTGACTACCGTGTGGATGCCGGCGCTTCGGCTGTACGCGAGATTCTGGCTGCAAAAGAGATGCCCACCGTCATCTTCTGTGGAAGCGATCTCATTGCGATGGGGGCGATGAATGCTCTTGAGGAAGCTGGCGTCAGAGTACCTGAGGATATATCTATCCTGGGTATCGACAATATCTCCTTCGCCTTTCTGGCGCGGCCGCCACTCACCACCATTAACGTGCCTCGCGAACAACTCGGGATGAAGGCCTTCGCCGCCTTGGAAAAGATGCTCCAACTCAAGCGTCATAAGGGCGCGGAATATACCCTAGAGACTGAGTTGGTGGTGCGTCAATCCACGGGTACCGCACGACAGGGCAAGTTGCGGACATTCAATCGTTAGTCCAAGCTGACGCTGTCCCTAGGGACAGCGTCAACAGGCTGCGGGCTGAATCAGGTCTGCGTGTTATACACTGCCTCCCTCGGGATCACCACCCGAAGAGGTCCAGTGAATGTCACGCACGCATGAAACAAGATGTTGGTTCGACGGGAGCAATTGTATGTTCCTGCTGGTTGGGGCCTTGGCAGCAGCGACCCTTTCACCCACGCCGATCGTGGCACAAGCTGCTCCATCGGCCCCTGCCAGTCGAACACAAACCAACTCCACATGGTCGCTGTCGACTTCTCGTTTCAATAACAGCTTCGAAGTTGAACCCTACGTTGGCAACGGCTACATCGGTCTCCGCATTCCTGCGGCGGGAATGGGCTTCCTTGGAGACCTCGGCAAAGTCGGTTGGCCTCTTGGCACAGAACGTATTGCATCTGCAATAGCCGCGGGCGCCTACGCCAAGGTCGCTGACGGCACCATTTACCAGGATCAGAAACAGGCCATCGCGTTCATCCCGACCTGGTCCACGCTCACCTTCGCTGACTCGACCGGCGTCTACTCTCCGGCCACCGCGTCGGCGGCCAATATTGGCGACTACCGCCAGGCCCTTGACCTCCGCACCGGCGTCGTCACCACCTCCGGCACGTGGACCTCTCCCGGCGGAAACAAAGCGCGCTTCATCTATCGCGTGGCTACGGATCGCGCGCGCGGCCACATCGCGGTCGTCACGCTGGAACTCACGCCGTTGTGGACAGGGAAGGCCACTGTCAGCAGCGTCCTCGATGGCGCCGGCGCACGTCGTCTCGACCTGGTTTCTACTGGCGTCGATCTCCCCGCGCAGACGATCCATGTCACCTCCAAAACCAAAGGAACAAATATCCTGGTTGCGGAATCGGCCACCTTGCAAAGTGCCTGCATGTCGTCACCTTCTGAGCAGAGTTCGCAGATACCCGGAACAGCAGCCGAACAGATCACGTTTCACGCTCAGTCCGGAAGAACCTGCACCTTCGTAAAATACGTTGCCGTGGTCACCGGCCGCGACTCTTCCACTCCGGAGTCCGACGCCCACAGGGAATCCCAAGAGGCCGCTCATCGGGGCTTTGCCGCTTTCCAGCAGGAGAATCGCACCGCATGGGATGCCGTCTGGAAGGCTGATATTGATGTAGACGGCGATCCAGCTCTCCAGCAAGCTATCCGCGCCAGCGAGTACATCCTCTACGCGAGCATCTCCGCTGATAGCCCCGCCAGTCTGGGGCCTTCGGGCCTCTCAAGCGACGGCTATGCCGGCATGGTCTTCTGGGACGCAGACACCTGGATGTTTCCATCCTTGCTCGCCCTGCATCCTGATCTAGCACGCGTCATGGTCAACTACCGTTTCGACACGCTCCCCGCTGCACGAAAAAACGCCGCCAACAACGGCTACGCGGGTGCCTTCTATCCCTGGACCAGCGGCATTTCCGGAGACATGGGCGACGAGTGCTACGGCGCTGTTACCGACGCCAATGGCAAAGTCATCTCAGACCCAAACAAGAGTTGCACGCAGCAGCTCCATCTCCAGTCCGATGTTGCTCTGGCTCAGTGGGAGTACTACAAAGCTACCGGCGACAAACTTTGGCTCGCTCAACGGGGATGGCCCATTCTTGAGGCCGTAGCTCAGTTCTGGGCGGCAAAAGCCACTCCCGTTGCGGACGGATACGCGATTACCCAGGTTCAAACCCCGGACGAATATGCCACGGATACGAACAATGATGCTTACACCAACGCCGGGGCCTCACTGGAGCTGCAGGCTACCACTGAGGCCGCGAGCATCCTTGGCAAAGCCGTGCCGCAAGCCTGGTCAAAGATCGCCAGCGGCCTTATTAAAACGATGCCGGTAGATACTTCTCTCAATATCTATCTCGAACATGAGGGCTACACCGGTCAACAGATTAAGCAGGCCGACGTCGTCATGCTTACCTATCCGCTGGACTTTTCCATGCCAGGATCAATGGGAATCAATAATCTCAACTACTACACCCCTCGCACCGACGTAAACGGCCCGGCCATGACCGACGCGATCCACTCCATCGCCGCCGCTTCGCTCGATGCTCCCGGCTGCTCCGCCTACACCTATATGCTGCGCAGTTACCGGCCATTCCTTCGCGAACCCTATCTTCAGTTCTCAGAGTTTGCTCCTGTCGCACTGACAGCGACTGCCTATGATTTCCTTACCGGCGTTGGCGGCTTCATGCAGGAGTTCCTCTACGGCTTCTCCGGCTTCCGGCTTCTCCCCGCCGCCGTGCGTCTCGATCCCAGTCTCCCACCCCAACTTACCGGACTCACGCTGCGCAACCTTGCCTGGCAGGGCCGCACCTTCACTGTGCACATAGGACCGCGCGACACGACGGTCACCCTCAACTCCGGGGCACCCCTTCCCGTCATTACGCCCAGCGGGGCGAAGACTGTCCGGTCCGGCGCCGTACTCACTATTCCGACCCGTCGCTCCGATCTGCTGCCCACCGATGATCGGGCCCGCTGCGCCCAAATCACAGCGACCTCTTCGCTGCCGGGGTCACCCCCTGTTGCAGCCGTCGACGGTAGCCCGGCCACAGCCTGGGTCGCTGCGGAACCGCGGGCAAGGCTCACCGTCAAATTGGCGAGTCCAGTTGCGCTGGGAGAGATCAAGGTCGTGCGAGGAAGCAGCGACCCTATGTCGTACTCCGTTCAGGCGTCTTCTGACGGCGTTCAGTGGAAGACCGTTGGCACCGCGCCTGCAACCTCGAACGGAACGGACGAATTTACATCCCCGCCAATTCAGGCAAACTTTCTTCGCCTCGACTTTCAAGGAGCTAGTGACGCAAAGCCTCCCAGTATCGGCCAACTGATCGTCCGGCCGGCGAAGCCATAAAGAACCAAACTTGGCCTTTCAGGTCGCTTCTGAGAAGCATGAGGTTTCGTCAACTGAACTCGGTATGCGTATGATGACTTCGACTTCACAATCAAGCTCTTGACTTGAATGGATCCACGGAGGAACGACATTGCGAGTTGGTCTGATGACACGCGAGTACCCGCCCAATGTTTATGGCGGAGCTGGAGTTCACGTTGAATACCTGAGCCGCGAACTGGCTAAGAAGATCGACGTCGAGGTTCATTGCTGGGGCAAACAATTCCTTGACGATGGCAAGCTGCATGTTCGTGGCGCAGAGCCATGGTCTCGGATCACCGATGGTACGGATGCGAAATACAAGGCGGCGCTCGAAGCGCTGAGTCTCAATCTCGTACAGATGGAGACTCTGGCCAGGATCGACATCGTGCACACGCATACGTGGTATGTGTCCATGGCAGGATTTCTTGCCAAAAAGCTTTTTGATATCCCTTTCGTGCTCACGACCCATAGCCTTGAACCGCTCCGTGCCTGGAAGGCCGAGCAGCTCGGCAGCGGTTATGCGATGAGCTCGTGGATGGAGCGGACTGCGATTCTTGATGCAGACGCTGTGATTGCCGTTTCCAAGGGAACCAAAGAAGACATCCTGCGTGCATACCCCGAAGTTCATCCCGACCGAGTGCACATCATCTACAATGGAATCGATCTCGACGAATACCAAAGGACAGCTGAAACAACAGCATTAATTAAGTACGGTGTAGATCCTGCTCTGCCATACGTCCTTTTTGTAGGTCGGATCACGCGGCAGAAGGGCGTCACTCACCTTGTCGAAGCAATCCGTTATCTGCCGCGCGATACCCAGGTCGTTTTATGCGCTGGTGCGCCGGATACCCCTGAGATAGCAGCGGAGATGTGGAAAAAAGTCGAGGAAGCCCGCGCACTCAATCCGAACGTAGTATGGATTGAAAAAATGGTGACAAAGCCCGAAGTAATTCAGCTCTACAGCAATGCCAGCGTTTTTTGCTGTCCATCCGTGTATGAACCGTTCGGCATCATCAACCTGGAAGCAATGGCGTGCCGCGCTCCCGTTGTGGCCAGCGCTACAGGCGGAATTCTTGAAGTCGTCGTCGATGGCGTGACTGGATACCTGGTTCCGTTCGACCAGGATCCTGCAACCACGTTTCCTTCGAATCCCGATAAATTCGCGCGTGATCTCGCGGAGAAGATCTCCGACCTCTTGGCAGATCCAGAAAAAGCGAAGCGTTTCGGGGAGGCTGGCCGCAAGCGCGTGGAGGAGACATTTGCCTGGTCCGCAATTGCAGATCAGACACTTGAGCTTTATCGCCAGCTCATGAGAACTTCTAAAACCTAAGTAGAAGGACCCAACAGGGATGAAGGGAACATTTTGGCGGGCCCCGATCATGGTTGTACCTTAGTGGCGGGGACGTCAGTAGCTGGTCAGAAACATCCGGTTCAAGCGAATTGGTTGAGATCCACGCCTAGCTTATAAGTTTCACCGTGGAGGAGGAGGTCTTCCCAGGTGACCTCACGCCGTTGGTACCCGGCCATGCGGCCCAGCATGCAGCTAAGCGACGTCTCCACACCTGCGGCGATCTGGTTGTGGGAGTTGCCGGAGGTGATGCTCTCGATGAAGGTGCGGTCCTTATCTCGGTCGGCGAAGGCAAGGTTGTCGGCGAAGCTGCCGTTGGCGGCAAACTTGCCGGAGCCGGCGGTGGGACTGACGGTGGAGTCCTGCCAACTCCAGGCTTGTGCGCCAGAGATCTGGACGGGGCCGGAGTAGGGTACAGTGGCCGAGCCGACGGCACCGTACAGCCGGAGCCCCGCGTCGAAGGAACCATAGTCGCCAAACTGGGTGGACGAAAAGGAGAGATGCACGTTCTCCGGGTAGACGAAGTCCACCTGGTAGTTATCCCAGCAGTCGCCGGCATGCGTGAGGATGTTGCGGCCCCCGGTAGCGGTGGCCTTCAAGGGATGAGCGCCGAGGATCCAGTTGCAGAGATCGATGATGTGGATGTTCTGCTCGACGAGGATGTCGCCGGAAAGAGCCCGGTCCCAGAGCCAATTGCGAAGCCGCAGCTCGTCAGCGGAGGCGCCTTGACGAAACTTCTCCTTCGAAGCGGGGGCGTTGTAGTTGGCGGCAACGGAGGCGATCTTGCCGAGGGCACCTGCTTGAATCTTCTGGGCGATGGCAGCAATTGGTGGCGCGCTACGACATTGAAAGCCGACCTCGACACTCTGCGTGGGCTTCACGCGTTTGGCGATTTCGAGCGCTTGCCGAGCCTGGACGACATCGATGCCGACGGGCTTTTCGCAGTAGACGTGCTTGCCGGAAGTAACGGCAGCGTCGAGATGCTGTACATGGAAGAAGGGCGGCGTAGAGATCTGGATGAGGTCGATGTCGGGCGAGGCGGCGAGTTGCTCGAAGGCCCTGGGGCCGTGGAAGAGGAGCTTGCTGCTGATGGGCTGACGACCGAGGGTAGCGTTGAGTTGATCAAAGTGGCTACGGCCGGCAGCGAGCTGATCGGGAAAGAGATCGGCGAGCGCCACCACCTGGGCGGTCGTGTTTTGCGAGAACGACGTCGAGACTGCAGTGCCGCGAGAACCGCAGCCAAGCAGACCGAGACGGACGGCGGAGTTTGCTTGGTACCCGAAGGCGGTGCTGGGCTTCAGAAGGAGAAGGCCGGAGGCAGCTGCGGATCCAACCTGGAGGAACTGGCGACGATTCATTTGACCTCGTTTCATTGTGGGTGCTGCCGTGTTCTGGAGGCAGTCCGGATCGACGAAGGCATTACACAAGGACATCGCGGAGGATGTTTTCCAGGTAAATCTTTTCCTGTCGGACGTCTTCTATCTGCTGCGGACCGGACGTTTCGCGCTCGATAGTAACCGCTCCAGCGTAGCCCAGGCGATGGAGTTTGGTGAAGACCTCTTTGAAGTTGACCAGCCCTTTGCCGATCAGAACCTCTTCGCCGAGTTTGCTCGGGTCGGTGGGCCAGCGACCGTCTTTGGCGTGGATGCTGCGGACGTGCGGCCCGAGGATATCGACGGCGTCGACCGGGTTGGCCTTGCCATAAAGGATGAGATTGGCCGTATCGAGACCGACCGCGAGGTTGGGCATAGCGGCATCGCGAAGCACGCGGGACATGGTCGTCGGGGTCTCCTGGCCGGTCTCCATGAGGAAATACTGGCCATTGCTTTGGCAGATGCGAGCGACTTCCCGAATGGCTTCGACAGCCTGGGGATAGAGCGGGTCGGCCGGATCTTCAGGAATAAAGCCGCAGTGGGTCTGGACCTGCGGGATGCCAAGTTGCTTTGCGAAGTCGGAGACCTGCCGGAGCGCATCGATTCGAGCGGCGCGGGTCCCAGGGGGGACGAGGCCGATGGTGGAGGGGCCTTCGGTGAAGTTCCATTGGAGTCTCCCCGGGCCAACGACCTCTACTGTGGTGACGGTGAGACCGTACTTTGCAATCAGATCGCGAAACTGGCTGACGACCGCCGGCGCGAAACCTCCGATGTAGCCGTCGAGCGAAAGGAAGCAATTGTCGAAGCCGAGCTCGCGTACCCGGCGAAAATGCTCCTCGGGATTCCCAAAGGGAACGATCAGAAGGCCGACGTCCATAGGTTTGATCGCTGCGGATGGAACCATAGCAAGCGCTCCGACCGATGGCACAACCTGCGCGAGCGTTGCGGCGGCTGCGAGGCCAATAAAATCTCTCCGATGCATTGACCTATCCTTTCACTATCCCGCTTAGTAGGCAATATGGGCCAGCTTGCTGACGATTGGCACGCTTTCCTGTTCTGCTCGTGTGGTCTTAGGGAGAGCGTTCGCGCCCTCCCCTTGAGCCTTGACTCTTATACAACGCCTCCCATCGTAGGATCACTAAAGCTGGGACTGCCAGTCTCCACGCGTCCGGCAAAGCGAGCTTCGGCCCCCGAACCCTCGGTCTTCACCGTGAAGTCGTACCAGCCGTAGCTTTGTTTCAGATTGAGCACCGGTCAGCAGCGGACCTCGTCGCTCATAGGCGTCATGCATCTGTACGGCGGGCACACGCGCGCGTCACCTGTGAAGGACCTTCAGCCCGGCCTTTTCAAGGTGAATCGACGCCATCCCTGCGAGGCCGCCGCCGATCACCGTCACATCGTGTTGATCCGGGTTCGTATTCAAAGATGGAGACCTGCGATATACGTGGTTGGTTAGCGGTTCATTTCAAGAAGCGTGGAGGGTCTGTGCATGAAAGCCCATGCCTTCGATCGCTTCGACGATGGATGCTTCGGAGATCGACTTAGGATGATAAGTCACCGTTGTGATGGCGTCAGGGTAGCTTGCCTTCGCGGCGATAATGCCCTTCTCGCGCTGAAGCAACGTCTCCAGACCGACGGCACAGGTGATGCAGGTGAAGCCGCTAATCTTGTAGGTGACGGTTTTCTTCTCAAGAGCATTCGCTGCTTTGAGGGTTGCCAGGCTACTGGCGCCAGCCAGCGTTATCAGGCCGAGAAACTTTCTGCGGATCATTTGGCCTTCTCCTTTTGCAAAGTCGTGTGACGGCAATACGTTACTTCGCGGCAGCGATGCCCGGCTCGAATTTCCAAGGGGTTTGGTGGCTCGCTCCGTCGGAAAATCTGGTATCGGTGT
>Ga0209624_10003169_pt1 | contig 11790 bp, 11 predicted proteins | sample JacPinW_OM2H0_O1_FD_188565 | JGI IMG/M metagenome (GOLD analysis project Ga0209624, IMG submission 188565) | Forest soil microbial communities from Algoma, Ontario, Canada - Jack Pine, Ontario site 1_JW_OM2H0_O1 (SPAdes) (version 2) | ecosystem: Environmental > Terrestrial > Soil > Boreal... | reverse complement strand
AGACGATAAGTTCGTGATCTTCGTGACGGAGGTATCGGATGGGTTATGGTGACTCCGCAAGCGGTTCCCGAATCACGGGGAGCAGAAGGTAATTCTCGAATGGTGCTAACAGGCCCAAGTCACTCGTTGAAGCGAGACATCACCCAATCCATCGTCCCGACCGGTTGGTCGGCAAGCCGGAAATAACGGGGGATTTTCCTGATCGCCGGGGCTTCGGTCCCTGTCGAATCGGTTTGTTGTCCACCTTGCAATTTCGTTTTCTTTGCGGCCTAACCTGCTTTCCCGCTGGCCCGCTCACGTGCGGTTTCGCCGCGGCGTCCATCTCTGCCTTCGCCTCCTCCAACGTGTGTTGGAGCCGCAGATTTTCCTCGACGTACCACACCCGAGATTCCTCGCCATTTCGCCGTCCACTTCCTCTGGTGTGCCGCTGAAGCTGAGTGGCGCGCACAATGCGGCGTTTTCGTCCTCCCTCTTTCTTGTTGGGATCACGTTAACGCGGGTTCTATCCTTGTCGATACGAGCGACTGTCAACATCACCGTCCGCTCCCCAAGAAGCAGCATCAGCTCTATGAACATACGTCCCCCTGTAAGAAACTAGTTCACTCACGTTCGGTGGAGGGCACCGCAGGGTCCATGCGGCGTGGAGTCACTTTATTGTTTTATGGGGCTTGTCAGCTTGATAGCGGTGAGGCCCGGTGAGTTGGCCGAGTGACCGGGGAAAAGCGAGGTTTACCCGAACTGAAGGCCACTCTTGGGGTGGACTGGACTCGGCCAACGAGGACTCAGGCCGAGGAACTTCGGTGGTGGAGGCAGTCCTGAGCGAACCGCTCTCCAGGCCCGATTCCCTGCTATCAGGGATTAATACAGGGATTTTTCATGGGCTCTGCAGAAAATGCCCTGGCATTATCCGACAATCCTCATGAATCCAGGGCGATTTCTCGCACCTTCCTCTAGATTAGGCCCCGACTGAACAGGGAATTTAATTTCAACTATCAGGGAATCGTAATTGTCTATCTGGGTAAATTGAGGCCGATATCAGAGCTTCGGAATCAATCAAGCCGACGTATTGGCTACGGACTCACGTAAAGGCACTCTCGGGTTCATCGGTTCATTGACGATGCCCTCTGATCGCAATCCATTGCGATACCTAGCAACGACCTCACCCAGGTACTTCACTGTGCCATCGAGCATCAGGTCCGTAGACCCCGCTATATGTGGCGTGACAAAGATACGTGGCTCCATCAGCAGCGGATTGTCTTTGCTCAAAGGCTCATCTTTCACCACATCCAACCCCGCTCCAAAGAGGTGGCCACTCTTCACTGCCGCCAGCAGAGCCGGTTCATCGACCAGGGTTCCCCGAGCTACATTGACCAATACCGCATTATTCTTCATCCCGGCCAACACGGTCCTATCAATCATGTTTTCGTTTTCCTTCGTTCCCGGAATCGCCAGAACCAGATAGTCGGCATCCGCCGCTGCGATCTTCAACTCACCGTGTCCATATGCTCTAATTCCATTCGGCGCTTGTTCCGGATGGTCATCCACACCAGTCAAGATCATCCCGAATCCCCGAAGCCTTTCGATGAGCAGATCTCCAATTCCCCCCAATCCCACGATGCAAGCGGTCTTGCCGGAAAGCGCCCTATTCTCTTCCCACTTATCCGACCGGCTCTGTGCTCTGCCATGCGTAAAGGCCAGTTCCTCATTCAGCCGACGAGAGGCCGCAAGCATCAGGAGCACCGCAACTTCCGCCACCGACTCGCCGTTGCCCGTCTTCGTCGTCGGCGCCGAGCCCACCCAGACACCTGCCTTTGTTGCCGCATTAACGTCCACTCCTTCATATCCTGCGGAGGCCATCTGAAGCAGACCCAGCTCCGTCTGAGCTTCTATCTCCTTGGAGTCGACCTTACCAAAAGCGATGATTACATCCAACTTCGTCGATGGCGCCTTATCGCCGGACTGCCATGTTAAAAACTCGTCTACAGTGTTTTCCGACCTAAGGCGCCTCAACACCTCCCGCGCAAATGAATTCTGCTTTCCGAAAAACCGATCTTCATCATTGCCTCTCCTGTTCAATTCCCAGGGAACTCGCGCATGAAGACTAAGCAGCTCGGGGAACGAGGCGAGGTGCACTTTCAGACAAACGGAGCAAGGCAAGTGTATTGGTTGAGAAAATCTTGTTGCGATCTCCAGCGTCGGTGATCGTGTCGTCTACAAGATCGATGTGCAGCTTTGGGCTCATTGGAACTGGCCCGAAATCGGTTCCAAACAGTACGCGGTCAACACCGCACATTTCGATCATGGCCTTAAGGCCGATCGCGCTTGGACCCATGGTATCTACATAGATATTCGACTTGAAATACTCCGAAGGCTTACGAAGGTTCTTATCCACCTTGTGGATCGGTGGGGTTTGGATGCCTTTGTAGTTCAAGTCCCAGTTCCAATCGAGTCTGCAAACCACGGGGGCGAGGGCTCCGCCCATGTGAACGAAGAGAACCTTAAGCTTTGGGTATTTATCGAAGACGCCGCTATAGATCATGCGAGCTGCCGACAGCGCCGTATCAAATGGCCGGCCTACGGCTTCAATAAGCCTATACTGCTGCATCGAAGCAGCACCTATCGATACCAGGGGCGGATGAATATGAACGAGAACATCTTTGTCCTGCGCGTACTCCCATAGCCATTCGGCTTTGGGTGAGTCGAGAAAGATCTGATCTGGACCGCTTCCGTAGCTGGTCGAAATGCTGATTGCGCATGCTTGTTTGTTGGAAATCAGCGGATCAATGACATCACGCGTATTCTCTTCAAGAGCATGCGCGTTGGCCATGCAGGCAACGTCATCGGGAAACCGATCTCGAAGTTCGAAGGACTCGTCGTTCAGGAATTTGAGCGTGTCGATGGTGTTTGCTTTAATGATGTTCTGGGCGAACGTCTCCACCTCACCGCCATAGCTGTTCACGCAGGACGACACCCCACTCTGCTTTTGAATCTCCATCGAATAATCAACGTCAACCGACTCGCGATAGAAGAACATCTCGCCAGCATTGGCCTGCGGCATCGGCTTTGAGTCGTCAAAGCCTATATTCTCAACGAATTTCTGACGCAGCTTCGGACCGAAAATGTGTCGGTGAGTGTCGATGATGCTTCTGGTTACCTTCGGTTGAGTCATTTGTATATCCTCAGTTGGAGTTTCTGTCAAATACGTTCTGTCGTCTGTTTCGTATTGCTCATCATCAGACAGACGACCAACGCTCTGCCGCGCGGAACTGCTTTCCTGCTCAGTCTGCTGTCGATCGAGAGCTTTATTGCGGGACAATCGCCATGAGCGTCCTTCTGGTCTCCGCAGCGGCCATATATCGGCTAATAACGTTTGACAACAAGATCAATCGTCGCGTTCTGATGACTGTCAAATTGGCTTAATTCTCTAATCTTGGATCTTTGACCCCGATAGGTGAACCAGACGCGGTAGTCAACTTCGCCATCAATTCGCTTGAAGCTATATCGTCCACTTCGATCGGTGATGTACGAGATGACGCTTTTCGTGTTTTCGTTTTCTATCTCTACGACCGCCCCTTTCAGTGGCTCATGATGTCGATCGTGTACCGTTCCCGTCAGGTTGCGCAAAGTGGTTGCCCAAACATGAGAGCGGGATACAGAAGAAAGACCATCACGACGGATACTGCGACGAGCAGTCTACTGGTCATTGGGGCTTCCTGATGGATCACTGATCGAAACTGCACATTCACCATTTGCGATAACGGCGAACACAATGAGGGGAGGGCAGTTGCTACAGCTGTCATAGCCGCTACAAGGACTAACGCAGGAGCACTTCATGCGAGATGGCTTACCCTCGGACAGCAATACGTCGGATATGAGTGTCATCAAGAGCCTCCAGCAACGATCATGAGGCTCTCGCGGGCCGCTGTATGTGACAGCGATCACAGAAGTTGTTTATGAAGGGATGCAAAGCGATTTTGCGGCTATTCAGTCTTCCGCTGTAACACCCCGTTTGAGAGCCGACCTGTCTAATCAGAAAAAGTTTTTAGGTATTCGCGACCCGGCAACGACTGAGGCATTTAAATTTGCCGTTTCATTCTGCACGTCAATGAACTGTGCCCGAACACGGCTCTTCGGAAACTGAAGTCTAAAAGCGATATTTGATTCGCCAACGACATGAAGTAAAGGCTATTCATCGATATCAACATGAAAGAAGCCCGCCAGCGGCAGATCCCCGCTCGGCTAGTCCGCTCGAACCTTACGTTTAAAAGGCGCAAAGGCCGACACCAGAGGGAGCCAAACCTGATCGCACCTGGTTTTAAGTTGGCGCGACCTCAATCGACAAACTTTGTCCTCCCGCCGACTGTGCGAACGTGAAGATTGCGCAAGGGGCGTGCTTGATGACCTTGGCAACCAAACTTTTGCGTGAGTACGACGAAAAGGGCCCGTTTTGGTGAAGGCCAAACATAATGTAGTGAGCATTCACTGCCTGAGCACGCTCCGATATAACGTGCTCTGGGGCGCCGTATAGAAGAGTTGACTGAGTCGCCACCCCTTCCCGCTGGAGCCACTCAACCAGGAGATCGAACTCAAATTGAATGTCGGTGGCATTGTGAGGAAGTGAGTGCTCGTGGCAAACATCCACGGCGTGGACGAGTTCCACATCCGCGCACAACGCTTTTGCAACACCAGAGATAATCTTCAGGCGTTCATGCACGTCGTCCGGGAAGTCGATTGGGCAGATGACTTTTTCCGGTTGATTTGGATCAAAGTTCTTTTTGACCGCCTTTGGACCTATCGTGACAACTGGGCACGGGAGCGTTCGGAGAAGCGCCTCCGCCGTTGAGCCGAGTACCTTCCTATCCAACCGGTTGTTCCCGTAGGCACCCAGAAAAAGAACGTGTGGCTGCAGATCAGCCACCATCAGAGCAAGACCTTCAGCGGGGGACCCGGCCCTTAGCAGCCACCGTGTGTCAACCCCCAGTTTGCGAGAGTGGTATGCTTTCTGCTCAAGGCGTTCCCTGAGGTCCGGAATAACCTTGTGTGTCGCCTCAGCTTCTTCTCCAGCAGGGATTGCTTCATCGCTCGGGCCCTGCACATGAACGAGGATGATCTCCGAATTCTGCTTCGTTGCAAGATCAAGCGCGTAGTCAAGCGCGGTGTCAGCGTGAGGAGAGAAATCGTATGCAACTACGAGTTTCTTAAAGCATGCGAAAACTTCTGTGGGGGCCATCGGCATACTTGCGGTTAGCGTCGCCATAATTCATTCCTCGCAGTGTAGATCTAAATAAGCCTGTCATACTGGTGTACCGTTGGCTGTGACGTGTGTCACATCCAACGTGGTGTTTGCAAGAAATGATCGTTGACAGCCAGTTATTGGCTGGCCGCCATCCGAATACGGGGTTTTCTACTTCCGTCCAATACAACTCCCGTTTTCAGGCATATTTCGACGCATTAGTTCTCCGCTCCTGATGATTCGGCTCAGACGTGTGCCACCTGCAGCATTTCTCGTTCCGCAAAAAGCATCCTCGCGGATAAGGCGAATAGATTGAAACCAAAGAGTCCAAGATAACCATAGATCAACCACGCAAGTTCACGCGGACTCAAATTTCTGCCAAACAGTAGAGCAATCGAGGAGATCGCGGCGACGATTGCCGACGCGTAACACCACTTCGACCCATGGTGTGCCGATGTACCTCTCGCAACCATGAATTCGGCTACCGCAGTCCCGGCAGCCTGAACTGCTGCGAGGTACAGGAACCAGTGGAGATCTATGCGGTCGTACGCAACTACGAACAGTAGGATGCCGATCACTGCTCCGCAGATCCCCTGCATCCTCAAAACAAGTCGGCCAGACTGCTTATGGGGGATCATGAAGCTTGTTGTAAGGACGATCGCGCTATCGATCGTCCCGTACGTCGCCAGGCAGAGAATCGAAATGACGAGAGCAAAAGGGAGAAGGAGAATCGTTGACGCCATCTCCGGAATGAACAGTACACCTGTTCCAGCCACAATCGCGAGAAGGCCGCGGATCATTGTGGCCGTCCAGTATTCTGAATAGGCTTTCATTTTGCCATCCTAACTGCGGTCGCCGAACCTACGGACTCTCTCCGGCGGTTCCTGAGATTGAAGTTACCCATCTGGTTCATCTGATCGCTCTACCATGTTCGTTCAGCCGTCTCTCTAAAGCTGTGACTGTCGTCACAGACGTGGACGGACTTCATCAACTTCAATAGAGAGCAAGCTAGACGTCAGAGGGCAAGCTAGACGTTGTTGCTGGTATCGAGCGCAGAGAGCGCTCACATTGAACGATCGAGGTGCCATATGCCTGTTATTGGAGAACGTGTTTCTGTTTCTGTGAAGACGATTCTGCTCGCGACCGACTTCTCGCCCGCCTCGGAGAAAGCTGCGTCCTACGCTCGGGCGTTGGCTCGTCGCTTCTCCTCTACTGTCGAGATCACACATATCTTTGATCCGTCTGCCGTTGCGTCGTACGGAGAGGCAATAGTGAACGAAAGGCGGCGAATGAGTAACGAGACCCTTGAGCGCTTACGCGATGGCTTCTCCGCTTCTGGAATCAACGCACGAACTACATCGCCTGAAGGACATCGCCCCTCAGCGGGTCTTCTGAAGATCGCAAAGGAGCACGCGGTCGACCTGATTATTGCCGGAACGCAGTCCAAATCGGGGATGGAAAGACTATTCCTCGGCTCGACAGCGGAACAACTTATTCGAAATGCCGAGTGCCCTGTGCTTACCGTGGGCCCCAATGCCAGGATCCCAGGCAACGCTCCTCTGGTTTTCCAAACGATTGTCTATGCGACCGATTTCTCGTCTGAGGCCGCGAAGGCAGCAATTTTCGCTCTTTCGTTCGCCCAAGACAGCGGCGCCCACCTTTATTTCTGTTATGTGCTTAGCCTTCAGACCGATACCACCGTGAAGAGAGAGTTCCTGGATAGGACGTTCCAATCTGCTCTGAAAAGGATGATTCCCGAGAGTTCTTACGACTGGTGCAGTCCCGAATGCATCGTTGAGCACGGTAACGCCGCTAAAGCCATCCTTGAAGTAGCCGCGAGGGTTCAAGCGGATCTCATCGTGCTTGGCGCGCGCAAAGCGTCGTTCTGGCTGACGCACATCGAGCGTGGCTTGACTCCTGACCTGCTGGCCGAGGCGACCTGTCCGGTAATGACCGTGTGCTGATTTGGCGGAAAGCTTGTGCGACGGCTTCGCGTCGCCGCATGATAATTCAACTGTGTATATACTCGAGGCACTATCATCCGTGTCCCTCGTGGCACAGGGGCCACGTTCGGTATGCTTCCTCTTTCCCAACCTCGATCGATACACAATTGTGACACCTGTGAGCTGCGCTCGCTGCGAATGTTCTGCAATCTGGACGCGGAGGCCCTCGCGGACTTCGGGTCCATCGGCGTGCAGGCAGCACTTTCGAAGGGCACGAAGATCTTTCAGGAGGATGGGCCGAGCAGCGGTGTCTTCGTCATCTGCACGGGTCAGGTCAAACTTTCCTGCACTTCGAAGGAAGGAAGGACACTGATTCTCAAGATCGCGATGCCGGGAGATGTTCTGGGGCTAGGAGCAGTCATCTCCGGTTCGAGATATGAGGTGACAGCAGAGACGATCGAGCCGACGGAGATCAAAAGCATTCGCCGCGAAGAGTTCCTTTCCTTTATCCAAAAGCATGGGGAAGCAAGCTTGCATGCAGCCAAGGCGCTCTCGGAGGAGTACAAAACGGCGTTCTTCGATGCCCGTCGACTGGCGCTTTCTGGTTCGGCGGCAGGCCGACTCGCTGCCGTGCTGCTTGACTGGGGTAGGACTGCCTCCTGCGGTAAGTCTGAGATGCGTTTCACGATGGCGCTCACGCACGAGGAACTGGCTAATCTGGTCGGCAGCTCTCGCGAGACTGTCACTCGCATGTTGGGACGCTTCAAAAAAGAGAAACTGATCCAAATGCGGGGTGCTTCCATTCTGATCCTCTCTCCGGAGAGGCTGGAGCAGCTTTCGGCTTGAATCTCTTTGGAGAACTTTCCTCTGCTTTGCCTTCCTGACTCCAGCCACTCATGCACCCCTGTGATCCCCATCACAGCTTTGCTTTTCGAAAGCTCCTAGATTTGGGTATAGAGGTGCCTTATGGTCAGTTGCTGTGTTAATCCTGCTTGCCGCACAGAGTTCCGCTCTCTCAATACAGGGGATATCTACGCAGTTGAACGACGATCTGCAGATACTGAGTTCTTCTGGCTCTGCTCCGCCTGCGTACCAGTGGTCGCTCTGTCACTCGACTCGACGGGGAGCGTCTCAGTGGGACCGAGATGTGATGCTGGACGTCTGCAGGGACCTCATCCAGACAGTCGTCTGCGGCTGGTCTATAGCCCCACAGAACACACACCATGGCTCCGTGCCGGCCTGGCTCGTGGGCTGACGCTTCCAGATGGACATGAATGCGATCCGCTTCCGACGTCGAGCGAGGCTGCTTGAGCTAAGCATTATCAGGACACGCTCTCACGTGTCAGAAAGAGACCAAGCCAGTGCTAACTTCTTTATCCCGTTCAGAGCCTTCTTTCAACAACGTTCTTCTCGCCACTGATTTCTCCGCAGCGTCGCAAGCAGCTTTCCAGACTGCTCTTGGTGTGTGCACCGCGCTTCGAGCAAGTCTCTCTATACTTCATGTCTTTGAGTACGCCAACGCTGTCCCGCCGGAGACAGGAGGGGAGTTGCTTGAACTGGACAGCTTCTATGAAGAAGCCCAATGCTCTCTGGATGACCTCGTACAAGTGGCCCGACGAGCGGGTGTAATCTGTGAAGCCACTATGGGTAGCGGCGTCCCGTCTCTGACGATCCTGGAGACCATTACCTCGAAAGAGATCGATCTTGCTGTACTTGGGACGAATGCTCTTCACGGCTTTGAACGCCTCATCTTCGGCTCAACCGCCGAAGCCGTCCTCCGCAAGGCGTCATGCCCGGTCCTGACGGTGGGTCCTCAGGTATCGGAGGCTACCGAGGGAGTTCAGGTTGAGAGCCCCGTGATCTTCGCTACTGACTTTGATCCCACAACGACCCAGACAATTCGTTATGCTGCTTTCTTCAGCAAAGTGATGGGAGCACGCCTTCATTGCTTGCATGTGCTTCCGCGGACGGTCGAAGGCGGTGCCCGAAGTCACATCATTCCGCAGATCATGGCGGAAGCGCTGCAGCAGGTCGCTTCCGAGAACGGCGAGACCTTCGACCCGCCCGTCTGTGCGACCACCTATGGCAGCGAGATTTCGAACGCGGTAGTTGATTATGCCAAGCAGCACAAAGCGAAGCTGATCGTCCTCGGGGTCCGTCAAGCTTCGATGGGTGCCTCGCATATTCCTGCTCACATCGCCTTCCGTATCATTACGGAGGCTCCGTGTCCCGTTCTGACAATGACCTTTCCATCACAACCGCAGGCGACGTTTGCAGCTTCTTGTTTAGGCGTGCTCTCTGGAAGAAGAGCATACAAGGAACCTCAAACTATGGGATCCGAAAGAGTCCCCTTAGGCAGAGGAGGCCCTTCGAGGATTGCATCAATGCTTAATTAAGAGCCCGTCGGTGACGGACGGCGGCTCACGGCTCTCAATTACATCAGTTCTCGTCAAGAAGTCGGCCACAAGCAAAGGGCAACTAACTAATTTCATTCAGCAGAAAGAAGCATGAAAGCCATGCATAAAAGACACCTACAGGACGACGCAGTAGTTTATTTAGTGGGCGGCGGTATAGCTTCGCTCGCGGCGGCCGCGTTCCTTATTCGCGATGGAAATATCAAAGGCCACAACATCAATATCCTTGAAGAGTCGGCGCGAATTGGGGGAAGTCTCGATGCCGCTGGAAGCTTCGTGAAGAAGCCTATGTCGGCATGCAATGGTCGGGAGATTATGACCGAGATTATGGGCCACCTTCACATCGAGGCCGATGCCAGCAAAATCCTTGAAAATTGCATCTGCATCCCGTGCATGATGCCCTTTATTACCAGCCAATTTCTGCGCAGGAACAGAGGCGATCGCCCCCAGGTAGTACCTGAACGCTCGAAGAACCTCGCTTACGTTGGACAGTTCTGCGAACTCTCAGATGACGTCGTGTTTACCGTGGAATATTCAATCCGCTCCGCACAAACTGCGGTGTACTCCTTACTTGGACTAAACCGCGTGCCACCACCTGTGTACAAAGGCCAGTACAATCCGCGCGTTCTGCTCAAGGCCTTCCTGACACTGCATGACAAAAACGCGTAAATGTTTGATGTGCCAACCATTTGTGAGCAAAATTGCACAGCTTCTACATCTGCGGTGGCAGATACTCTCGGCAGTGTCTTGATGAGGGTTGGCTACAGTGTTGCTACTTCCTAGATGCTTGATCTCGGATAGCGCTACTACTCTGCACATTATCATCCACATCTTCACAGTCTTGTGATGCTCGTCACAGTTGATTATCTGCGTTGCGCCGTATTCTCTTCTCGGCGATCAAAAAGGAAACAGCAAGTCAGGCCAGACATCTGCAGGTCGGTACTATCGCTTACCTCTTAAGGTGATTGCACATGCGGCATTGGCTCTACACGTCCGCGATTCTAGTATTGCTGAGCGGGCTCGGGGGAATCTCGTTCGCGCAGGCCGCGGGCGCACCGTTAGCGCAGGCCGCTGGCGCTCCCCAGAAGCAAGCTGCAACGTCTTCCCCGAAGGCGGCAGTGAATCCGGCAGACTACGTCGGAGCAGAAACCTGCGCCGTGTGCCATCAGGCGGAGGTGAAAGGTTTCGACAACAATCCGCATGCCAAGTTGGCGCTCGAGCATGGCGGCAAAGGCGTGACATGCGAAAGCTGCCACGGACCCGGTAAAGCCCATGTCGAGAGCGGCGGGGTCGCGAGCGATATCTTTCAATTCACAAAGGCAACGCCGAAACAGGTGGAGCAGAAGTGCATGGCTTGCCACGTTGGCGATCACCCTAACTTCGAGCGGACTGCCCACGGCGAAGCTCTTGTCAGTTGCACCAGCTGCCATAGCTCCCACAAGTTTGTACCTCAGACGGAGATGCTCAAAGCAAAGCAGCCGGCCCTCTGCTATCAGTGCCATACGGACGTTAAAGCTGCTTTCATGCAGCCATTCCACCATAGAGTCCCTGAAGGTTTACTGAAGTGCACGGATTGCCACGACCCGCACGGAACCTTCCAGCCGGATCTCCTTCGGACTAGTGCCACGCAGGATGCCATTTGCACCAAGTGCCACGTCGAGGCCCTCGGACCATTCGTTTACGAGCACCCGCCGATCAAGACTGAGGGCTGCACCTCGTGCCATTTTCCGCACGGATCGCCGAACTCACGCTTGCTCATACGCAGCAACGTGAACAGCCTCTGTCTGCAGTGCCACTCACCTTCGATGAATTTCACGGCGCCCGGCACACCGTCGTTTCATAACCAGGCGAACCAGTACCAGGCATGCACTGTATGCCATGTGCAGATTCACGGCTCAAATGCCAGCAGTGTTTTCTTCAAGTAAGGGATGGCCACCCATGATGAGCGCAATTTCTTCGATATCGCTCCTGCTGAATTTCCGGTGCCGGGCCCTGGTTATTACAGCCATCGTGTTCATCGCGGGCCTCGTCGCCAGTTCTCCGGCCACTGCGCAGGATACTAAGCCACCACCGTCGCCCGGGGACAACATTCGTTACGGATACGTTATCCATCAGTCGGTCGATCTCGGCGGCCACATCGTAACTCAGTCCGGTAGTGGCGCGATGTACGACACGCTGGTCAACATCCAGTCCGGGCCGC
>Ga0209624_10003168_pt1 | contig 11791 bp, 4 predicted proteins | sample JacPinW_OM2H0_O1_FD_188565 | JGI IMG/M metagenome (GOLD analysis project Ga0209624, IMG submission 188565) | Forest soil microbial communities from Algoma, Ontario, Canada - Jack Pine, Ontario site 1_JW_OM2H0_O1 (SPAdes) (version 2) | ecosystem: Environmental > Terrestrial > Soil > Boreal... | reverse complement strand
CCGGTGAGCGCGCGAGCGAATCGCAGCGTCCACTCGCCGGTGGCGCCGTCCCGGCGCGGTAGATCCACCCAAAGCGAATCGCCAAGCAGTTCCCGTTGGAGCGCAGGCGGTGCCGCAGAGGACGCTTGGGCGGGCCGGGAACTCGCAAGGACCTGGCCGTCGGTGTTCACGACACTGACAGCAAAAAGCAAGTCGGGTGGCAATAAGCCCTTGGCTTTCAAATCAGTGAGGGCCGCGCTAGCGCCTTTTATTTCGCTCAAATACTTTACTAACTTCAGCGACTGGTCGATCTCACGCAAGGCGCGCACGACCTGCGCCTCATAGGTATTGACGAGCTCCAGGACGGCAGCGTTCGAGGCGGCCGTCGCATCGATCCGCTCGACGCGGATGAGATCTAGAGTGCCGACCCAGATCAAGCCGAGAACCAGAAGGGTGAGAGCTGGAAAGAGAATGTGGGCTTCGGCAAACCGGGGTAGCCAAGCTCGAAGCCCGGTAATGTCAAGGGCTTGCAAGGCGCGCCTGCTCGCCGTGCCCTCCAGAGCGAGGCGAGTCAAAGTACTCATACGCTACTCGGTGGACGGACCCCACTTAAGAGCTTCATGCGGCGGCCGCCGAAGCGAGATATATCGATTCGAAGAGATCGCTCGGAGCGGGTCTGCCAAATAAGAACCCCTGCAACTCGTCGCAGCCCAAAGTGTGCAGCAGAGCCGACTGCTCCTCCGTTTCCACGCCCTCAGCGACCACATTGAGCTTGAGGGAATGAGCTAGGTTAATGATCGTGGAGACCAGTAGCGTCCCCTGCCGCGCGGCTTGCATGTCATGCACGAATGAGCGATCAATCTTGAGTGTGTCCAGGGGGAGCTTCGAGAGATAGCTGAGCGAGGAGAATCCAGTGCCGAAGTCATCGATGGCGATGCTCACCCCCATTGCCCGGATTGTCCGCAGACTCGCGCCGCTGTGCCGCACGTCCTCCATGATCACGCTCTCGGTGATCTCCAGTTCCAGTCCAGAGGCGGCAACCGCATCGACTGCGAGCGCTTGTCTCACCTCATCGGTAAAGGTGCGACTGCGCAACTGCAGCGCCGACACATTGACTGCGATGCGCACCGCAGGCAAGCCCAAAGCGCGCCAGCGCAAGTAATCTTCGATGGCTCGGCGCAGCGCCCATCGCCCGACCTCGTGGATCAGGCCGATCTCCTCGAGGACGGGTATGAAGTTCCCCGGTAGCACCAATCCAGTTCGCGGATCGTTCCACCGGATCAGTGCTTCCGCGCCGGTGAGCTTACCGCTCAGCAGGTTCATCTTGGGTTGGTAATAAAGTACGAATTGCTCCTTGTAGAGCGCCTCGCGCAACAGATTTTCAAGATCGAGCCTGCCTACGGTCGTATCGATCATCTTCTGCGCGTAAAAAAGGTATCGATCACCGGCCATCTTTGCCTTTCGGAGCGCCGCCTTGGCGTTTCTAAGCAACATTTCGGCATCGGCGCCATCGTCCGGGTATAGGGCTATGCCAACCTTGGCGCTGATATGAAACACCGTGTCGTTGACTCGGAACGGATGGTGCAGAAAGGCTTCAATTGTGCGCTCGATAAGCCTTCCCAAGTCACCTTGCGGCTTGACCTTGGGAAATACGACGGCGAAGTGGTCCGCGTCGATCCGCGCCAAGAGAGTGGCATCTCCTAGCGTATGCGTCAGCCATTCGGCCACCTGCCTCAGCAGCGCATCGCCACTCGGCCGGCCAAGGCTTTCATTGATGTTCTTGAACCGTTCCAAGTCAATAACTGCCAAAGCCAGCCTGCACTCATTCGAAGTTGTCCCGCGGATATGCTGCGCCGCGCGCTCAAGAAACAGGCGGCGGTTAGCGAGTCCGGTGAGTTCGTCGTAATAGGCAAGATAATTGAGGCGTTCCTGCTTCTCCAGGTGATCAAGCGCGAAGGAGATGTTGCCGGCGAGTTCCGCCAGCAGTCGCGCTTCACCTTCGTCGAAGGCATTCGGCTCGGACGCGTACAATGCCAAAATTGCCGTGGGCCGTCCCGCCACCATCAATGGAAAGCATCCCAGCGACTTTTGTTCCCTTTCTAAGAGTTCACCGCGCAGCTCGGCGACCGACGGATCTGTTGCGACGTCATTGCAAATTACGGCTTGCGATTGCCGTAGCGCACGGCTAGCTGGCCGTCGGCTATCAAGTGTATCCTCATCACGCGCGGTTAGCCTGATCTCACTGACGTAGCCTTCCTGTCCGCCGGACCAGGCGACGACCTTGCCCTCTAGCGTTAGAGAATCGATGACACCGATCCACGCCATTGCGAACATCCCGGCATCCACGGCAATGCGGCATGCCTCGTTGAAGAGCTCCTGACGGTCCGGTGCACGTACAATGAGGGCATTGATCTCGCTGAGCACCGAGTAGACGCGGCTCAGCCGCTTGATGCGAATATCGGAGCGCTGCTGCTCCGTGACGTCCTCGCCGATGCTTGCGATGCCAATTACCTCGCCCGCGATAGAGCGCAGCACGGAGTTATTCCAGCGAATAAGCCGATGCTCACCCGAGCGCGTGAGGATAGCGTTCTCGTGATGCTGGGAGCCCGCAACGTTGGCGAGCATGTCAGCATAAACGCCCTTTAGTTCTTGACAGAGAGCGGGCGGCACAAAAAAATCGAAGAAGCTCTTGCCCAGCACCTCCTCGCGATCCCAGCCCGTCAACTTGAGGAAATAATCGTTGCAGTAGTCGATTGTCGCGGCCCGATCCAGCATGACCGCCACCAGCTCGACGTTGCTCAACAGGTCGCTCAAGCGACGCTGGCATTCGCGCAATTGATCGGCGAACCGTTGGCGCTCGCTGAGATCGCGCAACATGGCGGTGAAATAGCGCCGTCCGTCGGCTTCAAATGTAGAGATGGAAGCTTCGATCTTAAATGTCTCACCGTTCTTGCGCAGGCCCGTGACTGTGCGCGATGCATCCATCTTGCCACTGATGTTGGCGCCGTCCATCTGCACAGTGTCGAGCGGATCCAAGACGCGCAGGGGATCGGGTACGAGCCGCTCTAGCGCCTGCCCTCGCAGCTCGATGCTCGTATAGCCGAACATGGTCTCAGCGGCAGGATTGCTCAGCACGACGCGCAAGTGTTCGTCCACCGTTATGATTGCCTGCGCCGCTGAAAGGACCAGGCTATTCAGTCGCAGCCGGCTATCGTGCAGTGCCTGCACTGCGTGCTTTCGCTGCGTGATGTCCTCAATGGCACCGGCCACGCGAATCAGCAGCCCCGCGGCGTCCAAGACCGGAGAGCCCTTCACCTCGATCCATCGCATTGAACCGTCCGGGCGGAGGATCCGGCACTCGTATTCGAACGTTCCCGCAAGTCCTCCTTCTGCATACTTCTGCTGGACATACGCCCGGTCGTCCGGATGGACGCCGGCACTCCATTGCGCCGGATTCGCGTAGAGGCTTTCGCAACTTCGACCGCAAATTGCTTCATACGCGGGACTTATGTAGAGAACGTGATGACTGACAGCGTCAACGAGGAAGAATACATTCGGGATGCTTTCGGCCATTTGCCGAAACCGCAATTCGCTGGCGCGCAGAGTTTCCTCGATCTCTCGCCCGGCCGTTATCTCGCGGTGCATGACGACGGCACCACGTGTTATCGCATCGTCGAATGGCGTCACCATCATCGTGAACCATCGCTGCTTCATCGACGAGTGACAGGCATAGTCCATTGAGAAGACCCTTAACGTGCCGGTCAATACTGATCGAATGCCCGCGGCAATCTGGCGCGAATCGGATACATCAGCTTTTGTCCCGCTGTCGCAGATCTCCACATAATTGCAACCGACTTCGGGTCCACGAGCATGCATCGGCTCTGCGATGCCAGACTGTCGCCAGGCCTCGTTGACCGAGGTGACCACGCCCTGGCTGTCGAGCACGGCAACATGTGCGGGCAACGCGTCGAGAACGGCAGCCTGTCGATTGGAGCTGTCGTGACGCAGCCAAGCCCGCGCTCGTCGAAAAACCGATACACCGCGTCTGCGGTCCAAAACGGAATTCGCCGTCATGCCCATTCCGGCGGACAATGCATACCATTCATGTCAAGAGATCTGAGGTGTCGGCGCCTGCCAGAATGACCCCACAGATTCGGGAGGGGAGGCAAGACGGTAGATCGATTGGAAAATTGGCCGCTGTTCTCACACGGAGGCTCACCGGGCCGACTACCGCCAGCCCCGTTGCCGCCTTCTCTGGTGTGGGTCATTTACGCGGAGGCTGTATCCGCGACTCCGTATTCCAATAATCGCCTGAAATCCTCGCCCGGGACGGGCTGACTGAAATAGTAGCCTTGAGCTTCGCCACAGCCTTGCGCCTGCAGGATCTCAAGCTGTTGTCGTGTTTCCACGCCTTCGGCCACGACCTGCATATGAAGATTCTTCCCCATACCAATCATGGCGGTAACAATGTTGGCGCCATCGCAATCCGTGCCCAGATCGCGCGTGAAAGACTGATCAATCTTGAGAGCGTCGATCGGAAAACGTTTCAAATGGGTCAGGCTCGAATAGCCTGTGCCGAAATCATCCAGCGCCAACAGTACTCCAAGCGCCTTCAATTCTCTGAGGCTATCGGCAATAGATCGCGAATCGTCTATCAGTGCAGTTTCGGTGAGCTCGAGTTCCAGATAGCGCGCCTCGAGTCCCGTCTCTATCAGAATTGCGCGCACGCCAGCTACGAATTCCGGGTCGCGCAATTCCACGGCAGAGACATTTGTCGAGATGCGGAAGGACGGCATTCCTGCAATCTGCCAGGCTCGCGCTTGCATGCAAGCTTCGCGCAGTACCCATCGACCAATGGGAACAATGAGACCGCAACCTTCTGCAATCGAAATGAATTGTTTTGGAGAAATGAGCCCACGCTCTGGGTGATGCCATCGAATGAGTGCCTCGGCACCGACGATTTTGCCCGTCGCGAGCCTCAGTTTTGGCTGGTAATGCAGCACCAACTGCTGCCGTTCAATCGCGTAGCGCAAGCCCTCCTCGACCGACTGTCGTTCGATCGCTTGTTCGTTCATCTGCGGCTCGAAGAACCTAAAACAGTCACGCCCGGCTTCCTTGGCGTGATACATCGCAATGTCGGCCTCCTTAAGCAATGTCTCCGCGTCCAATCCGTCAACCGGGTACGTAACGATGCCGATGCTGGCCGTGATATGTAGCTCATGCTCGTCGACGTGGTAGGGCTTGCGCAACGCGTTGAGTATCTTGGTGGCCGTGAGGGCTGCATCCGCTGCCTGCCTCACTTCCCAGAGTAGCAGCACAAATTCGTCACCCCCCTGACGGCTGACGGTATCGGAGCCACGCACGCATGCAATTAGTCGTCGTGCCACCGATTGCAGCAAACGATCTCCCACGACGTGGCCTAATGAATCGTTGATGTGCTTGAAGCGATCTAGGTCCACATACAGCACCGCCAGCTTTCGGTGGTATCGGCTTGACAGGTTGACGGCTTCGCCTAGTCTGTCAATCAGCAGAACGCGATTGGGCAGATCGGTGAGGCTGTCATGCTGTGCCAAGTAAGACATCCTGAGCGTCATGGCCCGCGCGACACTAACATCATGAAATACCATGACGGCGCCGGTCACTACGCCCATGCGATCATGGATGGGTGCGGCAGAATCTTCGATGGCGGCCTCGACGCCGTCGCGACGAATCAGTACGCAGTTTGGGCTAAGTGCCACCGTCTTGTTCTCGCGAATTGCGAGCACCATTGGGTTCGGTGCCGGTTCGCGGGTTGTGGCGTCGATAATGTTGAAAACATCATTTAGCGGATGACCGAGAGCATCCTTCAGCGACCAGCCCGTCAAGCCTTCCGCAATCACATTCAGATAGGTTACCTCTCCCGCTGTATTCGTGCTCACTACGGCATCGCCTATGGAATTGAGAGTGACCTGCGCGCGCTCCTTCTCTTCAAACAGTGCCTCGAAATATGCGGAGCGCTCAATCATGCTTCCAAGCGCCTTGGGTAACAGATAAGCGTCTAAACGGGCCTTGAAGAGGTAGTCCTGTGCCCCACACTGCACTGCGAGCTTGGCAGTGGTTTCGTGCTGTGGGTCAATCAATACCAAAATCGGAACCTTGGGAGCGGCTCGAAAGAGGCGATCGAATGTTTCTATTCCCTGGCTGTCGGATAGATAGAGGTCGACCAATATCGCCTCGATACCGGCCAGTTTCGAAAGGCCTTCGGAGCAAGAACGGACCCATTCCACTTTGAAGGATGCATCATTGGAGTTGGCCAAGGCATCTATGATGCTCTTGGCCGAGGCGGCATCGTCTTGAATCAGAAGTACCCGTTGAGACATGAATTGGCTTCCGTGCGCGCCGCATTCTTGGGGGATGATTGCAACACGCTCGAGGGGATGTCTGATGTTCGGTAGCGCACTCAGAGAGGTCTAAAACACGCGCAGAATTAGCCATTTGAGCACTGCGTCACATCCAGGGTAAACGTTGGAAGTCTCATCCGTTGTCTGCGCTTGAGCGCACGTAGCGCAGCTGGGATGCGCGAGCCGTTGTTCCACATGCCTGGGACAAAGCCTTTCAAGCTCTAGGGTCCGAGCTTCCGCGCTGCGGCCAAACAGCTAAACAGATACAGGACCGCCTTCCTGGTCCTGACCCCGATGCAGTGGAAGATTCAGCACCGCGTGAGAATCCCGTCCCTTATGTGCGCCTGCGTATCAACAAGGGACGCACGCTTGGACACGCTTGGATCAGACTAACGTCGCTAAGAATCGCGGGCAGATTTGGCAGGTCTGGCCCGAACGGACCTAGCATCGCCGCACGATTGAATTGATGCTTCTTACACTGTGTCTCTTAATCTGCAACCACTGCCGGTCCGCCGCGAATGCTCAAACCCGCCTATAGCGAGCGAATGCACCTTCTCGTGACATAACTGTTACGAATGCGTCGGCGCACGCGATTCACAGCGGTGCGACGAGTCAGCTGAGTCCGACGACCGGACCGATCCTTAAACTACAACCGACACCGATGCGCGGAGCGACCCTGATACCTTCTTTGATATGTATCCGACGTTCTCATGCACCCAGTCACATCGGCGCTCATGCTATTAGGGCTTGGGCACCTTTAGACAATAAAGCCTGGTGCAACAGTTCGGCGCCGAGCTGAAATTCCAGATTATCAATTGCATCACGAAGGCGCTGGAAAAGCACCGGCCCCATCAGGTTACTCAACGATGAGGATAACAACTTGAATCGATCGATGGCCGCGAGATTCTGGCTTTCAAGCAGCGCGTGCAATTCGTCGATGTCGCCGGGAGCGATAGCCCGTAGAGTCGTCCCACTGGGGCCCCTCTCTGCATTTGGTTCCGGTTGTATTTCCAACATGAGATCTGCTTCTTCGCGCAACGTTGTGAGTGCCGATGCCAGTCGTCTTAGTATTGCCTCCACGATGTCGACCGGTCGGCACTCCTCGATTGCTTCCTCAGCTTCGCCTGCGAGCCCCATGACTGTAGTGGCGCCGATGACTCCCGCACTGCCCTTTAGCTTATGCGTACGAGCCTTAAGTGCGCTTCGCATGATCGGATCGTGGGGCGCAATGGAGATGGGTAGTGCCAGATCCGCAAAGTCCCGCAGCACTCGGGCAAGCAGCGATTTGAACAGTGCCAGGTCATCGCCGAACATCTGGTGAACGATACCCGCATCGACGGAAGACATGAGCAGCCCGCCGGTGGCGAGACGGTTGGCAGTCTCGTCGAGGATGACCATCGGTATGGGCGCACCTCGTGCCTCTTCCGCGAGCCTTCGTACCTTGCGGATGAGCGCCGGCGGGTCAAACGGTTTGCTGATGAAATCATTCATACCGGCCTCGAGCGCGCGCTGCCGCTCGCCCACCAGCGCGCCTGCCGTCAGCGCCACGATGGGCAGTTTCTGAAGTTGCAATTCGTTCCTGATGCGCCGCGTCGCTTCGTTGCCGTCGAGGCCAGGCATCTGCACGTCCATAAGGACGATATCGAGCAGCTGGTGATGGGCACGTACGTTCGCCACGGCCGCCAGGCCGTCCGAAGAGGTTGTGACGATTGCACCCTGCTTTTCCAGGATTCGCTGCGCGACCTCCAGATTGATATCGCTGTCATCGACCACCAACACGCGCACACCTGCCAGCCATTGCGCGTGCAGCTCGTCAAAATTCGTGGCGTGCAATACGCGGTCAAAACTGTCGGACTGTTTCGAAACCGCGGCGTTGACCGCATTGAACAACGCTGAACTGGTCAATGACCACGTCAGCATCACATCCGTGCTCCGTATGGATCGCTGGAGCTGCACCGACTGCGAAGCATCGGCAACGATAATGACAGGCGGCAACTCGCCGTGCGTGCATTCCTTCTCGAGCCGTGCACGCAACTGCTGTGCATCCATATCGTGTAAATGCTGCTCCAGTATTAGTACATCCGGCCGTGCGCCCCCATGGTTGCCGCTCAGGACTTCGAGCAGCTGTGTGCCAGTGTCAGTTACTTGTGGATTCCAGCCCAGCGCGCGCGCCATGGCAATCAGGCGTTGCGGTGGATCACCGCTCGAATCAGCGATCAGGATTCTCAAGCCACGTGCGTCGAGCGCGTCATCGATGCTGTGCGTGGTTCGAAGGGGTATCTCGATCCAGAAGAGGCTGCCCACCGCGACGGTGCTGGTGACACCAATTTCACCACCCATCAATTCAACAAAGCGGCGCGCGATAGACAGACCCAACCCGGTACCACCAAAGCGACGTGTCGTGGACGCGTCGGCCTGGGTGAACGGCGTGAACAGACGCTCAAGCGCCGCAGGCTCGATCCCTATACCAGTATCCTCCACCGTGCAGCGCAAGCGGATGCGATCGGAGCCTTGCTCCACGCAGAACACTTTCAGCTCCACATGACCGAATTCGGTGAACTTGATCGAATTGCCCAGCAAATTCGTGAGAATCTGACGCAGGCGTGACACATCGCCGTTGACCATGCGCGGTAGGGTGGACGCAGCCTGAACGATCAGCTCGACGCCCTTTGCCACAGCTTGAGGAGCTAGCATCTGGCCAAGGTCTCGCACGAGCTCCGGAAGATCGAAGGGTTCCTCTTCGAGCGACATCTCGCCCGCCTCGATCTTCGACAGATCCAGCACATTGTTGATGAGCCCCAGCAAGGCCCGCCCGCCAAACTGGATCTTGGCCAAAAGCTGGCGCTGATCGTCACTCAGCGTGGTGTGCTCGAGCAAGTATCCCAGTCCGATGATGGCATTCAAAGGGGTGCGGATTTCGTGGCTCATGTTTGCCAGGAACTCACTCTTGGCGCTGTTCGCCTGTTCAGCCTTATCAGTCGCCTCACGGAGCGATCGCTCGTATTGCTTGCGTTCCGTGATTTCACGCGCAGCCGCGAACACGCCCTGCAATTTCCTGTCCCGATCGTAGAACGTGGTCGCGTTATACGAAACGACTGTCTCGTTGCCGTCTCTGTCGCGTGCGGTCAGCTCATAGTCGGTAACTTTTCTCTTACTCAGCGCCAGCTTAATACCCGCTTCGGCGCGGTCGGGGTCGGTAAAAAAGTTCTTGAAGGGCGCACCGATAAGCTCGTCGCGGGTGCCGCCTGTAAGCGCCTCCATTTGCTTGTTGACGTCAGTGATAATGCCGGCCGCGTCGGTGGTCATCAATGCGTCGATGTTTGATTCGAACAGAGAGCGAGCATAGAACTGATGGTCGCGCAGGCGCTGCGCGAGCAGCGTCTGCTCCGCCTCGATCTGCTTGCGGGCGGTGTTATCGGTGCCGATCAGAAGGTAGCCGATGATCACACCTTCCGCATCGCGCAGCGCCGTGACTGACACGACGGCAGGAAGGCGACTGCCATCCTTACGGATATAGGTCAACTCGTAGATATCCTCAATGCCTCGAGACGCCTTAAATACCAGCGCGTCAAACCCCGGCGCGATCTGAGCTTGGAGTTCGGTGCTCAGAGCCTCAGCGCGCCCTATGAGTTCCTGTGGATCGGAAATGTCGGCCGGAGTAATTTTGTTTAGTACCTCTTCAGCGGTATAGCCCAGCATGTGCTCTGCGCCGACGTTGAAGATCTGGATGACGCCCCTCGCGTCAGTGGCAATCTTCGAGAAGTTTACGCTGTTGAATATCGCGCTCTGCAGCGCTCCGGCCTTCACAAGTGCCTCTTCCGCACGCTTGCGTGCGGTATTATCGGTGCCGATCAGAAGGTATCCTATGATCACGCCATCGACATCGCGCAGTGCTGTGACTGACACGACCGCGGGAAATCGGCTGCCGTCTTTACGGATATAGGTCAGCTCGTAGATATCCTCAATACCTCGAGAGGCCTTGAAAACCAGCGCCTCAAAACCCGGTGCAATCGGAGTACCGAGCTCGTCACTCAATGCTGCGGCACGCGCTATGACTTCTTGTGGATCAGAAATATCCGCGGGGGTGATCTTGTTGAGCATTTCGGCAGCCGAATAGCCCAACATGCGCTCTGCGCCGACGTTAAAGATCTGAATGACGCCCTTCGCGTCGGTGGCAATGCTCGAAAAGTGGACGCTGTTGAATATCGCGCTCTGCAGCGCTTCGGCCTTTACGAGTGCCTCTTCCGCACGCTTGGGCGCAGCGTTGTCAGCGGGAGATTCAGGATTTATCGATTGCGGGTATTTGAGCATATACCAAATCCGAGTGGCCGAACTCGGCAATGTCTACGAGTCTTGCTTGGTGACCACCTGCTGACTTGGCGTCCTTGAGTGCCTGCTCGCCGGCCTCAATGAGATCATCCGGAACGACACCCGCGAGTGACGTCTGGTCTATCGCGCCGGCATCCGCACGGTTCAGGCGCGAGGAGTTGCGATAGGCGCCACCCACTGACACTGTAACGTGCCCGTCACTCGGTGGCGCGGCGTGCGGGATATGCAATGCGTCAACGGCATCGATTACGCGTTGTGCAACGGTGCTTGCACCCTGAGCGTCGGTTTCCGGCAATAGGAGCGCAAATTTGCCGCCTGCATATCGGCCCAATACATCGGTGGGTCGGTGCCCGGCCGAGCGCAGCGCGTCGGCGACACCATGCAGGCAGACGTCGCCCCTCTCCTCGCCGTACTCGGCGTTGTATGCGGTGAAGCGATCAATGTCCACTAGCAGTACCGCCAGCGGTGCTGCTGAACGCTGGGCGCGCAGCCACTCCTGCGTCAGAGCCCTCTCCAGCTGCCGGCGAGTGACCGCGCCAGTTAGGAAATCCATTGTAACTGCACTGCGCAGCGTATCCGATAGTGTCTTCAAGCGCTGGTAGGTACGCACTCGTGCCAACACCAAGGGTGCATGGGGAGGCTTGCTGATGAAGTCGGCTGCGCCGAGCTGTATGCCTAAGGTTTCCAGCTGCGGACTTTCGTGGCTGGTGACGAAGATAATAGGCACTTGCGCCAGCGTCGTGTCGCTCTTAAATTCTTTGCACACCTCGAAGCCGCTAAACTCGGGCATGTCGACATCCAGGAGCACGAGGTCGGGAACGGATTCGCGCGCAAGCTTGAGCGCCAGGCGACCGGAGGTTGCGAATCGAAGCGGCCCGAAGTCGCTAAGGATGTGACTTAGGATGCGAACCACCGTGCAGTCATCGTCGACCAGCAGAATGCTGAATTTCTCTTGACCTTGCATAAAGTGCCTGACCGGCGCCTTCCGCAGGTGCCGGTGCTCACTATGGTGAGGCACTCAGCGCCTAGGTGAATTTTCGTGCTGCGCGGTGACCGTTACACCGCGATCGATGGCCGCCAGTTATCTCCGGGAGACAAGGCCA